>Ga0209514_10009301_pt1 | contig 10855 bp, 9 predicted proteins | sample Subgrocontami58m_FD_187452 | JGI IMG/M metagenome (GOLD analysis project Ga0209514, IMG submission 187452) | Subsurface groundwater microbial communities from S. Glens Falls, New York, USA - GMW37 contaminated, 5.8 m (SPAdes) (version 3) | ecosystem: Environmental > Aquatic > Deep subsurface >...
GGGATTAACTGTCCCGAAGCGCATCAAGCACCATCCTAAAGACACAACAACTACGCTTCTCTTTGTAGGTCGGCTTCATTCCCTGAAAGGTGTTGTCGATGCCATAGAAGCATTTGCTCTCATTCGTCATGACCTGTCATCGGTGAAACTTTGGATTGTTGGAGCAGGAACTGCCTCATACGTTGAAACGCTGAGGAAGCGAATAAAGCTGTTAAAACTTATCAACCACGTCCAACTCCTTGGATACTTACAAGAGAAAGATAAGTTTGAGCGGTATCAGAAGGCGCACCTTCTGATTGTCCCCTCGTTTCATGAGGGGTGGGGATTGGTGGTGGCTGAAGCAGCATCGCAGGGAACACCGGCGGTTGCGTATAATACGGCGGGACTTCGTGATGTCATTGTGGACGGAGTGACCGGCGTTCTGGTCAAGAGCAATACGCCAGGCAGTTTGGCAACTACAGCAGTGGAACTCTTGAAAAATAAGAAAGAGTATCGTCTATTGCAACAGGCAGGAATGCAACGTGCAAAAGAAATGTCGTGGGATAAAACAGCAACAAGCGCTCTTGCCGTGCTTCAATCAACACTATGAAGAAAAAAAAGCTCCCGACAGTATCAGTGGTGATCGCCGCATATAATGCAGAAACAACAATTGCCAGAGTCCTAGCCAGCATTCGGAATCAGGATTATCCTCAGGCTTTGGTCGATATCACGATCGTTGACGGAGGCTCCAAAGACCGGACGCTCGAAATTGCAAAAAAATATACACCATCAATTATTTCTGTTGATCCTAAAAGGCAGAACGCAGAGTACAATAAGTGTATCGGTATTCATAGGGCAAAGGGTGAGCTTCTTTTTCTCGTTGACCACGACAATATCTTGCCAACCGAGTCTGTCCTCCGACGCATGGTGCAGCCGTTACTCAATCATCCGGAAGTCGTAGGAGTTGAAACTCTCCGATATCACTACGATCCGAAAGCTTCTCTTCTTGACCGCTACTTTGCTTTGTTTGGAGCAGGTGATCCCCTGGCCTGGTATTTGGGAAAAGCAGACAGGCTTTCGTTTCTGTATGACCGATACAACCTCGCGGGACGAGCTCGTGATTTGGGAGCGTATTACCTTGTTACGTTTTCACCTGACCGTATATCGACACTCGGTGCTAATGGATTTATCATACGCCGATCACTGCTCATGAAACATGCACAGGTAGATCCACAACACTTTTATCATATCGATGTTAATGTAGATCTTATTCGTAAAGGATATAATACGTATGCGTTTATAAAAGATGGCATTCTCCATCTGTCCGGCTACAAGAATCTTTGGTCATTTCTGTCACGGAGGAAACTTTTTATGGAACAATTTCATTTAAGTTCAACCGGGATAACTGCACGAGTTGAGCGGCGATATTCAGTGTATGAACCGAAAGACAAATGGAAATTATTTTGGTTTATACTTATTAGTCTCACCATCATTATTCCCCTGACGGACAGTATCAGAGGGTTTCGGAAAATTCATGACCCCGCATGGTTTCTGCATCCATACCTCTGTTTTGTCCTTGTTGTTCTCTACGGTTGGATTATAATGAAGCATCAATTTCGACTGATGGTGAAGTCGTTGGCTCACATGGTATGAAGCGAATACTGATTTTTAATTGGAGGGACATTAAACATGAATGGGCAGGCGGTGGCGAGGTCTATATTCACGAATTGGCAAAACGATGGGTAAAGATGGGGAACGAAGTTACCTTGTTTTGCGGACAGGATATCAACCGTAAGCTCCCGGGCGAGGAAATCATTGACGGGATCCGCGTGGTTCGTCGAGGTGGTCGATTCAGTGTGTATTTGTGGGCAGTGTGGTATTACGTCAGCCGATTGCGAAAAATGTGTGATATCGTCGTTGACGTACAAAACGGTATTCCGTTTTTTACCGTGCTTTACAGCCGGAAACCGAAAATTGCTGTTGTCTATCATATTCATGATCAACAGTTTTTTATAGAACTTCCTTTTCCTTATGACTGGATAGGCTATATTACGGAAAAGTATGTTTTCCCGTTCCTTTATAAAGGCATCCACATACAAGTGATATCAATAACAACAAAAAATGATGTTTTGAAGCGGGGTATTGATCCTCATCACGTGCATGTAGTGCATTGCGGTATGAACGGAAATCGCGTAGCAAAAACCTCATACAGTAAATTTGCCCACCCGACGATTCTCTATTTGGGCAGGATTAAGAAATATAAGAGAGTAGAGACGCTGGTTCATATTCTTCCGGCGATTATCAAGCGCATTCCCAACGTACATTTGATGATTGCGGGATGGGGAACGGAAGCGTCATCAGTTACGGATCTATCCATGAGAAGCAACGTGAGGAAACGGATTCATATTATCGGACCCGTGAGTGAATCGGAAAAGAAACGGCTGTTGCAGAAATCCTGGGTTTTCGTTAACCCTTCTATGAATGAAGGGTGGGGAATATCAGTGATTGAGGCAAATCTCTACGGAACACCGGCGGTTGCCTTTCGAGTACGGGGATTGTCTGAGTCGATTCTTCATGGAAAAACAGGTTTGCTTGCTAACAATGAAAATGAATTTATTGATTGCATCGTGAGATTGTTGTCCAATCAAAAACTGAGAGATATTCTCGGTGTAAATGCTAGAAGGCGTGCCATTGAGTTCAGTTGGGATAAGGCAGCTTGCGAAAGCCTCGAGTTACTGCTTCTTCAAGTATCGAAAAATATCGAAAAGCAAAAGAATTTTCGTTGGATCGGCGCATTTACAAATGACTGATTCCTTGATAGGATGGCAGTTCTATGGGAAAAAAATGATCAAAGCAGATATCCGAAAACACTCTTCTAAACGCGTCCTTATTACAGGATCATCAGGATTGATAGGATCTCAAGCCTCTAGGTTTTTTACAGATTTAGGATTTACTGTCCATGGCATAGATAATGACATGAGGAAGTATTTTTTTGGCAATGAAGCCAGCACCCGATGGAATAAAGAGAAGTTAAAGAAAGATCTAAAGGATAAATATATCCATTACGATATCGATATCCGGGATAACGATGCTCTGGGCAGTGTGTTTCAAAAAAATCACTTTGATCTCATCATCCATACCGCCGCCCAACCATCGCATGATTGGGCCGCTAGAGAACCCATAACAGACTTTAGTATTAATGCTCTTGCAACACTGTATCTCCTTGAGTGCTATCGACAATATTGCCCTGACGCTGCATTCATCTTTACCTCGACAAATAAAGTATATGGCGATCGGCCAAACAGTTTGCCTCTCATCGAACTCCCGACCCGATATGAATTACCCCGAGGCCATCGATATTATCAGGGTATTGATGAATCAATGAGTATAGATGACACGAAGCATAGTATTTTTGGTGCTTCCAAGGTGGCGGCAGACGTCATGGTGCAGGAATACGGAAAATATTTTGGACTCCACACTGCGGTATTCCGGGGCGGATGCCTTACGGGCCCTGCACACGCGGGTACACGATTGCATGGATTTCTTGCCTATCTTGTGAAATGCATTGCGACGGGAACACCCTATACCGTTTATGGGTATAAAGGAAAACAAGTGAGGGACAATATACATGCCAGTGATCTTATTGCCGCGTTTTATAGTTTTTACAAAATGCCGTCAAGCGGACAGGTATATAATATAGGAGGTTCAAGATTTTCAAATACGTCTATACTAGAAGCAATTGAAATAATTGAGTCTTTACTTAAAAAAAAGATAACGTTAACATTCAGTACAGAGAATAGAAGCGGTGATCATATCTGGTATGTATCGGATATATCCAAATTCCAATCGCATTATCCGGATTTTAAGTTACAATACGATAATTTCAGAATTATCGAAGACATTTGTAAAAATGGACACTATTAACGCGCCTTGCTAAAACCCTATGGTAAACAAGCATACATTAGGTCAGTTACTGTCCAATACCGGAGATTTGTGTTTACGCCGTAGGGCGAGGCTCATGATGGAAGAAATAGATCCGCAACCATCAGATAAAATTTTAGACGTGGGGTGCGGAGACGGTTTTTATGAATTTCTCTTAACGCAAATGACACAGTTCAAAAATAAAATAATCGGTATTGATTTGCAACCGTCATCTATAGCAGCTGCGAAAAAGTTAGCTCCGCACAAATCCGTTCAATACGTTGTCGGCGATATAACGAAGTATCCATTTACCGCAGCGTCGTTTGATAAAATAATTTGCAGTGAAGTGGTAGAACATTTTGACGATGATCTGGCGGGATTGAAATCAATGCATAGACTGCTCAAAAAAGGAGGAAGTTTATTTATTACCGTACCGCATCTGAATTATCCATTTTTCTGGGACCCGGTCAATTGGGTATTACAACATTTTTTCGGTACACATATAAAGTCCGGTTTTTGGGCAGGGATATGGAATATGCATGACCGTTTGTATACAGTTGATACTATCACCCGTGTTGTGAAAAAAGCCGGATTTACCATAGACAAGACAGCATGCCTTACGCACTATAGTTTGCCTTTTAACCATACATTCGTCTATGTAGGATTTCGTCTCCGGACTATGCCTCAGCTTTCTGCCGGTATAAAAAATTCGATGAGTAAATTTCAGCCACAGTCAGCGAAAAAATCATGGTTTTCTTATGTTATGTCATTTATTACCTGGCTGGATACGCGTAACGATCGCGATTTCGGACCCAATGATTCCACCGTATGTATTTATGTAAAGGCAACAAAACGATAATACGAGTGCATCAACACAGTAATGAAGCCAACTATTCTCCTCGTCTCTTTTGTATTTTCTCCTAATCTTGGTGGTATAGAGACACACTTAGATGATCTTTGTGCTCAACTTACTCAAAAGGGACACGTGGTTACGGTTATTACCTATCAACCGCTTATATCTTCCTTCTCTGCCCCGATTGTCGAAAACCATGATCATCTCACCATTATCCGCATACCGTGGTTTAAAGGAAATCTCTATCAAAAACTCGAAAATAATCCCTTAGGACAGATACTTTATCTCGTCCCACCCATCCTTCTGTGTTCTTTTGTGTATCTATTTTTTACAAGAAAGAGTATACGCGTGATACAAACACACGGATTTATCATGGCTATCGTCGGGGCAATACTTTCTGTTATTTCCGGCATACCGTTTACCGTGCATACGCACGTGTCGTTTCGGTTCCTAAGGGGGAGTTTTTACGCAAAAATATTGTTGCGTGTTCTGCGGCGGGCAAAGTGCGTACTGGTTTTGACGCCCGACGCAATGCAGGAATTGGTACGACTCGGTCTGGACCGTTCAATTATTCGGACATACCACTATTGGGTTGATGCTGTGTTTCAGCCCAGGGACAAAAAGAAGAGCAGAAAGACTTTGTCTTTCACACCCGATGCGTTCATTGTCCTTTTTGTCGGGAGATTTATACGAGATAAAGGAGTGCAGATAGTACTGGAAACTGCGAAAAAATTGCGAAACATTACGTTTCTTTTTATCGGATCGGGAGAGCTTTCCGGTGATGTAAAACAAATGGCGAAGCAATACGGCAACATCAGGTACGAAGGTATACAGGATAGAGTGCATCTTTCGTATTATTATAGCGCTTCCGATGTATGCGTTATCCCGTCGTCGCTAAAAGATAAAACATATATGGAAGGTATCCCCCGAGTCATGATTGAATCATTCTCATGCGGTACACCGGTGGTTTCAACAAAAGCCGGCGGATTAAAAACCTATATCACCACACATGTTGGTTTTATAATTGCGCCGAATGTATCCGGTCTGGTGAAAAAATTGAGTTGGATTATGAAAAACAGAAGCGTATTGCCATCCATGAGCCAGCACTGCATATCTTTGTCGCATTCCGAATTTAGCATGGAGAGAAATTTGAGAATTATTGAAGCATCAGTATCGTAAATGTTTATGTATACATATAAAACTGTTTTTACGTTAGCAACGTTGCAATTTGATGGACATTATTTACAGCACCTGATTGAAAATACCGAAAAGCTTGTTGCTCTCTATCTGCTCCCGCGTGGTGGCGGCGCATCAAATCTCTACGAGGTTTACCATGAAGGAGTGCTGGTTGAAAAAAAAGACGTCTACTCGCCGAAGAATTTGTTTTTAGCATACCTCTTTTACTACATTCATTTTTTCCGGTTACTTTTTCGCTATTTTGAAAAAGAAGAAAAACTATACTTTGTCAATTTTTTTTGGTTCTACCTTTTCTTTCGTCCTATCACGAGGATGTTTCGAAACATCCACTACGTGTATTGGATTGGAGATTATTGGCCCATGGATACATTTTTGGCAAAGGTTCAGCAATTCTTTATCCATTATTACCATGACAGAAACATGATCTGTCTCTATCTAAGCGATAGAATCAACCGAAAAATGAATAATGGAACACTCGTACATACGCAGTACAAAAAAACGTCAATGTGGGGTATCGACCCTCCGAATATTTCTTTAAAGAAGCGAGTGGGAAACGAGATTACCCTTTGTCATATAGGTGTTTTGGTCGACTGGCAGGGGATAGATTTGCTTCTCGCAGTAATAGCGGGTGATAAAAGGCTGAAACTTAAGCTGATCGGGACCGGAAACGCATCGCTCATGGCAACGTATAAAAGACTGATTAAAGAATATCGCATCACCGACAGAGTTTACTTTCCCAACAAATTTTTCTATGGCAAAGACCTATGGACACAAATTAATGACTGTCAGATCGGCATGGCACTCTATACAGTTGATGTAAAATCCGTAACATACTATGCTGATCCGGCTAAGGTGAAGCAGTATGCCGAATTTGGATTGCCGATTATTATGACGAATGCAGCAGGGGTTGCGGACTATATAACCAAATTTCAGGCAGGAATTGTTGTAACAAGGGATATTCACACCATACAGGAAGCAATACATAAGATGAAAAATAATTATGAATTATATTTGCACGGTCTGAATGAATTTAACCGTTTTTTTAGTTTTCGAACATACTATCGGGAAATCTTCAGATTTATGGAAGAAAAATAATTCCGCTTACGCCTATGTGGAACGTATTTTGGAGTATTAACAAATTGTTGTACAAACTATTAGGCCCAAATCTTTGCACTAATCTTTCTCAAACCGGATTTGGTAAGTTTGTTCTTCGAATGCTGAAAGGAAGTCCGGGTCAGTTGCAAATTTATAACGGAAAGGATGGTATTAAGTTAAAGTTGGCGCCGCATGAGGCAGAATACTTCGGCTTTTTTCATTTCGGTTCAATGAATCTTTATGAAACAGCGGCCATTACCCGAGTGTTGTGCCCGGGAGACAGTTTTATAGACGTAGGCGCCTATGTGGACGGGTGGCATAGCATCGTTGCCGGGAGAATTGTGGGTGATACCGGTCATGTGTATGCGTTTGAGCCAATTCCTGATTATTATTTGCGAGCAAAAGAAAATTTTGCACTGAATAATCTATCTAATGTCACGTTTGAGCAGATGGCAGTTTCCAAGAAAGATGGGAATAGCATTTTTTACAATAACAGTGCGTCGAGTTCCTTTTACGCAAAGCATGCTCGCCACGGGAAGACTGTGAAGTTAAAAAAAATGAGAGTGAGGACAACGAAGCTCGATACCTATGTAAAAAATCACAATATTAAAAAGGTGAGACTCATAAAAATCGATGCCGAAGGTGCGGAGATGGACGTATTGGCAGGGATGCCCGGGATATTACGCCGAGACGATGCACCGGATCTTATTATCGAAGTTGATGACAGATATCTGCGCGATGGCGGTACAAGTGAGTCAGAAATTTTGGAATGTCTTCATCGCTACGGATATACGCCATATTCTATACTTGTAAACGGGCTTGGGAGGTATGAGAGAAAGGATGAAGGCAGAGAATTATTTAATGCCTATTTTTCTAAAAGACACCTCTTGTAGTCCATATTGTGGCTCTTAGGAAGGAAGGGTATATAATAGAGATCGAAAATCATATGAAAGACAGAGTGTTAATCACCGGTATTACAGGATTTGTCGGTTCTCATATGGCCGATTACCTCCTAAAAAAAGATGTCAAAGTGTTTGGGCTCAAGCGGTGGAATTTATCCCGGTTAAGGAACGTGCGTCATATCCTTCGTGAAGTTGAATTGGTCGATTGTGACTTGACGGAACCACTGGGTACCTATGAAATGATTCGTAAGGTTCGACCCACAAAGATTTTTCACTTTGCCGCACAGAGTTTCATCAGTCAATCATGGAATCATCCGCTCCTGTATATGGATGTAAATTATCGAGGGACCGTTAATCTTCTGGAAGCAGTTCGAAGCGTTGGAATTTCTCCCCGCATACTTATTGCTTCATCCGTGGCTATGTATGGGGATGTACAGAAAGAAGATCTGCCAATGACGGAAAAAACACCGCTCAATCCGCTTAATCCTTACGCAGTTTCAAAAATTGCACAGGATTACATAGGATATGTATACCATAAGACGTATGGGATGCATGTTTTACGGACACGAGCCTTTAATATCGAAGGACCGAGAAGGGATAAAATTTTCGGATTGCCTTGGTATGCCTACCAAGTCGCACAAATTGAGGCCGGAAGCCAAAGTCCTATCATCAAAAGCGGTTACGTCGGCGCAAAGAGAGACTTTATTCATGTGTATGATATCGTAGAAGCATACTGGCTGGCCCTGGAGCTATGTAAGCCGGATGTGTATCTGATAGGATCCGAGAAAAAGAAAGCAATTCACACATTTGATGAGGCTATTAAAGGCTTGATTAAACTGTCAACTTACAACGGAAAGATAAATCATGAAATTGATGAGATCTACGTCCGACCAACGAACGAAACGGTGGTCGTTGGAGATTGCCGTAAATTTGAAGAAGTTACGGGATGGGAGCCAAAGCATTCCTTCTATAAATTGTTGGGAGATGTATTAGATTATTGGCGGGGGTTTATCCGCGAAGATTTGTATTAACTAGTCAGCATGGCAAAGCTTGTAACACAGGCGGTAATCCTCTGCGGCGGGCAAGGGACACGAATGCATCCGTTTACCTATACTGCCCCCAAGCCGATGTTTCCCATCGCTGGGAAACCGTTTCTTGAATATCTTCTTTTACTTCTTAAACAGAATGATGTCACAGACATACTTCTTCTCGTGGGGTATCTTCATGAGAAGATCAGAGATTATTTCGGTGACGGATCAAAGTGGGGATTGAAGATCAAATACTCTTATCTGCCGCCGGAAGCAGATACCGGTGCCAGGTTAAAAAACGCCTTCAAACTCTTGGGTCGCCATTTTCTGTTGCTCTACGCTGATAACTTCTGGTCTATTAGGTTGTCGGAATTAATAAAACTCTACCAGGAGAAGAATTTACCGGCGCTCGTTACTGTTTACAGTAACGTTGATCATTACTCCCAAAATAATATCTTAGTCGAGGACGGATTGGTAAAGGTATACGACCGCAGGAGGCAAACATCCGGACTTAATGGTGTGGATATCGGATTTTTCATCCTTAAAAAAGAAATTCTCAACCTTCTGCCCGAAGGTAATAGTTCTTTTGAGGACATAGCTCTACCGGAATTGGTTAAGCGAAAACAGCTCGCAGGTTTTTATACGCATCATCGCTATTACGGCTTGAGCAACCTTGAACGCGTGAAAAATATCGAAGATTATTTTATTCCCAAAAAGGTGGTTTTTTTAGATCGGGACGGAGTGATTAACCAAAAACCGGCTCCAGCCGATTACGTCAAAAAATGGGAAGAGTTTACATTTCTGCCGCAAGCAAAAAAAGCACTAAAAAAATTATGCGACGCGGGATTTTGGCTGTTTATCGTTACCAATCAGCCGGGAGTGGCCAGAGGCATGATGTCGCGACAGGATCTTGATAGTATCCATCGGAGAATGGTGAAAGATCTGGCGGCTGACGGAATTGAAATAAAAGGAATATATCGTTGCCTGCACGGTTGGGACGAGGGCTGTTTTTGCCGGAAACCCAAACCTGGACTTTTGTACCAGGCCGCGGCGGAAAATGCCGTTGAACTGTACGATAGCTTCCTTATCGGCGATGACGAGCGCGATATCGCCGCCGGACAATCCGCCGGCTGTCGGACGATTTTTATAGGTGATAAGACGGGGATGAGGAAAAGCGAAATCAAGCCTGATATAATGGTGAGGTCGTTTTCTGAAGCGGTTGAAAAAATCCTATGATCATCTCAAGGACCCCATTGCGCATCAGTTTTGTCGGCGGTGGAAGCGATCTGCCGTCATACTATATACGAGAACGGGGCTGTGTGGTAAGCACTGCGATTAAAAAGTATATTTATATTGCCGTAAATAAATGTTTCGATGACCGGATAATTGTGCGGTATTCAAAGGAAGAAAAAGTTCGCACTATCGATGAACTCGAGCATAATCTTATCCGCGAAGCGCTGAGGATAGTGGATATTCGGAAAGGCATCGATATTTCCGCTACCGCCGACGTCCCTTCGGAAGGGTCAGGATTAGGCTCTTCAAGCTCTTTTGTCGTGGGGGTTCTCCACGCGCTGTACGCGTTTAAAGGGCAACACGTCAGCGCGGACAAGCTTGCACAGGACGCATGCAGGGTAGAAATTGAAATTCTTAAAAAACCAATTGGCAAACAAGACCAATACGCTGCAGCTTACGGAGGGTTTAATTATTTACAGTTTAATCCGGACGGAAGTGTGTTTGTTGATCCGATTATATGTCAACAGGGAACAAAAGAACGTTTGGAAAAAAATCTTTTACTCCTATATACCGGTATTACCCGATCATCCGATACGATTCTCGCGAAGCAAAATCGTAATATGCAGGAAAGTAGTCAAAGCCGGGGG
>Ga0209514_10009304_pt1 | contig 10850 bp, 10 predicted proteins | sample Subgrocontami58m_FD_187452 | JGI IMG/M metagenome (GOLD analysis project Ga0209514, IMG submission 187452) | Subsurface groundwater microbial communities from S. Glens Falls, New York, USA - GMW37 contaminated, 5.8 m (SPAdes) (version 3) | ecosystem: Environmental > Aquatic > Deep subsurface >...
GACAAGTGCCCGTCCCACCATTGCCATGCCCGTAGTTTTGTCCCTACGAACTTCATTTATTTTCATAACAGATGGATTGAGGTTGTTGCATCTGATTTTTTTCATCACCCTGAAGGACTCGTATACTGATTGCTAAGTTTACTCAAGTTGACCGCCTGAATGGGAAAGGGCTAAAGCCCTTAGCAGTTTTTGTTGGGGTTTTCATATCCCCGACATAAAGGTCGGGGCTATAGCCACGTCCTTTAGGACGTGGATAACAATTCCAACCAATAATTGCAGGGGTTTCAACCCCCTTCCGCGAGGCGGTCAACTTGAGTAACTGATGTTACGCACGACACCATGATCGCGATTAGTCTAACGCCAGACATGCCGCTCCTACGGAGCTTTTTGGGTCTTAGAACGAATCATTTTCTATAAACATGCCACGCCTGCGGCGTTATTTCAACGAATGATAGCCCCGAAGAGGCGGGATGTATATAGAAATCCAAAAAACAAAACCAGTAATAGCTCCATCGGAGCGACATGTGAACAGCTTTGCGTAACATCAGTGAAAGTTTCGAATACTGATTGCTAAGTTCAATCACGCCTAAATTGTTACCAAGAGTAGCCGCGCTCGCTCAATACTTTCTGCGCATCAGGAAAGCCGAGGCGCGCAGCTCTGCGGAACGATTCCACAGCTTGTTCAACACTATCTTTCTTCGCGTAGATGATTCCCAAATTGTAATACGCCTTCGCGTAAGTTGAGTCACAGACAATTGTGTTCTTGAAACCCACCGTCGCACCCTCTACATCGCCTTGTTCAAAAAGCAAATTGCCGAGATTGTAGTGCGCGTCCGCGAAACGATTGTCCAACAGCAGAGCGTTGTTGAGCTGCTCGATGGCTTTCTCCTTGTGGTTCGCCGCATAGTACGCCGCGCCAAGATTGGTGTACGCGTCAAGATAGTTCGGCTTCATGTATGGCTTGTCCGATTCAAACTCCTCTCGCGTTGCCGGCGCGTACCGCAGCGCGTGAGTCCAGAGCGAAACAGAATTGTTCCAGATTGCCGTATGACGAATAGTTCTATACGAGCTCACCGCACAGAGAATCAGCAAGGCAACAATCACAACTTTTCTCTGGTACAACTTCCCCGGCGACATCGCCGACTTTCGCCACAACCATTCAACGCATCCGCCAACGAAAATAAATATTGGCATTGTTGAGAGATACGTGTAGCGGTCGGCAAGCGGCTGCATGCCGGAAGAAAGCCCGAGAAACGTCGGAAGAAGAATAATCGCATAACTCAAGAGGGTGACGAGCGCAGCAGGTTGTTTCTTCTCCAACAACGCAAAGCAGCCATACGCAATTGCCGGCAGGAGGACGGGCGTGAGATAGAACAGCACGCGGTTTAATTCCGGGTAGATGGGAGAAAGATCGAGCGGGACGATCAGCTTCCACATGTAAAAGCAAAGCGAATACGCCGGAAGCATGATGCGCTCGAACAGATTCAGCTCTCCAACAACATTCACTTTGCCGCCAGAGGCAGCAAGCATCATCATCACACCGGCGAGAACGCTTAAAAGAAAGTATGGGATTTTGTCTTTGAGAATTTGGGCGGCAGAATTTTTTCGCCCGACATCATTGCGCATCAGGAACACATCAACAAGCACAAGTACAAGTGGAAACGGCGCAGCTATCGGTTTGGAAAGCAACGCAAGAGCGAAGAGAACAAGCGAAGCAACAAACCATCGAGCCGACCTCTGGTCTTTCCAGCGAAGATACGCGCCAAAGCTTGGCAGAAGAAAGAATGCGCACAACAAATCCTTTCTACCGGAAACCCATGCCACCGGTTCCACCCGCAGCGGGTGCATGGCAAACAGCAGCGCGCCAACGGCAGCGCCGGCAATTATCGAATTCGTGCGCGAAGCGAGAAACGACGGCGTGTCGTCGCGTCTTCCCCGCGCTGCATCAAACAACGCCATGCAAACCAAAAAGAAAGATACGGCATTGAACGAATGAAGCAGGATGTTTGTGAGATGATGCCCTTTCGGATTCATTCCCCACACTGCAACATCAATTGCGTGAGAGAGCAGCGTGATGGGAATCCACGCGTAGTAATACGTTTGCGTGAACAACCGTTGGATACCATCGAACGTGAGGGATTGAAAGAGGGGATTCTCCACGACGTAGGCATCGTCATCCCAATTCACGAAGTCGCCGTTTGCGGAATTTATGAACGACATCATCGTGCAGAAGAAGATGAAGAACGACGCAATGATGATGTACCGGCGCGAAGCGCTCGTCGTTGAGTCCGGTTGTTGCATGGAGTTGTCGTTTCCTTTGGCGGGTCTACGACCCCGTAGGGGTAAAGTAGAACGATTGCAGCTAAAACGCAACCGCGCCCGAAAACCTTTTCACTCACCCCCTGCTGACCTCAGAAAGGAGCGATTCGAGTTTGCGGCGGAATGATGGAGGGTTAATTGCCGGAAATCGATAGAGGTTCGGCTCGATGAGCGCAAAGAGTTCTTTCAGGCGGTTCGGCTGCACCAGACCACGCCAAAGCATTTCTTTCACATCGGCGATGTCGCGCTCATGTGAGCGCTCGATCTTCGACAAGGCTTGCGCGTAGAAGTCATAATGGTAGAAAGAAAGGAATCCTTCCTGCACAATGAATGTGCTGCGCTCTTCCCACCCGGGAACTTCCGGGATGAAGTGCGGTGGCGAAGCAAACTCGATATTGATTTGCAGACGTTCTTTCAGAGCCGGAATTGCGCGCAATATCTCATCAGTCTCTGGTACGATCTGAATATCAACATCTATTGTTGCGTCGCGCCAGCCTTCCTGGACTGCAGTAGTTCCACCGGTGAAAAAGACCTTCGCCGGTCGGTTGGCGTGTTCCGCGAGTGCACGCATGAACTTCTCCAGCCGGTTCCGATCTACCTTGCGACGCATTCGGCTGCTCGCTCAAAACTTACCAGCCTACGGATCAACGCGTTGTAGGAGGAGTGGGCTGAGTCGGGATCCTCCTGCGCAAGGAAATCATACAGCGCGTGCTCAGGATGTGGCTCAGAGGCGGGTGCTGTGATGCCAAGCGCTCGCAGCCGCGGACCGCCGACGAGCACAAGAAGCGATGCAACTGTCCGCCTCCCGTTGCTCAGGTCATCCAGCCCCTTGTGAACAAGTTCGCCGCCCGGCAGTGCATCGAATTTCCATTCCAACGTTGAGTCCTTTTGCAAATGAGCTGACCTCTGTCCTCTAACCTCTGTCCTCTGACTTCTGACCTCTGACCTCTGTCCTCTGACCTCTGACTTCTGACTTCTGACCTCTGACTTCTGACCTCTGTCCTCTGACCTCTGACTTCTGACCTCTGTCCTCTGACCTCTGACTTCTGACCTCTGACTTCTGACTTCTGACTTCTGTCCTCTGACTTCTTCCAACGTTGAGTCCTTCTGCAAATGAATCTGCACTCAATATACGCAATTCCAAACCATGAACTCAACCGGAATGATTGGCGACTCAACAGCGTGTTCACCTGCTTCAAGATTACCGTTGACCAATAGCGCCACTTCTCTTCCCAGCACATCAAACACTTGTAGGGACACGCCATGGCGTGTCCCTACAGAAACAGAGAATCGAATGATCGTGGTTGGATTGAACGGGTTCGGATAAAATCTTCCGTTGTACTGGTCCAATTTTCCGAGACCGTTGACAAACTCATAGTCTTCAACATAATAGCTGAGCGGATATGCGGGCGAGACAGCCGGTCCAAATTGATTCGGTGTAAGCACGGTTCCCTCCGGCAGAGTCGTACGTGTTGTAATGCATATGCGTACGGTCCGCAGATGGGGTAGCCATCATAGGAGTGTGCTGTGTCGAGTCTGCCGTGTACAAGCAGGGCGGGTTGGGATGATTGTGGTAGCGTCCTCCCGGCGCGGGATGTCCGCCGCATGCGTCGAAGTGCGGACCTTCCACCACGACCGCGTTTTGTCACCAGATGCCGAGATTGTTGTACGAGTTTGCATCGAGCGGATTATAGACCGGAACGCCGTGTTTCCAAAACGCGATTGCGCCAAGTCCGGTCGTGGTTTTTGTTCCCGTGTTTTCTTGTGGCGTGCGAGGAATCTTGAACACGTAACTCATGTTACGCAAGCCGTCACATGTCGCTCCTGACGGAGCTTGGACTTGCTCATTACCGATGAAGTTCTATAAACATACCACGCCTACGGCGTTACCTCGGTCTTTCCGAAGCCCCGTCAGGGGCGTTATGTTTATAGAAACCAAGAACACGGAAAAACGAAAAGCTCCAGAGGAGCGTCATGTGAACAGCGCCATTTGCCACAAGGCATGTCTTGGAATTGTCGGTGCGTAACATGAGCACGTAACTTTGATTCGAAGGAACATTCGGATTGCCGGGCAATGGCCCGATTGTGTATGCCGGAATGCCCGAACTGCTCACGTACACATAGTTCGATGAATACCGAACTTGTTGAACATCGACGGGAAGATTGTTGTAGCCGGGTCTTGCGCAAATGCGGCTGTTTAGTCTCTTCATGAGATTCTCCTGTACGATTGGGAAATGTTTTCGCCGTTGTAGAGTAGGAAAAGGAGCGCAGAGGTGAATAGGGGCTCCCCCACCTCAGTTGTTCTTTACGAGGCTACCTCTGCGTTCATCCGCCTCAGGCGGATTACGACCCGCCAGAACTTATGGCGGGCTGGCTGGTCATTTGCGTAGCGCCCTTTCAGGCTATCCGCCTGCGGCGGATCGAGCCGCTTAGTGCGATACTCTGCACCGGCTCCTCGCTACGTGCCTGCACGCCGTAGTGCCCGGTGTTCCGGCACGCAAGGCGTGCCTGCACGCCGTAGTGCCAGGTTCCGGCACGCAGGCGTGGCTTCAGAGTTTTACCGTGTTCGGGATATTGGAGGAGAACGCCTTCCCCTCCGCACCCGAAAAGAATAGGAACATCTTTCTTGGCACTTATTTACTATTAGGACATTTGCCCTTATTTCAGCATGATCATCTTCTTCACTTTTGTAAATGTTAACCGTCCGCTTGTCGGAATGGCCTCGAACACATAGAAGTACACGCCACTCGTGACCCTATAGCCGGAAGTGTTGATCCCGTTCCACTCAACAGTATGGTTGCCTGGTGAACGCTGTTCATTCGCGAGAGTCACCACTTCCTGCCCAAGAATGTTATACACCCTCAATCTGACGTTGCTCTCCTCCGCTAGTGAAAACTCGATCCGCGTTGTTGGGTTGAATGGGTTAGGATAGTTCTGAGCAAGTTCATAGTCTGATGGTACAGGCGGCTTGTTCTCAGCCACGCTTACAGGCACGCATGGTAGTGAGACAGTATCAAAAGCAACTGTACCGATAGGCGTTCCGACGTAATTGCTGATGGAATCCACGTACGTGCTGTCGAAGTGCCATACTGCTTTCAACCCGGTGGTACTCGTAAAAGAACCCGGATATTTCTTGCACTTGGTTGAATCGATCTGACCTTGAGTTCGCGCTACGGACCAGAGCCTCATTTCATCCAGGTAGCCTGAACCAGGATCATTATTTCCCCTGCCGATTCGCATCTCGTTTGTTGATGAACCGAGTGTGAGTGCAACCGCTCGACTGAGATGAAGAACCCCATCCTTGTAGAATTTTATCGTTGTGCCGTCGTACGTGACAGCCAAGTGAGCCCAAACCCCTACAGCTAAGTTCGCGAAAGAATCTATAACAACAGTTGCACCTGCCCGGAAGAACGGAAATATCGTTGTTGAATTGATTCCCAGTTGGTAGTCAAAGGATGCCGCCCCCTTATTCAAAACTGTGTTGGCGGTAGTTGAACCTCCGATCTTTACCCAACACTCAATCGTTATGTTATTTCCAAAACCAACCATGCTCGCCTGGAATGGAATCTGCACATAGTTTGTATTCACCCCCGGCGTCGGGAACAGCAGTGCGCGATTGACTGCAGGAGGAGGCGTTGGCGCTGCCCAGGAATATTCATACACGCCCCTGCCAGGCACAGTTGCAGTGGCACCGCCGGCATAGAGCGTCGGATTACCTTGCGTCTTAAACACCAGCCCGCGGATCGTGAATGTGTTCACCATCGCGCCATTGTTGAAGTCGAACCAGTTGTCGCCACCATTCGTTGTTCTCCAGACACCCCGCTGGTTGGCACCACCGGCATCGAATCCAACAAAGAACTCTGTCGTAGAACCCGGTCTGATTAGGCACGATCGCTGAAGAGCACCGTTGACACTTGGGAGTCCGTTGTTCTTCCTGATCCACGACACGCCTCCGTTTTTCGTAACATAGGCACCTCCCAATGTGTCAGCAGCAAGGAACGAAGCAGCAAGAATTACGTTGGTGTCCACCGTACTCATGCTGAGTGCACGAATGGGATGACCTATTGTAGAATCGGTTGGCCAACCATTGCTCATGTTCACCCAGGTGGCACCACCGTCGGTGCTCTTGTAGACGCGTGATTGACCAACAGTAAGTGGAGCGAGGTTAAATGACGTTCCACAATACAGGGTGTTAGGGTTGAGTGGGTTGACAACAATCGAGAGCAAGTTCTTAACGGGTCCAATCCCCGTGTTCGAGGCAAACCAATTAGCACCTCCATCAGTAGTCTTGTATAGCCCGATAGTAGAGTTTGTTAGTCCGGTAAACGCTGTAGTCCAGGCAATGTTAGGATTGGTCGGATGTATGGCGATTACCTGAATGCTTTTATCATCAGTGATCCCCGTGCTCACTAATGTCCAGTTCGCGCCTCCATCCGTTGTTTTATAAACGCCGCTGTTTGCTGCACCGTTCTGGTCTGTTCCACAATAGAGGATGTTGTTGTTCGACGGACTCATCGCGATTGCTTGTACCTTGTTGTATGTTAATCCATTATTAACAGGGACCCAATTCACTCCAGCGTTCGTCGTCTTGTATACACCTGAATCGAGTCCTGCACAATAGATAAGATTGCCGTTTGTTGCAGAGATAGCCATAGCATAAACACGAGCGTTGTTGCTTAGGTTTTGCGACCAAATATTCAGGCTATCCTGTGCGTAAACGGGCCCAAAGATTGTGGCAGCAAGAACACACAACGTAACGCAGGCAAAAAGGTAACGTAACTCTTTCATGGGGAGATCCTCTCTTTCTTGTTGATGGTATTTGTTGAATTGAAAAGCTACCATGGTGACATCGTAGAAGTTACACCTACGCAGAAGCGAAGAACTGAAGGCGAGCGATTGTGGATGACGACGTCCATGGCTGAACACCGGCGTGCTGACAAGAAAAGTTGGGACAGGAACTCGAATTGTCCCCGTGATTTGTGGTCTTGTACTGACGAAGAGAAGAAAATGCCTTTACTGCGACTAATATGTGAAACGTCAGGTCAATTGTCAAGCAGAGTCATATATTCTTCTCCCGGACGGGAAAAAAGAAGCCCCAACCGTGAGGTCAGGGCTAATACTGTTTGAGAAATCTTCTCGTTACTTCATTATGATTCCCGCGGGCGGGATTACTTCGTTTTTTATGAGATCATTTGAGAAGTGACATCTTCTTTGTTTGCGAAAAGCTTTCGGCTTGAAGCCTGTAGTAGTACACACCGCTCGACAAACCTTTCGCATCAAACGTCGCTTCATAACTTCCTGCCTGCAAATTCTCATTCACCAGCGTTGCGACTTCTCTTCCCAACACATCGAACACCTTCAACGTAACGCGGCTGACTTCTGACCTCTGACCTCTGACTTCTGACCTCTGACCTCTGACTTCTGACCTCTGACCTCTGACCTCTGACTTCCCGACGGGTCGGGTCTTCGACTGGTATCCGAAATCTGATTTGTCTCGTCGGGCTGAACTTTTCTTTTTTTTGATTTGGGGAGTGTGCACCACATCGGGTGTTGACATTTGGAGTTTGCTTTCACATATTAGAGCAAGGAGCAAAGAGGTCAACATGGCAAAACAAAACGGGTCACTGAACAAAAAGCTCGACCAAGTGATCGAGCGACTTGATGCACTTGTCGGCATTATGGATTCGATTGACAAGACGCTGCGACGACACGAGAGACAATTCGAAGAACACGGCAAGGCTCTAGAGAAACATGACCAGCGCCTCCTTGCAATCGAGCAGACTCTTGAAGAAATCAAGACCGACCTTTTGGAACGGTCTGTTCATTACGGGGATTGGGTAATCCTCGAAACTGAAGCAGGCAAGACGCGCGCAGGCATATTGCGCGACGGTCCCTAAACAACTCATGAAACCAATTTCTTGCTCAGCACAACCGTCGTCCCCTTCCCTATTTCCGATTCAATCGTAAGTTCTCCGCCAATTTCCTCTGCGCGCTTCTTCATGTTTCGCAAACCATGACCGCGTTACGTCGAGCCTTCGGGTTTCTCCGTCGTTGAAATTCATTTTCCGTTATCCGCTACGATCAACTCAAAGCGTTCGGCAAGAGGATTGAATTCTTGGTTAATCACTGACGTTACGCAGAATGGCAAAAAGCTCTGCCACAAAAAGTCACAAGAGGCACAAAAGGGTGCAAAGGTTATGTTTTCTTAGAATTTCTTTTTGCTTCTCTTGTGTCTTTTGTGCCTCTTCGTGGCAGTAACAATGGTATGCGTAACATCAGTTAATCACTATTTCACGAAAGCCTGCCCGGCTCTGCGAAAAAAAATCCCGCCGCCGCCTTTTCGCGACAACGGGATTTTCTGCTGGAATGATTGCTTGGTAGAATTTTCTTAACGCAACAAGATCATTTTCTTTGTCTCCGCGAATCCGCTTGTTTGGAGACGGTAATAATAGATTCCGCTCGCCAAACCTTTCGCATCAAACCTCGCTTCATAACTTCCTGCATTCTCCGTAAGGAGTCCTTCGGACAAATTCTCATTCACCAGCGTCGCGACTTCCCTTCCCAACACATCGTACACCTTCAACGTAACGCGACCGACCTCTGACTTCTGACCTCTGACCTCTGCTATTTGAAATCTGATCTGTGTCGTTGGGTTAAAAGGATTCGGATAGTTCTGCAGCAATTTGAATTCGCCGGGAACAACTTGAGATACGGGTTCGACGGATGTCGGCACCTGAAAGTACTTTACCACTGCTGCATCATTGTTAAAGCCGTTGTAATTAGCTCCCGAAAACCAGATGTTGCCAAACTGATCAGAAATGACATCGCTTTCAGATCCAAAGCTGAGATTATTGTATAGCTCCGTAAGCACCGGTTGTCCGGTGGAAGCATTGTATCTGATAAGCAGGGTATTGTTTTCTGCCCGACCTAACACATAAAGGTCACCGAAATTAGATAGCCAACACCTGTTGCCTATATCGTTTCCGCCGCCACTGCTGTTTCTAACGTACAAATGGGACCACAACTGCGTTCCATCCTCTCGCAGTTTGACGGTGAAGCAGTCGACTCCAGTATTGTTGTTCTCAAGATATCCGGTTGCATAGACATTGCCTGCGGGATCAACATACATGTCGTTCGCGTAACTTCCCGGGCCCCCGAATTGGGTCCCTCTGTACAGTTTGAACCACTGAACGGAACCATTGCCGCTGGCGAACTTCACAATCAGCCAACCCCGAGTTCCTCCGGAGGTATCGGCGCTTCCTGCGAGGTAGGCATTACCGTTCGCATCCACACCCATAGCATAACATGCGACCCCAGCGTAAGCAGGATTTCCGAACGTACCTGTCCACAGCTTCGTGCCGGCGCTGTTGTACCGTTCAACTAAGAACTCGGGTCTGGCAAAATTTGTACCGCCGACATACACATCCCCATTTCCGAGAACAGCTACGGTATGTGTTATCGAGGACATTGCCGGATCTCCCATTCGTTCCCAAAGAAGGGTTCCAGTTGGGCTGTACTTCAACAAGTAGTGGTGGTTCGCACCCGCTGCTTCAGACCAATACTTGGTCGCATAAATAAACCCATTCGGGTCAACCTTGATATCAAGACCTCGTTCGCCGAATAACGTGCCTCCCCCTACATGCCGCCATTGTTCGACTCCGTTGCTGTCATATTTTATCGTCAACATATCTAACCCTGTGCTGACGCCTGTGATATATCCTGTAACATATATCTCATTCGGGGTGGCGCACACAACTGCATAGGCTTCATCTTCGTGGTTTGCAGGACCGTTCACGGTTCTAACCCATTGTTGCACGCCGGCAGAGTTATATTTGATAACGAGCCAGTCCTTAAAGTTTGATGACGTTGTATAGCCAACGGCATAAATGTTACCGCGATCATCGTCATCCATCTCATAGATGTAGTCGTTAAAGTTGCTTGCGCCATTGTAATTCCGCTGCCATTGGAAGGTCTGAGAATAAGCATTGCTCAGCCCCATCATGAGAAACAAAACCAGCATATATTGTTTCATAACTCCTCCATTATGTTTTGTGTTGTTTGTTGATGTGTTGCGCGAAGAGGTTCGATTCTGCGCGCTGTGAATTCAATTGAGAAATACTTGAAGAATCACGTCGTCACGTTTTTGTTTCGCAAATAGGAAGCTGGAGTAACGTATTGTGCAGGACGAAATCCACCGAGCTTGAGCTTCGGATGCTATGTAAACAATGAGAACTGATCTGAATCTGTAGTGTTTCATACCGTTTGCAGGGCTTCATATTGTATTGCGGAAAAGTGATGCGAAAAGGGACATGCTTTTTGAAAACGAAGCGGAGAAACGGAGACTAGCAACAGGGTCGAAAACCCATCGCAAAAGAAGTTAACCGCAGAGATCACAGCGCGGCAGAGCCGCAACCAAAGAAAAACTGAACCACAGATTTCACGGATTTCCACAGATTGTTTTTTTATGAGTTCAATGCGAGCAACATTCAACCCTTACGTTGAAGTCTCATCTGTGTGCATCTGTGTCCCGC
>Ga0209514_10009306_pt1 | contig 10849 bp, 11 predicted proteins | sample Subgrocontami58m_FD_187452 | JGI IMG/M metagenome (GOLD analysis project Ga0209514, IMG submission 187452) | Subsurface groundwater microbial communities from S. Glens Falls, New York, USA - GMW37 contaminated, 5.8 m (SPAdes) (version 3) | ecosystem: Environmental > Aquatic > Deep subsurface >...
GGAAAACGATCAGCCTGTTCTACCAAATTCCTTTGATCGCCAAGATCGAAGATCGACTCTATCGCTTCATCGCCGCTCATCGTCACAATTTAAGTCGCTGGGGCGTCACTCCCGAATGTGATCGCCCCGATGTGGAGTGTCAATAGATCAGCCTGCTCTCGCTTATCGCATATGGCGTATCGCTTATCGCATATCGCGTATCACGCATCACGTATCACACATCACCCTTCGGGTCACGCATCATTTATAATCCCCTCACAATGCGTTACACATTAATCATCATCATGCGTTACACATTAATCATCATCGCCCTTCTTCTCGTCGCTTGCGCTACACCAACGCCTGTGCCGATCACACTCACTCGCCCCTTGCCCACAGCAACATTAACGGTGGCGGCATCCCCTGCGACTCCGGGTCGCACGGTTGAACCGGGCTTCACTCTCATCCCCACGACTCCGCTCCCGCCAACGTCCACACCCATTCCATGCACGAATGATGCAAAGTTCGTGCGCGATATCACTGTGCCTGATTTCAGTCCAATTAATGGTGGGGCGATCATGGACAAACGTTGGGCGGTGCGAAATAGCGGCACATGCGATTGGGGGCGCGAGTATCGGGTTATGTTTGTCGAGGGCAGTTCAATGGGTGCGGCGAATGAACAGGCGCTGTATCCGGCGAAAGCCGGAAGCGAAGCGATCATTCAAATTAGCATGACCGCGCCCATCGCGCCGGGCGATTACAACGGCAAGTGGCAATTGCGGGATTCGAAAGGCAAAGCGTTCGGCGAAGTGTTGTTCATCAAAATAAAAGTGTTAGCGGCGACGGGGACGCCTTAAACAAAAAAAGACCTCCGAGTTCTTAAAGAACTCGGAGGTCTTTTTTAAACATTCAACAACGGCGGCAACTCTCGCAACGCCATCGCCAACCTTACCCCGTGCCACGTCAACAGCGATCCATCCACAACATGCACACGATTATTTTGCACCGCAGCCAGATCGCTGAACTGCATCCAATACTCCACGTCGTCTTCGGAAAATTCAAACGGCTCGGTGGGCAATAGAATCACGTCGGGGTGCGATCCTAGAATCTCTTCAAGAGTCACACGCGGGTAGCGCGTATCGCGTTCAGGCTCGTCTTGCGGCTGTTGAGTCGAATCGAGATCGGCGGCAAGCGGGTAACGGCGATGGCGATTAGCAAACACATTGACGCCGCCGCACACTTTGATCACATCACTAACGTAGGTGTCACCGTTGATCGTCATCCACCAATCGGCTTCGCGCCATATCGGGCAGAACACACGCGGCGGTGATTCATTCGACTCTGCCGCCATCGAAGTCCACTCGTACGTTTTCTCCAGCGTCACAATGCGCTGCCCTTGCAACGGCACGTTGAAGCGCCGAATCAATTCCCACATTTCGTCAATCGCCTGACGCATAGTTTTTGGGAACGACACCCATACGTCAATCCCCGACGCCTGAAAGAATTCGACATCGTCGCGCGTGTTCTCTTCTTGATTGGCGATGATCAGATCGGGCGCAAGCGAGATCACTAGATTGCGATCCACATTTTTCGTGCCACCCACTTTTCGGATCGCTTTAACTTTTTCTGCGGGGGAGATGCAGTACTCGGTAACGCCGACCAGTCGCTCGCCCACACCAAATTCAAACAACGATTCGGTCATGCTGGGGACGAGGGAGACGATGCGTTGAGGGGAATTCATGATGAATAAAGATTAAGGATTAAAGATTCGGTCAATCTTTAATCCTTAATCTTCGATCTTTAACCGTTCTTTCTTCCGCAATTACATCCGCCGCCTTCATGCTTTGAGCAAGGTTGCCCCGATTTAGTTTGCAACGCCTGTAGCTCTTCAAGCGGTTGCAGATCATCTTTGCTAAATTCGTGGCGCATATCGGCTAACTGCACCAACACCGTTTGCTTAAGCGGATTCACATCCAGCACTTTGCCTTCGCCTTTGGGAGTCATGACGCGCTTGTTGCGTTTGGGCAGAGTCTTGCGCGCTTCAACGTATTGTTCGTATTCATACACCAAGCAACAGCGCAGGCGCCCGCACATGCCGGTGATCTCATCGGGATCAAGTGAGATGCCTTGCTCCTTCGCCATCTTGATCGAGACCGGGCTGAATTCGGTCAAGAATGTTGAGCAGCATCGCTCTTCGAGTCCGCACGCGCCCGCGCCGCCGATCAACTTCGCCACATCGCGCGGTCCGATCTGACGCAGATCAATGTTCGTGTTCGGATAGATTTTTTGCATGTCCGGCTGAAGCGATTTCAAATCGGTTTTTCTGCCCTCACGATTTCCATCGTGTCCGCCTTGCCGCTTAGCAAATTCGTCATCTTCGTCAACGCTGAAGAAAAACGTGACGCGCGAGCCGTCATAGTTATATTCTGCTTTGACGATCTTCACCCCTTTCAATCCCAACTCCGAAGCGCGCGCGCGCGCGTTGATCATCGCTTCAGTTTCTTTCCCCTGCCATTGTTGCTGCATCATCAAATCGCGCGGCGTCGCCAGGCGATCAATGCGTTTGTATCCGCCTTCGGCAGGCGGCGGCGCATCGGCGAGGAACTTAATCACCTCACCCATTTGCGATCCGCGTTGTGTTTCCACGATCACCCGATCCCCCTGCCTCACTTGCGGATGAGCCACAGCGTCAAAGTGATAGAGCTTGCCGACGCGATAAAAGCGCACGCCGATGATCGAACTTGTTTTTGTGTGTGGGGTAGCCAGCATATAGTCACATACTGTCATTGCGAGTCTTCGAGAAGCAATCTCAGATTGCTTCGCAAAGAACGCTCGCAATGACGTGTGTTAAGCAATCATCTCAACTGAAATTAAATTATCTTTGCGGCTCAACGTCTGAATGCTGATCTTCGCCGCGATGTCTTCGGCAATAGCGCGGAAGGCTTTCGCCGCCGCCGAGTCGGGATGTGAAACCAGGATCGGGACTCCGTTGTCGCCGCCGATTCGAACTTGAGCATCTATCGGCACTTCACCGATGAACGGCACGCCGAGTTCCGCCGCCAATTTTTTTCCGCCGCCGCGCCCAAATAAATCCATCTGCGATCCATCGGGCATGGCGAGATAGCTCATGTTCTCCACAACGCCCAACAGCGGAACTTCCATCTGTTTAAACATCATCGCGCCGCGACGCGCATCGGCTTGTGACACTTCTTGCGGCAGGGTGACAATGACACTGCCCGAAAGCGGGACGGCTTGCGAAACCGAGAGCGGCGCATCGCCGGTGCCGGGCGGCAAGTCCACAATTAAATAATCGAGTTCGCCCCACTCCACTTCTGTTAAAAATTGCCGTATCGCCGAATGCAGCATCGGTCCGCGCCAGATCAAGGGTTGATCGGGTTTCACCAGAAAACCCATAGACATCAACTTCACGCCGTGCGCGGTTGCCGGCACCATCATTTGACCTTTGGGCGGTGGCATACGCAATGCGCCCAACATGATGTTGGCATTGGGTCCATAAATATCTGCATCCAACAAACCCACGCTCGCCCCCGATTGCGCCAACGCCACTGCCACGTTCACCGACACGGTGGATTTTCCAACACCGCCTTTGCCCGACCCGATCGCCAACGTATTTTTCACCGGCAGAGAAATTTGCCCGATGATGCGATTATCGGTTGGGACGTTGGAACTCCATTTGATGCTCACGTTCTCCACGCCGATCTTTTTCAATGCGCCGCGCGCGTCACGCTCCATGACGTGCTTCAAGGGGCAGGCAGGGGTCGTCAGCATCACGGTAAAGTTGACGGCATCACCTTCGATCTTAAGATCGCGCACCATGTTGAGGGTCACTAAATCTTTGTGCAGTTCCGGCTCAATCACCGTGCCAAGAGCCTTCATCACTGCGTCATTTGTAAATTGATTTGCCATAGTTGTATTCTAACGGATAAAGAGAAAAGCCGCCAAAGAGTCTCGGCGGCTTTGAAATACGTATTGCGTATTTCGTATTGCGTATTTCGTATTCCGTTACGCAATACGGAATACGTTTGACTAACTTTTCGCAGCAGGCGCGGCAGCCGCCGCTTTCTTTGCCGCCTTCTTCGCTTCCTCTTCGGCGCGGGCTTTTTCTTCGGCGGCGTAATCCGTCGGGCGCAGTGAGGCGTAGTAACTCAAAGGTCGATCCAATTTCGCCTTATCGTAAATGTGCGCCGTCGTGCGATCAAATGAGGCGAGTTCAAAATTGTGATCCATCTTGATCGCGTCAAACGGGCAGTACTCGGCGCAGTAGCCGCAGTTCATGCAGATGTCTGTATCAATGTAAAACTCTTTCGGTTGAGGAACAGGGCGCTTCGTCACCGGGTCATCGGTGCGCACGATCCAAATACATTGCGGCGGACACACTTTGGCGCAGATGCCGCACGACGTGCAGCGATCTTCGTGCTTGCCATCTTTCTCTTCGTAGATCAAAAACGGAATATACCGAAAGCGTTCGGGGATGTTCAATTTTTCATCGGGATATTGAACCGTGAACAACCCTTTGCCTTTGGTGGACTGCCGATAGGCTTTCTTCTCTGGCGAGACATACTTCGAACTCAACCAACGAATGTCGTCCACATACGTATCAACAAAGTGACCGAGAGTCACCACCATGCCTTTGAGAACACCGAGTCCATACATTTCTTGTTTTACCTTTCCTTATCGATCCGTTTCACCTAACACAATATCAATACTCCCCAAGATCACCACCACGTCGGCAATCTTGTGACCCTTACACAGTTCGCCCAAGATCGTTAAGTTGATGAACGATGGAGCGCGGATGTGATAACGATAAGCATTGTTCTTGCCTTGTGAGATGACGTAATAACCGAGCTCGCCTTTGGGACCTTCTACACGCCCATACGATTCACCGGCTGGGACGCGGACATTGTATTGCGACTTCCCTGCCATGATCTCGCCACCCTTCGGCATGTCGCGCAGCACTTGCTGACATATCTTCGCGCTCTCATACATTTCGTCCATGCGGATCAGATAGCGATCATAAATGTCGCCGTTGGGTCGGGTGCATACGTTGAAGTCGAAGCGATCATAGATGCTGTACGGTTCGGCGCGGCGCAAGTCGTAAGGCACATTCGAAGCGCGGAGCAAAGGTCCGGTGCAGCTATAGGCTATCGCTTGTTGAGGCGGCAGCACCCCGACTCCGACACAGCGCGATTTGATGATCTCGTTCTCCGTCAGATATTCGTGCAGCGCATCAAACGCTTTCGGCAAACGGTTGTTGACGAGTTCGGTTAAAAATTCCATTGTGTTCTCGTCGTTGAGCTTCTCCGGCAGATCGCGGGCGATGCCGCCGAAGCGCATATAGTTACACATCATGCGCGAGCCAGCCGTCGCTTCAAAGAAATCCAGAATCAATTCGCGCTCACGAATAGCGTACAGCGCCGGCGTGAAGAACGCGCCGAGGTCATTAAGCAAAAAGCCGATTGCCCACAAGTGATTGCAGATACGAGTCAACTCGACCATCAACACGCGAATATACTCGGCGCGTTCCGGGACTTTCAACTTCATCATTTTCTCAATGGTGAGTGCATAGCCCAAGTTGTTGCTCATCGAGCATAAGTAATCGAGACGATCTGTGAACGGCATGTTCTGTAAGAAGGTATTGCGCTCGCCGATCTTTTCGTGGTTGCGATGCAAGTAGCCCATCACCGGCTGCAAATCTACAATCGTCTCGCCGTCGAGTCGTACCAACATGCGGAAGACGCCGTGCGTGGAGGGATGTTGCGGTCCCAAGTTGACGACGATGGTGTCGGTCTTGAGATGACCCACGCCGCCCGCCATCTGGCTGACCGTTAACTCCGGCGCGAGAATCACATCTTTCTCCGGCGCCCAGTTTTCAAGATCGAAACCTTCGGGGTAAGCCACGTTATGACCAAAAGGATTCTTTTCTTCAGAGCGATAGAAGTTGCCGTCGGGCCAACGTGAATCGAACGGTTTGAGGTCTTGCTCGAAGTAGGCTTCCTTCCAATCTTTGCGAAGCGGGTAGCCGCCGAAGCCGTCCCACATTAAAATGCGTTTGAGGTTGGGATGACCCTCGAACTTGAAGCCATACATATCGTAGGCTTCGCGTTCTTGGAAATCAGCACCGGGATAGATTGGGACCAGAGACGGTATCACTGGGTTATCACGCGGCACTTGCACTTTAAGCGTCAACGCCGGCCCGCCGCTCGTCCTATAAGCGTGATACACCGCTTCCAATTTTCCATCGGCGATGTAATCCACGCCGGTGATCGAGGAGAGATAGTCGTAGCCCATCTCGTCACGAAGCGCGGTCGCCACGTCAATTAATTTATCTGCCGATACAACGTAACCTGAATAACCGGCGCGTGCATCTGGCGTCACCACGCCGGGGAAACGCCCTTCAAGACCTTGGGCGGTAGATTCAATAGCAGGAGCAGTCATGAAAATTTCCTTTCAACCCTAAGCGCAAATTATCAACTTGCGCTACGAAGTAGCTTTTTCTTGGAGCGCACGTTGCCTAATCGCCGGCAACTGTCGTAGATCAATAAGATCGGGCCCAAGAAGCGGAATCGGAACAGGGTCGCCGTTGCCCGGTTGATACCACGGCACACTTAAGATTGATTGCTTATCTATTTTCTCTTGCAGCTTCATCAAGCCGTTGAGCAGCGCTTGCGGCGTGGGAGGACAGCCCGGCACATACACATCCACCGGAATAAATTTATCCACGCCCGACACGACGTTGTAACCTTCTTTAAAAGGTCCGCCGCCACTGGCGCAGGCGCCCATCGCCATCACGTACTTGGGTTCCGGCATTTGGTTGTAGAGGCGCACGATGACCGGGATCATTTTCTTCGTCACCGTTCCCGAGACGATCATCAGATCGCTTTGGCGCGGGCTGGGGCGCATCACTTCCATGCCGAAGCGCGCCAGATCGTAGCGGCTCGCCGCCGTGCAGATCATTTCAATGGCGCAGCACGCCAAGCCGAACATCATAGGCCAGATCGCGCTGCGTCGTCCCCAGTTGTAAATTTTATCTATCGAGGTGATGACGATGTTCGATTTTAATTCGTCAGGCACCGGCAAGTTGGGGTCTTGCAAGTCTTGCATTGCATCAGTCATAGAGTTGTTATCTCCTCAAGCCAATCAGAATAAATGGCTGTTAAAATTTCGTCGTTCACAAGAGCAGGGTCGTCGGCAAAATCCGGCAAAGCCAGCGTCCACTCTAATATATTTTGTAACGTAACTTCTTCTAAGTTCACGTCGGGATGAGATTGTATCAAACGCAGAGCAATTTCGTAAGTCCCGTCCCAATAAAGCATAGAGCAAATGGCTGATAGCAGATAGTGAATGGCTTTTGAATCAGCAATCCACAATCAGCAATTTCTATTCAAACACCGTCTCGGTCAAAAATTCTAGACCGCTTAACACTTCGGAGCGCATCGTCTCGCCTTCACCGTATCGTCCGAGCATTTCGTATTTGCCGTCGCGCAAAACGAACACTTCGACAAAGATCGTTTCGGGATATATGAGCCAATATTCACGCGCGCCGTGCTTGGCGTAATTTTCCATTTTTTCTTTGCGGTCAATGCGGCGCGATGAGGGCGAAACAATTTCAACCACTAGATCAGGTGCGCCAACAATGTCCACCTCAGTAATCTTTGCCTTACTGTCCTTTGCCACAAACAGCACATCGGGTTGATAGCACAGATCGTCACTGAGTTGAACGTCAAGAGGGGCACAAAAAACTTTGCCTAATTTGTTTTCACTAACGTAGGCGTTGAGCTTCCACGACAATAAGAGTGAGGCGTGTTGATGAGCAGGTGTTGGTGAAGGCATAATTCTTAATTCCCCTTCCACTAATTCATATCGTGTTCCATCATCGGGCATGGCACGATAGTCGGCATACGTTAACCGCTGCGCTTTCATGGTAGGTTGAATGTTTGTTTGAGGAGGAGCCGCTACTGCCATATCACTCACCTTATCCTTTACGAAGTGCTTCCCAAGATCGAGTCGGTGTCAATCTGCGCTCGTTGTAACCGACCCGAGTAATCAATGTAAATTGATTTCCACTCGGTGAACACTTCCAGTGCCGCTTGCCCCGCTTCGCGATGACCGTTGCCCGTGCCGCGCACGCCGCCAAACGGAAATTGAATCTCCGCGCCCGTCGTGCCATGATTCACGTAGACGATGCCACTCGCCAGATCACGCATCGCCGTGAACGCCGCGCTGACGTTTTCGGTGAAGATAGACGACGACAAGCCGTAGGCCGACTCGTTATTCACCTTCACTGCCTCTTCCAGCGAGCCTACTTCGATAATCGAAAGCACGGGTCCAAAAATTTCTTCTTGGGCGATCCGCATTGAAGGAGTCACGTTGTCGAACAGCGTCGGCTCGTAGAAGAAGCCTTTACCGTTATCGCTATAAATTTTACCGCCAACTAACAACCGCGCCCCCTCTTTTTGCCCAATGCCAACATAGTCGTGAACTTTCGATTGAGCAACTTTGTTGATCAACGGACCCACATCGGTTGTCGGCAAGAGACCATCGCCTAGTTTTAATTTCTTGGTGCGTTCAACCAAAGCGTCTTTAAGTTTGGGCGCGATCCGTTTCTGCACGATTAAGCGTGAACAGGCGGTGCAGCGTTGCCCGGTCGTGCCGAAGGCAGACCACAAGATGGCGTTGACCGCCAGATCGAAGTTGGCGTCGTCGAGAACCGTGATGGCATTCTTGCCGCCCATCTCCAACGAAACTTTTTTGTTGAGCTTGCCCGCTTCAGCGGCAATCGTCGTCCCGGTCTTGGTTGAGCCGGTAAACGAGATCGCTTTCACTTTTGGATGACGCACTAACGCCTGACCCACTTCAATACCGGGTGCAGTGATCACATTCATCACGCCCGGCGGCAAACCGGCATCTTCAAAAACTTTTACAAATTCGATTCCAAGTATGGGCGTTTCGGGTGAGGGTTTATAAACAAGAGTGTTGCCAGCAACCAATGCGGGGAAAATTTTCCAAGAGGGGACGGCGAGAGGGAAGTTCCACGGAGTGATGATGGCGCATACCCCGATGGGTTCGCGCACCGCCATGCCAAATTTGTTCGGCATCTCAACCGGCGCGGTGTAACCCAACATGCGGCGACCTTCTCCGCCCATGTAGAACGCCATATCAATCGCTTCTTGCACATCGCCGCGTGCCTCGGCGATCACTTTGCCCATCTCGCGCGTGAGCAATTGCGAGAGTCCTTCTTTGCGCTCTTGAAGTAGTTGACCGACGCGATATAAAATCTCGCCACGTCGCGGCGCCGGAGTCAATCGCCAAGCATTAAACGCGCGCGAAGCGGCTTCAACAGCCGCCTCGACATCGGAAACTTCCGCTTGAGAAATTTCTCCGACGATTTCTTCATTCGCCGGGTTGAGGCTTTTGTATGTCGCGCCGTTCTTACCTTCAACCCATTTGCCGTCAATGTAGTTTTTATAAATCATAAAACCGAGTCTAAAAACTCTGTGCGCTCATCATCAGTTAAGGAATCCCAATTACGCCCACGCTCGGCAGCGACTCGCCTCGCTTGCCCTTCTCCGTACTGTGCCAGATCGAGCCAGTTCTCCCAAAGTTTCGCGCGCAGAGTTTGATAAAGTGACGCTTGTAACCCTCGCGGCAACTGTTCGACCAGAGCAACGACCTGTTCATTGGTTAGTGTTATGTTAGTGAGTGTCAAGGTAGGCATACAACTTCCTTTCGTAGCTACAGCCGCCAGATTATATCCACTAACGAGAGGGCTAACAAGGGAAGAAAATTTTCGTGCTACAATCTTGCCTAACGTTCAAGGATCAGGAGACGGCGTCACCGTGCATAGTAAGCGTCAGCAGATCGTCGAGATATTAAAGCGAAGAGGCAGCGCCACGGTTGACGAGCTGAGTGAGGCGCTTGACATCAACTCGGTGACGGTGCGCCATCATCTCAAGGTGCTTCAATCTGAAGGGTTCATCGCCGAACCGGTTATTAGACATCGCGCCACCGCCGGTCGCCCTCATTACACTTACACGCTCACCGATAAAGCCAACAGTGTCTTCCCCAAAAACTACAACGGCCTCGCCGGGCAATTGCTAGATGAAATGAAATCTCGTCATGAGGCGCATGAGGTCAAGGCGATATTCGAGGACATGGGACGCCGCCTCGCTGCCGAAGCGCCATCGCCTGTCGCCGACGAGACTCTCGAAAAACGCATGAATCACGTCGTCAATTTTTTAAATCAAAAAGGTTATCTCGCCTATTGGAAAAAAATGGAGGAGGGCGTGGCGCTTCACACTTGCAACTGCCCCTATAATGGTTTGATAGAAAAACATCCTGAGCTATGTGCGATGGACGTTAGCTTGATCACTTCACTTACAGGCATAACTCCTCAATGCGCTTGCCGTATCATTGATAATGAAGAGTCGTGCTCCTATATGCTTAAGAATTTATAAGGCGCGTGTCTTACTTATTGACTGCATTACCGAGTCTTGCTACAATCATAGCAATTCAAAGCACCAAAAGTTGCAAAACTTCATATACTAAATTAAGGAGAATTCAGATGAGCGTTGAACTTGAAACTACTACCATCACCGTAACCGAGTCGGCGGCAAACAAAGTGCGTGATATTCTGGCGCAGCGCAATATGGCTACTAGCGGCTTGCGCGTGTTCGTCTCCGGCGGCGGATGCTCCGGCATGCAGTATGGCATGGCGGTTGAAGCACAGCCGCGTGAATTCGATGCCGTGATCGAAGCCGGTGACGGCGTGAAAGTATTTATCGATCCAACATCAATGATGTATCTCTCTGGCGCCAACATTGATTACGTGGATAACATCATGGGCGGCGGC
>Ga0209514_10009308_pt1 | contig 10847 bp, 10 predicted proteins | sample Subgrocontami58m_FD_187452 | JGI IMG/M metagenome (GOLD analysis project Ga0209514, IMG submission 187452) | Subsurface groundwater microbial communities from S. Glens Falls, New York, USA - GMW37 contaminated, 5.8 m (SPAdes) (version 3) | ecosystem: Environmental > Aquatic > Deep subsurface >...
CAATTTGCTGCGCCGATTGTCGCTGCACTTCGCGCCCGCACTTGGGGCAGTGAGGGATGCCGATGCGGGCATAGAGCAAACGCATGTAATCATAAATTTCGGTGACAGTTCCAACCGTTGAGCGCGGATTGTTGCTGACGCTCTTTTGATCAATGGCGACCGCCGGGCTTAAACCGTCAATGCGATCCACGTCGGGTTTTTCGAGTTGCCCCAAAAATTGTCGGGCGTAAGCCGACAAGCTTTCAACATAGCGCCGTTGTCCTTCGGCGAAGATGGTGTCGAAGGCGAGCGACGACTTGCCCGACCCCGATAAACCGGTGATGACCACCAGCTGATCGCGGGGAATCTCGACGGTGATGTTTTTTAAATTGTGTTCGCGTGCGCCGACAACAACGAGTTTATCTTGAGACATGAATTCGACCTTTAGCGTATTGCGTATTTCGTGTTGCGTATCCTCTTACCTCTTACGGAATACGCAATACGGATTACGTGGTTTTGTAAACTCCAAACTTCTCGAACGCCTCAACCTTCGTCGGTTGTATCTCCCCTGTCTTTGGTAGCACCTCATAATAATTTGCATCGCGTCCAATGAGCGGGATGCGGGTGCCGCGCCGTGAAAAGACTCGCCGCATTGAAGCGGAATGGTCACGGAAGATTTCCAGTTCGTCTGCTACCTTGCGAAAGATGTAGTCAAACGTGCTAATGAACTCAGACACGAATCCTTTGTCCACAACCTGCAAGTTGCTGATCACCCAACATGTTTCTTCAAATGTCCAGTAATACGTCAGACCCACAAACTCGTATTCCTTCGTGACATACGGGAAGAACGGAAAGGCGCGACACGATAAAGCACGGTTGTCGCGCTCGCAGCGAGATGCGCCGTTACATTCCATCATCTTACAGTAGCGCGGCAAAGCCTCTTTCACTTTGCGCTCGGCTTCATCGCGCGGTTTGTAAGAATGCCACATCTCGCTGCGCGATTTAAGAAACGTCCACTCTTCGATAGTGCTGACGGGGATGGCGAACTGGGTGTTGCAGCATACGGGTTCGCCGCCATTGTGTGGCGCGCACATTTTGCCGCAATCGAAACGTGAGATCGGCGCGTTGAAACCGGCGTAGAGTGATTCGTATAAATCAGATTTAAGGCGGGGCATAGAACTGTAAGGTTATACCATCACAGAAGGCAGAATGTCTATATGTTTGTGAAGGGGGTGAAGGGGATGAAGGGGTGATTTTTTGTTCATTGTTCATTCTCTCATTGTTCATTGTTGGTGTTATACTTTTTTCAACAGGAGGATGTGAGCTATGAACACACGACGCATCATTGGCATCATCAGTTTGATCATTCTTGTTCTGTCGCTGGCGGCGTTGATCTATTCCTTCTTGCCGAGTCCGCTGAAAGTGAATCGGCAAAACATTTCGCCGCAGGATATGGAACTGCCTCAGCGTAACGCGCTGCCTGTTTTGTTGATGGGGATGGTGGATGCGACTCGCCGCAAGCGGAAGCGGACAACGCGCGCGCTGCCTTTAATTTTTGTGTGCAGCATTTTGTTGGGCGCGTGCGCCACGCCGACGACTGAAGCACCCAAACCTACACAAGCGCCACAACCCACGGCTGCACCTGTAGCGACTCAAGCGCCTAAACCCACACAACCCCCGGCGGCAACGGCACAGCCCACGCAGCCATCGGCGGCGACCCCGACGAAGGAGCCGCAAGGGGGTGGCGGCGTCACCGTGCGCCCGCCCGAGTCGCGCGTGATCGAGTTGCAGTATCCATCACGAATCTATTTGGGCGACACGCCATCCATCACACTCACACTTGTTGTTTCGCCTGATGGCACATACCTCACACCAACGGCGAAACCTTCGGGCGGGCAAGTGGTAAGCGACCCGATCAAAATCGAGAATCTTTATGACACACACAACGTGACGGCGATTGCGACGCTCGAGTCGGCGGGATTTAAAATTGATCACGCCGGCGCGTGGGAACAACCGCTGACGCAAGGGCAGGATGTGAAATGGATCTGGACGGTGAACCCGGAGAGCGACGGCGTGAAGACGTTTAAGATTCTTTTGCAACTGCGTTACGTGCCGAAGCAAAGCGGCGAGACTCTCAACAAACCGTTGTGGGTGCGCGACTTTGATCTGGAAGTGAGCAAGTATATTTTTCTGCCGCTTGGCGTGGCGCGCATGGTGGGCGTGATCGGTTTTGCGGGCGGCGGCATAGGAACGGTATTAGGTTTCCCGCTCGCCAAAGAGATCGGGACGTGGTTGTGGGAAAAGATTCGCGGCAAGCCTGCTAAAAAGAAAAAGGGGAAGGGGTGAAGAGGTGAATGTGAAACTTGAAATTTCTTGTTTGTCTTTAGGACCTGTTGGAACGAATTGCTATATCGTGGTGGATGCCGCCACGCGCGAAGCGATTGTCGTTGACCCCGGTTGGGACGCGCACTTGATTATTGATCGCGCAGAGAAGATGAAGGCGAAGGTGCGCGCGGTGTGGTTAACGCACTCGCATTTCGATCATATCGGTGGCGTGGCGGGTTTGGTGCGGACTCTTAATATCCCGGTGGCCTTACACTCAAAAGAAATGCCGCTCTACAAAATGCGCGGCGGCGCAAAATTGTTTGGGTTGGATATTGACGAGCCGCCCGAGCCGACAATTAAGTTGGAAGATTATGTTGTAAGGGCGAAGCACGATAGTCCCCGTAGCGAAGCGGAGCGGGATGCTTCGCCCTTACAGAACGGGGCGCACGGCGATGCGCCCTTACAGATTGGAGATTTGAAGTTTGAAGTTCGCTATGTGCCTGGTCACACGCAAGGTCACGTTGCGTTTTATCAAAAGGATGACGGTGTGATCTTTAGCGGTGATGTGTTGTTTCAAGGAAGCATCGGGCGCACCGATTTGCCCGGCGGCAATTACGAGCAACTGATCTCAAGCATCCAAACGCAACTGCTCACGTTGCCTGACTCAACGATTGTGTATTCAGGTCATGGCGAGCCGACGACGATTGGAGAAGAGAGGGAGACGAATCCGTTTTTGAGTTAGATGTAGATAAGTAAACAGGTAGACAGGTATACAAGTAGATATGTGTTTACTTGTCTACTTGTATACCTCTTTCTTCCAAGAACTTCCTCACCGACTCGTCCATCCCGATCTCTCCTGCCCTCACTGCCTTCTCGTATTTCTCCGACCACTGAAAGATCGCCGACTTCGCGCTACGCAATTCTTCGATCACCAACTTCGCTAAAGCGCCGCCCTCTTCGTTGTAACCCGTTTCAAAATGATCGCGCTCGGCTTGCGCTCGGTCATAATCAAGACGGATGATTTCAACATTCCACTCACTATGATCGGATGTGATCTGAGCGTAACTCACGCAGGGGTCGCCGTCGAATGGCAACCCGGCCGAGCCCACGTTGACCACCATTGTTCCGTTGAGTCGGCGCACGAGCGGGATGTGGGTGTGACCCACGCAAAAGAGTGACGGCGGATCGCCAATCAATTTTTTTATCTCGTCGTCATTCATCCACGGATAAATGCCGACGCGGTTTCCCTGCATAGAAGCGTGAGTGATTCGTATTTCGCCGCGCGACGAATAGAGGCTCAACGTATCGGGCAAAGTCTCTAGCGTGTTGACCGCGTCACCGAGTTTGTTGTAGGTCCAAAATGAACTTTGGGCAATCGCCTCATCAACTGGCTCGTGACTGCGATTCGGATCCTTGTGAGTCAACACATAATCTTCGTGGTTGCCGCGCACGAGTCGCCAGCCACACGTTTTCTCTTTTTCTTTGACGAACTGCCAACACTCTAACGGCTTGGAGCCGCGATTCACAACGTCACCCGCGACGATAACCTGATCGGGATTCCACGATTCGATATGTTGCGTTACGGCGCACAGCGCGGGATAGTTGGCGTGAATGTCGGCGAGGATGGCGAGTTTCATGTGAGGGATGAATTAGGAAGGATGAAGGATGAACTGATCACTGTTCACTTTTTGTTTTGAACATCACCGAGCCACTCCCGCGTTCTACCGCTTGGTTCTTGTTTGGCAACGGCGACGATCAACGCGCGCAATGGATAATTATTTGTCGTCGGCGGTTTGCCGTCGAGCGAAATTGTTTTCACGGTGTTGTTGATCCAACTCATAGGAATATATCCAATACCTTTTTGATTCGCGGACACAAATTTGATCATCGCTTCGGGTGAGGGGGCGAGTGCAGTCGTCAGCGCGGGCTTCACGCCGCGCAATGCTTTCGAGTCAAAAATGATTCGCGAGTCGTCGCCCTCTTCGCGTGACGCGGCGCTCCACTCGTTAGATCGTCCGCCGTAAATATCTTGCAACTGTGCCAACGTGATGTTGCTGATAGTGTTTGATGGATGGACGATCACGGCAATTGATTCTTCGCCCAACGGAGTCGCCCATAGAATCGAATTCTCAGGCAAATACAATGTGACGCCGACTCCGATCTTCTCTTGCGCCGCCTCTGCCAACAAAGCCGATGACGATGATTCGACGACGATCTCGAATCGGGTAGAGCGCGTGAGAGATCGATCTGTGATCGTCCGCGCGAACATCAAGGTGGATGCCGTCACCCCGACCCGCACCTTTTCTTCTGCGGGCGGCGTTGGCGCCGTGGCGCAGGCGGTGATAAAAACGGCGGCAGTTAAAACTGCACCAACACAAAGCGAAGTCCACCTGCGTGGACTTCTTACACAAAACCCGCGCAGAGCCTGTCCTGAGCATGTCGAAGGACGGGTTTCGCTTTGTGTTGCCGCGAATTTATTCGCCTGCTTTATTTGATTAGGAAAGCGAACACTAAACACGCCACACCAAACCCAACTCGATACCAAGCGAAGATCAACATGGATCGTTTTGCCAGAAAACCTAACAGCCAATGAATCGAAGCGAATCCCACAACGGCGGCGGCAATGAAGCCCAGCGCCAGCGACGGCAGATACGTCATGAAATTGGGAATGGCGATTAAATCTTTAGTAGCAATCGCGCCCGCCGCTAACATGATCGGGATGGACATGAGAAAGCTAAACCGCGCCGCCTCTTTTCGCTCCAAGCCGCGCCACAAGCCGCCGCTAATGGTGGCGGCAGACCGTGAGACTCCGGGGAACAACGCCAACGCTTGCGAGCATCCAATAATCAGCGCATCCACCCAAGTCATCGACTCGATCTTGCGTTCGCGCTTACCGATATATTCCACGATGAAGATTAGGAATGCGGCGACTAAAAGAATTGTGGCGATGATGACAGGTTGTTGATGCAATGCCACAAAATACTTTTTGAACAACACGCCGATGATGGCGGCGGGGATCGTGGCGACGATGATCAGCCAACCTAAGCGCGATTCAGTTGAAGCAAACGGCGCGCGAGCCATTAAATCTTTAATCATTGATCTTGCTATCGCTATCAAGTCTTTAAAAAAATAAACTATCACTGCCAACAACGTGCCGAGTTGTAACAACACATCGAACACGAAGGCAACGTCTTTATCAAACGACCAATTGAACAGCCAAGGGATGAGGATGAGATGCGCGGTGGAGGAGACGGGAAGAAATTCGGTGAGACCTTGAACGACGCCGAGTATGAGAGATTGAAAAATATCCATAGCGGCGCAATGATACCATTTTGCGCCGCGCGAAAGTTGTTAGCCCAGACCCTTCGGGTTTTGTTAACGCGACTTCATGTTCGCCCGTCTCTAAAACCCGAAGGGTCTCAATGAAAAATAAGAACAGGCAAGCGTGAGGGCTTGCCTGTTTTTGGATTCGGTTAACGAAAAAACTCTGCCGACAGCCAGCGAAGCGGTAGCCTAGTTTGGCACGGATCGCTGAAGCGACTTGTTAACCATTATTCCTGCCGTTAAATCTGTTGTAATGCGTCACAGCCAGTTCTATTCTTGGGATGTCAGTAGGGATAATATCTTTAGGGAGGCTGGACGCATTATAGAAATCTACATCTTCGTTGGATTCCACTTCGATCCAGTGTATAAGAGAAATTTCCTTGCCTCTTTTTATTTCATCAAAAATAACCCCAACAAATACAGGACCAACTTTAATTTCCATTTTGCTTAATTCTTTTTCTACCAGGCGATGAAAAATTGTATCCAAGTTGTGATCGGTTACTCGGATTACCGTTCCTGCCGGATGGAGCATTTTAGAATAATAAGGATCATCTGGATCTCTTTTCAACAAGTGAACATCAATGCCGTTTGGCTTCTTCCGCAAGGGAATAAGGACAAATGTTGTAGATACCACTAGCCTCAATAATGAATTGAAGAGCGCGTCACTATAGTATCCGGGCTTAATCTCGTCGAGTAACTTGGCGAGTCCGGATTCTGTTTCTGGGGGATTCATTTGTTGCACCATACCTAACTCGTTACTAAGTAAAACACTTTTATATCTTCTCTTCACGTCAATGCTACATTCGCCTACTCAGGCAACCTATTAAAAATCACTTCTTTACCGCCACATAATTCTCCAAAAAGTTTTTGGCATAACTCTCAAACGTCTCATCTAAAATGGCGGCGCGCATTTCGCGCATGAGAGTCAATAATAAATGGATGTTGTGAATGGACAGAAGGGTCGCGGCGAGAATCTCTTCGGCGACGATGAGATGACGAATATAGGCGCGGGTGAAGTTGGCGCAACAATAACAAGTGCAGCCTTCTTCTACGGGGGCATGGTCACGGGCATATTGGGCGTTCTTCATGTTGAGGCGTCCGCGGCGAGTCATCGCCGCCGCGTTGCGTGCCAGACGAGTCGGCAAGACGCAATCGAAAATATCCACGCCGCGCATCACGCCGTTCACCAAATCTTCGGGCGAGCCGACTCCCATTAAGTAACGCGGTTTGTTTTGCGGCAGGATGTCGTTGCACACTTCAATTGTTTTGTGCATCTCCTCTTTTGATTCGCCGACGGCGAGACCGCCAATGGCGTAGCCCGAAAAATCTAAACCCATTAAAAAATTTGCCGACTGCTCGCGTAGATCGGGGAAGACTCCGCCTTGCAGGATGCCGAACAACGCTTGATCGGTTCGGGTGTGGTGGCGGCGACACCGTTCAGCCCAGTTGTGAGTCCGTTTGAGGGCGATCAAGTTGTAATCACGATCCAACGGTGGCGCACATTCATCAAACGCCATGATGATGTCCGCGCCCAAATTATTCTGAATCTCAATGGCGCGTTCAGGAGTGAAGCGATGCGGCGCGCCGTCAATGTGACTCTTGAAGGTCACGCCGTCGTCGTCAATTTTTCGCGTTGCCGAGAGCGAGAACACTTGAAAGCCGCCGCTGTCGGTGAGCATGGGCTTGTGCCATTGCATGAATTGATGCACGCCGCCAAATTCTTTGACGAGTTCATCACCCGGGCGCAAATACAAATGATACGTGTTTGCTAAGACGAGCGATGCGTTGAGATCACTTAATTGCGCGGGCGTGATGGCTTTGACTGTTGCCTGAGTGCCAACGGGCGCGAAGACTGGCGTGAGCAGATCGCCGTGCGGCGTCGAAAAAACACCCGCGCGAGCGCGGGTGGACGAATATTGTTTGAGGAGTTGAAAGTCGAACATGATGTAAGAAATTATACGCTAAAGCCCAGCATAAATAATGCCAAACACAAAATCTTATCCACGAAGTTCACTAAGAACACCAAGAAAAAAACTTCGTGCTTCTTCGTGTTCTTAGTGGATCAATGTTTTTCACAACCCCCACGCCCACGGCAAGGCAATCAACACCACAATAAATAAAACAACCGTCAAACCGATTCCCACTTTTGTAAAATCGCGCACGGTATAGCCGCCGGGACCCATCATCATCACGTTCACCGGGTGCGCGGTTGGAGTCAGAAATGCCATTGACGTGCCGAGCGCCACCGCCATCGCAAAGGCGCGCGGGTCACTGCCCATTTGCTCCGCCGCTTTAATAGCAATCGGCGCGAAGATGACGGCTGACCCTACATTGCCCAGCACTTGCAAAATTAAAGTGGTGGCGATGAACAACCCGCCCGCTAACACTGCCGGACCGAAACCGCCCAACGCGCTGACGAGCCAATTGCCGATCAACGCCGCCGCGCCACTGTGATCGAGCGCCGTGCCAAGCGGAATGAACCCGGCGATCAAAAAGATCGATCTCCATTCGATAGATTTATACGCCTCATCCATCGTCAGACATTTGGTAAGCACCAAAGCGATTGCCGCCGTGAAGAATGCTTCGGCAATGGGTATCACGTCGAGTGTAGCAAGTGTCAGGGCGACGATCACGATCCCTGCCGAGAGCCAGCCTTTGCGCGGTTTAAGAGTTGGCGCATCTTCATCCTCATCTAACACTAACAAATTTGATTCGGCGCGTAGAATTTTTATTTTGTTCCGTAGCCCCTGCACTAACAACGCATCGCCGAGTTCTAACGGAATCTCCGCCACCGCTTCACGAATCGCGTTGCCTTCGCGCCAGATGGATAACACATTCAAGCCATACTTGTCGCGGAAGTCAATCTCTTTGAGAGTCTTACCGGCAAATTCAGATCGCGGCGCAAGAATTACTTCGACCAGATCGATTACCTCGGAGGCGAACTCGCCGTTCCACGTCGTGTCTTCGGTTTGTTTGAGTCCGAAGTATGCCAATTCCACATCATCCGTTTGCCCGCCTACCACCACCACGTCGCCTTCGATCACGCGGTAATCTTTATCAGGCGAGAGCCACACCCGCCCGCCGCGCGAGACTCCGATCACTGTCAACCCTAACTTCTCATTCCACCCACCTTCTTCAACAGACAAGCCCGCCATCGCCGAACCGGCTTGCACATAAATGTGGCACACGCCGCGATCCAATTCGTAAAGATCGCTCAGTTGCTTGGGCGTCGCCGATTTGCGAACTTGACTGCCCGGATTTCGTTGGGGCAGTAAACGCTGACCGACGATGACCATATACAAAATTCCGGCGATGACAATTGGCACGCCGACAGGCGCGAAGTCGAACAGCGAAAAACTTTTTTGTCCGGCGTCACGCAAAGCATTGCTCACTAAAATATTCGAAGTCGTGAGCAAAGTCGCCATGCCGCCGAGCATGGTGGCAAACGAAAGCGGCATGAGCAGCTTCGACGGCTTCACATCGGTTTGGCGCGTGATGCCGATGATGGCCGGCAACAAGACCGCGCCCGCGGCGATGTTGTTCATCACCAGCGAGAGCAGCGCACCGGCGATCATGATCAACGGAATCAACCGCGACTCTTTTCCTCCCGCCATGTGCAACAAGCGGTTGCCGATAACGCGCGTTACGCCCGTGCGTTCCAACGCCGCCGTGATAATAAAAATTGAGAGAATGGTCATCACTGCCGGACGGCTGAATCCGGAGAACGCTTCGGTTGGACTCACTAATCCTGTCAGTGCAAGCGCGATGAGCGACAACAGGGCGATTACGTCGGCGCGCAACTTTTCTGTGATGAGCAGACCAGCGGCGATCAGGACGATAGAAAAGACTAAAGCGATTTCTATATTCATATTTTGATTATACAGAATCTTTTATAATGACCAGATGAACCGACCCACCTACACGCTCATTCATCTTGATCATATCCAATTTAATTTAAAGAGGCTACGCGATATTGCCGATGTGCCGATCATGGCGGTGGTGAAGGCAAATGGATATGGACACGATGCCGCCGCCGTTGCCCGCGCCGCCGCCGATGTCGGGGCCACTTGGTTCGGCGTTGCCTTCGCCGCTGAAGCCGTTGAACTGCGACAAGCGGGCATCACGGCAAACATTTTGGTTCTCGGATACACGCCGCCCGATCTGGCGGGCGAGTGTATTGAAAACGATCTCTCGCTCGCGGTTTATGATCTTGATCTGGCGCGGCATTATGCTGAAGTGGCGCAAACGCTCAAGCGGAAGAGTCGGCTTCACCTTAAGGTGGACACGGGCATGAGCCGACTCGGCGTGACGCCCGATCACGCGCCGCAGTTGATCCAATCAATCCGTAATCTTAATGGCGTTGACCTTGAAGGCATCTTCACCCACTTCGCCACATCCGATTGCGCCGATAGAAGTTTCGCTTATGAACAACTCGCGCGATTCAATTCTGTCTTGAGCGAAATTGAGAAGCCGCGCTGGGTGCACAGTGCGAACTCTGCCGCCGCGCTCGTCATGCCCGATGCGCGATTCGATTTAGTGCGATGTGGGATCACGATCTATGGAATGAATCCATCGGACGATGTCCCTGTGCCGAATGATTTCAAACCTGCGCTTGAATGGAAGTCAACGATCTCACAAGTGAAAACTTTTGCGGCGAATACGGCGGTGAGCTATGGCGGTGAATATGTGACCCAAGGTGTGGAGCAGATCGCCGCCATCCCCGTCGGTTACGCCGATGGCTTCCGCCGTTTTCCAAAAAATGTTGCGCGCGTCATCATCGGCGGAAAGATCGTTCCGGTGGTGGGGCGCGTCTGCATGGATCAGATCATGGCAAACGTCAGCGATCTTAATGTGAAGATGGGCGATGAAGTTGTGTTGATCGGCAAACAAGGTGATGCGGTGATCACGGTGGACGATGTTGCGAATCGGTGGGGGACGATTAACTATGACGTGACGAGTGGGATTATGGCGAGGGTGCCGAGAATTTATTTTCCTTGACTCATCCATCTCCCAGTTATACAATCTCGCCCACAATCTAACGACGACGAGGGAGAGATTCTCTTTTAGAGAACGCCGAAGGTGCAAGATCAACTTTGCAAAAGTTGATCGAAACTCTCAGGCAAAAGAACCTCGCCGCCGATTCCTCTGGAAAGTCATCCCGACACCGATGGGGCAACCCTCACGCAAGTGAGGCGAATCTCTCAGGTCAATGAACAGAG
>Ga0209514_10009312_pt1 | contig 10838 bp, 13 predicted proteins | sample Subgrocontami58m_FD_187452 | JGI IMG/M metagenome (GOLD analysis project Ga0209514, IMG submission 187452) | Subsurface groundwater microbial communities from S. Glens Falls, New York, USA - GMW37 contaminated, 5.8 m (SPAdes) (version 3) | ecosystem: Environmental > Aquatic > Deep subsurface >...
TCGCCAACTCGAGGGCCGTCCGCGACCTGATCCGCTCCCTCTACGGCATCGAAGCCGAGGTGCTGCACCCGCCGAGCGGGCTCGACGCGTCGGGCCCGCAGCAGCGGGTCACACGTCTCGAGCCTGGCTTCTTCCTCTGCGTCGCGCGACTGCTGCCCTACAAGAACGTCGACTCGATCGTGACCGCCTTTGAATCGCTGCCCGGCGAGCAGCTCGCCGTCGTCGGCGTGGGCCCCGATTCCCGCCGCCTGCGCTCGCTGGCGCCGGCGAACGTGCGCTTCCTCGGTGAGGTCTCCGCCGAGGAGCTTCGGTGGCTCTATGCGTCGTGCACCGGCGTCGTCGCGGCCGCGTACGAAGACTTCGGCCTGACGCCCGTCGAGGCCGCCTCGTTCGGCAAGCCGAGCGCGGCGCTTCGCTTCGGCGGCTTCCTCGACACGATCGTCGAGGACGTCACGGGCCTCTTGTTCGAGGAACCGAGCCCCACAGAGGTGCGCGACGCCGTTCGCAAACTCGGGAGCAAGCGCTGGGATCCGGCAACCCTCGTCGCGCATGCGGATCGCTTTTCCGAGTCCGCCTTTGTCTCGCGTTTGCGCATGGTCGTCGCCGCCGCCGCGCGCGGCTAGCCTCGGTCAACCGCTTCGCAGGGCGTGCCACCCCCATGAGCCGATGCGCGCGTGCGCGCGCAGAGCATCGAGCGTTGCGAGATAGCTCGGCGGCTCCCAGACGCGATGGCGAGCAGGCGGGTCGATGCCGGCGAGCGTGAGCCGGAGCGGCCGGCAGTCCAGCTTGTAGACCGAGTAACCGGCTTCCTCGAGCAGACGAGTGACGGCGGTCGGCGGCTGACCGAGGTCCTCGAAGACGACGTCACGGATGCGACGACCCGCTAGCGCCTCGCGCGCACCCCGTAGGACAGCTTCCTCGTGCCCCTCGACGTCGAGCTTGAGCACGCCGACGGAGCGTACGCCGAGCAGTTCGTCGAGCGAGACGCAGGCGACCTCCGCGACCGCCTCTCCGCCACCTCGCAGCGTGGCTGTACCCACGTCCGGCGTCGGGTTGCGAAGCCACGTCGTCCCCGAACGGTCAGAGATTGCTCTGCGTACGACCGTGATCGTGCCCGCATCGCGCCATCGCTCGACGTTCACCGCAAGCCGCTCGCTGGTCGCCGGATGGGGCTCGACCGCGATGACTTCTCCGCCGAGTCCGACGCGATGGGCGAGAACGCTCGTCATGACGCCGATGTTCGCTCCGACGTCGACGGCGAGCTCCCCGGGGTCTGCGAGGCGGAAGAGCGCCTCACAAACCGTCACGTCGTAGAGGCCCGTACGGGCAATCGACGACCCGACGGCTTCGCCCGGGTCGAAGCGGATCGACATACCCCAGGGCAGCACGACGTCGCTGGGGTTGCGTCCGGCGAGCATGGCGAGGCGCCGGACGACTTGAGTGGGGCGGAACAGGTAGTAGGGCCTGTTGAGGAACCGTGTACCCACTGGGCGAGCGTACTTGGTGAGGGCGGCCGGTCCTGGCGTGGACGACCGTGGCTACGGCACGCACCATGCTCGGGCGTCGCCGCCCTCTCGATTGCAAACAGGAATCGGAGCAGACAGGATCAGAGACGGCCGTCCAGGCCCCCGCAGTCGATGCCCGCCCATCCCGACGCCCCAACCTTCGCCGTCCCGGCTGATGCCGGCGTCCAGCTACGTGGCCGCCTGCCGCGCGCCGCGCCGGTCGCGGTCGCGACGCTCGCCGTGATCGTCGCGGCGGGCGCGGCCCGCGGCGCGTACTTCCCCGGCTCGTGGGGCTGGCTGGCGCTCGCCTGCGCATGGCTCGCCGGGATCGCGCTCGTGCTGGACGACGACGCGACGATCACCCGCGCGGGCGCGGGGCTCGTGCTCTCCGCAACCGGCCTCGGTGCCTGGACGCTCGCTTCCGCGTTCTGGAGCGCAGACGTCACGCAGACGGCGCTCGAGGCACAGCGCGTCCTCGTCTACGTCGCAGCGTTGCTCGCGCTCGTCGTCGCCGGGCGCGGCGCGGGCGACGCGATCCTCGTCGGTGCGTGGGGCGCGGCCGCGCTGCTCGCGGGCTACGGCCTGCTGACGCGCCTCTTGCCCGAGCGCCTCGGCGTGAACGACGCGATCTCCGGCTATCGCCTCTCGGAGCCGATCGGCTACTGGAACTCGCTCGGCCTGCTCGCCGCCATGGGCTGCCTGCTCGGCCTCGGCCTCGCGGCGAGAGCGCGCGCACGCGCGTTGCGCGGGCTCGCCGCCGCGTCGCTCGTCCCGCTCGCGCTGGCGCTCTACTTCACGTACAGCCGCGGCGCCTGGATCGCCCTCGCCGGCGGCGCGATCGTGCTTCTCGCAGCCGATCGCGCCCGCCTGCAGATGGTCGCGGTGCTGGGCGGAAGCGGCGTGTGGGCGGCGGCGGCCGTGTGGCTCGCGTCGCGCGATCGCGCCCTCGTCACCGTCGGGGCTCCGCTCGCGGCACGCACACACGACGGCCATCGGCTGCTCGCCGCGGCGCTCGCGCTGTCGCTCGGAAGCGCCGTCACCGCGCTCGCGCTCGGCGCCCTCGAACGCCGCGTGGCGGTCAGGCCGCGCGTACGCCATCTCGCAGGCGGCACGCTGCTCGGGGCGGCGGTCGTCGCGGCGGTCGTCGCCGGCATCACGTACGGCGCCCCCTGGACGCTCGCCGCGCGCGGCTGGCACACGTTCTCCACGTCGGCGCCCGCGAGGACGGCAAATCTCAACTCCCGGCTGTTCAGCCTCGGCGGCACCGGCCGCGTCGCCCAGTGGGACGTCGCGTGGCGCGAGGCGCAGGCCCATCCCTGGCTCGGCTCGGGCGCAGGAACGTACGAGGGCCATTGGCTGCGCGACCGGCACAGCCCCAGCAAGGTGCGCGACGTGCACAACCTCTACCTCGAGACGCTGGCGGAGCTCGGACCGCCGGGCCTCGGCCTCCTCGCCGTCCTGCTCGCGCTGCCGCTCGTCGCGCTCGCCCGCGCGCGCCGCCGTGCTCTCGGAGGCGCTGCCGCCGGCGCCTACGTCGCCTATCTCCTGCATGCGGCCGTCGACTGGGACTGGGAGATCGGCGCCGTCACGCTCGTCGCGCTCGCCTGCGGCGCCGCGCTCGTGACCTCCGTGGACGAGCGCCCCGTCCGCATCGGACGACGTGCGCTGCTCGCCTTTGCGATCGTGCTCGCCGGCGTCTCGGTCTTCGTGCTCGCGGGACGGATCGAGCTCGGCCGGGCGAGCAGCGCGGCCGCGCGAGGAGACTGGGCCGCGGCCGCACACGCCGCGCGAAGGGCTGCGTCGCTCCAGCCATGGTCGGCAGAGCCCTGGCAGCAGCTCGGAGCCGCCGAGCTCGCGGCCGGGCGCCTCGCGGCCGCAAAGGACGACCTGCACCGCGCGCTCCGGCGCGACGGGCGGAACTGGGAGCTCTGGCTCGACCTCGCGCGCGCGTCGGACGGCCGTGCACGAGTCGCGGCCATGGACCACGCGCGCCGCCTCAACCCGCTGAGCCCCGAGCTCGCGGCCTACGTCGTGAGCCTGCAGTCGCTCAGCCGGATTCAGACAGGCCGGCCGTGAGGGGCCGGACGTGAGCGACCCGTTCGCGAGCCCCGGGCCGCTGATCGAGCGCGTGTACGCCTATGTGGCGTACGTGGTCGGCGACGGGACTCTCGCCGAAGACGTGACGAGCGAGGCGATCGCCCGAGGCCTGCGCTACCGGGCGAGCTACGACCCCCGCAAGGGAACGCCGCTTGCGTGGCTGATCGGCATCGCCCGGCGCTGCATGCCGCCGCCCGTGTTCGCCGACGACGAAGCCGCGCTCACGGATATCGCCTCGGGAGCCGACCTCGAGCTGGAGGCCGTCGACCGGCTGACGCTCAGAGCCGCAGTCGCGACGTTGCCGCCGCGCGATCGGGAGCTGATCGCGCTCCGGTACGGCTCGGACCTGACGGCGAAGCAGATCGCCCGGCTACTGGAGATCACCACGAATGCCGTCGAGGTCGCGCTCCACCGGGCGCTGCAACGGCTGCGTGCCGAGCTCTCGGGCCAACCCGCGGAGACGCCGCGTAAGGGTTTGGACCGCGCGGGCGGTATGTAGAGCGTGAAGCTCTTTCACCGTGGATCCGACGAGCTCGCGCAGCTGCTGCGCCGCGCGCGGCCGGAGGCGCCCGCCGCGCTGGCCGACCGCCTCGTCGCTGGCATCGCCGCCGTCCCGACGCACCGAAGCGCGGCCGGTCGACGTCCGCTCCGCCGGCTTGCCCAGGCGCTGGTCCTCACCGGGACAGTTGCCGTCGCCCTCGGTTCCGTCGGAGGCCTCTCGTACGGCGCAACGCTCGCGGCTGACGTGGTGCACAGCATCACCCGGCACGCGGCGAACGTCAGCTCGCGGATGCCGCTCGCCGCACAGGTCGCCCAGGTGCACAACGCGGCCCTCGACCAGTACGGCGGTGGCGAGAGTGGCGGCGGTAGCACCGGCGGTGGCGGTGGCGGCGGAGGCGGAGGCGGCGGCTCGGGCGGAGGCGGCGGGGGCTCGAGCCAGACGAGCGAGACGACGACCGCGACGCCGGCCTCGAGTGGCTCGATCACCGTCGCACCGGCAAGCGGGGAGTCTGACGGCACGGTCGGCGTCACCTGGAGCGCAGGAACATTCACGGCCCCGAGCGTCGTGACGGTCGATTCGAAGCCGACGACGACGGTTCCGATCGTCGGCTCGGCGCAGGCGCTCGTCAGCATCGTCGTCACGGATCCGAGCACCGGCCAGCCCGTCCACGAGCTGGCCTCTCCCCTGACCGTCACCTTCGAGCCGCCGGCCGGCGGCTTCCCGCGCGGCTTCATCCCGCTCATCTCGACCGACGGGACGATCTGGCGTGCGACGCCGCAGCTGTCGTCGCCGACCCTTCCCGAGGGCCAGGCGGACGGCTTCTACCGCTGGACGACCGCCGACGGCGCGGCACATCCCGCGGGGACCTTGCTGATCCTCACGCGGCACCTGACGCTCTTCGCCGTGCTCTTCAGCAGCAACGCCGGCGTGAGCGAATCCGGCCGAACGACGCCGCAGGCCGGCTCAGGGCTGTTCGGCGACCCGACCCGCAATCACACGGGCGCGCCCGTGCTGAAGCGAATCGGGACGATGCCCACGGTCGTCGCCAGGTCCGGCGGCCTCTACGTGCCGGTGTCCTTCTTCGTCGACGAGCAGGCCGTTCTCTACCTCTCCGTCTTCGGTCCGAACGACGAGCGGGAGCTGATCCTGCCGGAAGGCACCGTCATCAGCCGTGTCGTGAGCCCGCCGCACGGCGCGCCGACCCGCAATCTCAAGGTCCTCGTGCTGCGGCCGGGAACGATCGACGCCCGCATCAAGCTGAGGCCGAGCCAGATCCTCCCGGGCCGCCGCTACCGCCTGCGTGTGTCGGCGACCGACTACGACGGCCGCACGACGGTGCGGTTCATCACCTTCAGAGGCTGACGGACCGCTTGGAGGGCTACGCGGCTTCCGCGCGCGAAACCGGCGCGGCGGCGCGGACGCGCCGGCGTGCGCGACGGCGCGGAGCGAGCGGCTCGAAGAGCCAGCCCAGGAGCGGCAAGGTGTAGACGAGCAGCGCCGCGACGGCGGCAGAGACGGCGACGTGCGGCACGGCCGCCCCGTCCGCTGCGCCTGCACGCGCGGCCGAGCCGACCAGGAGGAGCACGAGCGCAAGCGAGCACGTCACGCCCCGCGTCCAGGCAGCCGTGCCCTCGAGCACGTCCGCGACCCCGACGAACGCAGCGGCGCCGGCGCCGAGGACGGCGAGGAGCACGAGGTAGGACGCACCGCGGTGGAGGCCGAGCCCATCGGCGAGAAGTGCGCCGGCGACAAGCGCCAGCGGAAGCAGCCTCGAACCCATGCACCGACAAGGTTCGCCCCCGCGGCGGACGGTCCTTCTCGTTACGCTCGCTCCACCCAAGCTGAAAGGAGACGGATGGCTGACACGACGCTCACGTGGCTCGGCCACGCCGCGTTCCGGATCGACACGGCGACCGGCAAGCGCATCTACGTCGACCCGTTCCTGCACGGGAGCCCGACCTGCCCGCAGGGCGAGCAGGAGCCGGAGCGCGCGGACGTCGTCGCCGTCACGCACGGCCACGCCGACCACGTCGGCGACACGGTGGCGATCGCACAGCAGCACGGCTCGACCGTCGTCGCGCAGGTCGAGCTCGCCGGCTGGCTCGGCAGGCAGGGCGTCGCCGACGACCGGCTGGTCGGCTTCAACAAGGGCGGCACGGTCGACGTCGGCGGCGTGAAGTTCACGCTCACGAACGCGTTCCACTCGAGCTCCGCGCCCGACGGCTCGTACGGTGGCGAAGCCGCCGGGTACGTGATCGAGCTCGAGAACGGGACGACGCTCTACGTCGCGGGCGACACGTGCGTGTTCGGCGACATGCAGCTGATCGGGCGCATCTACAAGCCGGACGTGGCGATCATCCCGATCGGCGACCACTACACGATGGGCCCGCGCGAAGCCGCCGTCGCGCTCGAGCTGCTCGGCGTGCAGCGCTGCGTCCCGAGCCACTGGGGAACCTTCCCGGTCTTGACGGGCACACCGCAGGAGCTCCAGAAGCTTGTCCCAGGCGTGACAGTCGAGCGGCTGGAGCCGGGCGACTCGGTGACGGTGTGAGAGAGCGCTGGTTCGGCGCGACGGGCCGGCGCGTGCCGGAGCTCGCGCTCGCAGGCCAGGTGGAGCTCGACGACGCGCTCGTGCTCGACGCGGTCGACGACGACGCGCAGCTGCGCGCAGCGTTCGCTGCCGGCACGCCGGTCATCGTGCGCGCCGGCAGCGCGGAGCAGATCAAGACGGCGCTCGCGCGCCCCGAGGTGGCGTGCGTCGTCGTGCCCGACGACCGGCCGGAGCTGCTCGCGATCGACCTCACGGAGCTCACGTACGGGTGATCGTCGCGACGTACTCGATTGCCGCCTGCGACCTCGACGCCGCACAGTGGGGGGTCGCAGTGCAGTCGAAGTTCCTCTCGGTCGGATCGGTCGTCCCGTGGGCCGAGCCCGCCGTCGGCGCGATCGCGACCCAGGCGTACGCCAACCCGCGCTACGGCCCCGACGGACTGGCGCTATTGCGCGACGGTCTGAGCGCGGAGCAGGTCGTCGAGCGGCTCGTCGCCGCGGACGACGGACGCGACGAGCGGCAGGTCGGGATCGTGGACGCCCGCGGCGGCTCGGCGGGCTGGACCGGACCGGGCTGCCACGACTGGGCCGGGCACCGGACCGGGCCGTCGTACGCGGCCCAGGGCAACATCCTCGTCGGGCAGGAGACGGTGGACGCGCTCGCGCAGACGTTCGAGACGACGGCGCACCTCTCGCTCGTGCGCCGGCTGATCGAGTGCCTCGCCGCTGCGCAGCTCGCAGGCGGCGACCGGCGCGGGCAGCAGTCGGCGTCGCTGCTCGTCGTGCAGCGGGACGGCGGCTATGCGCGGCTCTCCGACATCGTCGCCGACCTGCGCGTCGACGACCATCCGCGCCCGATCGAGGAGCTGCGCCGGATCTACGCGCTGCACGACCGGCTGTTCGGCGTCACGCCGCGCGACGAGTGGCTGCCGCTCGACGGCGCGCTCGGCGACGAGGTACGCGAACGGCTCACGCGTCTCGGCTACGGCGACGAGCTCGCGGCCGCCCTCCTGAGCTGGGCCGGGGTCGAGAACCTCGAAGAACGGGTCGACGGCGCCGCGTCGATCGATCCGGTCGTCCTCGAGGCACTCCGGGAGGTCTCACGATGAAGCGGCTCTCGCTCGACGAGATCGAAGGGATCCCGGTCTTCGGCTCGCTCGTCTGGAAGCCCGTGCGCAAGACACTCGGCGTGACCGCGTTTGGGATCAACGCGTACACCGCCGCCGACGCAGGTGACGAGGTGGTCGAGGACCACACCGAGTCACAGCTCGGCCACGAGGAGATCTACGTGGTCGTGAGCGGGCACGCGACGTTCAGCGTCGACGGCGAGGAGGTCGACGCGCCCGCGGGAACGCTGGTCTACCTCGACGATCCGGCGCAACGGCGCTCGGCCGTCGCGAAGGAGCCGAACACGACCGTGCTCGCGATCGGCGGCCGCCCGGGGCAGCACGAGATCTCCGCCTGGGAGTACTTCTTTCCCGCGCTGCCGCACATGGCGGCGGGCGACTACGACACGGCGCGTCGCTTGCTCGAGGAGGCGCTCACGGAGAAGGACGCGCCGGTCGTGCACTACCAGCTCGCCTGCGTCGAGGCACGCTCCGGCAACACGGAGCGCGCGCTCGCGGAGCTGGGGACGGCGATCGACGGCGAGGCGCGCTTCCGCGAGCACGCGGCGAAGGACGAGGACTTCGCCTCGATTCGAGACGATCCGCGCTTTCCCGGCTGATCGGATCTTGCTGCACAAACCGTGCTGATTCGTGCTACGGTTGTCACGTGAACCGCGTGAATGTCACGCTCGACGACGCACATGCACTCAAGCTGCGCCGACTCGCGGAGCGAACGCATACGAATGAGGGAACACTCGCGCGCTCCCTTCTTGCATCTGCTCTCGACGAAGCCGACCCGGACGCGCGCCACATCGGCGAGCTGCTCGACGGCATCCCCGGTGCGTTCGAACGCGCACAGCTCGGCCTCGAGCAGACACGCGCGGGCCTCGGCACGCCGCTCGAAGAGCTGTAGCGATGACCCGAGTCGTGGTCGCGCCGGCCGCGGCCGACGACCTGGCGCGAATGATCGTCACGCACAGCCTTCCGGCGGACACGAACGAGCGCGTGAAACGCTCGCTGCGACCGTTGTCGGAGTTCCCGCTCCTCGGCGCGCACCTGCCTGGCCGCTGGGACGAGTTCCGGTTCATCCTCGGGCCGTGGCGATGGATGCTGCTCCTGTACGTCTTCGACCGAGAACAGGACCTCGTATCGGTCGTGGGCATCCAGGACGGTCGGGCGTTTCGGGCTCCGCCGCCGTCCTGACGGCTCAGCCGTCGCCCGGCAGCCGAGCGCCGAGGGCGCGCACCCGTAGCGCAGGCACGGGATCGCTCCCGGGCCGCGCGACGAGGAGCACCGCGCCGAACGCGGGCTCGCGGAGCAGGGCCTGGACGAGCAGCTGCAGCCCGAGGCCGAGCGCGAACGCCTTGTGCGCGTGCTCGCCGCCGAAGGGCACGAGCTCGTCGGGCCGCGCGAGCCCGGCGAGCACGTCGCCGTGCGTCACGCGGCCCATCGAGACGTCGCTGACGAGCGGCTCGCCCTCGGAGCTCGGGATTCCGATTGCGAGCGGCGTCGTGCCGATCAGCTTCGGGCCGCCGTCCGGATGCGCGAGGCGGGCAGGCGAGGTCGCGGTGAGTGCCGCGACGAGGCCCCCCTGCGCGAGCCGGCGCACCCAGCCGCCGAGCATCCCGGTCGGGAAGGCTGCCTCGCAGACGACGACCCGTGCGGCAGCCGGCGGGTCGGCGAGCTGCGCGCGCACGACAGCGTCGAGCACGAGATAGCCGAGCGCGCCGCGGCCGTGCCAGCGCTCGAAGCCGGGATCGGCCTCGACACGCTCGGGGCGCGCCGCCGGGTCGAGCTCGAGCGTCTCGAGCCACTCGACGCGCGAGAAGCCGTGGCCCCGCTTGCCCCGTGCCTCCGCATCGGCAAAGTGCGCACAGAGACGCTGCGCGTCCTCCTCGGCGAAGCCGAGCGCACGCAGGCGGGCGAGCGCCTCCTCAGGCGCCACGGCGACGTCTGCTCGCGGCGATGCCCGCGCCGAACAGCCCGCCGGCAACCCAGAGAACGGGTGGTACGCGACGGCGCGCATGCGGGTACGCCTGCGCGCCGAACTCGAGGATCGGCCACCCCCGCTCGGCCGCGATGCGCCGCAGCTCACGGTCGGGGTTGACGACGACCGGGTGGCCGACCGCATCGAGGAACGGCAGGTCGGTGTGGCTGTCCGAGTACGCGGTGCACTCGTCGAGATCGAAACCACGCTGCTCGGCGAGCTCGCGCAGGCAGCTCGCCTTGTTCTCCGCATGCAGCGCGCGCACGGCGTGGCCGGTGTACGCGCCGTCGCGCACCTCGCAGACCGTGCCGAGCGCGCCGTCGAAACCGAGGTCCTCCGCGATCCCCTCGACGATCTCCTGAAGCGTCGCCGAGACGATGAACACGGGCTCGCCACGCGCGCGATGCTGCTCGACGAGGTGCAGCGGCTCCGCGTAGACGAGCGGGCGCAGCACCGGCTCCATGGCGTCGGCGACGAGCAAGCGCATCTTCTCCGGCGTGAAACCCCGCAGGAGGATGAGTCCGTCCTCCGCGGCACGACGCACCATCTCGTGATTTGCGCCGCGCAGGACGAAGAGGAGCTGCCACGCGGCGGCGTTCGCAAGCTGCCGCCGTGAGATCAGGCCGCGCTGGCGGAACGTCCCAGCGAGTGCGAGCGCCGACGAGCGGCGCAGCAACGTCCGGTCGAGATCGAAGAAGGCGGCGGCAGCGGACACGATCTCTTATCCGGTAAGGCCGGCGGCGGCATGCGCGTCCTCACGGCGGTGATAGTCGCGGATGCTCGCGACCTTGCCTTCACGCACGACAATCACCTGGAAGAGCCGCGGGATGAGGCCCCTGGCGCCGAGCCGCTCGAGCCGTTTGCCGCGCAGCTGTACGAGCACACGATCGCCCACGCCGATCATCTCGCCCGGACGCAGCCTGTTCGCGTCCGCACGCCAGAGCAGCGTGCGCACGACCTCCTCGGCGTTCGAGCACGGCTTCCACGCGCCCTCGCGCGCCGGATGCCAGGTGATGTCGTCGTGCAGGCGCCCGCGCAGCTCGGCGTGCTTGGCGCGGCGGGCGAGCTCGTAGACCTCTCGAACCGCGGCG
>Ga0209514_10009314_pt1 | contig 10836 bp, 8 predicted proteins | sample Subgrocontami58m_FD_187452 | JGI IMG/M metagenome (GOLD analysis project Ga0209514, IMG submission 187452) | Subsurface groundwater microbial communities from S. Glens Falls, New York, USA - GMW37 contaminated, 5.8 m (SPAdes) (version 3) | ecosystem: Environmental > Aquatic > Deep subsurface >...
GCCGTTGGGGCCCGCCTCCGACGGAAAGCCGTGGTACACCTGGGATCCGCCGCTGGTTGAACAAGACGCCAAGACAGGCAAGATCTCGACGATCCTGTTGCCGGATGGTTCCATCCTCACCGCGTTTGGGACCGGCTATCGGTGCCAGGACATCGTGAAGAACCAACCCGCCCCTCGGGATGTCGGATTGGTCTGCTGGCGGCTGAATCCCGGAGCCGTAAACGCCGAGAGGAGGCTTCGTGATGCGCCGTTCGACTCGAGCCTGCGCAGTATTTACAATCTGGAACATAGATGAGAATGGAACCTCACTCTGAGTCTTAGTTCTCAGGGCGGGTGACCCCTTTCGCAGGACGGCTGGACGAGATAAAGTGGGGGCTGCGAGAGCCGGGAGGTTTAGGAGTCTTCAGAGCGGTCGGCGAGGACACAACAACTTAACCAGGGATAGGACGCCTCGTGCCGTCCGTCCCCGCCGGGAATCCCAACGGGATTCAGTCCTCCAGCCCAGGGCAGCTCGTTCCTCGCAACCCTGGGCTTCGAGACGGAGCCCCGTTGGGGCAATTACTGATTGACCATGATGCAGTATCACTCCTACAACACTTGCGTATTAATCAAAGCAAGAACCAAAAACCCACTTTTATCTCGTCCACCCTCGCAGGACCATTGTCTTGCGTATCGCAAAAGTGGTGGCGGACCCCGTCAAGCCCCCCCAACGCAAGCCTCTCCGTTCGGCACGAAGGCGTAGGCGCCGTAGCCCACCACGCGGTCGCGGGAACCAGCGGTGTCCCCGGAGTTGCGCAGGTCCAGGGTATGGCAGCGCAATCCATGGGTCCGAGCCGCTCGGAGCAACCCTCGGATGGGGACGCATCCACACGCTTGGTCTTCCTGCAACGCGTCGGCATCCAGAGCCTCAATCACCTCGGTGGTCGCCTGATCCATCGCCCGCGCCGCGTCGTAGGGAAGGTAGTGACTGAGGTCGGAACTCACCACAATGCACGTCTCCGGCCCGCCCCAGAGAGAAGCAAGGAGCTCGCAGACCTCCTTGCCTGAACCGTTCGCCACCAGAAACGGAACCAGCGTGAATCTTGTGAGTACCGCCTGCAGGAAAGGAAGCTGCACTTCCAGGCTATGCTCAGGGCGGTGAGCACGGTCAACCACACTCACGTGGGGCAAAGCCAGCGCCTGCGCGGTGGCCGCCCTGTCCAGTTCCACCAGGCCCAAAGGCGTCGCAAAAAAGTCCGCGCTGCTCGCCGCCAGACCGGGGAAGCTATCGTAATGAGAGGGTCCGACAAGAATGACACGGCGAATAACGCCCGCCCCCTCGGCAAGCCGGGCATAAGCCGAACCGGCCACAGGACCTGAGTAGATGTAGCCCGCATGAGGGGCGATAATCGCTTTGGGAGCCCGGCCGGGCATGATCCTGGCCTCGGCCAGATGGGTGGTGACCTGCGCGCGAAGCTCCGCCGGGTCAGCCGGGTAGAATCGCCCCGCACACCCCGCGGGACGCACAGCCCTGGATCCCGGATGAGGTTCAGTCTTCATGTGAGTGCGACTTCAAATGGCGCCCCCCGCCATACTCCCGGAATCGCCTGCCGACAGCGCGGGCAGCAGCCCCCGGATGTCAGCCTGCGCTCACGGACCCGGAACCCGCGGCGGTCGATGACCGTTACCCCGCAAGCGGGACACCGTGTATTTTCCCACTCTCCCACTTCCCCTGGAAGGTTGCCCGCATAGACAAATCGCAACCCCGCCTCGACGCCCATCTCCGCCGCACGGATCAAATCGCGCGCCTGCGCCTCCCGTGGAGCTGTCATCCGATAATCCGGGTGAAAGGCGGTGACATGCCACGGGATGTCCTTGCTGACCGACGCGACGAATTGCGCGATATCGCGCAGTTCCGCCTCACCATCGTTGAATCCCGGCACAAGCAGAGTTACGACCTCGACCCACAGGCCCCGGTCGTGGGCCATGCGAATCGTCTCTGTGACACGGCCCAGCGTGCCACCCAGCGACCGGTATCGGCGGTCGTCAAACGTCTTGAGATCGACTTTGTAGGCCACCAGCCACGGGCACAGGAAGTCGAGGGCCTCCAGGGTGGCATTCCCGTTCGAAACGAAGGCGCAGTCGATCCCGGAGGATTTCGCCTCTTTGAAAACAGCCACCGCCCATTCCGCCGTGATAAGAGGTTCGTTGTAGCTCGACACCACCAAGCGTGCGTTCTGCCGCCGCGCCACCTCCACCACTTGCCGGGGAGTGACTGTTTGGATACGCGCGGTGGCGGTCTCATCCCGCAACGCCTGGCTGGTGACCCAGTTCTGGCAGTAGGAACAGTGAAAATCACACCCGAGCATCCCGAAGGTCAGCGCAACGCATCCTGGGTAAACGTGAAAAAACGGCTTCTTCTCGACGGGGTCACTGGCCAGGCCGGAGACGTACCCGAAGGGAACGCGCAACTCACCGTTCTGGTTGAACCTCACCTTGCAGATGCCGCGCCGGACCGGGCCGATCAGGCAGCGGTGGCCACACGCCACACAGCGGACGCGCCCATCCTCAGCGTGCCATAGCGTCCCCACAATCGTATGCCGATCCAGCAATTCCGCCAAAGACGGATTGACAGTAGGGGCTGCCGTGGCAGCAGGCTCTCCACGGGGACCGCCTGCTGCCGCCGCACCGAATAGGGTGGCCTCGCTCATAATATCCCGGCCAGTGCTCGCACACGGATTACGCGTTCTAACTTCCACCCCCATCCCGATTTTGTCAAAATCGCGCGCGGGATACGGCCAAATTCCCTTCCTCCAATTTCTGGCTTGCAGTTCACGCTTGGTTCCTGCAAATCCTTTGACGACAAAACAATCTCTATGAAACAACTCAACGTCGGTCTCATCGGTTGCGGCTTCATGGGCCGCACGCACTCCAACGCCCACCGCAGGGTCGGCAATTTCTTCGACCTTGAATACCAGCCCGTCCTCAAGACGATCTGCGATTCTAACGTGGAAAAGGCCAAGGCCCATGCCGCCAAGTGGGGCTTTGAATCCGTCGAGACGGACTACAAGAAGCTCGTCGCCCGCGATGACATTGACCTGATCGACATCTGCCTGCCCAACAACCTGCACGCCGAAGTCGCCATCGCCGCCGCCAAGGCCGGCAAGATGATCATCTGCGAAAAACCACTCGCCCGCGACGGCAAGGAGGCCGAGCCGATGGTCAAGGCCGTCGAGAAAGCCGGCGTGCCGAACTTCGTCTCCTTCAATTACCGCCGCATGCCCGCCGTCACGCTGGCCAAGCAGCTTATCGACGAGGGCCGGCTGGGCCGCATCTTCCACTACCGCGCCAAGTTCCTCCAAGATTGGACCATTTCCAAGGACCTGCCCCAGGGTGGCGACGCGCTGTGGCGGTTGGACGTGAAGGCCGCCGGCTCCGGTGTGACCGGCGACCTGCTGGCCCATTGCATTGACACCGCGCTGTGGCTCAACGGCAGCATCGACACGGTCAACGCCATGACCGAGACGTTCATCAAGGAGCGCAAGAGTACCATCACCGGCAAGGTGGAGAAAGTCGGCATTGACGACGCCTGCGCCTTCCTGTGCCGCTTTGCCAACGGCTCGCTGGCCACGTTTGAATCCACCCGCTACGCTCGTGGCCACAAGGCGCTCTACACCTTTGAGATCAATGGCGAGCACGCCTCCATCGCCTGGGACCTGCATGATTTGCAGCGCCTGCAATGGTTCGACCACAAGGACGAAGGCAAAGTGCGCGGCTGGCGCTCCATCCACGTTACCGACAGCGACCATCCCTACATGAAGAACTGGTGGGTGCCGGGTCTGAACATCGGCTTCGAGCACAGCTTTGTGCATCAACTGGCCGACTTCCTCACCGGCCTAGCCACCGGCAAACCCGCAAGTCCGACCTTTAGGGAAGCTTTGGAAACGCAGTACGTCTGCGACGCTGTTCTTAAGTCGGCGGCCACCGGCAAGTGGACGAAGGTGAAGAAGGTCAAGTAGCCTGCCCTCCAGGTCCGCGAGTAAAGGCGGCGCGGCAAGCATCCGCGCGCGGGCCGGAGCGGCATTCGCACCCGCCAACCCTCGCGCCGAAGGCGCGACAACTCGCCAGCCCAGGGCAGCGCCCTGGGAAAAACGTTCCATCCCAACGCAGCCGCCCTGAAGGGGCGTAACTCGGCGCATATCCGACTTCCCAATCAGACTGCCACGCGGGAAGCGGGACATCTCGTCGCCGTCCTGAACTCCTGCTGGAATCGGTGCCGAAAAGGGTGACGCCCTTTCAGGGCTGGCGAATGGTTTGGTGAACGAGTTCCCAGGGCGTTGCCCTGGGCTGGCGAGTGACTGCGCCTTCGGCGCGCCGGGCCTGCGCCCCATACCTGGCGTTGAGCACCGCTATTTCGTAGTGGCTTTCAACCTCAAGATGGAAACCGAATAGGCGGGGAACGTGTGGCGGAACGTGCCCGCCGCGTTATCGAACGTCGCGGTCCGCGGCGCCACCTTCAGCGGTTCTGAGATCGAGTTCTCAGCCTGGGGATCGGAGGAAGTAAGGGTGATTGCCTTGCCCACCGGTTCAACCTTCCGGACGCCCCTCAACCGCACCGTCGTGTCCAGGTCTTCCTTGGACACGTTGACTACCTTGAGAATCACTTCCCCGGTCCCATTCACGCGGCTCGCTACCGCGTGCAACGGTGTTACCTCCGGGTACTTCACGTCATGCACGAGCTTGCCGTCGAGAAAGCAGCGAGCGCCCGCCCCGGTCACCTCAACGCGCAGGTCATACCAACGTCCGGTCTCGATCTGCCCCGGCACCTCGTTTCCAACAATCCCCTTGCCCCCCTTCGAGCCGCGCTCGATGGCGTGACGGGTGTTCCCCCACCCGCCCAGATTCCACCACGCCCATTCCTCGTTGCTCCGCACCTGGAACAGAACCAGGAAGCCCTCTGCTCCCCCCAACTTCCGAGCCTTCAGGCTGTAGGTGTAGTTGGTCCAACTCGCATCGCCCGCGGTCGCCCGCTGGTCCGGCTCATTGGCTGTTTGCTGGAAGGCGCCGTCCTTCACCTGCCAGTTGCCCCGCACCGGGTGCCAGTCGGCGGCGCCCTCCTGGAACTTGGACTCGTAGAGCACCTTGTCTCCCTGCGTCACACGCACATCCTTGTACTCCGCCTGGGTGGACCATGTGCCCAACCCGATCCCACCCCGCACCGGCTCCGGCTGAGCCGCGGGGCCCGCCGTTGCTTCCAGCGGCAGCACCGCATCCCCTCGGTTCTCCGCGAACATCTGCTGGACGTAATACGACGGCAGCCCGTACACGCGCGAACCGTCGAAGTTGATCAGGTCCGGGTTCCATTTCTTGTAGTTCACGTTCGCGAACAACGGTGCGTAGGAAGCCATCACCACCACATCCGAATTGCGCTCCATTCCCGTCATGAACGCCGCCTCGCCCAGCGCGGCGATCAGGTTCCCCTGCCCGCACCCCGCCGTCACCGCGTACTCGCCCACATACACCTTGTGCCCTTTGCGGTCATAGGAGTCGTACTTATGCGCCTGGCTGATAAAGAATTCCGGGCTCGAGTAATAATGCTCGTCCACGATCTCCAGCGGGCGGCTCTTGGGCACGCCGCTCCACTCGTTGGCCACCAGATGTATCTGTGGGTAGCGAGCTTTGATCGCGTCGTGGAAGAGGGCGTAGCGCTCATGGTAGGCGGGGCCGCCGTTCTCGTTGCCGATTTCCATGTACTTCAGTTGAAAGGGAGCCGGGTGTCCATGCCGCGCCCGCAATCCGCCCCAGACGCTCTCCACCGGCCCGTTTGCGTATTCGATCGCGTCCAGCGCGTCCTGGACCAGTTGGCCCATCTGATCCATGGGCACGTTCTCCCGATGGGACATGCCGCAGTTGATCACAAACAAGGGTTCCGCACGGAGATCTTCGCAGAGGATCAGATACTCCAAGTATCCAAGTCCCTGGGTGCTATAATACTGCCAAATATTCCATTGGTTTCGACGTTGGCTCACGTCACCGATCGTCTCTTTCCACCGGTAGGATGTCTTGAGCTCGTCGCCTTCCACCCAGCAGCCGCCAGGGAAGCGCACGAACGCGGGTCGCAAGCCTGCCAGCATCTCCGCCAGGTCGGGCCGCAGCCCGTTCGGGCGGTCCTTCCACGTCTTCTTCGGGAACAGCGAGACCATGTCGAGCCACACAGTGCCCGGCCGGCTGGCGCCGATCGATAAGCGCGCGGAGGCATCCGTCCCGGTTGCGGTGAGGGTCAGGTTGAAGAGCTTCCATTCCTTCGTCAGCCCATCGATGCTGCCGCGCGCGCACTCCTTGCCGTTCTTGCCCTCGATAGCCACGCTCAACGGCCCATTGAAGCCGTCGTCGCAGCGCGCGGCCAAGCTGAAATGATAGGTCGCGCCCGCGGTGACCGAAATGCCCCAGTAGCCTTCATTCACGACGCTGACCGCTCCGTCCGCGGCCTCGGACACGTGCAACCGCAGACTCTGGCGGTTCGCCGGGTTGAGCGGACGCGAGCTGTCCAGTTTCATTTCGCCCTTGGCGGAGCCGCTGGTCGCCAGAGCCCAAAACTCCGCCTTGTCACCATCCTCGAACGACCGGTTGCGAACCAACTCGGGGTAAATGCCACCGTCGCCGGAACAGTTGATCTCTTCGAAGAAAATGCCGTAAAGCATGGGGGAGATCGAGTGCCCCGGTTTGTCGGCGTCCACGGTGATGGATGCCGTGGCGGCGCAAAGCGTCCAAGCCGCCGCGGTTGCGAGAATCACGGCTGCGATTTTGATTCGGGTGAGAAGTTGGCTGTTCATGTTGATGAAGGTGCGAAGGCGTCCTGCCGGTGGCGGCGCCACGGCGGAACGGATGGGCTTTTAGGGGTTGGTGCGAAATCAGTCCACTGTCAGGAGCACCACGGACTTCGCGGGCAGTGTCGCCGTGAAACCGGCGTCGGTCGTCTTGAACGCCAAGAACTCGCTGGGTTTGACGTCATCCGGTTTGTCAAACGTGTTGTGCGCCTGCATCCGCGGCGCGGTCAGCACCCGCCCGGTGAGGCCGCCCGCTTTGGCCCCCTGCAATTCACAGACGACTTCGGACGCGCGGTTCGGATCGAGATTGCAGAGCGAGATGTGCAGCCTTCCCGCCTTATCGCGCGAGGCCGACACGTTCAAAGCGGGGATCTTGTCCTGTCCAAATGCATAGTCGTCACATTGGAGTTCGGTCGGCAGGAGCGTCGCATCCTGATGGACCGAGTACATATCGAACACGTGGTAGGTGGGCGTCAGCAGCATTTTCTCTTTCTGAGTCAGAATCATCGCCTGGAGGACGTTAATCGTCTGCGCGATGTTCGCCATACGGACGCGGTCGCCATGCTGATTCAGGATGTTGAGGGTGAGTCCGGCCACTAGGGCATCCCTCAGCGTGTTTTGTTGGTGGAGGAATCCGGGGTTCGTGCCCGGCTCGACGTTATGCCACGTGCCCCATTCGTCCACGACCATGGCGACTCGTTTCTGAGGATCATGCTTGTCCATGATCTCGGCGTGCTTGCTGACCAACTCCTCCATGCGAAGCGCGTTCTTGAGGAGGTGAAACCAATCGCCCTCTTCGAACTGTGTCGCCGAGCGACTCGTCTTCCCAGTCCCGCAGTAAAAATGGAGGGAAAGGCCGGCCATGTTCCGACCCGCCTCCTTCATGACCACATCCGTCCAGCGGTAGTCAGCGCCATTGGCCCCACAGGCGATCTTGGACACCCGGTTGCCACCAAAATTGCGAACATAGGTGGCGTACCGGCGGTATTGGTCCGCGTAATACTCCGGGGTCATGTTCCCCCCACAGCCCCAGTTCTCATTGCCGACACCGAAGTAGGTGAGTTTCCAGGGCGCCTCGTGCCCGTTCTTGGCGCGCAAGTCCGCCATCGGACTCTTGCCATCGAAAGTCATGTACTCGACCCATTCCTGCATCTCATGCACGGTGCCGCTGCCTACGTTCCCGCAGATATAGGGCTCGCAACCGAGTTGCTGGCACAGATCCAGGAATTCGTGCGTGCCGAAATGGTTATTCTCCACCACCCCGCCCCAGTGAGTGTTGACCATCGACGGACGTTCCGATCGAGCTCCAATGCCGTCCTTCCAGTGGTACTCATCAGCGAAACAGCCTCCCGGCCACCGCAGGACCGGGATCTTGATCCGCTTCAACGCCTCCACCACGTCATTGCGAATGCCGCGAGTATTTGGAATAGGGCTATCCTCCCCGACCCAGATCCCCTCATAGACGCACCGCCCCAAATGTTCGGAGAAATGGCCGTAGATGTTGCGGTTGATAGTCGTTTTGCCCTGATCGGCATGGATAACCAACCGATTTGGAGCCGGGCTATCCGCAGCATACGCCGGACATCCCGCCACGCTGGAGACAAGAGAGGCAAGGAGAACGAGGGCGGTGGGATGAAGCTTCATACAGGACTGGACGCACCGGGCATATTTATTTAATAGTGTTAACTAACTAACTACAATCCCTCTCCATTTGTCAACTCGAAAAAGAAAAAAGGGCGTGGTTTTTAAATCACGCCCGCAAGATGACCCATTAAGAGTCCATGCAAAGGCCAATCGAGGAGGATCGACCGTTTTCCCGTGCAAGCACGGATAACCGCTTAGTAGCGTCCGCCGCCACCGCCACCGCCGCCACCGCCGCCGCCGCCGCCACGACGAGGGCCGCGTCCGCCCCCACCGCCACCACCACCGAAGGAGCGGGAGGGGTTCTCTTCGCGCGGACGAGCCGGATTCACGGTCAGATTACGACCGTCCAGATCCTTGCCGTTCAGGGCGCGCGTGGCCGCTTCGGCGCCTTCCTCTGTCGCCATGGTGACAAAGGCAAACCCACGGGGACGTCCGCTCACGCGGTCGAGCATCAGGTTCACTTCAGAGACGGGGCCGTGCTGTGCGAACAAGTCCTGCAAATCGTTCTCGGTGACGTTGTAGGACAAGTTGCCCACGTATAACTTCGTGTTCATTCTAACTATTGGCTTTCTGACTTAGATGGACTGCTCCTTCCGAGACTGTTCCCGACCATCGGGTTTCAAATCATCACTGAACACGCGTTCACCTGAAGATTTTCCACGTCTTGAAAATCGCCAAACTATCTAATGTGGCCAAATTATTCACTTTTCCAAGCAATAAGGCAACGTAAAAATCGTTCCTCATAGGCCCTTGGCTCTCAGGTTGTTTCCAGACACCTCCGCTGTCTCCCAAATCAGCGTGCCGCCAGCGAGGCGCAAACAATCTCCAGATCGTTTCTTGCGAAAATGCAACGATTGGCAAAGGCCGGATGCGACCACACCACTGGACGCCCCGGATCGGAGTTCGTGGGGTCGATGAGGTGCGCCCGGCTGATCTCCTCGTAGCCCCCGGGAGTAAGTCGGGCGATGATGATGTCGCCCTTTTCATTGAACAGAAAGAACCGTCCGCCGTTCTTCACGATGAAGGCATTCCCCCATCGAGTTTCCTGGCCGTTGGTTGCCGCCGTCAGGCTCTCCCAGACGCGATCGCCGCTGGTGACTTTGAGACAGCGAAGCTGCCCGTAGCTGCACACGCCGTAGAGGCACTCCGCCTCCACGAACGGAGTGCACATGATCGCGTGCAAGCCATCCGTGTCTTTCTCGCTACTTTTTTTGCTCCGCCAGATCACTTCCGGCTGCTTGCCGTTGAGGTCAAGCATCAGCGACCCGTCATAGAATGAGGTGATGAATAGTCGGTTGCCCACCTGTCGCGGTGTGGGAATGGTCAAGCCAGACCGAACGGTGGATGGCACGGACCAAAGGAGCTTCCCGGTGTCCGGGTCCAGCCCGTTCACTGATTCCGGATGCCAGATGACCACCTGCGGTTTGCCGCCAACCTCGATCATCGTCGGCGGGCAGTAGCCCGGCTCCTTGGCCGTCAAGGAGCGCCAAAGTTCTTTGCCGGTCTCCTTGTCAAACGCGACCGCCGTCGAGCCGTCGCCCCCCACCAGGCAGATCAGTCTGCCGCCATCCACGAGCGGATGCCCGGCGAAGCCCCAAACCGGCGTGCTGATCCCGAACTCCGTTTTGAAGTCCCGAGACCAAACCAGCTTGCCGGTCATGGCGTCCAAACAGTGCAACTGTCCTTCGGCGCCGAGCGCGTACACCTTACCGCCGCTGACCGTGGGTGTGGCTCGAGGCCCCGAGGCATAGCTGATCGTGTAGGGGCAGTCGTAGTCATGGTGCCACGACACCGTGCCATCCGCCTCGTTGAGACAAAGGACGCGCTCCGTACCCGGGATGGAGGATCCTCGGGCAAAAGGGTCAGATGGGTTCTTGGCGCCGCCCGCCAACTGCCGGTCCATGAGATAAACCCGTCCGTTGGCAACCGCCGGCCCGCTGAACCCACCGCCGACCTTCGCTCTCCACCGCACCACAGGCCCGTTCGTGGGGAACTTGTCCAGAATTCCGGTTTCGGTCCAGACCGAGTCGCGCCGGGGGCCAAGCCATTGCGGCCAGTCCGCCGCGTGCGAAGCGAACGGAATAAAGCCAACGCACATCGCGGCCGCCGCGAAACCGAAGAATGAAGGTCGAAAACGCATGTCCGCGACAATAACACACAGCGCTCACGTCTGCGAGCCGTTACGCGGGTTGAACGCATGAAAAATGAAGACCTGCAAGCCCGCGAAAAGTCCCGGCACGAACATCCCTTGTTTCGACGGCAAAATCTAGCTAACAAGACGGGGCCTCAGACCGGCAAGGCAGCCGCATGCCTTCCGAATGTCTTGAGACTCACCCTGCCTTGAGGGTCTGAGGCCCCGTCTTGTTAGCCATTGCCACGGTGGCCG
>Ga0209514_10009317_pt1 | contig 10836 bp, 7 predicted proteins | sample Subgrocontami58m_FD_187452 | JGI IMG/M metagenome (GOLD analysis project Ga0209514, IMG submission 187452) | Subsurface groundwater microbial communities from S. Glens Falls, New York, USA - GMW37 contaminated, 5.8 m (SPAdes) (version 3) | ecosystem: Environmental > Aquatic > Deep subsurface >...
CTTAGGCATAAATGGGAAAATCAATATAGATATTATCCTCAATGTCTCAAGGATTGTGTATATACAAGTAGATAATCCCTGGGTATCTTTTTCTTTTGACATTTTCCATGGTGCAGATTCCTCTATATATTTATTTGCCTTGTTTATCACATCCCATATTGAGGTAAGTGCCCCGCTAATGTCTAAGTTTGCCATACGAGCTTCCACTGTAGAAATTAGCCCCAGAGCAGACCTGGCAAGACAAGTCTCGCCGCTATCTTTGCCACGGGATGGTACTTTATAAGAGAAATACTTTTCTACCATGGTCATAGTCCTGTAAACAAGGTTCCCTAAGTCATCTGCCAGGTCACTATCAAAACGCTTGATAAGAGACTCTATGGAGAAATTCCCATCCATCCCAAATGGTATCTCTCTCAATAAGAAATATCGTAGTGCATCTGCGCCAAATTCACCTTTCAACTCCTTGATGACCTCTTTAGGGTCTACTAAGTTACCCTTTGTTTTTGATATCTTCTCCCCACCTATAGTTATAAACCCATGGGCAAATATCTTTTTGGGAAGTTCTATTCCTATAGACATCAACATGGCAGGCCAGATGATACAGTGAAAGCGGGTAATATCCTTACCAATAACATGTATGTCAGCTGGCCAGTATTTATCGAAACGTTCGTTACTGGTTCCGTAGTCTATCCCGGAGATATAATTTATAAGGGCATCAAACCACACATAGGTTCCCTGGTTCTCATCCAGGGGGAATGGTATGCCCCATTTTACTGAAGCACGTGATATGCTTATATCCTCAAGTCCGCCTTTGATGACGTTCAGGACTTCATTGCGACGGCTTTCAGGCTGAATGAAATCAGGATTTTTAGATATATGCTGGAGTAACCTGTCTTGATATTTGGTCAGTGTAAAGAAATAATTATCTTCCTCCACCAATTCAGGAGAAACCCTGTGCACAGGACATGCACCGTCAATTAAATCCCTGCCCTGCAAAAATGCCTCGCAGGAGACACAGTACCATCCTTTATAGATACCCTTGTAGATGTCTCCCTTAAGATACATCGCCTTGATAACCTTCTCTGTAGCAATTAGATGGCGGGCGCTTGTGGTTCTGATAAACTCATCGTATTCTATCCCTAACGTGTTCCATGTATCCTTGTATATCGCTACCATATTATCGCAATATTCCATCGGGGATATACCTAAAAGTTCTGCCTTCTTTGCAACATTTGTGCTATGTTCATCCGAACCAGTCAGGAAGAACGTATCATACTCACTTTTCATCCTGTAGAACCTTGCAAGTGCATCAGTTGCAATAACCTCATATGCATACCCGATGTGGGGATTGGCGTTTACATAAGCGATAGCAGTTGTTATATAGAATTTCTTATCCCCTCGCGGGGAGGGTTCCCACTCATCCATTATTCTGGCTCACCCTTACACAACTATGCCCTGGTGTCCCATAAGGAACTTCTATCTGCCTGCCACCATCTAATTCTACCATAATGGATTTCTTTATAGCATTAATGCCCACAATCTTACCCTTGCCCTCTTTGGTAGAGACGAGGTCACCTTCTTTTGGCATATCCCTCAACAATTCTTTATAGGTCTGGTATTCATAAGACAGACAGCACATCAGCCTGCCGCATACGCCTGATATCTTACTCGGGTTAAGCGGAAGGTTTTGCTCTTTTGCCATCTTGATAGTAACAGGCTCAAAATCATGAAGGAAGGAAGCGCAACAAAGGCTTCTACCACAACAGCCAAGCCCGCCGAATATCCTCGCCTCATCACGGACGCCTATCTGCCTTAAGTCAATCCTCGCCTTAAACTTGTCAGCCATCTCCTTGACCAAATCCCTGAAATCAATCCTGCCCTCTGCAGTAAAATAAAAAATTAACCTGCTGCGGTCAAAAGAATATTCTGCATCTATCAGTTTCATTGCAAGCTTTTTCTCACGGATATTCTGTGCACATACATTAAAGACTTCCCTGACATCCTTCTTATTCTCTTCTATCTTCTTCATATCAGAATCAGAAGCAATCCTGACAATCTTTCTAAAGGTTTTTTCTGCATCAGTATCAAGGACAGTCTCAGACTCTGATATGACCTGGCCATAATCAAGCCTCTTGTCAACCTCTATTATCACATAGTCACCCGGCTTTACATTCTGATGTTCAAGATGGCAATATGCTATCCTGCCAGATTCCCTCAATTTCACCTGTATAACCTGTAGCATGATTATTATAATATCATAATGAACCTATTTTGGCAAGGGATTTTTAGTAAAAAGAAAAAGTATATCTTAAATCGCTTGGGAAGTTGTCTTGGGAAGGAGGATATAAACTATATTGGTATGGATGCCAGATATTTTTCCATCGTCCTGTAAACAGCCTCGGCAACTAACAAAATAAATGGCTCCGGTTTTCCTTTATCTGCCTCACTTAGAGCATCGTAATAGTCGCCTCTGTCTGTTTCGCGTATAATGGCAATAGGATAACCTTTAAAGAAATCCATGTTTCCCTACACGGCGGCGAAGCGACCATTTTTTAAATCCAATTTTCCGTTTTTAAACCTTTAATTCTACAAAAATGCTTTATATTACCTGTGACAAGAATAGCGTCATTTGATAAACAAATAGCCGCTATTCTTATATCAGGTTCTGAAATTGTGAACCCCTTTCTTTGAAGTTGTGCCCGAATCCTGCCATATTCCCTGGCAGCATTTTCGTCAAATGGTAGTACTTTTAGCGAGGGTAATATTACGCTTTCTATCTTTATAATTATCCTGGCAGGTTCTGAAGTAAGAAATGCCCCATAGAAGAGCTCGCCCATAGTAATACTGGAAGTCACTTGTAATTCTGGGTCTATTTGCTTTAACTTGTGGAGAAGTCTTTCAGATGGCCGCGCCTTCATCAGATTACTGAGAACATCAGTATCAAATAGATACATCATCTAATGGCCTTAACTTCCCTGTCTTTTGTTTTAGACCTTAAAGTATATATCTTCTCCACTTCTCTTACAAAATTCTGCAAATTATTAAATGAACCTACTATACCCAAGACACCTTTCCCTTTGCCACGTTTTTTAGAGGCGTGTATAACATCTATCCACTCTGGCCGCACAATAGCGGCCATGGGTTTACCTCGCCTCGCTACAATATATTCTTCTCCTTTACAAGATACTTTAGCCATTAACTCTGAAAAATTTCTCTTTGCCTCGGCAACACTTACCACTCTTTCCACATCTATCCTCCTCTGAATAGGCTATTATGACCTATTGTCATTATGCCATAAATATTAAGGTTTGTCAACGGAATTTTAGGTTTTAATTTTGATATTTGATATTAAAATTGGGGCACTCCGACGTAACGTCGGAGTGCCCCAATATACTTTCTCGTTTCCTTGCGGGTTAGTTAGAACTAACCCCTACATTTACCCCCTATTCCACCAATTTGACTACAGGCTTGAGGAAGAACCTCACTATTGATTTTAGTGATTCATGCTTTGCGATGAAGTCTGCAATTGGTGGACTTACCCTGTAATAGAATGCCACTAACCTCCTTCCAACCGGATTGGTCAATAGATGCACATCCCTGAAATCGCACAATGCCAGAACCTCACTTGCCATCGGTGTCCCATAGGCTGCTGTTGCGATGAAGCACCCACCACCACCTGAGGTGCTATCTGTTGATGGCTCTGTTGCACTACCGTTTACCTCGCTTGAAGATGAACTCTCGGCAGGTATTGTGTTATCCACGCCTTTAATCACATAATAATACGTGGTGCCGCTGACTGGAACGATATCTTCATAGGTAGTCCCTGTTACCTCGCTTGAGTTAATCTTCGTATATCCACTACCTGAGGTTGTGCTGCGATAGACGTTATAGCCTGTCCCACCACTTGCAGCCGTCCAGCTTAACCTTATCTTTCCTGTGAGTCCACTTGCAGCAGGTGATGCTGGCGCGCTTGGTCCAACAGCATCAAGGACGACCCATGTTGAGAAATGGGTTGAACTGACGCTTATCTTATTATTCGTGGTATCAACGGTTCTATTTGTGTCCTCCTTCTTCCAATAGCCGCTTGAGGAATCGTAATAGTAGACGTTGGAATTTGCCGTCGGGGCACTATTACACTGGAGTGCTATGGTTACTGTAGAACCGGACGCTACAGTCTCACCTGACGTAACCTCATACTGGTTACTTATAGCACTTGTAGGAGTGGCTGCTAAAACACCTGACCGTGAGAGTGCTTCTGCCCCGGCAAGTCTGGGCTGTGTAGTAGAAGTGGTGCTCAATTTCTCTATAGTGCACTCTGTCTTACCGTCGTTATCAGCATCGTCAAACGAACCCTGGGGATAGTAAACACTTGTAGCATTGCCACCTCCGAGGCTCACGTTAGCACCTGAAATTTTTACCGTAGCCTGGTTCATAGCCTCTGCTGTGGTAAAGAAGGTAAGGTCCTCTGTACCAGCATTTCCTTCAGTATTATGTCCCGTTACCCTTATGATAAACGAGGTGTCCGTAGCATCAAGAGGCGTATAGTTAACTGCCAGTTCTGTCTTGTCTCTGAACAATTCATCCCCGTCAGGATTATCAAGGATAGAGACATTCCCGACTAATCCATTGGTATTAACAACACCATCAGGGTCTCCTTCAGATACGAGCTGGACTAATTCCAATGTCCCTCTGGTATCAGTGTCATTCAGTGATGTGCTGCTGAATATAGAGACGTCAAAACTGCCGTTATCCTTCTTCCCTGCCTGTGCTACGAACTGGGGCGGGAATAATTCTATAACCGCATTATAACTATACTGGGCAGGTGGACCTGCACTTGTAACAGTCCAGGCTGTGGACCTATCAGGCATTACCCATATATCATCTTTATCGCTGAAAAATACCAATAGATAGGTTGTATCTGTAAGCAGGCCTGTCACTGTATAGTCACTGATTTCCTTTGTGGTATCATTCTTGGTAAATTCACCAAAGACCATGTTTGAGAAGTCTTCTGTAATGGCGACTACGCCTACTACGTCATTAGATGAAGGTTTGGTCCCATCTGGTTTTCTTGCAGAGCCTGTTACAGTCCCTCCTTTTATCAATTGGACAGGGTCTGCGGTTCCATCGCTATCTGTGTCTATGATATTGTCTCCGGTAGCAATAGTAATATCATTTATTACTGCCGTAGCAAATCCCGGGCAGAACGCTTTTAATGTATATGTGCCAGAGACAATATTGCTTATAGTAAACGTAGTAGTATTGGTATCACTCGGCTCAGAGGCACCTTCAATGCCATCCATTGGGTCTGTCAATATCTCACCCTGTTTCTGGAGCAGGAGAAATACCTGGGGCAGGCTCTGTGTCTTAAAGTCCCCCATCTCCTCCTCTTCAAATGAAGGGAGTGAGAATGGCGTGGTATTGTCCGGGTCAGATTCTGCCTTGCTGATAGTGCCGCTTAAAACACCGCCTGCTGTCTCAAGTTGGAAATCTACACCTGTGGCATTAGGGACAACGTTCTCCTTCCATTCCTCTCCATAGCCTGAATCTATGTCTTCCATCCATCCCCACCTGTCTGCAGCCACAACTGTCCAGTAAGGGATATCAGGGTCTATGCCGTATAATGTCCACGTCCCATCAGACTTGGTCTCTGCATCTATAAAGAAGTCACCATCATGCAAATCCTGTGGTTCGGCACCCATTTTGATATTGGCAAGCAGAGTGCCATTCGCATCTGTAACTGTGCCGCTTATAGTAACTCCTTCCTTCAACTTAACTGTCCCTATGTCAACGTCCTGGTTATTGTCAACGTTAGACTGGGATACCTTTATCCCGGCAATCGTAGCATTGGCATAGTTCTTTGTCCCGTCTGTCCTCTCACCCCACTCATTCTGGACCCTTATAATATAACTTCCCGCAGGGACGTTTGTGAGATGGAACTTACCCGGGGTACCGCCAATCTCCTGGGTCTCTATGTAACTAAGCCCTTCCATACTTGACGTTGGGTCACCAGAGTACGTTCCACGCCATGAACCCTCAACCCATGGGTCTGCCTCACACATTACCATTACATGCTGTTCAGCTGTTACTGCCTCTCCAGTATTTGCATTAACGAGTCTACCTATGATATTTGCTCCCTTTTTCCAGTCAAGGTTTATATTAGAGACATCAGCATTGGTAATCTCTACCTCGGCAGAAACCGGCACATATATATCACTCCATGCAGAGATTACGTAGTTACCAGGCGGAATGTGGGTTATCTTATACCTGTAGCTCGTCCCTCCATTGAAACTATTACCCATTATAGAAATGCCGCTCCCACTTTTACTTTCAAGGGCATCTGCAGAGATTGAACCTATCCATGAAAAGTCGTTTACAGGGGCTTGAGGAACTGTCACTACACCTGAGATACTGTATCCATCCTGTGCTGTGAGATTTACGCCTGTCTTAGTTTCCCCCTCTGTAAGATTTACTGTTACATTGCTCACGGCGATATCTGGATTGCCATCTGGTACCCCTGCTGATACCTTCTGCCCGTTATCATCTGACGTGCCTATATCCTGTGTTATCTCTACTACATAGACGCCTGCGGCTAAGCCTTTAATCTCATAATTCCCATTTACATCTATGGTGCCGTTAAAGAAGAAGTCTTCACCGCTGCCCCCCATCATCTGCTGTTCTATCGGGAAACAGTTGACAGGCTGCCCTGTAAGGTCTGCCTGTGTCCATCCATTATTACTTGTGAGTGTCACGTTCCCCTTAATCGTTCCCCCTGTCTTTAAGGCAAGGGTTATGCCAGAGACAGTCTTTCCATTAGTCACGTCTACTTTCTCAGTCTCCAGGCCAAGATTACCATCGGGGACTAAAGGGTCTGCATTGGGGTCCACATACTGATTAGCACTAACCATGTAGAAACCTGTACCTATTCCTGATATTGTAAAATTACCATTAGAATCTATTGCGCTCCTTTTCGGTGTGTTCCAATCACCCCAGCCAGATTCTTGAGATGTAACAACGACCTTGGATGCATTACTGAAACCTGTCACTGTCCCGCTTATTGCCCCTGTAAAACCTGCCATAGTAATATTAACACCTGTGGCATTCGTTGAAGAGACATCAGCAGTCAAATTAAAAGGACTCTGCTCATATCCTTCAAGCCAGGTACTAACCTGATAGACCCCGGGGTCTAACCCGCCTATGGTATAAGAAACCGACTTATCCACCCCTCTTGGTATGGAGACGTTTACACCATTAGATGTCGTGGTAGAAGTTGACCATGTATTTATCCATAGACCTATATCCTGCGTGGGGTCACCCCCATAGAATTGAATCCCTGTAGTATCCCCGCTTATCGTAACTGTCCCTGATATAGTAGAACCCGATTCAATCGTTAATGTCCCTAAGTCAGTATCTGAGCCGCTTGTTACTACGACATTCTGGACTACCTTAGGCTTGTAACCGTCTACGCGGACATCAACACTATATGTCCCGGGTAGGACGCCCATTATATCAAACGCGGCTGTATCAGGATTAGTATCGCCATCAGGAACGACCTGTCCCCCGCCCCATGCCTCTCCTGAGGAAGAGGAGACGCTGATGTTTACCCATGTGGACTGGGTTACATCATCAGGCAATTGAACGGTCCCGCTTATCCTGCTCGCCTTTGACATGGTAAGGTTTAGTGTCCCGCCTGTTACTTCTGCTACTGTAATATCCTTCTGAGTAGTGCTTGCAAAACCTTCTGCCTCTGCCTTGACAGAGTATGTGCCTGGCTGAAGGTCAACTGTATAGGTTACAGAGGTAGTGGATTCTGAAGTGTCAGGGACACCATCCCCATCCGTATCAGTGATGTTATCAGTAAATCCAGGCCAATCAGTTGCATGGATATGTGCGTTACCCCATCCATTCTTTGCTTCTGTCTCACTCCATGCATTGATATTTATCCATATATCATATATAGTATTATCGGGGTTCCATCTATCAGCAAAACTGGTAAATGAGTTACTGAGAGTAATAGTTCCTGTCAACTGGACTGCCTGGAGCAGACTAAAATTCTGACCTGTGGTTATGCTGTTAGCTGAGACACTCACATTATCCAAAGACTTGGAAACATATCCACTTTTACTAACATCTACGTGATACGAGCCTGCCCTGAGTCCATATATAGTATAATTACCATTTGAATCGGTCTTCGCCTGTGACCATGTATCTGCATTGCCTGCATTCACTTCTGCCCCTGAAACCGGATTGCTGCCAGATGTAACCTGTCCGCTTATACCAGCGGTAGAGACAGTAACTGTAAGGGTTTCGTTTGTAACATAGTCAGCCCCTGTCCAGTCACCGTTTTGGTCAACCTCTATTCTTATATTATATGTGCCGTTGGGAACGAACTTCCATGTGTTATCCCTACCTTCCCACTCAATAGCCACGGTATCGCTTGCCCCTGAATATAGTTCCATGGTCCAGTCATGCGTATCAGTCTGCCAATCTATTGTGCCCCAGTCTGTAATCGGTTGAAAGCCTGATGTCCCATTTGTATCTATTGTAACTCTCGCATTACCTTGCGCATCCGAGGTCCATGATATCTTTGCCCTATCCTTTGTTCCATCATTATCCGGGCTTATAGTAGCACTCGCCCCGGCAGTATCTGTCCCATTTGAGATACTCACATTAGAAATGGCGGCATCTACATTCCTTGTTATAAAAACCCCCATCCCGACTAACATTAAAAACAAGATACCATTCTTCCAATATCTTTTTAAAGTTCCCATATCTTGCCTCCATATTTGTATTTACCTTTAATATAGCAATTTTCATGCCAAACTTTTCTGTAGGGTGTGAATTGAACAAGTTTTAGAATGTATAATATCGTAACTATTTACAGTATAATTACTTATATCCAAACATTATTTAGTGTCCTGCATATGAGTCTGGGACTCTCTTTATGCTAAAGTATGGATTTTATTCCATACCTATGGAATATTTTCCATCATTCTCAATTGTCCGCAGCTTGCTTTTATACTTAAGCCTCTCTGGAGCCTCAGGGTATTTCTAACCCCGCCCATATTAAGGACAGCCCTGAATCCCTTTATGCTTTCCATACCCGGGGATTCAAATTTAACCCCTTCTACCTCATTATAAGGGATAAGGTTCACCTTGCACTTGACACCTTTTAAAAGTTGTATAAGATGTTTGGCATCCACAGGTGAATCGTTGATTCCTTTGAGCAATATATATTCAAATGTAATCTGGCGATTGGTCTTGAGTATATATTCTTTACACGTCTCAATCAACTTAGAGATTGGGTATCTCTTATTGATTGGCATCAATCTGGTTCTTGCAGCATCATCTGATGCATGGAGTGATATGGAGAGTTCTACCTGCATATTCTCACTTGCAAGTCTCAGGATTTCTGGGACTATGCCGCAGGTAGAAATCGTGATTTTGCGAATCCCTATGTTCAGGCATTCATGTGAATTGAATATCCTTATAGCCTTTAGCAGGTTATCATAATTACTCAATGGCTCACCTACACCCATAATTACTATATTTGTAACAGGGTGCGGCTTTATTCTATTCTTAATAAAAAGGGCCTGGTCAACAATCTCACCTGCTGAAAGGTCTCTCTTGAACCCCTTTTTGCCGCTGGCACAAAATCTGCAGCCAAATGCACAGCCCACCTGGGTAGATACGCAAACAGTATTTCTGGAATTTTTAATTCCGGGTATTAATACTGACTCTATCAGATTGCCGTCTTTTAATTTGAATAGATACTTTGTAGTGCCATCCTCAGAGACTTGCTCATTTACTAAATCCAGATTTCTTAAGGCGAATCTCTTTTTGCATACTTCCCTGAATTCTAATGGAATATCAGACATCTCATCAAGAGAGTCAATCCCTTTCTTATAGACCCATGAGAGAAGTTGGCTTGCCCTGTATTCCTTTTCGCCAATCTCTTTTATGGAGAGTTTTAATTCGGAAGGTAAAAGCCCTTTTATATCAAGTGGAGACCTGAGGGTCTCCGTTACAGTCATGTATACGCCCCTTCCATTTCAAATGCGTTCTTGATAATCTCTACATCTTTTTTCTTGGCATCATTCACCCTGTTAGAGATGTCGCACCGCGACACGGTATCTCTAACAGGGTAAACCTTAATAGATACAACATCAAATCTCGTCTTGCAATCATGCAGCCGTTTATGTTTCATATATCCCAATGCCATTTTGGATAACTGATGGCGCTTGGTCTTTGTAAGTGCATCCTGAGGCACACCAAATTTTTGCGAACTCCTCGTCTTCACCTCTATAAAACAGATAGCGCCATCCTCCTTGGCTATTATGTCTATCTCACCTAACCTTGACTTATAATTCCTTTCAAGTATGCGATAGTTATTCTTTTTTAAAAACTTCACCGCCTCATCTTCACCCAAAGCCCCTAATAGACGTTTTTTATCGCCGAAGGAGATTTTCCTTGACATATTATAGATTCTCAACGACGAGGTCCCCAACTTCAGATGTAGTATAACCCATCTTGCCTGCAGCGAGGCTTTTTATCTTTTCGCCTGTAACTTTCATCACTGCCTTCTCTATCCTGTCTGAAGCATCATCTTCTCCTAAATGCTCTAACATCATACTGCATGCACATATCGCTGCTAATGGGTTTATGACATTCTTGCCTGTATATTTGGGTGCAGAACCTCCTATTGGCTCAAACATTGATACCCCTTCAGGGTTGATATTTCCACCTGCTGCAATGCCCATTCCACCCTGAATCATCGCACCTAAATCAGTGATAATATCCCCGAACATATTATCAGTCACTATCACGTCAAACCACTCA
>Ga0209514_10009318_pt1 | contig 10836 bp, 6 predicted proteins | sample Subgrocontami58m_FD_187452 | JGI IMG/M metagenome (GOLD analysis project Ga0209514, IMG submission 187452) | Subsurface groundwater microbial communities from S. Glens Falls, New York, USA - GMW37 contaminated, 5.8 m (SPAdes) (version 3) | ecosystem: Environmental > Aquatic > Deep subsurface >...
TAGAAAATGATACGGCGACTCTCTGGACTGAATCTGCCGGGCAGCCACCAGCAGCCCATCAATCCCCTCTCCCGGTTCCCACCATGGGCCGACGGGGTTTGGCCCGCCATGACCCCCGGGCACATAGATGTTTCCCACCACTATGTTCAACAATTGTATGGCTAAAGCATGGTGGGCTGAATGGGTATGAGAGTAAGCGCCCCGGTACTGGTGAACTGCCGCCGGCCGGTATGGAAAGCGCTCACCTTCAATCATAATGGTGGACCCTATGGAGGCCGCCGTCCCATATTCCTTAGCTATCCGCCTTATCGTATCGGCAGGGATGGTGGTTATCTTGTCGGCCTCTTCGGGGGTGTATTGCTTGACGTGTTCCTTCAGCAACTGGAAGGCCGGATGGCATGACTTCCCCTGGACAGTGTAGGTTCCCTCGATAGCCATTTCTTTTATATCAGGTGCATCATAGGGCATAGCAACTTGAGCGGTTGAGTCCCACACAAGGGGCTTCTGGCTCTCTTTGTCCCTAACATATAACTTATCGGGGCCAACCAGATAAGGGCCGTTGGTATGCTTCTGGATAAACTCGGCATCATAGATGCCCGCTTCATTCAGTAGGACATTCAGCATCGCCAGGGCCAGGGCGCCATCCGTTCCAGGCCTTATGGGTAGCCATTCGTCTGCCTTGCTGGCGGCAGTGGAGCACACCGGGTCAACCACCACCAGGCGCATACCACGTACCCTGGCGTCAGCCATCTTCTGGGTGATAAGGTTTGGGCTGCCTCCGACGCCGAACCCATGCTGGCTGCCAAAAAGGATGCTGTAGTTACAGCGTTCCAGGTCAATATACATGTGAAAGGAAGCATTGGTAAGATAGGTGAACATGTGGAGACCTGCGCCGCAGTAATAGGCGGCTGAGCACCAGTGTTGATTCGAGCTACCGAAGGCCGTCGAGAAAGCTCCGGCAAACACACCATTCGCTGTATCAAAGGTGGCTATACCTAGCTTATTGGGATTATCGGCCCTTACCTTCTTCAACTTTCCGGCAATGGTGTCCAGGGCCTCCTCCCAGCCGATTTCTACCCATTTAGGGTCAACCCCTATTCCTTTCTCCGGGTTGGTGCGCTTCAAGGGAGTTTTGATGCGGTTGGGGTCATACAGGCTCATAATGGCGGCGTTGCCCTTGGCGCACATACGGCCCCAGTTATGAGGATAGTCGGCTCTGCCTTCGATTTTCACCACCACCCCATTTACCCGGTGCGCCTTTACCCCGCAGGAGGAATAGCACATGCCGCAGGCGGTGGGTATCCACACATCGTCCTTGAGTTGTTCAACTTCAGTGCTCAAATCCAGTCTCCTCTCACGTCTTATCCTGGGGTTACTATCTTAGCAAAATATCTACAGTGATTAAGTTTAATTTACCCCCATCATCGTGGACAAAGTCTTCTCACTTTGTATCTTGGTTATTTTGAGGATGTCGTCAAAATTGATTTTAGCAGCCTTTTCCCAGGGAATACTTACATCTTTAGGAGTCGGGTCAGCTACATCCTTCCGTAATGGCGCTGTACCCTTAGCCTCATTAACAATTTTCTGACCTTCAAGGGTGTATAGCCAGTTCATGAAGAAACGTGTGGCGTTGGGATGGGGAGCATTTTTTAATTTAACCATAGTAGTCCCGCCACTTTGAATTGGCCCCTCTTGGGGCATAGCAAATTTAATGGGTGCGCCCTCCAGGACCATGGAAGCAGCCATGATGCTAGACGCACCTATCCAGAGATGGGCTTCACCCCGCGATAGCATGCTTGCAGCGTCCCGGCCGGTGGGGAGCACTTTTGACTGTTTACCTAATGTTTTGAAATAATCGTCATTCAAGTTCAGTTTCTCTTTGAGGACGTAGGTGTAAATAAAGTCGGGAGCCGTTGTAGGGGATGCCAACACCATTTTTCCTGCCCACTTGGACTCTGTCAACTCCCGCCACGACTTAGGTTCCTGACCGGGCGATACCAGCTTTGTGTTATAGGCTATTGTGAAACCAGAAAGATTAGTGGTAACCAGTTGCCCGTCCACTTCCCATTGGGGTGTAGTATAAAAAACCGATTTATCTTTTATTGCAGGTAGCAGGTCTGCGATAGGTTCGGTAGCCCCCGCTAGCTTGAGGGCATAGTTACTGGATGGCGAAGCATCAAACCAGTCCGCCACGTACCTCCCGGCGGCATGGTCGGTCTTTATCCTTTCGATTAGTGTAGATGTCACTCCGGTTACCCGCTCTATCTCTATTCCATACTTATCTTTGAAAAAAGCTACAATTTTGTCACCGGGTGTCCCGGTTAAACCCCAGGTGAATGCCAGAATTTTACCCTCTTTCCTGGCAGCTTCCTCCACTTTGGCCCATTCTGCCACAGAGGCATCGGAGGTAGTTGCAGTAGTAGTTGGCGCTAATTGTTTTGGCGGCGCATTGGATAGGGAAGAAGGTGCTGCCTTTGGAGCACAGGCCAGAAGCGTTATTAAGACCACTGATACTATCAGGAAAAGAATTGATACTCTCTTCATTTTTACCTCTTTCCTTTACTTGTGTTCGTTATACTTTGTAGACTTTTACTTTAGCACACAGGTCCATGTTGAGATTCCCCGGGTCAAAGTGTTCCGCGTCTATCTCGATTAGCTCGTTATAGAAAACACCCTTTCCCTTAGCTATGGGCTGGTTTTTCGACCAGTGTCCAGCACAGCCGGCAATGCCTACAGCTTCCAGGTTTATCCCTTGAGTCAGATTGGCTCTTCCCTGTATTTTGCGGCCTGCGAAGGATTCCACACATATCATATCGCCATCTTTTATGCCCTTTTTATTGGCTGTCCCCGTGTTTATTGAAATGGTGTAAGTGTATGGCGTCATCTGAGAAAGTTCGTCAAGCCAGGGGTTTTCCATGGTAAATGAGTTGGTGTGAAGCACATCTCTATAGTAGAAACTCCACAGGTCATATTCGGGAGATTTTACTTCGTGGGACGGGCAAGGAAACCAATCAGGTACTCCTTCATAACGGGAGTAGTCCATCTCAACCCCGAACTGGGAAGCGACCTTTTTCACCTGGTAGCCAGCGGCTTTGATGTATTCGTAATAAACGGGTACACGCACTGGCACGAAAGGTCTCCAATAAACCTCTTCAGGTTTCTTGGGCCACTTTATAAGGCCGTGTTCTTTGAACCACTCAACTCCGCGTTCCGGGCCAAAATTGTTTTGTAAGACCCGGTCACATATTTCTTGGTAGCTATAAGTCTTCGACGGCTCAAGCCAGTAAGGTTCTTTCAAATCATACCGGGAATTAACCACCATATTCCAAGCATCGCCGATACCTATGCGATTGGCCAGTTCAATCATCACTTCTACATAATACCTCCTGTCATGGTTTGTATTCACTGCCGGCTGTCGGATTGGCCAGCACCAGTCTCCCATTCCGGCAGGATGATTGAAGATGAACGGATAATTGGGGCTGAAGTCAAACCTCTCCAGATAGCTCAAGTCCGGTAAAACGATATCAGCGAAATCAGTGAATTCGTTAAGGAAAAGGTCGAAGGAGACAATAAAGGGGATTTTCTTTATCCCTTCTGCAACCTGTTCAGGATTCCCCATACTCATTATGGAGTTAGCGCCCATATTGATCATCATTTCAAGCCTGTAAGGCATTTTGAACTTCTGCCACATCGGCTCTCCATCGGGGGAAACAAAATACGCAGAGTTCATGCTCAACGGGAAAACTTGCTGTAGCGAAATACTTGTTGGCGCTTTTGGAGGGTCAAGAGGATATGGAAGATGAGGCGACGGCCAGGCGCCAGTTATCATCATACCATCATGGTCGGGTCTGGGAACATAATGGGGGCGCCCCGTTTCTGGATGGCCATAACAGACGGGATTAAAACCCAGACAGCCACCAGGCACATCGGCGGACCCTACTACTTGGTTTAACAAATCGATCGCTATGCAAGTATGAAGAGAGCTTTTGTGGCCCTGCGCACCCCTGAAATAGATAGCCGCCGCCGGCCTATAGGGAAGGTCCACACCCTGAATTGTTATGGTGCTACCAATCCTGGCAGCCTCGCCGAACTCCTTGCTGATTCTGCGAATGGTCTTGGCTGGAATAGAGGTTATCTCTTCAGCTTTTTCCGGACTGTATTTCCTTACATGGTCCTTAAGAATTTGGAAACCAGGTATACATTTTTCCCCATTAATGTTATAACTTCCTTCGAGAGCAAAGTCTTTTACGGTGGGGTCATCGAAAGTTTTAGCACACCCATCGACAGGGTCCCAAACCATGGGTTTTGCTTTGTTTTTATCCCTCAAATAGAGGCCGTCGGTTTTGATAAGGTAAGCCCCATTCGTGTGCTTTTTAACGAAGGGCGCATCCCAGATGCCCAATTCGTTAAGCAGAACATTGAGCATAGCCAGGGCCAGCGCTCCATCAGTCCCTACCCTTATAGGTAACCAATCACTGGCTTTATTGGAAGCAAAATTATTCATCGGGTCTACAACTACCATTTTCATGCCCCGGGAACGTGCATCTGCAGCCTTCTGGGCGTTGGTGTTGGCAACGTGTCCGGCGGCATGACCCTTGCTGGCCCCGAAGTAGATAGCGTAATTGCAGTACTCATAATCAGGCACCGATGACCACGATGCATGGGTGACCCCATTTATCATGTGGGCCCCTGTGCCACAGTGAAGACCGCCACCGGCTGAACCCCGATTTGGGGTGCCAAAGGCGTTAACGAAAGCAAAGATGCCTAACATTGAACCCCAGGCAGTTGTAGTAGTAGCCTGGAGGAACAATTTTCTGGGGTCGTCATCGTGAATCCTTTTCAGGTTCTTAGCAACAGTGTCGAGCGCTTCATCCCATGATATCTCCACCCATTTCGGGTCAACACCGATACCTTTTTCTGGATTAGTCCTTTTCAAAGGAGTATTGACTCTATGTGGGTCATATAAAGTCATTATGGCTGATATGCCCTTGGGGCAAAGCCTCCCCTCGCCTATAACACTTTCAGGATTGCCCTCGATGTTGACAAGCACACCGTTCTTTACGTGGCAGCGTATGGAGCACATGCTATAGCACATGCAACATACCGAGGGTATCCACCGGTCTTCCTCATTCTTTAAACTGATTGCGTTCTTCTCTGGCATCACGGTCTCCATTTCTCTTTAAGGTAATGTTGTCTTTCAATCTAGCCACCTTCGCTGGTCGGTAAAACAAGGATTGAGCTTTCGGCCTCTGTTCCACTGATTTTCCACTTGGAGTCCAAGTCATAGTTATCAACGGCTTCCTTGTTAATGAACATCCTCACATGGGGCCTGGGTATGCCATGTTCATCAACAACGCTTTGAGCAAATTTTTCACCACATTTATTTTGCAATGAATCAAGAAGCTGGCGCACCGTAAAAACCTCCGGCATTTCAACATCGACCCGGGGTTCGGCCAACGTAGCTTTAACTACCCCATAAAAATTAACGGTAACCTTTACCATTTATAGTAATTACCTCACGCTATAATTTGTTGTTTTGAACCTAAATAGCGTCCTAGAAATGCAGCTCCTATTACCATCACAGCCATTATGACTCCATATGTAATAGCGATTTCATATTCCGATGCTATCCAGTGTTCAAGTAATGAGATAGAGATGACGCGAGATTGAGGTTGATATAAATAAACTACAGTTACGACATCGCGTACTGTTATGACAAATAATATCAGCCACGCCGATATAAAGGCTGGAGAGAGCAACGGAGCAACTATTCGGCGGAAGGTGAACAGCCAGGATCCACCCAGTACCCTGGAACTCTCCTCCAGTTCTTTACCTAATTGGTGCATACTGGCATTCATTACCCTGCCACCTAAAGGAAAGCCCCTGACAATGAAAACTATTATTAAAAGCCAAACCGTGCCATAAAGTGGTGATAGGAAAGGCAGTCCACCTACATAAGCCCATAAAAAACCAAGTGCCAGGATGAGTGCCGGTACACTCCAGGGAAGCCACGTAAGCATATCTAATAGCTTTTTACCTTTAAACTGAGTTTTAACCACTATATAACTTGTTAACGAGTAGAGTATCATACCCAGGGTAGCAGAGCCAAAACCGACTATTAAGGTATTCCACAGGGAGCGATAAACGGTCGGGTTTTCAAACGTAGCCACCCAATTGTCCAGAGTAAAAGGCTGGGCTTGCCACACTCCCCAGACTTTCATAAAGCTGCCAAGAATCATTGTGGCTATAGGGAGGACAAAAGCAGTGATGAAATATAATATAACCAGTCCGAAGGTTACGTATTTCCACCGCCCAATTCGCATTGGACGAGTCGCAAATCCGCGTCCTGTTATCGTTACAAATTGCTTTTTCCCGATAAGCAGCCACTGAGATAAGATCAATACCAGGATTATGCCTAAGAAGATAATAGATAAAGCCATAGCCTGGGGAAAGTCAGCGGGCATAGTGCCCAACAGCCACCATATCTTGGTGGCATATACATATATTCCAGCGGGATACCCCAGCATGAGTTCAGTTTCAAACGATTCCATAAATCGCACAAGAACTAAAATGGTTACACCTAGAATAGCCGGGGCGAGCATAGGGACTGTGATTTTACGCAGCGTGGTGAGGCCGTTCCCGCCTAACGTGCGGGATGATTCTTCCAGGGAAGCATCCATACCCCGGAAAGCAGGTGTTATGAGAATGAAAATAATGGAAGCCCAGAATGTCATAGAGGTCCATATTATACCCCCATAGGAATATATGTTAAAGATAGGTTTATCCAGGTTAAGCAGATTCATAAGAAATTGATTTATAAAGCCTTTGGGGCCAGCTAGCAACGTCCATGATATTAGTGCCGGTAAATAGGGAAGCCCCAGGAAAACCATCCATATAAGGAATTCCAACCCTTTTCGCCAGGGGGTATCGGTTCTAGTAACAACCCAGGCAAGGAAAATTGCCAGGGCCATGCTGAGGACTGCCCTGACGACACTGAGCCAAAAAGTTGTCCACAGCACCTTATAGTTGTCCACATTGGTAATTGCGGCCACATAACCCGATATGGTAAATCCGGATTGTGTGCCGGGCCCACCCCCTCGAAGACTTCCATATACAAGCATCAGGAGGGGATATAGAATCAGAAAACCTAGGACAACCAAGAGAGCAATCATAAGAATCGTGGAACGTTCAAGCCGCATCATCTATTCCTTAAAAACATTTATCCAACCCATCCCATATCCCAAAATATAAGCATTTATTTTTCAATTCCCATTAATTTGGCTACGGTTCTGTTAGTGCGCAAATCAGCAACTTGCTTTTCCATTGGAACATCAGTTAGCACAGCTTTAATTCCTCCCGGTACTGCTAAGGGTCCCGGTAGGAAATCAACCGTATCTGCCCTCATGGGTGTAAAGGCGCTTGCTTCTCCATATACGTTCTGTCCTTCGGTTAATAGCAACCAATTCAGGAACACCTTGGCCGCATTAGGGTGTGGTGCATTTTTTATAATGGACCAGGTATTGCCGAAATTCATTATGACTCCTTCTGGAGGGAACACGCCCTTAACTGGCGCCCCTTTGGCTGCTGCCGGTGAAGCTAGAGTCATAGTACAACTTGGGTACAATTGTGCCTCCCCCCTTATTACCATGTCGGCAGCTTCCCTATCAGTGGCAACCACTATGGGGTCATTCTTAACCAACCTGCGGAAGTATTCATCGTCAAGGCCAAATTTATCTTTTACAGCATACAAGGCATTCATGCCTACGGCAGTTACCGGCGAAGGTAGCACAATCTTACCCTTCCACTTCGGCTCTGTTAACTCTTGCCAGGATTTAGGCTCATCGCTTGGCTTTACCAGATTAGTGTTTATTAGTATAGCCCTGTAAGAGACGTTAACGGATGCCAGTTGTCCTTCACTATCTAGAAGAGGGTTTACTCGGAAATCACCTTTCTGTCTCAAAGCTGGTAGATAGCCGATTGGTTGAGAAAGCCCGGCATCCTTTATTATGAGTAGGCTGGATGTGGAGGCATCAAAAGTATCCGCCACATGTTTCCCCACTGCCTGTTCAGTTTTCAACCTCTCTATCAGGGTGGGAATCACACCAGTTACAGTCTCTACCTCTATCCCGTAAGTTGCTTTAAAGGCTCTTCCCACTTTTACCCCTGCTTGACCTGTGACTCCCCAAGTGTAAAGAGTTACTTTGCCTTCCTTCTTAGCGGCAGATACTACCTGTGCCCAGGCAAGATCTTCTGTGTCAGCGGGGGCAAGTTTTGCGGCTGGAGTCGTTGCCAAAGGGTCTTGTTGTACTTGAGAGGGAGCGGGAGTAGCCTGGGGAGACGGCGTACAACTAATGGCCAGCAAGAGCGCTGCCACAACAAAGGGAATCTTTATGACTGACTGCTTATTCCACATTTTCGACCTCCTGTAGTGCTAGCTACCTGCTATACATCTCCCGAAAATAACCTCTCCCCCGTTTCTCTCTGTCAACCGAGACGGGTGCAGGGATTAGATCGGAACCTTTATTTTTCCACGCCCATTAGTTTAGCTACAACCCTCTGTGTTCGTAGCTCTGCGATTCTACCTTCATTAGCCAGGTCGCTGACCCATATCTTTGCCCCTTGAGGTAAAGACAGGGGAGCAGGGATATAATCCGGCACATCGTTTCTGATAGGTGTCCACGCAGATGCTTCGCCGTAGACCTTCTGTCCTTCAGGCGACAGCAACCAGTTGACGAATAGTCTGGCAGCATTTGGATGGGGGCCGTTTTTAACAATGGACCATGTGTTGCCGAATCCCGCCATTGTACCTTCTGTGGGGAACGTTGCCTTAACCGGCGCCCCTTTTACCACATCAGCAGAGGATTGAAGCAAGCTGCAGCTTGGTAAAACCTGTGCTTCACCTCTTGTTACCATATCGGCTGCATCTTTGTCGGTGGCTACTACTATTACGCCGTTTTTAGCTAGCTGCCGGAAAAAATCGTCGTTCAGTCCCAGATTGTCTTTTTGGGAATATAACTGGTTTATACCTACAGCAGTCACTGGCGATGGTATGACTATCTTGCCGTTCCATTTGGATTCCAATAGCTCTTTGTAAGACTTGGGTTCTTGTCCTGATTTGACAAGATTTGTATTGATTAAAATTGCCCTATAGTTGATACCAACGCTGGTGATAGACCCTTCTTGGTCAATAAGAGGGTCATTGCGGAATGCGCTCTTCTGGCTCAGAGCGGGCAGGTTGCCTAAGGGCTGAATAAGTCCGGCAGTTTTTGCTATTTGCACACTGGACGTTGATGCATCGAAAGTGTCTGCCATGTTTTTACCTGCTGCTGCCTCGGTCTTCAGCCTTTCTATCAGGTTAGGGACGACACCGGTGACTGTCTCTATCTCGATGCCGTAGGCTTCTTTAAAAGCTTTTGCCACCTTGACACCGACTTGTCCCGTAACCCCCCAGGTATAAAGAGTTAATTTGCCTTCTTTCTTAGCGGCGGATACCACCTGCGCCCAGGCTGCCTCTTCGGCGCCTACTGTAGCAGGTTTAGCTGTCGCGGCCGGTGCCGTGGAGGTTGGCTGTGTTTGGGTAGTGGCACGGGTATCCTGCTGTTTTGGTGCGCAGCTTAAACTGAGTACAAGGACCAATAATACTATAGATAATACTATCACCGGGCGGCTCTTTAACAATTTAGTCCTCCTTGTTATAAATATTTAGGCCTACTTATTCCAGCAAAAGACAAATGAATTTTTTGTCTCTATTGGCGCTATTTTTCGATACCCATTAGTTTTGCCAGGACTTTTTCCTGTCGCAAATCGGCAACCTTCTTTTCAGTCGCTATATCGCTGAAAATTATCTTGGCTCCTTCAGGTACCACTAAGGGGGCGGGGATATAGTCGGGCACATCTTTTCTTATGGGTGTCCAGGATGCTGCTTCGCTGTAAATTTTCTGCCCTTCGGCTGATAGCAACCAATTAAGAAATACTCTGGCAGCATTAGGATGCGCCGGATTTTTTATCAAGCTCCAGGTGTTACCTGATGCCGCTATCGTCCCCTCTGCTGCGGCCGCTGCCTTGACTGGCGCCCCTTTGGCCGCTGAGGCAGACGCCAACGACAAGATTAGTGGAGAGACTTCTCCTTCTCCTCTAACTATCATGTCAGCAGCATCTTTATCAGTTGCCGCTATTGTTAAGTTATTTTGAGCCAATCTGCGGAAATAGTCATCGTCCAGACCTAAAGCGTCTTTCAGAGCATATAAACGATTAAAACCAGGAGCGTTTATGGCTGATGGAATAATTACTTTACCCTTCCACTTGGGCTCTAGAAGCTCCCGATACGACTTGGGCTCTTGCCCTGATTTAACCAGTCCTGTATTGATAAGATTAGCTTGATAGTTGACGGAAAGGTATGCTAAATGTCCATCCTGGTCAACAATCGGATTGCCACGGAAACCACTTTTTTGACTTAATACCGGTAGATTGCCGATGGGCTGAGAAAGTCCAGCATCTTTTACGATTAACAGGCTGGATGCCGAGGCGTCAAACGTATCTGCTGTGTACATTTTTGATGCTTGTTCCGTCTTCAATTTTTCTATCAAGGACGGAATCTGTCCGGTGACAACCTCAATCTCGATACCGTAAGCATCCTTGAAAGCTTTAGCTACCTTGACTCCGGGCTGTCCTGCCATACCCCAGGTATAAATGGTTACCTTACCCTCTTTCCTGGCATCGGCCACGACCTGCGCCCAGGCTGCATCTTCTGCGCTAATGGAGGCAGGCTTAGACGCCGAAGTTGTGGTTACCGGGGTTGGCTGTGCCTTAGTAGTCGAGGGAGTATCTTGAGTTTTT
>Ga0209514_10009320_pt1 | contig 10835 bp, 9 predicted proteins | sample Subgrocontami58m_FD_187452 | JGI IMG/M metagenome (GOLD analysis project Ga0209514, IMG submission 187452) | Subsurface groundwater microbial communities from S. Glens Falls, New York, USA - GMW37 contaminated, 5.8 m (SPAdes) (version 3) | ecosystem: Environmental > Aquatic > Deep subsurface >...
AAACCACCAGTCAAAGACTGGTGGCATGTTGCTATCGCAAAAGTGATTCGTGGTTTTTGAGCACGCTCGGAATTCCACGAATGTATTTGTGGTTGAGTTTACGAAACCACCATTCATAGAGATGGTGGAATTCCGACGTTTAAAAATTAAAATTTAATTAATGCAATAGGAAAGACAAAATAAAATCAAAATTAACGTCAAGTTCACATTCAATAAAAAATAACAATAATCAATACTGAAAAAATAAATTATCAAAAAATTAAACGAAAAATCATCAAAATAAAAATTCAAAAATAAACAAAAATCAAAAAAATAAAATGGCAGATATAATTTCAGAGTACGAGGACAGGCTTCCGGGCAAGATAATTGAAGAATTAAGAAGCAGCATACCAAAGGGAATAAGCGACACAAAGCTGAAAAAAATAATGGAAGCCGTTTATGAAGAGTACACAAATGCCAGGGTAAGTTCAGGAGAAGCTGTCGGCATGATAGCAGCAGAGTCCATTGGCGAGCCTGGCACGCAGATGACTTTAAACACTTTCCACTTTGCAGGCGTTGCGGAGCTGAATGTTACCCTGGGGCTGCCAAGGATAATAGAAATACTGGACGGCAGGAAAGAGCTGGAAAACCCGATGATGGAAATTTACTTAAAAAAGCCTTATGCCAGCGGAAAGAAGCTTGAGGATTTAAGGAATCTCGCATTGCAGATAAGGGAAACAAAGCTTACTGACATATCAAGGGAATTTGCAATCAATATTGCTGACTTCACAATTGAAGTGAAACTTGACAAGGAAAAAATGAAGGAATTGGACCTGACAAACAACAAAGTAATGGATGCCATATCAAAACAGCTGAAGGGCTACAACATAAAGGATAACAGGGATTTGTTAGTGCTCAAGGCAAGGAGCAAAGATGATACATTTAACGACGCTTACAAAACAAAGGAAAAGATAAAAAACATAAACATCAAGGGAATAAAGGGCGTCTCACAGGTTATGCCTGTAAGAAGGGAAGAAGAGTTCGTGATTATAACAGCAGGCTCAAACCTTGCCGATGTGCTTCAGCTTGAGGAAGCGGATGCTTACAGGACTACCACAAACAACATTTTTGAAATTGAGCAGGTGCTTGGAATTGAAGCTGCTAGGCAAGCAATCATAAATGAGATATTCAAGGTTATAGAAAGCCAGGGGCTTAATGTTGATGTCAGGCACATCATGCTTGTTGCAGATACAATGTGCGTAAGCGGGACTTTAAAGGGAATCACAAGGTATGGTGTTGTGAGCGATAAGTCAAGCGTTCTGGCCAGAGCTTCTTTTGAGACTCCGATAAAGCACATAATTAATGCCGCTTTGGTCGGCGAAGTTGACAACCTTAACTCTGTTATTGAGAATGTCATGATCAACCAGCACATACCAATAGGAACTGGATTGCCAAGCCTGACAGTCAAGCCGCAGAAAGCAGCAAAAGAGAAATAGATTATTTTTTTAAAATATTTTTTGAAAATATAAATAATGCCGTCGAAAATCAAAGATTTTCGGGCACAAAAAATGCAAAGCATTTTTTAGTGCGTTGTGAAATCAAATAAAAACATAACAAAAAACATAGAATTCACATTAACAAAAACAACACTAAAACCAAATATCGTAAATTGCGGTAATTAGTGGACAATAAATAGTCGCAATTTACGAGATAGACAATTGCGTGTAAATGTAATATAATCAACGCAATTGTCTATAATGAAAAAATAAAATCAAAAAAATGCCAGAAGAAGAAAAAACAGATAAAAAAGCAGAGCAGGAGCTTGAGGTTGTAAAGCAGGCTATAGAAGGCAAAGAAGAAAAAGTTGAAAGAATGGAAGAAGAGCAGTATATCTACAAGCAGGTCAGAAGCATAGCCTTTTCTGTTCTAAGCCCGAAAATGATCAAGAAAATGGCTTCTGCGAAAATTGTCACGCCTGAGCTTTATGACAAGGAGGGTTATCCTGTAGACGGCGGCTTAATGGACATAAGGCTTGGAGTAATCGACCCTGGATTAAGGTGCAAGACATGCGGCTCAAAGCTGAAAGAGTGCATAGGGCATTTTGGCTATATAGATCTGGCAAGGTCTATTGTTCATGTTAAATTTGTAAACATAATAATGACTATGTTGAAATGTACATGCAGGGAGTGCGGAAGAATCCTAATCCCGGATAATAAGATGAGCAAAATCAAAGAAACCCTTGATCAAATCGAAAAAGAAAACGGCGTGGAAGAGCGAAGGCAAAAAGTCAAGGAAATCATAGCAGGGCTGAAGACCATAAACAAATGCCCCCATTGCAAATCCAGGCAGAAGAAGCTCAGCCTGGAAAAACCGACAACCTTCCTGGAAGACGAGAAGAGAATCAGCCCGATTGAGATACGGGCAAGGCTTGAAAAAATCCAGGATGCAGACTGTGAAATATTCGGGCTGAAAGTGCCTCATGTAAGGCCGGAATGGATGATACTGACAGTCCTGCCGATTCCTCCTGTAACAATGCGCCCAAGCATCACTCTCGAAAGCGGGGAAAGAAGCGAAGACGACTTGACGCATAAAATGGGTGATATAGTTAGAATCAACCAAAGGCTATTTGAAAACATCAATGCAGGCGCTCCTGAAATAATTGTTGAGGATTTATGGGACTTGCTGCAATATCATGTAACGACATTTTTTGACAATAACATCGCTCAATTACCGCCTGCAAGGCACAGAAGCGGGCAGCCCTTAAAGACGCTTACAGAGAGGATAAAGAGCAAGGAAGGAAGAATAAGGCACAACCTTGCCGGAAAGAGAACCAATTTTTCCGCAAGAACTGTCATAAGCCCTGATCCGATGCTGGAGCTTTATGAAGTTGGAGTGCCTTTTGTCATTGCCACCAAGCTTACAGTCCCTGAAAGGGTAAACGACTGGAACATCCAGTACCTCAAGACTTTTGTCGAGAACGGGCCTGAGAAATACCCTGGAGCCAATTACATTATAAGGCCTGACGGCAAGAAGAAAAAGATTACAGAAGAAACCAAAGAGGCCTCTCTGGAAGAGCTGCAGCCTGGTTACATAGTTGAGAGGCATCTGATGGACGGCGACATTGCAATATTCAACAGGCAGCCTTCACTGCACAGGATGAGCATGATGTGCCATCGCGTGAGAGTAATGCCCGGCAAAACATTAAGGTTGAATCCTGCTGTATGCACACCTTATAATGCGGATTTTGACGGCGATGAAATGAATCTTCATATACCGCAGACAGAGGAAGCAAGGGCAGAGGCTGAAATTTTGATGGAAGTGCAAACACAGCTAGTCTCGCTGAGATACGGGTTGAGCATCATAGGCTGCACCCAGGATGCAATTTCCGGCAATTATGTTTTGACAAAAGACGCAACAATGAGAAGGGAAGATACCATTGACTTATTAGCTGCGGTAGGGATAACAGATTTCTCAAAACTACCGAGAAAAGCCGTTGTTACGGGCAAGGAAGTCTTTAGCGCATTGCTGCCTGACGATTTCAATTACAGCGGGCATTCACGCTTGTGCGACAGGTCAAAGGACAAATGCGAGAAGGATACCCATGTAATAATAGAGAATGGCAAGCTGGTTTCCGGAGTAATGGACAGGAACTCGCTTGGGGAAGAGTCTGGCTTGATGTTAAGGAACATCCACCAAAAATATGGGAAAGACTACAGCATTGATTTGCTTGGCAAGGTATTCAGGCTTGGCATATTGTACCTGCTGAAAATAGGGTTTACATCTGCATTGTCAGACACGGATTTGCCGGAGTCAGCCAAATTAAAAATAAAGGAAGAATTGGAAGATGCAAAGAAAGAAGTTGATTCCCTGATTGCCCAGTTTAAAGAAAACAAGCTTGATGCATTGCCGGGTAAAACAGCGCAGCAAACATTGGAATTGAGGATTCTTCAAGTCTTGAATAAGGCAAGAAATGAAACAGGCAAGACAGTCGCAAATTACGCTGATAAAAGAACCCATACAATGATAATGGCAGAGAGCGGCGCAAGGGGCAATTTGCTGAATCTTGCCCAGATGGCATCCTGTGTTGGCCAGCAGTCTATGAGGGGCAAGCGAATAGACAAGGGCTTTGAGCAGAGGACATTGTCCCATTTCAGGAGAAATGACCTAAGCCCGGAAGCTCGCGGCTTCATCACCAACGGATTTAAAACAGGTTTGACTCCTGCGGAATTTTTCTTTGGCTCTATGACGGGCAGGGACTCATTGATGGATACAGCCTTAAGAACGCCAAAAAGCGGTTATTTGTACAGGAGGCTTGCAAACGCGATGCAGGACTTAAAGGTTGAATATGACAATACAGTGAGGGACGCTTCAAAGAAAATAATACAGTTTGAATATGGAGAAGACGGCATAGATGTTTCAAAATCAGAGAACGGGTTTATCAATGTAAAAAGAATAATCCAAATAGCCCAAAAATAAAATGGCAAAAAAAATAGACTCAGCAGAGATCAAGAAAATGCTGAAATCAGGCAATGTCATACTGGGCACTGAAAGAGCCATAAAGAACCTGAGGCTCGGCAGAGTCCAGAAAGTTTTGATTAGCTCCAACTGCCCTGTCGGATTAGAGAAAGACCTGAATTATTATGCCGGATTAAGCGGGGCAGAACTGCACAAATTAGAGTATCCCAATGACGAGCTGAGCATAATATGCAAGAAGCCTTTTTCTATATCGGTTTTGGCCCTTCTCAAACAACAAAATTCCACAAATGTAAGGTGAATGTAAAATGGAATTTTGTGTCATGAAAATGCAAACATTTTCAGGATCCCGAAAATCTTCGATTTTCGCGATGTTCAAAAACTATAATTCGTGGAATTTTGACCAACTTGTGAGCGAGTTCGCAACGAGCTCACTCGCATGTCACTCCAAAACCACTAAATGTTTTAGTTTAATTAACGCTCCATCAATCTCTGATTGGTGGTTTTTGACAGGTGCAAGCAAGTGAATAAAATCAAGCTGGATTCTGACTCGCTGAAATTGATAACTTTTTTTGAGTCCATGACAGGCGCAAAGATAAAAGACTGCATTTCCAATGAAAAGCTTATCTTAATAGTTGATGAGAATGAGATGGCAAAGGCAATCGGCAAAAACGGCTCCAATATAAAAAAAGTGGAAAGCAGGCTGAAGAAGAAAATAAAGCTTGTCGAGTTCAGCAGCGATGTGTCGCAGTTTGTCAGGAATATTGCATATCCTGCGGAAATACTTGACATTAAGCAAGATGAAGGCACAATAACAATACATGGAAAGGATACAAGCTCAAAGGCAATGCTGATAGGAAGAGAGCACCAAAACATAAATAACTTGACAAATATTGTGAAAAGATACTTTGATGTCAAGGAGATTAGGGTTGTTTGACATGCCCCGGCACAGATAGCAACCTTTAAAAATAATCCAAAAATACTAAATCAATATGGGAAACAAATCGCGAGGATTGAACGCGGGCAAGAGATTGAGGGAAAGGAGAAAAAAAGGCAGATGGCACTATGGTCCATATATCAGGAGAATCTTGCGCCTCAAAGAGCGCTCAGACCCTTTGGAAGGAGCTTCCCAGGCAAAAGGCCTTGTGCTTGAAAAAGTCCAGTTGGAGGCAAAACAGCCGAACTCTGGATTGAGAAAATGCGTCAGGGTGCAGCTTATAAAAAACGGCAGGCAAGTAACTGCTTTCTGCCCAAGAGATGGAGCATCAAAGATGATAGACGAGCATGACGAAGTTATAATAGAATGCATCGGCGGCGCAATGGGCAAAAGCAAAGGCGACATTCCTGGGGTAAGATGGCAGGTTATCAAAGTTAATGATCAAAGTCTTGATGCTTTGTTGAAAGGCAGGATAGAAAAAGCAAGAAAGTAAAATAATCAATTCATTGTCAATAAAATCAACATTAAAAAATTAAATTAAAAAAATCACGAGAGCGACTTTGCGCTGTAAAGCAAGAAGAAAGTAAACCGCTTTTGATGTAATATTGCAATAATAGGCGAGGCAAAATCGATTGGCAGGGAAGATTTTGCCGAGCACAAGATATTGCCGAAGGCGGATTGAATTTTAAAAATAATATCAATTAACAATAAAAACTTTAAATAACTTAAACAAACAACAAAATGTCTGAAATCAAAGCGTTTAACAGATGGAGCATGGAAGGGATCAAAGTAGAGGATACTGGCTTGCAGTCTTACATTACTTTGCAGCCCAGGATTGTGCCGAAGACAGGCGCCAAGTACGCAGGCAATAGATTTTACAAAAGCAGAACATTCATTGTTGAAAGGCTCATAAACAAGCTGATGGTGCCGGGGCACAAAGGCAAGAAGCATTTCAAGTCAAGCTACCATATAACTGGAAAAGCCGAAACAGCTTATGGCATAGTCGAGGAAGTGTTCAAGCATATTGAAAAGACAATAAAAGAAAACCCGATCAAGGTTTTTGTAAAGGCTTTGGAGAATGCAGCCCAAAGGGAAGAGATTGTTACGATTGAATATGGAGGAGCGCGATATCCAAAAGCGGTTGAATGCACTCCCCAAAGAAGAGTGGACCTGGCTTTGAGGCATATGACAGAAGGCGCATACCACAGGACATTCAACACAAAGAAAGGAATCATCAGCAGCCTGGCTGACGAGATAATAAATGCTTACAGGATGAGCAACGCATCACACGCAATAGCAAAAAAGCTCGAGATAGAAAGGCAGGCTGACAGCTCGAGATAAACATATCAGTCCGTGTTAAATCCGTTCAGTTATGAAGTGTCAAAAATCACATAATATATCCCAAATACTTGCGATTTCTGAGCATCTCAAAAATATTTATATTTTTGATGATCATCGGGAATCTTTGATTTCCATTTTGCAAATATTAATACCTAATAAAAATTTCTGACATTCTGGCAAACTGCGTTCCGCAAAGTAATTTTTAGTGGCTCCTTTCTATCAAGCGAACAAAGTGAGCAATTAAGAATGAACATCAAGGGGGACATTTCGTTTAGTCGTTTCGTCGTTAGTAGTGGGCGGGCGTCAAGTTTTATACTATACGCATACCACTGGACATGCGTGCGTAAGATTTATATACTTCCTCATTTACATACATTTGTATTCATTTGAGGGGATTACATGGGACAAAAGAACGTAACTTTAAGTCTTGATGATGGGATATATGAAAAATATAAAGAGTACTGCAAAAAGAATGCAGTAGCTTTGTCAAGAAGCATAGAAGTATTTATGGAAGATAAAGTAAAAAAAGAGGAAAAATGAGCCAAGAGTTGTTATCAATTAGTCAAGCGTCACAATGGGCATCTGATTATTTAGACAAGCCTGTAACTACCTCAAATATAAGTTATCTACTACAATACGCCAAAATTAAGAAATATTTAGATGAACAAAGAAAGACTAAGATTAATCTTGATGAATTAAAAAAATATTATGATGAGCATTTTGTCAAAAAGCAAGAATCTTGGAAAAATAAACTAGGTAGTGATTTAAATTGGGGTTTGTCATTTTCACATTTAAGGGAATCTGATACAACAAAGCACGTTCATAGATTGCATCCCTATAAAGGCAAATTCATTCCCCAATTAGTTGAATACTTTTTAGATTCTCACTTAAACGATTACAAAAAAAGAATATTCTTTAGGCAAGGAGATATCATTTTGGACCCATTTATGGGGAGCGGAACAACTTTAATTCAATCTTCAGAACTTGGACTTCACTCAATAGGCATAGATGTATCTGATTTTAATTGTCTTATTTCAAAAGTAAAACTTGACGATTATGATTTTTTTCGATTGAATGATATTCTTAGAAATGCAATGGCTCAAACTCTAAGTTTTAGTAATAAAGTTTTTGATGATAGTTTTGATTTAGAACTTAAAGAAAGACTTAGTGAGTTTAATAAGAAATGCTTTCCAAATCCAGAATTTAAGAATAAAGTTAGAAAGAGTGAAATTGAAGAAGAAAAATATGGAGAGGAAAAGCTAAAACAATTCTTAAAAGAAAATGAGAGATTTTTTATTAAAAATGGAACAAAAGATAAAACCGTACTGCTTGATGAGAAAGATATGGGCAAATTCCTATCAAGATGGTTCTCAAAGCGAGTAAGGCAAGAATTATTCCATTACTTACGATTGATAGATAAAGAAAAAGATGAAAACGTGCGAAACATTATGCAAATAATCCTAAGCAGAGCTGCAAGATCATGCAGGGCTACTACTCACTTTGATTTGGCAACATTGAGAGAACCGCAAACAAGACCTTATTATTGCGGAAAACATAAAAAAATATGCACACCAATAAACACAATAAAAAGCCATTTGAGAAGGTATACTCACGATACAATAAACAGATTAGAGGAATTTTCTAAGCTAAAAAAGAAAGTTTTTAGTGGTGTCATTCATGGAGATTCCAGAGAAACTAATATTTTTGATGAAATTAAAAAACAAAATAAAGAATTTTATGAATTATTAGCTAAGGAAAAAATTGATGGAGTTTTTACCTCCCCACCTTATGTTGGACAAATAGATTACCACGAACAGCACGCTTACGCCTACGAACTTTTTGCTATTCCTAGAAAAGATGAAAAAGAAATAGGTCCTTTGTGCAAAGGACAGGGAAAACAATCAAAAGAAGAATATATTGAAGGTATAAGCAAAGTATTCAGAAATATAAGCAGATTTGTAAAAGATAATGGAGATTTTTTTATTGTTGCTAATGATAAGTATAACTTGTACCCAATAATAGCAGAAAAAAGTGGATTAAAAATAGTTGAACAGTTTAAGAGGCCTGTTTTGAATAGAACTGAAAGAGATAGACAACCTTATGCGGAAATAATATTTCATATGAAGAAGAAATAAACTATATATTCTCTTCTTTCTCTAAACATTCTAAACCAGCGACAAAAGGAAAATAATAGAAAACTTCTTTATTAACATCTATATCAATTTGGTCTTTAGCACATTTGTAATGATAATGTCTGTTCCCGTTGTGAAATCTAGGGATACTAACATAACAAACACCCTGAGAATAGTCTTTATCTGTTGTATCAAGTTCACTAAAGCAAATTAGATTTTTATCCCTAAATTTTTGCTTCATTCCATTTTTAATAGCAAAATCAGAAAATAAAATCCACTTTTTGCATTTTGGACACCTATAAGAACAATCAACATCTGAAAAAATAGTCAAAATTGGTATACCAGTAGTAGCTACAAATTGATTTTCCTGTCTCTGTTTTGCGCTTCCTACTTCTATCCCATAAACCTTTTTATTTTTAGTAACTATTAGGAAATCTGGAGGAGCATTCCATTCTACATTATTCCTTATATTTTTTCTTTCTAGAGAGTAAATTAAAGTCTTTCTATTCTTTCCTTTTTTTTCTAAGCTTATTAATGTATCATAGTCTATCTGATATTCTTCGGTTAATTCAAGTATTTTGCCTATAGGTTGTTTCAAAATTTCTTTAAAACTTTTTTTATATTCTTTTTTAAGTTCATCTACATCTGTCTTACCCTTTAAAAGTCTCTGAGATAGTAATAATGGAATTACATAACCCAAATTTCGCCTTATCAAGTGAACATAGGTTACTAATTCTTTGGGCATACCCAATATTTTAGGCATTAAACCATCAATTTTTTTGTATATATCTGCTCGTTCTTCTTCCTTCTTTTTGGTATATTTATTAACTTGCGGAGCTAGGCTATCATTAAAACCTAAAATATAGTCTCTTTCTTCTTTAGTTATTACCACATTTCTTAATTTAGTAAGTTCATCTATAAGCTTTTTTCTGTACTTAAAATTGTTCGATATTAAAGAATCTTGTAAAAAAAACAAATTACATGCTCTTACTAGAATCTGGTATAGCTTATCAAAAGACTTATTATCTATCGCAAGGTAATATGCTCTGCCCATAAATATATATTCAATAATATCAGCCAAATGCATTTGATTTTGAAAAACATTCTCAGAATAAATATAGTCATACAAATCAGGAATTATCACATTAAACTTTTTAAGTTCTCTTAGATACATTTTGTCAGAATTAAGTACTAATTCTATTTTTTCTAAATGCTTCACAGAAGTCTGTAGCTTATTATATAGATTTTTCATAATTAAATCTCCATCTTTTCTTTTGCTACTTCTTTAATTTTCTTCTGTATCTTATCTTTTAATTCTTTTCCAACCTCATCAAAAATATCAAGAATTTCTTTATACGTTCCTTTTCCACCTAATAGTTCCCAAAATTTATCAGCAACATATAATTCCTCATCTTCATCTAGATAACCTTGTAATGTAAATCTGCTGTATGGTTCTGGATGGTATGGATTATAAGGTATTGCCAATAAAGTATTAACCTTCATTTTTCTCAATGCCACCCATTGTAAAAGTTTTTCTTTGGATTTAGCGAAAACATCAATATTTGGCTTCGCTGTTTTTATCTCAATATAATACTCATCGTTTCCTTTCTTCAAAAACAAATCTGCTCTAATCTTTATCTTTCTTCCACTCTTGGACTTGCATTGTAATATCTCTTTAATCTCCTGTTCTTTGTTGGATTTTCTTGTTCCGTTCTTTATCTCTTGAAGTATTTGAGAGATTGTAGCATTTTCCTCGTTTGATATTTCTCCCTCAACATCATAACTTGTTTTTACTGTGTCATACCTTGTAGAAGCGACTATCTCAGAGATTTTTTCATAAATTGACATTCCCAAAGTAGTAGCCAATGAATGAATAAAAGAATATGAGGCAACTTTTTCAGCATCTTGCATTATTTTGGCTAGAAAAGGCATAGAGCTTGTTTCTCTTGTGTAATTCTCTAGTTTATCATTTA
>Ga0209514_10009324_pt1 | contig 10835 bp, 10 predicted proteins | sample Subgrocontami58m_FD_187452 | JGI IMG/M metagenome (GOLD analysis project Ga0209514, IMG submission 187452) | Subsurface groundwater microbial communities from S. Glens Falls, New York, USA - GMW37 contaminated, 5.8 m (SPAdes) (version 3) | ecosystem: Environmental > Aquatic > Deep subsurface >...
GCCGGAGACACCGGATTTGCTGTCCACAATAACATCCGGCTCGATGATGCCTGCTTTGAGCGCCGGGGCCAGCGCCAGAATGGCGCTGGTGGGGTAACAGCCCGGGTTAGCCACCAGCTTCGCCGAGGCAATCTGAGCATGATAAAGCTCGGTAAGGCCGAAAACTGCCTCTTGCAGCAGCTCCGGGGCAGGGTGAGTAAAGCCGTACCATGTGGGATAGGCGGCCGGGTCTTTCAAACGGAAGTCGGCGCTGATATCCACCACTTTAATACCCCGCTCGATGAGCGGTATAATCTCTTTGACGCTCTCTTTATGCGGCAGGGCCGAAAAGGCAAAATCAACCTCGCCCAGCTCGGCCTGTATAGTAAGGTCAAGGCTGGTAAGGTGAGGGAAAACGGTGCCCAGCTTCTGCCCGGCGGCGCTGCGTCCGGTAACGGAGGTCAACTGCACTTCCGGATGCCGGCAAAGCAGCCGCGCCAGCTCCACACCGGCATAGCCGGTAACATTGATGATACCTACTCTGGTTTTACTCATTAGACTTTACTCCTTGGCAAACGAGCTCCAGAGAGCCCAGTTGTTCCTTCGTGCCCATGATAATGATGCTGTCTCCGGCGGCAATTGTTTCATCTTCGGCAGGGTTAGCCAGCAGTTTGCCGCTCTTCCGGTTAATGGCCAGTACGTTCGCTTTAGAGCACTGGCGAGCTTCGTGCACGGTTCGGCCCGCCAGAGATGAGTTGTCGTTTATGACCAAATTTTCCATCCGCAACTCCGGGTTGTGGTGGATTATGGTGTCAATGAAGTCAACTATTGCCGGGCGCAGGGCTAGCATCGCCATACGCCGCGCACCGATGCTGTATGGTGAAATTATGCGGTCAGCACCCGCTCTCTGCAGCTTAATCTCAACTTCCTCACTGTTGGCACGAGCCTCGATAAATATGTCCGGACGTAACCCACGGGCTGACAGTGTAATATAGGTATTAGCGACATCGCTGCCTATCGCAGCCACCAGACCGCGCGCATGTTTGATGCCAGCTTCCTTCAATACTGCATCGCTGGTGGCATCACCCTGCAAATAGAGATAACCTGCCTCTTCGGCTCTAGCGATACAGTCCGGTCTGTTGTCAATCACCACAAATGGTACCCCTTCTTCGGTAAAGGTGTGGGCAATTTCCCCGCCGACACGGCCCAAACCACAAAGAATAAAATGCCGTTTCAGCATGGCAATCCTATTTTTCATAAATCGCCTCCGTAGCACGTTTCCCAGGCTTCCTTCAATCAGATAGGCCGCGATTACGGTGAAGGAATACAATGCGGCCCCCGTGCCACCGATAATCAGGAAGATGGTGAAAATCTCTCCCCCGCGGCTCAAAGGATGTACCAGGTTGTAGCCGACGGTAGCAATAGTAGTGACGGTCATGAAGAGTGCATCAAGGAACGGCCACTTTTCGATAGCCATATAGCCGATAACGCCGATGGCGATAATGGCAACCAGGGTATATATTCCCCACAGTACCTTTCGATCTGAACTCATCTGGCCACGTGCCTGCATATTTGCCAACATAATAGCACAGCCATCAAGTTACCACCAAATCTTGCCCAAACAAGTCCCAAACGTCTTTGAGTTGTGGGTAGTTGAGGGCGATGGTATACTTACCCAATGGTTAGTCAGGAGACAGGCGTTGATGGATAGTCGCTACCAGCAGGCGTTAGATTATATTTACAGCTTCGTTGACTATGAGAGGGAGGCCAGGCCGCGTGATGCCGCCCACTATGACTTGCGGCGCATGGATGAGCTGCTGGCGCGACTGGGAAATCCGCATTTGCAGGCACGAACAGTTCACATCGCGGGCACCAAAGGCAAGGGAAGTGTGGCCGCCATGATAGCCTCGGTGCTTACGACCGCCGGTTACAAGACCGGACTTTACACCTCGCCCCACCTGAATAGCTTCAACGAACGCATCCGTGTCGATGACAGGCTAATCTCCGATGACGAACTGGTGGCTCTGGTAGACCGGCTGCGTCCCGAGGTCGAGTCCGTTAACGAGAGAGCAACCTATGGCCTATTAACTACTTTCGAGATAGCGACGGCTCTCGGCTTCGCTTATTTTGCCTTAAAGAAAGTGGATTTCCATGTCATCGAGGTTGGGTTAGGGGGACGGCTGGATGCTACTAACGTCGTCCGGCCCGAGGTGAGTATTATTACCTCACTCAGCTTCGACCATACCGAGGTGTTAGGTAATACCTTGACAGAAATCGCTACAGAGAAGGCGGGTATCATCAAGCGCGATGGCACGGTAGTAACCGCGCCCCAAGCGGAAGAAGCAGACCGGGTAATCGAGCAAACCTGTGCCCGTTGCCGGGCTGAGCTGGTAAGGGTCGGCGGGGATGTCACCTGGCAAAGTCTTGGTTTTGACGCCGGCCATCAATCGTTCTGTGTTAAAGGGAGGCGGGGCAATTACAAATTATCTATTCCACTGCTGGGGCAGTATCAACTAGAGAATGCCACCACTGCAGTAGCCGCGCTAGAGGTCCTCCAGGAAAAGGGAATTCTTATTACGGAAGACAACATCGTCCAGGGCCTGGCGAAGGTAAACTGGCCGGGTCGGCTTCAGGTGTTAAGCCGCCAGCCTCTGCTGGTAATTGACGGCGCGCATAACCCTTATTCGGCAAGCAAATTAAAAGAGGCCATTAAGCAGTATTTCACTTACGACCGGGCTATCCTGGTTTTCGGGGCCTCATTCGATAAAGACATTGCGGGTATAGTGGCAGAACTGGCACCGCTTTTCGCCAAGGTAATCATCACACGCTCCATCCACCCCAGAGCTGTATCTCCTGAGCCGCTCGTGGCAGAGTTCAAACGGCATGGCATCGAAGCACGGGTAACGGAAAACGTCGCCGCCGCTCTACCTCTGGCGCTGAGTCTTGCCGGGAAGAAAGACCTTATCTGTGTTACCGGTTCATTGTTTGTGGTCGGGGAGACGATGGAGCAAGTGACGACGCTTCATCTGGGTGGGTGACCAAAAAGAGGAATAGCCTGAGGGGGAAAGTAGGATTTTTCGGGCAAGTGCTTTGGTGGTGACATAAACAAGCCACCACAGCTTTGCTCTCGCCAGGAATAGCAGCGCTGTTTACAAAAGGCTAGGCTCGCCTACAGACCGGCGTCAAAATCGGTGGTAAGAGCCTCTTTGGGTAGCATGCTGCTCAACATCCGTTCAAGTGCCATGGTATGGCTACACATGTCCCAACTAGCGAAAAAAGAGCAGGTGCAATGCCACTTTCCGTCTTTGTAACTGGTGATATAGTTGTCATTCTCCCCACGAAATTCGACGGAAAGCTCGTGAAAAGTAACCCGGTCTTTCTCCTGAGCGTAGCGTTTCGCCTTTTCGATTTTTCCAATCAGGCTCGACTGCATAGCGATACCTCCTTTAAACTAAAGAAGCACTGGCTTATTAAGCTCAGTGCTTCTTTTTACTAGCGCTGTGAATAAAGGTAACTTTATGAAAGGCATCTCAAACGCTTCCCATCAAAAAATCCTTTATATTGTTATTCTAATCCTTTTCCATGAAAATGTCCAGCCTTTTTTCTCAAGTAGATAGCCAGATGGGAAACAGCCATACCTACCTGGGCCAACCATGCGGATTAATAATCTACGATGGCTATCACATCGCCTGTCTTTACCACCTGCCCGACGGTAACCTTTACCTCAGTGACGGTGCCTGACACCGGGGAAAGAATCGGGTTTTCCATCTTCATGGATTCTAGCAGGCAGAGCGTATCTCCCTCGCTAACCTTACCACCTACCTTGACCTCGACGCTGATAATCTTACCGGTTATTGGGGCTTCCACAATTTCTTGTGCCAAATCTGAGCTCCTTTCTTCCTGATTTCAGTTAAAAAAAGGGGGAATACTTTATTGTTTCCCCCTTTTTATTTCAACAAGTCGCGATTTTACTGATATTGAACCTACGGCTTAGCATCCCCAAGCAGTGCGGGAACGGCGGCCGGACACAGGACGATTTCTTCGCCAGACAGGTCAACGACGACCGTATCTCCGGAGCGGAATTGACCACGAAGCAGATTATCCGAGAGCTTATCCTCGACCATGGTTTGAATCACGCGCCGTAGCGGTCGAGCGCCAAAGACCTCATCATAACCTTTCGCCCCCAGGAAATCCTTCGCTGCATCGGTTACCTCAAGCTTAATCCCCTTCTCCGATAGCTGTTTCGCTACCTGGGACAGCATCAAGTCAACTATCTTGCGGATATGCTCCTTGCTCAGGGAATGGAAAACCATTACCCCGTCAATACGGTTAAGAAACTCGGGGCGGAAGGTCTTTTTCAGCTCACCGAGGAGTTTTTCCTTCATCCGGTCATAATCCATCTGCTGAATCTTGTCCTGGTCTGTCCGCTGCATAAAGCCGAACGCACCACCTTTGCGGATAAGCTCAGCACCGATATTGCTGGTCATGACGATAATGGCATTGCGGAAATCAACTCGCCGTCCTTTCGCATCGGTCAGGTGACCGTCATCGAATATCTGAAGCAGGATGTTGAAGACATCCGGATGAGCTTTTTCAATCTCGTCGAAGAGGATGCAGCAATAGGACTTACGCCGTACCGCCTCAGTCAGTTGCCCACCTTCGTCATAGCCAACGTAGCCGGGGGGTGCCCCCACCAGCCGGGATACGGCGAATTTTTCCATGAACTCTGACATATCAAGCCTGATGAGTGCATCCTCGCTGCCGAACATAAATTCGGCCAGCGCCCGCACCAGTTCCGTCTTGCCCACACCGGTAGGACCGAGAAAGATAAAATTACCGATAGGATGCCGCGGGTCTTTAAGCCCGGCCCGGGCTCGCCTTACTGCTTTCGAGATGATGGTGATTGCTTCATCCTGCCCAACGATGCGCTTGTGCAGCACTTCTTCCATATTGAGGAGTCGGCTGGTCTCATCGCCGCTGAGCTGCACGACAGGGATTCCCGTCCACATACTCACTACCTCGGCAATGTGCTCCTCCGTCACCACCGGCTTCTCTCGCTCGACTTCCGTGAACCACTGCTGCTCCAGTCCCTTAATTTTCTCCTGGACCTGTAGCTCGCGCTCACGGAGTTCGGCGGCCTGGTCATATTGTTGATTAGCTAAAGCCGCTTCCTTGTCCTTGCGCAGATTCTCTTCAATCTGGCGGGCTTCTTTCAAGGTTATCGGTAAAGCACGGTGCTTGATTCTGACCCGTGATGATGCCTCATCAATCAGGTCAATCGCTTTATCCGGCAGAAAACGGTCCGGGATATAACGCGCCGCGAGCGTGGCGGCTACCTTCAACGCTTCGTCACTGATGGTTAGCTTATGGTGCTCTTCATAGCGCACCTTAACCCCGCGCAAAATCTCGGTGGTCTGCTCCACGGAAGGCTCTTCCACCAGTACCGGCTGGAAACGCCGCTCCAGAGCAGGGTCACGCTCGACGTGCTTACGATAGTCATCGAGGGTAGTAGCACCAATGCACTGCAATTCCCCACGGGCTAGAGATGGTTTGAGAATGCTGGCCGCATCAACCGCCCCTTCTGCGGCACCGGCGCCGACAATGGTATGGAACTCATCAATAAAGATGATGCAGTTGCCGGATGACTTAATCTCTTCAATTATCTTCTTTAAACGCTCTTCAAATTCGCCACGGTACTTTGTCCCGGCGACGATGGATGCCATATCCAGAGCGATTAAGCGCTTCTCCTCCAATGTCTCCGGAACGTCACCCTTGGCAATACGATGGGCCAGGCCTTCCACGATGGCTGTTTTGCCTACTCCTGGTTCACCGATGAGAGCCGGGTTGTTCTTGGTACGGCGACTGAGGATTTGGATTACCCGCTCAATCTCCTTTTGCCGCCCGATAACAGGGTCGAGCTTTCCGGAGCGAGCCGCTCCCGTCAGGTCGAATCCCATCTGGTCGAGAACCGGAGTACGGCTGGCACTCCGGGTCGTCTTCGGCCGGGTTGAGCCTCCTTGACTGAGGATACGCACGGTCTCCGCGCGTGCCTGCTCCAGGGTAATCCCGAAGCTCTCCAGGACACCTGCGGCAATACCGCCGCCTTCATGCAACAGGCCGAGCAACAGATGCTCGGTACCAATATAGTTATGGTTAAGATGGCGTGCTTCATCTATCGCCAGCTCAATGACCCTCTTTGCTCTCGGGGTAAGTCCAATTTCACCGGCGCCGGGTTTCTCCCCACGGCCGATGAGATATTCTACCGCTGAGCGCACCTTGGGCAAGGTTACGCCCAACCCATTAAGCACCTTAGCCGCTACTCCTTCTTCTTCCCGAATCAAACCAAGGAGTATATGCTCGGTACCGATATAGTTGTGATTAAGATGCTGCGCTTCTTCTTGCGCTGAGGTGAGGACACGACGAGCCCGCTCCGTAAACTTTTCAAAACGGCTAGTCATCTTTTCTCCTTAAGACCACCGCTTCTTCTGGATTAGTCTCTGAGCATAATTATAAAGCAAATAGTAAAAAAGGTCAAAGGCTAAATCAAATTGCCTTTGACCTTTTGCTTTGTCGCCAAAGCCTCCTGGTAGTGGCCTATTTTCCACAAAGGACTGCTCCCTCAGTATCGTCGGCGCTGAGGCGTTTCACTACCGTGTTCGGGATGGGAACGGGTGGGGCCACCTCGCCCAAACCACCAGGAGACGTTTAGTATCATAGCATATCTTCTTTAATAAAACAAGGGGAAAAAGAAAAACAACAGGACTTTTCTGCCCTCTTCAACGCCTTACTCAAATCCACTGGGTTGTCTAAAGACGTATTATTTCCGCTTTTTGGAGGCCGATTGCCAGACAAGATGCGCGATGAGCAGAATACCGGCGATGAGGTTCAGCCAGGCCAGGGGATAAAAAACGGTGCCGCGCACGATAAAAAGGTGGGTGCTTTGTAGCGTGTCCCCGTAGAGCCGGAGCACCACAAAGTTACCGATAAGAATCAGGCCGCACAGCCAGAGAAACCAATAAAACCTTCTTGACATTTCTCTTCATTCTCATTGTAAGGCAAACGAATGGAAGAACACAATCTGCCTTTCATCCTGTCATTGCGAGGAGACGTAAGCGACGTGGCAATCTCTACTATTTTGCCGTTTACCCATCCCCCTGTATCCCCCTGGGATACGACTTAAATCCCCCTTAATCCCACTTTGCCAAAGGGGGAGACTTACTTCTCCCTTTCGTAAAGAGCCTGCCCTGAGCTTGCCGAAGGGGAGATAAAGAGGGATTTCCCGTTATCAAGCTATCTGCAAAGCTTCTTGTAAAGAAAGTGCGGGCTGGTTTACCGCCTCGCCAAGTTCAGGCAGGAAAGAGGCCTGCCTTTCATGTTCGAGCAGGCCCTGGAACCAGAGGAAGGGCAACGCCCGGTTGGTCGCCACGCGCATCTTTTTTAACTGCTGCACAGAGAAAATACTGGACTCTTGGCGGGTTTCGACTATTCTCCGGGCGGATACCGGACCAATACCCGGTACGCGAAGAAGCTCGTCATAGCTTGCTCGGTTCACGTCCAGCGGAAAAAGCCAGGGTTGTTTCTGGGCGATGGCGAGCTTGGGGTCTTTTCCCAGCGCCAGATTGTCGTTCTGGCCCAGCGCCAGTTCCATTTCGCTGTGAGTGAAGCCGTAGACGCGCAGCAGCCAGTCGGTCTGATAAAGCCGGTGCTCGCGCATGGGCGGTGTGGGCGAGGCGTCTTCCAGGCGGGAATGACTGATAGGCGTGAAAGCACTAAAATAGGCTCTCCTTAATCCAATCTCATGGTAAAGGGCCTCCGCCGCCCGCAGAATATCACGGTCGGATTCTCCCGCCGCACCCACCACAAACTGGGTGGTCTGGCCGGAGGGTACCAGATTCTCATTCCTGCTGACAATCTGTTTTACCCAACGCATGCGCTCCAGAATGCCGTGCTGCAGGTCTTTGCGCCGACTCAGCTTGGCCAGGTGCTGCACCGTGGGCGCTTCGATATTGACGGAGACGCGGCTCGCCAGTTTGCAGCCCTCTTCGATTACATCAAAGCTAGCCCCGGGTAATACTTTGAGATGAATATACCCCTTGAACTCATAGCGGCGGCGCAGGATTTCCACCACGTTTACCATGGATGCCATGGTCTGGGAGGGGTTTTTACCAATCCCCGAGCTGAGAAACAGTCCCTGCACCAGCTTTTTTTGACGCAACTCCATGAATAGTTTGGCCAGTTCTTCCGGCTGGAAAGCACAACGGGGAATATCGCGGCCAATCTGGTTCACACAATAGGCGCAGTCGTTAATACAGGTGTTGGTCAGCAGCACCTTGAACAGATTACAGGTGCCGCCATTGGGCAGTACTGCCGGATAGATGAAACGTAGTGGCGACCTGGCGGCGGATGGGCCGCCACAAACATCGAACTTGGCCGCGGCGGTAAGAGTGTTGAACTTATCCATAATGAGCCTCAGAAAATAGAACAAATGTACTATATCAGGATAAGGGGTTAATGTCAAATTAATAATGTCGAGGTCGTTTAGTAACTTGTGTAAATCGTTCGTGGTGAGCTTGTCGAACCATGAACGCCCTTCGACAAAGCTCAGGGCGAACGGAGTTTATAAACAATCTCTAATGTCATTGCGAAGGCACACATTCGCTGCTCTCAGTGTAAACTCCGGCCTGTGGCAATCTCTATTTATTCTTACCCCATTTATTCCCTATCCCCCTAAAAATAGAAGAACCCATGATAGTGTCAACAATCATAGGTTCCTTTTTGCTAATACCGACTCTAAAGCAGGTCAAGCCCTCTCGTTTGACTTTTTGTCATTCCCGCGCAGGCGGGAATCCAGGAGTAGGGAAGGGCTGGATTCTCGGGTCAAGCCCGAGAATGACAGTTTTACTGAAGTGGCGGATTGCTTCGTCCTTCAGCAGGAGGTCGCGCAATGACACACTGAATGTCCTAAAAACATTACTGCCCTTACACCCGCCGCCTATTAGGTAAACGGCCGCTAGGTTGTTTTCCTTTCCGTCACCTCAACCAGCACGTTATCCGGCGCCCAGAAAAAAGCAATCCGCACCCCGGGCCGTATATAGCTTAACTCGTCACGGAATACCACGCCAGCGGACTTCAGCGTGGCTACCATCGCCTCAATATCATCCGTCCTGATGCCAAAGTGTTCCAGCCCGTAGCTCTTGCCGGCTGCCTCACTCTTTGCCCCGGCGTTTTCGGGCAAGCTCTTCACTAGCACTCTCATCCCACCCAGGTTAAGCTCAATGTTGGTAGCGCCATCGGGAGTGCGCAGAACCGCCACCCTCTTAGCGCCTAAATTATCCTCATAAAACCTGGTGTTCAAGAATAGATACCCCATCCCCCTTTATCCCCCTTCCCGCGGGGAAGGGGGAATTATTTAGGAGAGGGGCGTTAGTCCCTCTCCGCAGGCTACTCCCTCCGCGAAAGAAAGATATTAGGCTTTCCCATCACGCTGTGACACGATAACTTTCCAATCTATCCTATCTAGTTCCTCTTTGTCGAATTCATTCGAATATATAATACCTGTAGCGTCTCGGGCTTCTATCAAGTAACTATCGTATTTTGGGAATACCCGATTGTTGCGGATCGTGTGCCCAGGAGAGACGATACCTACACGCCTACCAAGTATGAAAATGGTAACAGGCTGGGTAAACTGATTGGTAACCAGTATAGGAGCATAAAAGAGATAGTAAAGAAGCTTCAAGCCGAATGGTGCAATAGCGAGTAACCAAACAAAGAGGGCGTAAGCCCGAATATTATCTTCATATAAAGACCCTAAAGCAAAGACTCTCTCTGACAAAGCTGGGCTTACCAAGATGATAATATTCAAGGTTAAGGCTAACGCAGATTCGAGTGCAAAAGGAATGTACGTTAGAAGCACAAAATTTGCGTCTTGATTAATTTGCCATGAAGGATAAGGGCGGTCTCGACCACCCATTTTGGATAACGAAAGAACAAAAGGTTTAACTAACTGCCTTCTAAAAATGATAGCAATTACAGACGCAGTCAACCACAACAATGATCCTATAATATTGGGAATCATCTTCTTCTACTTTTATGAACCGACAAGCGTACCATCTTAAAACCAAAACTAAATTAACAAATCATGATTCCAAAAGTAATAATCTGCTCCCCGTTGAGTGCCGGTAATCTGGTCATACGGCAATTCTTTGTACCCAGATAAACTCAAGTTCGTCCACTTCAAGCTCACCCTCAGCCTCAAGACACAATTCCAGGACTTCTTTCATCCGTTCCATAAGCTCGTCAAGGGATTTGCCCTAGGTATGACAGCCCTTAATCTGTGGCACACTCCCGACAAAATACCCATCCTCATCCTTTTCAATGATGACAGTGAATTCTCTCTTCATACTCCACCTCCTGGGGACACTTTCCACTATCTGCCAGTTTAATCTAACATCAACCTTTTTTCAACAAACCCCTAAAAACAAAGAAACCTATGGTAGTATCAACCACCATAGGTTTTCTTTTCGCTAATATCAACTCTGAAGCAGGTCAAGCTCTCTCATTTAGCTTATTGTCATTCCCGCCCCGTATCAAGTACGGGGTAAACTCCGGTGGGCAACCCAGGGGAAGGGTGGGGTAAAGGATTGGATTCTCGGGTCAAGCCCGAGAATGACGGTTTTACTGAGACGGATTGCTTCGTCCTTCAGCCGAAGGACTCGCAATGACATACTGAAGGTCGTAAAAACAAAGAAACCTATGGTAGTATCAACCACCATAGGTTTTTCTCTTTGCTAATATCAACTCTGAAGCAGGTCAAGCCCTCGATCATTAGTACGGCTAAGCTAAAAATATTACTGCTC
>Ga0209514_10009328_pt1 | contig 10831 bp, 10 predicted proteins | sample Subgrocontami58m_FD_187452 | JGI IMG/M metagenome (GOLD analysis project Ga0209514, IMG submission 187452) | Subsurface groundwater microbial communities from S. Glens Falls, New York, USA - GMW37 contaminated, 5.8 m (SPAdes) (version 3) | ecosystem: Environmental > Aquatic > Deep subsurface >...
AGGACGGATTTGCTGAATACGTTGGGGAAGAAAGTGGCCCAACCAGCGTTATTTTGGTTGGTGTGCACGGGAATGAGCAGTGCGGAATCAGAGCTTTAGAAAAGATACTACCAACCCTTAAAATCAAAAGTGGTCGGGTACTTTTTGGCTACGGAAATCCAAAAGCTATTAAACTAAATGTCAGATACACCAAGTCCAACCTAAACAGAATGTTCAGGCCGAATGGTGAAATTTCTCCCCGAGAAAGAAAAAGTTATGAGTATTCTAGGGCGCAGGTATTAAAAAAATATTTGGATCAATCGAGCGCACTTCTTGATATACACTCGAGTAATACAAAAGAAAGCAAACCATTTTTAATCTGTGAGAAAAACTCTAAGGGCTTGAGAAAGTATCTGCCGTTTGGTTTGGTGGTGTCTGGATTCGATATGGTTGAACCCGGGGGAACAGATTATTATATGAATAAAACCGGGGCAGTTGGTATCTGTGCTGAATGCGGATATTCCAACGATCCATCTGCAGAAGAAGTAGCAGAAAAAACTATAAAAGCTTTCCTGGCAGCTCGCAGACACATAAACGGACGAACCTTCTTGGTTAAACAAACCCTGATTAAGATTTATGGCTTGTACAAGACGACCACAAACAGCTTTGTTTTAGAAAAAACATTCAAAGACTTCGAAAGAATAAAGAGAAACCAACTGATCGGGAAGGATGGAGAGAAAGAAATCAGAGCTTCAAAAGACAGTTTGATTCTTTTCGCTCGCAATAGATCAAAAAGGGGAGAGGAAGCGTTTCTTTTGGGCAGTAAAAAGCCTTCTAAAATTTAGACCGGGGGAGTTTCTTTAAAATACCTTTATAACCACCCTTTCCATTCTTGAGCCAGCGAGAAACTCGCGCCACGGTGGTGGAACTAAAACCAGTTTTTTCTTCAATGGCGGAATAATGAACGCCCTTCGAAAGCATTTCGGCAGTTTGTAAGCGTTTGGAAAATTCTTTTATCTCACCTTCTGTTAAAAGATCACGCAGAAAGTTTTCTGCTTCTCCTGCAGATTCAAGGGAAAGAATGGCCTGCACCAACTTTTTATTTTCTGGACTGTTCCAATTAATATTTGCCATATTCATTAATATATAAGTAATATATATGTTCACTTTACTAAAGTAAAGTGGAAAGATAAAAAATGTAGATTATATAAAAACGAAACCCGCACTCGTGAAGACGTGCGGGCGGTGAACCGAAGTTCTTATGTGCATCACTCTCGAAACACGAGAGGAGAATTCATCTCCCGGGAGTTCGGCTGCTCGACCACAGCCTTTCCTCCCGGGCGTAACCGCAACAAGCTGGCGGATCAGCCCGACTTCCCCTCGACTAATGAGGTCTATCCCTGTCGGTTTACGTTGGGCGGGATGAGAATTCCCAACGCTCTGTGATACACCCGGAGTGAACGCGGGGAGCCAGAGAATCGTAGTGTGGTCTCGGCATCAGCCTCATGCCACACAGTCGACGCAATACTCTTTCCTTTTTTTCCTTGTACTGTTAATTTTTTCTACCTTTTAGTATACACCTTTCATAACCTTTGTCAAGCATTCTTAATTTCTCCTGCTGTGGAATTTTTTGTGAGTATCGCGGAGGGCCTTATCGGTCACATGAGTATAAATCTGGGTCGTGGCAATGTTTGCATGGCCGAGGAGCATCTGGACCGAGCGGAGATCGGCACCGTTTGAGAGGAGATCCGTTGCGAACATGTGTCGCACGACGTGAGGAGTAACCTTCTTAGAAATACCGGCCTTAATCGCATAATATTTGATAATTCTTTGAATTGAGCGGGGTGTGAGGGTGGTGGCGTCTGATGTCTTTTTATCTTTTGTTTCTTGTTTTTTGTTGGTATCAGTAATTTGTACAAACAATGCATCGTCCATATCTTTGCGTTTAGCCAAATAATTTTTTATGGCACTTTTAGATTCTTCAGAGAGGAAAACTACACGCACCTTCTCTCCCTTGCCTCGGACAGAATATTCATCGGCACGAAGATCAATCTCTCGGGGTAGGGAACAGAGCTCGGAGACACGCAGACCAGTAGAAAATAAAGTTTCGAGGATGGCTTTGTCTCGCAGACCTTTGAGCGTCGTTGTATCCGGCGCATCGAGGAGGCGATTCAATTCTTCTTGAGTGATTAAATCAATCTGGCGTTCGCCCACCTTTGCAAGTTCTATTACCTCGGGGGAGAGAACCTCTACACCACGCTTCGCAATGTATTTCAGAAATGCCCGCAGAGCAATGAGATAATAATTTTGAGTTTTCTTCTTGAGAGTATCGTTGTTGGCGGGCTGACGGTTGAGCCACAGGCGATATTCCCGCAGAAGTTCAGAGGTAATGTCCTTCGCTCGTTTCGCCTTTGAAAATTCAAAGAACCTATCTAGATAGTGTTCATAGTTCCTGACCGTATTCAAACTACGGCCTTTTTCTATTTCTGTATATTCCAGAAATTCTCGTTTTAATTTTTCAAGTTCGGTTGGCTTTTCCATGTCGCACAATATTATAGCATCATCACTACCCTTAGTGGGGGAGGCTTGCAAAAAATCGGCTTGTATGCTATCGTTATAAGGTGATTTCAAAGACCAAAAAACACAAAGCGATCGCAGAAGCCCAAATCCACGACAAGGATACGGGTTCTGCTTCCGTGCAAATTTCAATACTTACGAAGCGTATAGAAGAGCTCGCTCTTCATTTGAAAAAAAATGCGAAGGACAACCACTCTCGTAGAGGACTATTAGCCATGGTCGCAGATCGACAGGCTCATATGAAATACCTCGAGAAGAAGGATGGGAAGCAAGCCCTAGCGCTCCAGAAGAAACTTGGTCTGAAGAAGTAACAATTATAAATAATAGGAGTCAGAAGTAATTTTTCGTGCCTTGCGCAGGCCGACGGGCCGAGCAGAGCAAATTTTCAGCAGAAAATTATGTGTGCAAAGAAAAATTACTTCTGACGAATAATTCTCATGGCAATCATTAAACATAAGACCCAACGTGTCGGGGTTTTCATAGACACACAAAACATTTATCACAGCGCGAAGAACCTCTATCATGCCAAGGCCAATTTCGGTGCGATACTCAAGGAAGTTATCAACGACCGTATCCTCGTGAGGGCGATCGCCTACGTGGCTTCTACTGAATCTGGCGAAGAGAAAAGTTTCTTCGACGCCCTTTCTAAAATCGGGATAGAAACTCGCACCAAACCGCTCCAAATTTTTATCGGTGGAGCAAAGAAAGCTAACTGGGACGTGGACCTCGCGATGGACGCAGTGAAGATGCAGGGCAAGCTCGACACCATCATCATCGCTTCTGGAGACGGAGACTATGTCTCTCTCATCGAATACTTGAAAAACCACGGTACCCAAGTAGAGGTAGTAGCCTTCGGCAAGTCTTCTTCGGCTCGACTCATCGAAGCAGCTGATGACTTCCTCGATCTAGATTTAAATCCTAAAAAGTTTTTGATGGGATCTACTCCAGATCGCAAACCTCGAGAGAAAATGCAGAGATAATTTGAATAGATAATGTAGAATGGAGGTATGAATCCCGAACAACCCATCGAGGAAAATTCTTCTTCTCCCTTAAAACAAATCCGCACCTTCCAGGGAGATGTGGCCAGCGCTCTGCACAAACAGAACGAGTCTTTGGTTTCCATTCAGAGATCAGAACACGCGGTGAGGGAAGCAAGGAAAGTTTTCGCCACCCCCAAATCTCCTGAAGAAATAGCGAAAGAAGAATCCAATAAAAAATTAATTTTCCTACTCATTGGTAGTTTAATTTTGATTATCTTGAGTGGGCTCATAGGTTGGTATGCATACAAGGGTTATATGACCAAAACGGCCCTACCCGTAGTTGAACAAACACCTAACAAACTTCTGATCTCTAGTAGTGAAGTGAAAATAGATGCGAGCCGTCTATCGCGAGAAGCTTTCATATTGGGAATCGGAGAAGAGAGGGCGAAGAAAATATCCGACGGCACAATAGTTCACATTCAATTAGAGAAACCAGGAGCCACTACAACTACCCCCCTCACCACAGGAGATTTATTAAACTTGCTCGAGAGTCGCGCGCCTGGAAGTTTGATTAGAAGTTTGAACCCGGTGTTTATGCTCGGGCTATTAGGAAGTGGCCCCTCGTCTAACAATAGCGGAGTCCTAGCTCACACTTTCGTTCTGATTAAGCTTGATTCATTCAGCAACGCCTATCCTGGAATGCTCGAGTGGGAGAAAAGTATGCGCGATGATATATTGCCCATCTTTACCACCCCAGAGACCCTGGCCACCACCTCGCCCACAGCACTTTTCTCTGATGTTACCCTCCAAAACAAAGATGCAAGGATCCTTAAAGATTTCACCGGTCAAACCGTACTTATCTATTCATTCTTCGACAACAATATGCTCATCATCACAGACAATGAAACCAGTCTAAGGGCCCTCGTTGGTAAACTAAACGCCGAGAAACTCTCGCGCTAGGCGCTTTCTCTAACTTTTGGTACACTATTTGTATGACTATAGACATCAAACATTTCAAAGAAAAACTCGAGAGGGAATTAGAAAGTTTAGAAAAAGAACTTTCAGAAGTGGCTCGCAGAAATCCTGATAACCCAACTGATTGGGAAGCCATTCCTTCAGAGCGTGACTCTTCTCAAGCCGATGATAATACTGTGGCCGACAGTATTGATGATTATGAAGACAACAATGCCATAGTAAATCAGCTCGAACCAAAATATCGAGATGTTAAAGATGCATTGGGCAAGATTGAGAAGGGAACCTACGGTTTGTGTGAAGTCTGTCAGAAAGAAATTGAACTTGACCGCCTCGAAGCCAACCCGGCTGCTCGCACCTGCAAGGACCATATGAAGTAAGACCCGCGCTATGTTTTCTAAAGTCTATAGCGCTCAAACAAATTTACTCTCAGTCACTCTCATCTCTGTAGAAACAGATATTTCTCGTGGACTATACGCCTTCTCGGTCGTGGGATTACCAGACAAGGCCGTCGAGGAGGCTCGGGACAGAGTAAGCGCTGCGATAAAAAATTCTGGATTAACTTCTCCTAAATCCAAAAATCAGAAAATTATAATTTCACTGGCCCCAGCTTCAGAGAAGAAAGAGGGACCGGCCTTCGACCTAGCCATCGCCCTTTCGTATTTGTTGTCTTCCGAAGAAATTGATTTTGATTCAGAAGGAAAATTATTTCTCGGAGAACTTTCGTTGGACGGGAAGGTCCGCGGGGTGAGGGGAGTTCTTCCTGTCGCCCGGTTTGCGAAGAAAAATGGATTTAAAGAATTATACGTACCCGTAGAAAATGCTGAAGAAGCATCGCTCATCGAAGGCTTAGATGTTTTTGGAGTAGATTCGCTCTCATCAGTGATGAAACATTTATCCGGAGAAAAGTTAATTTCTAAATCTCCTGTCACCAAACTTTCTAAAAAAGAATCCCAAGCTAAAGTTGATTTCTCCGATGTTCGCGGGCAAGAGAGGGCCAAGCGCGGACTCCTCATCGCAGCCGCTGGCGGGCACAATGTGGCTATGTATGGCCCTCCTGGGACTGGGAAAACAATGCTGGCCAAGGCTTTCGCTGGAATTCTTCCAGAACTTTCGTTCGAAGAAATGCTCGAAGCCACTAGTATTCATTCTGTGGCCGGAGTCCTTTCCCAATTTATAACTGAACCGCCGTTTCGTTCGCCTCATCATACCGCTTCGTATGTCTCACTCGTTGGTGGGGGAGCAACACCCAAACCAGGAGAGGTGACACTCGCACACCGCGGAGTACTCTTCATGGATGAATTTCCTGAATTTGAACGTCGGGTGATAGAAAGTTTGCGTCAACCCCTTGAAGATAAAGTGATTTCTGTGGCTCGAGCGAAGGGGACTGCACATTTCCCTGCAGATGTTTTATTAATCGCGGCCATGAATCCTTGCCCGTGTGGAAATTTCGGTTTTAGAGGCAAACCTTGTATCTGTACTCCAACTTCTCTACAACGTTATCGTAGAAAAATGTCCGGTCCAATCATTGATCGTATAGATATTTGGCTAGAAGTGGATCGTGTGAATACAAATGATCTCTCGGGAACAACAGAAGGTGAGAAGAGTGATTATTTTAGAAGAAAAGTAGAAAACGCTCGCACATTACAAAGAATTAGATTTGAAAAACACAAAAGGGGCTTAACAAAAAATGCTGACATGGGCGCACGAGACCTTGTCACGTTTATAAATTTAGATAATGATGCTCGTCAGGCATTAAACCTTGCATCTGAACGGCTCGGATTTTCTCCACGTGTGTATCACCGCATGATAAAAGTAGCTCGCACCATCGCCGACCTCGATAATTCTCCTGAAATCACTCGCGATCACATCCTCGAAGCAGTGGAGTACCGTCCCAAAAAGTTTGATGTTTAGTTAAAACGGATTTTTCGCGCCGCGGATTTCAAAGTGAAGGTGAGGACCAGTAGATTTACCAGTGTTACCAAGAGCGCCGATAGTTTGACCCTGTTCAACTCTCTGCCCAGTAGAGACAGACACTCTAGAGAGGTGGCTGTATAGGGTCTGTGTGCCGTTTGGGTGAGAAACTACAATATACAAACCGTAGCCACCATTCCATCCGCTCGTCTTAGAAATAATCACCGTACCATCTGCCGAAGCCATCACAGGGGAACCAACTGGCAAGCGACCTATATCAACACCGTTATGCCCATGTATACCTTGAGTTTTCTTTCCACCCACAACTGGACGCATATAGTAACCAGCAAAGGTTGGATAACTTGCGCCGACACTTGAACTTCCACCGGATGAACTACCGGAAGAAACAACGATTTCTCCATCGGGGACAATAACTTCATCTCCGATTTTGAGCTTGGCATTAGCAGACAAATCATTATAAGAGAGAATTTCAGCTAGATCTGTTTTATATTTCTTGGCTATAGAAGCCAGGGTATCGCCCGACTTCACAACGTGACGCACTCCGGAAATAGGTAGGATTACCAGTTCCTGGCCATTTTTGAGCGTATTGCTCTTCAGGTCATTGGCCCAAACGATAGTATTGGCCGAAACACCAAACATCTTAGCCACTGATGAGAGAGTGTCTCCCTTACGAACAACATAAACACTGATCTGACCTGTTCCAGATTGACCGGCATCTATGAAGGTTTCTCCGGTATTACCTTCTGAAACTAGGGCTGTATCGTTCACTATAGCGAGGGTTTTAAACCCAGCAGGACGAGGATCTATATTTAAATGCCCCTCAAGGAGAGACATCGTCTGGGAATTCTTGGCACTTACAATTTCTGGGGCAAGAGAAAGGGTTGACCCCTGGCGAGCAAGAGAGGAAGCAGGCAAGGAAATTATAATCAAAAAACCAAGGACCATGAGAGGCCTTGAAAACCTTGCAATATATGGGTATTTCTGACCAAAGAATTTGAAACTGCGTGCTATTCTTCGGAAATTTTTAGTAGAAATGCGATGGGGTTAAACTGATGAAAACCAGCCTTTACCGAAAGGTCTATTATACCGTAATGGGCCTGTAATACAAGACGGGGAACAATGGCCATGTGCATATGTTATAGTGTCCAAGACACTAAAATGCCCTTAAAAAATCAAGAAAATTTGAATCCAAAGCAGAAAGAAGCTGTCTTAAACACAGAGGGACCACTGCTTATCCTGGCCGGAGCCGGGGCGGGAAAGACGAAAACTATCGCTGAGAGGATAAGGCACTTGATTAGAAATGGAGTTGCTCCGTCTTCTATCCTGGCAATTACCTTTACCAACAAAGCGGCCAAGGAAATGCGCGAGAGAGTATCGAAAATGCTTTCGGAGGACAAAGGATTAAATAGACCCGTTTCCCTGGCTGCGCAGGCAGGTATGAATGAGAGACCTTTCGTAAGCACCTTCCACTCACTCGGAGTTCACATCATAAAAGAGCAATCTACCAAACTCGGTATGGGTAGACATTTCTCTATATTTGATCGTGATGATTCAAAAAAGGCCGTGAAGGAAGCGCTGGAGATTTGCGGACTAGATCCCAAAACTCATGATCCAAACAAAGTGCTCTCCATAATTTCCAAAGAGAAAGGTCGCGGTCTCACCGAAATAGATTATGCGGCTCGACCAGAGCGAGGACAATTTTCTGACATTGTAGAAATAGTTTGGAGAGAATATGAAAAGATTTTAAAGAGAGACAATGCTTTGGACTTTGATGATTTACTCCTCAAAACTGCGCGTTTATTGAGGGAAGATGGGGAAGTAAGAAATTATTATAGAAAAGTTTGGGATTATATTCATATTGATGAATATCAGGATACGAACGGCGTGCAGTATGAAATTTCTAAACTTTTGGTAGGAGAGAAACATAATATTTGTGTTGTGGGTGATGTGGATCAGAACATTTATTCCTGGCGCGGAGCAGATATAAAAAATATTTTGGCCTTTGAGAAAGATTATCCGGAGGCCAGGGCCATTCTCCTCGAAGAAAATTATCGCTCTACCAAAACTATACTCGAGGCGGCCAATACTGTGATAGAGAAGAACAAAATTCGCAGAAAGAAAACTCTTTTTACTAGTAACCTAGCTGGAGAAAAAATCGGCATCTTCCAAGGATTGGACGAGAGTAGCGAAGCTGAATTCATCGCGAGTAAGGTTGAAGAATTAATAAAATCTGGCTCTAAACATGAAGAAATCGCTGTTTTGTACAGAGCGAACTTCCAATCTCGAGTACTTGAGGAAGCGTTTTTAGGGCACCGAATTCCTTATCAACTCCTGGGTACGCGCTTCTTCGAACGCAGAGAAATAAAAGATATCCTTTCGTATTTAAAAGCGGCCCTTAATCCTGAATGTCTCGCTGATATTAAACGCATTATCAACGTCCCAGCTCGAGGAATAGGGAAGAGTAGCGTGGCGAAACTTTTCTCCGGATTAAATTCAGACTTACCTCCTGCCACAAAGAAAAAAATCTCTGACTTTTATAAATTATTAGAAGAAATAAAAAAAGCAGCAGAGGAAAGAAGCCCGAGCGAAACTATTTCATTCATCATCAATGAATCCGGGCTCGAGAGAGAGTGGAAGGAAAACAAAGGTGAAGATCTCGAACGACTCGAGAATGCTTATGAGCTTCGAAGCTTCGCTGAAAAGTTTGATAGTTTGAAACCTCTGGAGGGAATAGAAGAACTACTCTCAGATTCTGCACTCCAAAGTGATCAGGATGAGATGGTCGAAGAGAAGAACGCTGTGAGACTCATGACCGTACATGCCTCGAAAGGATTAGAGTTCGATGTGGTTTTCATCGCCGGGCTCGAGGACGGACTCTTCCCTCATCAGAAAGTCACTAGAGAAAATATAACACCGGAAGAATCCGAGGAAGAACGTCGGCTCTTCTACGTGGCTCTCACTCGCGCTAGGAAGAAAATTTTCTTGTCATATGCACAAGTGAGGATGATGTTTGGTTCAAGACAAGTGAACATCCCTTCAGAATTTATTTTTGATATTCCAGAAGAATTAACTGAAGAAGAAACTTTCGAGGGCGAGGATAGGTGGAAGGGGAAACCCTTATTAGATATATATTTCGACTAACATGTATCACAAAAAATCCTTGGGGCAAAATTTCCTGACTTCTCAATCGGCGGTGAGCAAAATTGTTGACACGGCCGACCCGAGCGGGGACGACATCATCCTTGAAATAGGGCCAGGTAAGGGCGTTTTAACCGAAAAGCTCCTCTTCTTCGTGGGGAAAGTGGTGGCCGTAGAGAAAGACGATAATTTGTTTGAGTTTCTAAAAGAAAAATTTAAAAAAGAAATTGAAGCGAACAAATTAGATTTAATTCATGGAGATATTTTAGATTTTGATCCAAGTGTCTTCTCTTTCTACAAAGATTTGAATTATAAATTGGTGGCCAACATTCCATACAACATCACCGGCGCAATATTAAAAAAGTTTCTGTCCGCAGAAATACAGCCAGAACTTATGGTGCTCATGGTTCAGAAGGAAGTAGCAGAACGCATAGTTGCAAGAGACAAGAAAGAAAGTATTTTATCTCTCTCAGTAAAAATTTATGGTGAACCAAAATATGTTCAAACAGTGAAGGCAGGCTCATTCTCTCCGGCACCGAAAGTGGATTCGGCCATTTTGCTCATAGAAAATATTTCTAAAAAATCGTTCAAGTTTTCTGAAGAAAGGTTTTTTGAAATTCTCCGTGCCGGATTCAAATCCAAACGCAAGAAACTTTCATCAAACCTGGTGGGGGTTGTCTCGAAGGAAAAAGTTCTCGATACTTTTGAAAAATTAAAACTCGATCCAAACCTCCGGGCTGAAGACCTCGATATTTCTGGCTGGAGAAAATTGGTGGAAACCTTGGAAAATTAAATTTATTTAACCTTGGGAAGAGCGCTTGTGCCTTCGTATATAACATGTCCTATGGTTGGATACACTACGCAGTAGGGAGCGGCTCCGACCCAGCATTCACCAGCAGATGGTACAAACTTGCCTAAATTCCAAACTGTTGGGGTAATCGGGTTATACCAAGAGAAGAGAACCGAAAGCTCTGGTGCGTAATACAACGCTCCAACTACAGGAAGGGGAGAAGATATAAACATGGGAGTATAGTTCACAGCAAAACCCAGAGTTGGGCTGCAAGAACACGGAATGACTGAATGAATCACTCCGACAAAAGGTGTGCCAGTGACAACGGCTAAGGCAGGAGTGGGAATTAAGAAGTAGAAAGAAAGAAACAGAGAGACGAGAAGGGTTTGGGGCTTTTTCATAGGATAAGTCTAACACAAAGCACTAAATTGTTTGGTATACTTAAAGCAAGTTATGAAGC
>Ga0209514_10009329_pt1 | contig 10830 bp, 12 predicted proteins | sample Subgrocontami58m_FD_187452 | JGI IMG/M metagenome (GOLD analysis project Ga0209514, IMG submission 187452) | Subsurface groundwater microbial communities from S. Glens Falls, New York, USA - GMW37 contaminated, 5.8 m (SPAdes) (version 3) | ecosystem: Environmental > Aquatic > Deep subsurface >...
CGGTTGGCAAGCCACTGGCGGTGCACGCCGTCGCCGGCGCGATACACGTCGCAGCAGGCGATGCGCTCGTGCGACTGCACCAGGTCGAAGGCATTTATCTTGAGCGCGGCGCAGACGGAGCGCGCAAAGCCCCAATCCCGCCATACCCGGCCGATATAGAAAGGGTCGCAACGGATCATGCGCACTTCGCCGGCCAGTTCCGCTGCCCCCAGCCAGGCTCGCGCGAGCAAGGTCATTTCGACGTTTTGCTTTGCTAGCGCCGTCATGGCCCGCTCGACGAAGCGCTCCGCCCCGCCGTAGGGATTGTAGCGCTGGCGTATCAGGGCAATTTTCAAAAGCGCGACTGCAGGGCTTGCACCGCTTGCAGCACCTCGGATACGGGCAGGGTGGTCAGGCATTCGCTCACCTTGCCGCCGCCGCAGCCGTCGTTGCCGCAGGGACGGCAAGGATAATTATTGGAAGCGACCACGCGACGCGCCACTTGCCACGGACCCCAGTTGAATTCTCCGCTGGGCCCGAACAGCACCACCACCGGCGTCTGCATCGCGCTGGCGATATGCATGGGTGCCGAATCGACACCAACAAAAAGCCTGGCATTGCGCGAAACCGCACCCAGTTGCTTCAGCGTGAGCTTGCCGCAAAGATCGGTGAACGGTGTCGTCGCCAGTGCACGGATGCGCGCAACCAGTTCGAGTTCCTCCGCATCCGGCGCCGCGGTAACAAGCACGCGCTGCCCAAGAGCCTGCAGTTTGTCGATCAGGTCGGCGGTTTTCTCGGCCGGCCAGCACTTGAATTGCCAGCGCGAGGCCGGATGCAGGTGAATATAGCCGCCCGGCGCGAGCCCCAAATCACCCAGCATACGAGCCACTTCGCGCTCTGCTTCTTCGCCCGGCACGAAGCAAAGCTTGCGCTCCTTCTCCCCTGGCTGCACGCCGATGCGGCGCAGCGCATCCAGGTTCGTCTCGACCACGTGGCGACGGCCGTTCATGGGCAAGGGATAGGTGTGCGTGAAACTGTTCTTCCACCAGTTGTGCACGCGGGGATGATTGGCGGCGACGCTGTAGCGCGGACCGAGCAAGCGCGCAAGCCAGGCGCCGCGCGGATGCTCGGACAAATGAATCAGCAGATCGTATTCGCGGCTGCGCAGTTGCCGCAGCAAACCCCACTCCTCCCGCGCCTGATCAAACCAGCGCAGTGTCTTCCAGCCGCGGTCCACACCAAACACCCGTGACACCGCCGGATTGCCGGTCAGCATGGCCGCGGTATCGGCATAGACCAGCGCGTCGACCTCGACATGCGGTGCATGGATTTTCAGCACGGAGAACACCGGCGAGGCGAGCAGCACGTCGCCGTGGTGGCGCAGCTTCGTCACCAGCACCCTGCGCACGCTCTGCAGATCAACTCGGTCCTTCAGCATGCACGCACGATAGCAGAGAACCCCAGGGCGGAGAACCCTAGCGCAGCTCTGCGAGCAGCCGCTCGATGTTCAAATGCTCCGTCATCGCGTCGGCCAGGCGATCGATGCTCGCTTCGCGCAATGCACCGTAGTCCTGCGCCAGCGGGCGTTCCAAGCCGGCCCAGGCGAGCAGCGCGGCGCAGGCTTCGGGCGCGTCGAACAGGCCGTGCAGATAAGTTACCAAGATTTGTCCGTCCGCGGACAGCGCGCCGTCGCGACGGCCGTCGTCGAGCTCGATTGCGGCGCGCGCGAGCGCCCGTCCGGTCGAGACGCCCATGTGGATCTCGTAGCCGGCAACGCGCGCGCCCGAGCCGATGAGCCGCCCGCCCGCCTGTTGCAAGCGCTTTTGCTGATCGAGCGTGGTCTCGAAATCGAGCAGGCCCAGTCCCGGCCGGCTGCCGGCCGCGCCCTCCAGGCCCTGCGCGTCGTCGAGCCGCGTGCCCAGCATTTGCATGCCGCCGCAGATGCCGATGAGCTTGCCGCCGTAGCGCAGGTGGCGCCGGATTTCCACGGTCCAGCCTTCGCGCTCGAGCCAGGCGAGATCGGCCTGCACGCTCTTGCTACCCGGCAATACGATCAGGTCGGCGCGCGGAATGCGCATGCCCGGCCCGATGAATCGCAAATCGACCTGCGGGTGCGCGCGCAATACGTCGAAATCGGTATGGTTGCTGATGCGCGGCAACACCGGCACGACCACGCGCAAACGCCCGCCTGCCAGTTTCTCGCCTTGCTCGGTCTTGATCGCGTCCTCGGCATCGAGATGCAGGCCGTGAAGATATGGAATTACTCCGAATACCGGTTTGCCGGTTTTGCGCTCCAGCCACTCTACGCCGGGCTGCAGCAGACCGATGTCGCCGCGAAAGCGGTTGATCACGAAACCGCGCACGCGCTCGCGCTCGGAGGCCGACAGGCACTCCAGCGTGCCCAGAAAATGCGCGAACACACCGCCGCGGTCGATGTCGGCCACCAGGATCACCGGGCAATCGACCGCTTCGGCAAATCCCATGTTGGCGATGTCGCGCTCGCGCAGGTTGACTTCCGCCGGGCTGCCGGCGCCCTCCACCAGCACGCAGTCGTATTGCGCACGCAGACGGTGCCAGGACTCAAGCACCGCCGCCATCGCGCGCGGCTTGTACTCGTGGTAAGCGCGCGCATCCATGTCCACGCACGCCTTGCCGTGGATGACGATCTGCGCGCCGGTGTCGGAGTTGGGCTTGAGCAGCACCGGATTCATGTCCGTATGCGGCTCGACCCCGGCGGCCTGCGCCTGCAGCGCCTGTGCGCGGCCAATCTCGCCGCCGTCGACAGTGACCGCGCTGTTCAATGCCATGTTCTGCGGCTTGAACGGCGCCACACGCGCGCCCCGGCGCGCGAGCACGCGGCACAGGCCGGCAACCAACGTGCTCTTGCCGGCGTCGGAGGTCGTGCCCTGCACCATCAGGGCGCCGGCGAGGCGTGCAGGGTTCATCGCCTACGCTTCGCCCGTGCCTTGTCGAGGTTCTCGCACATCTGCTGCGCGCCGTCGAGCACGCGCGGCGTGTGGCGGCTGATAAGGTCGGTGTGAATGACGAACAGGTTGTCGCGCTTCACCGCCAGGATGCGCGGCCAGGCTTTCCAGTTGTCGAGGTCGTCGCGCATATTGGGCTCGGCGGTCGCGCCGGCGATCACTTCGGGATCCGCCGCCAGCACCGCCTCGATGGAAATCACCGGCGCGAGCTGCTTTAAGCCCGCCATTACGTTCTGTCCGCCGCACAGGCGGATGACGTCGCTGATGAGATGCTCGTCGTTGATGGTCATCAGCGGCTGTTCCCAGATCTGGTAGAACACCCGCACCGGCGCGCGCCCGGCATAGCGCTTGCGCAACTCCGCCTCGCGCGCCCTGAACGCGCGGGCCACCGACGTGGCCACCACCTCGGTGCCGGCGAGGCGGCCGAGCCGCTCTATCGAACGCGGGATGTCCGACAAGCGGTTCGGCTGGTCGTAGAACACCGGGATGCCGAGGCTCAGCAGCTTGTCGAGCTGGCGCTGCGCGTTGCCGTGCTGCCACACCAGGATTAGTTCGGGCCTGAGGTCGACGATGCGCTCCAGGTCGAGCAGCGCGCTGTCGCCGACGCGCGCCACGGCCTTGGCGCCCTCCGGGTAGTCGCTGAATTCGACCGTGCCGACGGCCTGCTTGCCGGCTCCCGCGGCGAACAGCAGCTCGGTCAGGTGGGGCGCGAGACTGATGATGCGCTGCGCCGGAGCTTTGAGTGTCACGGCGCGGCCCGCGTCGTCGGTGACGCGGACTTCGGCGCCGGCCGGAACGCCGGCCAGGGCCATCGCCGCCGCGAGCAGGCATCGTGCGAGCAGCATGTTCAATTCGGCACGAACAAGGTGCGACCCGCGGCCTCGATGCGCGCGACACGGTGGCCGAAGGCGGCCGACAAATCGTCCTCGGCCATCACCGCCGCGATCGCGCCGCTGCGCACCGCCCCCTGCGGCGTGAGCAGCAGCGCGTGGCTGGCGAAACGCGCCGCGAGGTTGAGGTCGTGCACCGTGAACAGTACGCCGCGGCTGCGCTCGCGCGCGAGCAGGCGCAGGTGTTCGAGCACCATGAGCTGATGGTGCAGGTCGAGGTGGGACACCGGCTCGTCGAGCAAGAGCAGCGGCGCATCCTGCGCGAACAACGCGGCCAGCGCCACGCGCTGGCGCTCGCCGCCGGAGAGGGTGAGCACGTCGCGCCCGCCGAACCCGGTGAGGTCCACCAGCGCGAGCGCGGCTAGCGCGACTTCGCGGTCGCCCTCGTCCTCCCATTGCCAGCGCGAAAGATGCGGGTGGCGACCGATCATTACGCAGTCGAGCACGCTGGAGCTGAACGCGTCGTGGAAGGACTGCGGCAGGAAGCCGCGCTGCAGCGCCGCTTCGGCCGGGGTCCAGGCGGCCAGATTCTTGCCGGCCAGGCGCACCGCCCCGCCCTGCGCCTCGCGCAGGCCCATCAGGGTATGCAGCAAGGTGGTCTTGCCCGCGCCGTTGCGGCCTAGCACGCACCAGAGTTCACCCGGCTGCACGCGGAAATCCAGATCGTGCACCAGCGTGCGCGTGGCCACGCGCAGGCTCAGGTCGTTCGCTTCGAGCAGGGGCGCGCTCATGCCGCGCCCGCCGTGCGTGGACTGCGCGTGAGCAGGAACATGAACGCGGGCACGCCGAGCACCGCAGTGATCACGCCCACCGGCAGTTGCTGCGGCGCGAGCACGCTGCGCGCCACGGTGTCGGCGAGCAGCAGCAGCGTGCCGCCGGCAAGCGCGGCGGCCGGCAGCAGCACGCGCTGGTCGTTGCCCAGTGCGAGCCGCAGGGCGTGCGGCACCACCAGGCCCACGAAGCCGACCGGACCGGCGGTAGTGACGGCCAGGGCCGTTGCGGCCGCGGCGACCAGGTAGACGGTGCGCCGCAGCACCGCCACGCGCACGCCGAGCGAATGCGCCAGCGCCTCGCCGCGCAGCAGCACGTTGAGATCGCGCGCCAGCGGAACCATGACGACGAGCGCGGCGGCGAGCACGAGCATCGCGGGCGTCCATGACTCGGCGCCGTTCAGGTCGCCCATCAGCCAGAACAGCATGCCGCGCAGCTTGGACTCGGAGGCGACGGTGAGCATGATGGTGATGACCGCCCCCCAGCCGGCGGCGAGGATCACGCCGGTGAGCAGCAGGCGCGGCGATGCGTCATGCGCGCCGAACATCTGGCGGCGGGCGAAATCGCGTCGCGCCAGCGCGAACACCAGCGCGATGGCCGCAAGCGCCCCCGCGCCCGCGCCGAGGTTGACCCACAGCGCGCCCAAGCCCAGCATCATCGCGCCGAGCGCGCCCACCGACGCGCCGCCCGACAGGCCGAGCACATACGGATCGGCGAGGGGATTGCGGAGCAGCACCTGCATCAGCGCGCCGGCGAGCGCGAGCAGGCCGCCGGTGGCGAAGGCGGCCAGCGCGCGCGGCAGGCGCAGGCGCGTGACGATGTCGCCGGCCGGGCTGTCCTGCGGCGAAACCAGGGCCTGCAGCAGTTCAGCCGGCGCGAATCGGCTGCTGCCGATGGCGAGCGCTATGCCGAACGCCGCGAGCGCGGCGCCGGCAAGGACAAGCCAGATGAGCAATGCCCGACTCAATCCAGTCCACGACTCGTTCTGCATACGCCCGCAATCACAGGAAACCCGGTGCCGGCAGCTTACCGGAACCGGTACTCCGCGGTGAACAGGAAGTGGCGCTCCGCCATCGGGTAGGCGTTGAAGTTGGTCGCCGCAGCCCCGCCTCCGCGAATGGCATAGGTGTAGTACTTCTTGTTGGTCAGATTGTTCCCGGCCAGGGTTAAATTCCACAGGCCGATCGTGCGGCTGAGCTTCAGGTCCGCCGTCAGAAAGGAAGGCATCTGCCCGCCGGCGAAATTATTGGCCTGGTCGTTATCGTAGTACTGCTTGCCGGCGTACGCGAGCGCGCCGGAGAGGCGCGTCTTGTCCGCGACCGCCCAGGTGACGCCCAGCTTGGCCTGATCGCGCGGCACCAGCGGCAGGTTCTTGCCGCTCACGTCCACCCCTCCATACACACCTTCGCGAAAGATGGCGCGCGCATGCGTGTAACTGCCGAACAAATCCCAGCGCGAACCCAGTTTCCAACTGCCTTCCAGTTCGATGCCCTGGCGCTGCGTCGGCGACAGGTTCATGTTAAGGAAAGTGAGGGCGTTGAAGTGGATTTCGTTGCGCAGGTCCATGCGGTAATAGTTCGCCCACAGTCGCCATTGCTGCTGCTTGTACTCGACGCCGATCTCGCGGTCGCGCGAGGTCTGCGGCTCCAGAGGAGCGATGGTCGAGAAGCAGGTAAAGGTAGTCAGGTCGAAAAAGCCGCAGTTGTTGAACATTTCGTCCAGGGTGGCAATGCGGAAGCTGGTGCCGACCTTGCCGTAAATCGCGGTTGCCGAATTTAGCTTGTGCCGCAGCGCCACCTCCCAGGAACGCGGGTCGCGGGCCTGCGCGGCGCTCGCGCTGGGCAGCGTATTGGCGCGGTCGTTGGACGCAATCTCGACGCGTTGCGCGCGCACACCCAAAGTAAGCTTGGTCGCTTCGCCGAGCGCTGTGTGGTTCTGCGCGTAAATCGCCCGGTCGCGCTGGGTCGCGGCGATGTTGGCTACAGGCGTGCCCAGCGTGGCGATATCGGTAGCGCGCAGGGACAGGTAATTCCAGTAATCCAGGTCCGCACCGACGATCAGGGTGTTGTCACGTCCCCAAAACCGGTACGGCACTTTCGCGCGTGGTGCGAAAGCCCACACCTTGCCGTGCGTGTCGATGAACGACGCCTGGCCGAACGGGCCGAAATAATTGTCGAAGAATGCATTGCGCTTGGTGTCGCGATAGGAGAGGTCGGCGGCGACATCAAAGCTGTCGAACTCGTAACGCCCGGACAACGTCGCATTCGTCGAGTCGCGCGAACTGTAGTCGCCGGGCGTGGTGGCGCCGCGCCGGTCGGTTTGCAACTGCACATCGGTGCGCACGCCCGGCAGCCGCAGGGACTGATTGTCCAGTCCGAACTTGAATACCAAGCCGCCGCGAATCCCGGTCCAGCGCAGATCGCCCAGCAGGTTGCCCTGCTCCAGGCGATTGTTGACCCGGTAGTTGTCCGAGTCGTACCGGCCGGCGTTCAGCGAAAAACCGGTGTTGGCCCCCGCAAGATTGACGGCGGCGCGCAAGCCGTTCGTGTTGTAGCTGCCATAGCTGGCACTCACCGTCGCACTCCTGTCGCCCGCGATCGGCGAGCGGGTGATGATATTGATGGTACCGCCCGTGGCGCCGCCGCCATATAACACCGCACCGCCGCCGCGCTGGATTTCGACGCGCTCTACCGCCTCGAGCGGAATCGCGGACCACCGTACCGTGGTAAGCTCGATGTCGTTCAGGCGCTGGCCGTCGAGCAACACCAGGGTATTCTGGTCGCCGCTCACGCCGAAGCCGCGCATGTCGACCGCCACGTCAGGACTGCCCGTGTTGTTGCGCGTATTGATGCCCGCTTGGCGCGCCAGCAGGTCCGGCAGAGTCGCTGCCGTGCTGTTCGCGATCTGCTCGCGCGTGATGACCGTGACCCCGACGGGGTGCTCGAGCTGTTTTTCCGGAAAGCGCGTGGCCGTGACCACCACTGCGTCTTCCTGGGCAAATACCTGCGTCGCCAGCGCGAGCGTGATGGCGGTAATAACTGATTTGGAATGCATGATTTTCCCCCAACAGCCGGCGTCCCCGCAGGCTGCACAATTGAAACAACGAAGGAAACGCAGGGGGAAATCGAAAGCGCAACCGGCGCACCGCATCCCCGCAGTGTTTCCACTTGTCGCGCAAGGCCGGTCTCCGGGCTTGTGGGATTGGATTTGTCGCCTTCCCGTAAGCGTTTGCTTACAGTGGCATCGTGACAAACCCGCGCTCACCTACCGTTGCGGGGGCAGCACAGGCTTGAGCGTAGCTACACGCTGTACCTGTTTCCCGTTTCACCCGCCGGCAGGAATCGCCGGCGGACACCTCGAACGAGTGCAGCGATTTTACACAGTATCGCCGATAAATAAAAAATTTTCGGCCGCGGAGGTGCGAGAACATGCGGAAAAGGGCCCGGTCTGGCGCGCCTTCGGACGCAGTCCGGCAAGAAATTGACGGCCTCGAAATCGTGCGCCGGGTCAATCAAATAGGGCGGCTTATTCATCATGGAAAGAGCATTGAGAGTTGCGTGTTATTACTTGACTTGCCACGATTTTTAAAACTATAGTGTGGCGATGAATGCGGAATTCGACGCGCTCGACGGCAAAATCGACCAGTTCCTGGAACTGTGCCAGCGCCTAAAAAGCGAAAACAAGGAACTGAGGCTGCAGTTGGTATCCGCGCAAAACGATGTCAAGCGCCTGGAAGACAAGGTCGATGGCGCCAAGGCCCGTCTCGAAGCGCTGCTGCGGCGGATCCCGGAATGAGCGAAAAAGCCAAAGCCCTCGATGTCAGCATCATGGGGCGCAATTATCGGGTCACCTGCGCCGACGAGGAGCGCGAGGCGCTGCTCGCAGCAGTCGCCTATGTCGACAAGAAAATGACCGAAATCAAGGCAGCGAGCAAGGTCGCGGGGACCGAGCGCATCGCCGTCATGGCCGCGCTGAATATCGCCAACGAACTACTCTCGATCAAGATCGGCAATGGCTTTGACATGGCAGAATTAAAGCGTAGAATGAATTCAGCGCAGTCGAAGCTCGATCAGGCGTTGTCGCAGCAGGATTCCCTGTTCTAGACCAGCGTCCGGGCGGGCCAGACCGCGAAATGTTTCCCTGCGATGCTCGTTTAGGCCATATATTCCTTGAACCAATATATGTGCTGAGGTTGCGGACCCTAGCGCCGCTTTTGTGCGCGTCCCTTCGCCTCGCGCGATTGCGGATGTACCTACGGCGGCCGGAACGCGACCACTCTGGACTGCAGGTTCAGAGGATGCGGGCCTGACGGCATTTGCGGGGAATCCGATACCTCACCAATCGCAGACCCAGTGTCTGCGATTTTTGTTTGTCGAGTTCCTCGCAATGCGCTACTGGCTGATGAAATCCGCTAAAACGCAGCGATGCGCCGGAAACCAGCGCCAGTATTAGTTTTCCGCGATTTCATACAATAAGACAGATCAGCCGCATCGACGAACCGCTCCGCTTCCGCATCGGTCTTAAACGCCGGAATTTTCTTCTTCATAGTGTTTTACTTCCTTCCACTCCTCACGCATGAACCGCTTCCGCAAAAGTCTTCACTTTGATTTTTTTGGACCGTTCTTCCACCTGGTCCGCATCGTACTGAAACTGCAAGCGCATCCATCCCTCCGGCGTACCGCCAAATGCCTTCGCCAGGCGAATAGCCATATCCCACGACAGGTCTGCGCTCTCGTTCACCAGATGACTCAACGCAGACCGCGACACACCAAGAACCTTCGCCCCTTCGGTCACACTCAACCCATGCGGCTCCAGACAGGCCACGCGCACCGAAAATCCCGGATGGGGTGGATTCTTCATTTTCAAACCCTTCATAGCGCTCTCCTGTTCAATGGTAGTCCTCTAAATTCACCTCCAGCGCATACCCATCCTCAAACCGAAAGGTGATGCGCCAGTTTGCCCTCACCGTTACGCCCCACTCTCCTTTCCGGTTTCCTTTCAACGGATGAAGCCTGTAGGAATGGACGTTCATATCCTCAATCACCTCCGCTTGGTGCAACCGTGCCAGAATGTCTCTGATCCGGTCCACCATGTCCGGCGGCAGCCTCCGGGGATCATCCTCCTCGAAAAACCTTTTAAGCCCCCGGTGCCTGAAACTGACTATCATGTTTTTACTGTAGCGTGTAGCGCGTCACAAGTCAACTCATTCACTGAAACCGCCCCATTGCCATGTAAGGAACGCTCAGCCCAGGCGTCATCGAGAACTTAGGACTCACTTTCCGTTACTTCATCCCTTAACATTGGGCGCGCCGACAGCCGTTCCCCGATACTCGCGCCGGTAGCGCCGGTGCGGACGTATAATCCGACGGTGAATTTTCGTCGTTCTCCCTTGAACTCATATTCGACAATCCGGGTCTTGGCGCCATTCGGACGGATGCGAAGGAATAGTCCGTCGCCCTCCCCCAGGAGGCGGTCGCCCGCATCGTTTGGCTTTGAATTTTCACACGTCACCGCGGCTAATTTACCCATGCGCTACTCCTTCTATACATCACTCCTGGGCCGGATTTTGGGTGGGATTCTGGGTGGGACTTTACACAAAGTATCCCTGGATTGGGTGGGATTTCCGCGGACAGGAAAAATTCCTGTCTATTCACAATATGATAATAATAAACATGTTTCTGCATTTCATTGGACATCGTCGGAGCGTTGATGCGCTACTGGCTGATGAAGTCCGAGCCCGACGAGTTGAGCATCGACGACCTTGCGCGCGCGCCGCGGCGCCGCGCCGCCTGGTTTGGCGTGCGCAACTACCAGGCGCGCAATTTCATGCGCGACCGGATGCAAATCGGCGACCAAGTGCTGTTCTATCATTCGAGTTGCGCCGAGCCGGGAATCGCCGGATTGGCGGAAGTCTGCGCCAATGCCTATCCGGACGAGACCCAGTTCGACCGCAAGAGCAAGTATTACGACGCCAAGGCCACGCGCGACAAGCCGCGCTGGGTAAACGTGGAAGTGAAGTTCGTGAAAAAAACCCGGCTCCTCGGCCTGACCGAACTGCGCCAGCAAACAGCGCTGGCGGGCATGCGCTTGCTCGCGCGCGGCAACCGCCTGTCCATCACGCCGGTCGACCCGGACGAATGGAAGTTCATCACCACCAAACTGCTGAAATAGCATGACCCGACTGAAAAACGACACGCTGATCCGCG
>Ga0209514_10009333_pt1 | contig 10824 bp, 10 predicted proteins | sample Subgrocontami58m_FD_187452 | JGI IMG/M metagenome (GOLD analysis project Ga0209514, IMG submission 187452) | Subsurface groundwater microbial communities from S. Glens Falls, New York, USA - GMW37 contaminated, 5.8 m (SPAdes) (version 3) | ecosystem: Environmental > Aquatic > Deep subsurface >...
GGACGAAGCGGAAACCGCGCGGCCCACGTCGCCCACTCGCACCGGTGCGCCGTTACGGTAAGCGAGAACGACATCATCGAATAGCCTGGCCTCGGTGAGCCGGTCGTTAGCAGCGATAGTGAAGTTCTTCTTGGCAGTACTAAGCGGTAAGCGTCCGCCGAATACCGTCTTGACCCAATCGGGTTGATCAGGCAGCGAGGCGAGTTTCGATGTGCGGCTCGGGCAGGATGTTCCAGGGAAGCAGCTGATCGACCTGGTTGATCGGATGATCGGCGATGCGCTCGAGCACGCTGCGTAGATAGGCCTCCGGATCCAGGGCGTTGAGCTTGGCCGTACCGATCAGGCTGTAGATGGCGGCGGCACGCTCGCCTCCGGCATCAGACCCGGCGAAGAGGTAATTTTTCCGGCCAAGCGCCACGGCTCGCAGCGAGCGTTCGGCGGCATTGTTGTCGATCTCGATGCGCCCGTCATCCCGATAGCGCGTCAACGCCGGCCAGCGCGACAGCGCATAGCGGATCGCCAAGGCCAGTTCCGATTTGCTGGAGAGCTGCGACAGGGTTGCTTGCATCCAAACGTGCAAGTCATCGAGCAACGGCCCCGCGCGCGCCTGCCGCGCCGCTTGGCGCTCGCCACGCAGCTTGCCGCGGATTTCGGTTTCGATCGCGTAGAGCGCGCCGATGCGATGCATCGCCTCCAGCGCAATCGGTGAGTCGTTGGCGGCATAGATGTCGTGGAACTTGCGCCTCACATGCGCCCAGCAGGCTGCTTCCACGATCGCACCGCCCTCGTAGAGCTGATCGAACCCGGCGTAGCCGTCGGCCTGCAGAATGCCATTGAAGCGGCGCAGATGGCTTCGAGGTCGTTCCCCTTTACGGTCCGGTGAGTATTGGAACCACACCGCCGCCGGCGATTCGTTCCCGGCGGGACGGTCGTCGCGTACGTAGGTCCAGAGGCGCCCGGTCTTGGTCGAGCCGCGTCCAGGCTCCAGCACCGGCACCGGGGTGTCATCGGCATGCAGCTTCTCGGCGGCCAGCACGTACTTGCCCAGCGCATCGACCAGCGGCTCCAGCAGACTCGCCGCCCCGCCGACCCAGTCGGCGAGGGTCGAGCGCTCCAGTTCCACGCCTTCGCGCTCGTAGATCTGCGCTTGCCGATACAGCGGCAGGTGATCGGCGTACTTGGACACCAGCACGTGTGCCAAGAGGCCCGGCCCCGCCATGCCGCGCGCGATCGGGCGCGAAGGCGCCGGCGCCTGCACGATTGTGTCGCACTGGGTGCAGCTCAATTTCGGCCGCACGTGCCGGATCACCTTGAAGCGCTCCGGCACGTACTCCAGCATCTCGGAGACGTCTTCGCCAAGCTTCGTCATCGGCGCGCCGCACTGCGGGCACTGGCACGCCGGTTCGTGCACCACCGATTCGCGCGGCAAGTGTTCGGGCAGGGGTTTGCGCACCGGCCTCGGTTGCCGCGGCGCGAGTACAGCGGGCACCGGCGGCAACTGCGCCCGGCTCGCCTCAAGTTCCTCCAGCACCAGTTCGAGCTGATTGATCTGCTGCGCGAGCTTCTCCGAAGAACGACCGAACTTTATGCGCCGCAGCCTCGCCAACTCCAGGCGCAGCTTCTCGATTTCGACTCGGGTGCGGGTAACTTCGATCTCGCGTGCGGCGATGAGCGCGCGTTGCGCGCGCACCAATTCTTTGAGGCTCTCTACGTCTTCGGGAAGGGATTCAAGATCAATCGTCACGTGTAAATATTAGGACACGCACGACGATTTTGCGAGGGGAATTCGCGATATTTTTGTGCTCGATTATGATCGCAATTCGCACCTCGATCATGCCGCGCGTTCGGGTCGCCAGGTGCGCTCCGGTCGTCGCCAATCGATGCCCTCCAGCAACATCGAGAGCTGCGCGGGCGACAACGCTACCGAACCATTTGTCGCCTGCGGCCACACGAAGCGACCGCGCTCCAAGCGCTTGGCCAACAGACACAGTCCATCCCCATCCCACCACAGCAGCTTCACCAGATCGCCCCGCCGGCCGCGGAACACGAACAGTTGTCCGGAGAAGGGATCCTCGGCGAGCGTTTCCTGCACCAAGGCGGCAAGACCATCGAAGCCCTTGCGCATGTCGGTGATGCCGGCGGCGATCCAGATGCGCGCACCTGGGCGCAGTGCAATCATCGCGACAGCAGCTTGATGACCACGCGCAGCGCGGCGCAATCCACCGCACCCTGCACCGTGACGTGGCCACCCGAGAGCTCGATTTCGATCGACCCGGTCCTGGCACCTCGTTGCGGTTTCACCTCGGCGTCCGGGCCTTGCACGATGATCCTCCCCGACGCAGCTGAGTCTTCGATCCTGACCGGGAGCATCGGCACCGATTTGCGCCCGGCCCCGAGCTGACCTTGCTCGTAGAGCCGGCGCCACTTGAACACTTGGTTCGTGTTCACGTCGTGATCGCGGGCGATTCGCGACACCGACGCCCCGGGCTTCATCGATTGCTCGACCATGCCGCGCTTTTGCTCCTGCGTGAAGCGGCGACGGCGCAGCGGCTGTTTGCTGCTCCTCGAGACCCTCTTGGATTCCGGATTAGCGTCCACTTAGAAATAAGCGGACACCTATGTGCACCCGCTAACGCAGAATCGTGCCCTGCAACTCCCGATTCGGGAAGACGGTGTCTACCGGCTTTCAATTACCCACATTTTGCGCCCAGTAGGAAACCGATCTCAATGTCGGTCAGGCGCGATAGGCCGCGCCAGATGACGGTGTTGCCGGGCGGCGCGTCGCTGCCGCGTGCGAGATAGCCGCCGAGGCGAGCAAGCTGAGTCAAGCAGGACTGCAGTGAAGGTTGTTCGGATTCCGGATGGACACGAGCGGGGGTGAGCCGATTCAAGAGTTCGATTTCCAGCGGCGTGAATACGAGCGCCGGTGCGGCGTGTCGAGTCGAGCGGTTGAGCATCGTCAGCCAGAAGATGCGCCAGCCGAGGATGCAGAACATGGCGAGCAAATTGACCAGCCGCTCCGCCGTACGCAACTTGGAGTGCTCAGCCCTGCAGCCCGACTTCAGGATCTTGTGAAAGGTTTCAATCTTCCAGCGCAGCGCGTACCAGTGAAGTTTCTCGATCGCTGAGGCGCGCGAGGTGACTGGCAAATCGGTGATTAGCTTCCAGTCGATCGGATCACGGTCGTGCGGGTGACCTCGTTCTGTGGCATGCAGCACGGTGAGCAGCAACTGCGGATAGCGACTCCGCTTGCCGATGGGCGGCAACACCCGGATGCGACGAAACCTGAGCTCGAGGATTGCCTCGGATATCTGGCCATGACGGTCCCGTACTTCGACGCGATGAATTCCTTTGCAGCGCACTTCCGCCATCTCGGTGGCGATCGTGTGGGTGCCGTCGCCGGCGAGCCGATCCACGCAGGTGCGCAGCAGAAAATGCGTTCCAGCGTCTTGAGCCGTGCAGAACAACTCGTAGATGTCGCTCTCCCTATCACCGATGTGCACACATCGGGTGGGCTCGACTACCAGCTCGGTCGATTGCCGCAGGTTCTCGAGCCAGCGCACGCTCTCCTTTTCCTCGATCGGCACGCGCGTTGGGTTGATCTTCTTCTTGAGCGCGTTCGTTCCCTTGAATTTCTCGCGCGTCCAGAACTTGACCGCCGTCAGTCCAAGGGGCAATCCCTCGGTCGTCACCGCGAGACTCGAATGCATCAGGATCCCGCACGCCGTGTAATGCCGCAGCGTGCCATTTCGATACGCGCCTGCGACGGCCTTGCGGGTGATCCCCACCGCGTCGATATCGTCACGCTGGAACGAGAACTCGGTGGTGTCGTGCAGCACCAGGATCGGGCCGACCGTCGCGGCGGTCCGATCCCGCGTAGCCTGAAAGTGCCCGGCCAGAATCTCCGTTTCGCTGACCCGCTCGTTATCGAGGAACCGATACGCAGCCTTGGTGTTGGCCCAGTCCTGGCACACAAGCGGAATGCTCTGGCCAGGACTGGCAGCCAGTCGCTCAAGCAGCGATCGAAGTCGCTTCCCAAGCCGTTGGTCTCTGAAATCACAATTGGCGAGTTCCCGATCCACCCATGCATTCGGCCGTTTCGTACCGGCTTCAGATTGCCGCCCGCGCCCTCGATCAAATTGATTCGACATGCAGCACCCCGTGAAAGTCGCACACGGAGCACCGGTATCTCATGTCCTAGAAAGGTTTACAACACAATTCTGTAACCTGCTTATTCAGAAGAGAAAATTATGGGTAATTGAAAGGTCTACCGGACGCTTACGCGACAACTGCACCCGGTTCTTCCGCAGTCCTAGATAAGTCTTCGATATCGCTCTTCGCAATTAGCTCCACCCCGGCCTTCACTTCCCCGATTACGAACTTACCATCAACGATACACACGACATCCAACTCGCGGTGGACTCTCTCACCTTGACTCTTCGGTGGTCGTGGTAGAGCGCCGATTGCGGGGCGAAGAGGAAGCAGTCTTTCGATTTCGAACGTAGAGCACTTCAGTCGCATCCGCCCGGCCAAACACGCGGTGCAGTCCTTGTCCGCCGCCACACATGCGGCAAGAAATCCAGTAAATTAAATCTGCACCTGATAAATTGAGTCCCAAAGACCTACCCACTCACCCCCCCGGGGAAATCCATGAAAATCGCCATCCTCGGCCTCGGCCACGTCGGCTCCTCCATAGCGGCCAATCTCGTCATTGACGAGGTCTGCAGCGAAATGGTGCTGGTCACTCGGCGCCTCGACTTTGCTCGCGCGGAGGCGCTCGACCTTCAGCATTCCGTCTGCGTGAGCGGAGCGCCGATGCGTGTGACCGCGGGGGACCTCGTCGATGCGGCCGGAGCGGACCTGGTGATGGTAACCGTCTCGGTGTCGGTGCCACCGGGAAGCGCCGACCGCGACCTCTATGCTCGCGGCAACGGGGCCCTGATGCGCGAGTTGCTGTCCGAAGTCGCGCGGCACTGCCCGAATGCAGTGCTGCTGATACTCTCCAACCCGCTCGACGCGCTGACAACCATGGCAATCGAACTGACCGGGTTTCCGTGGCAGCGAGTGATCGGCAGCGGCACGCTGCTCGATTCGGCGCGCTGGCGCGCCGGGATTTCCGCGTACGTCGGCGTGCACAGCGACGATATCCGTGCCTACGTCATCGGCGAGCACGGACCGAACATGGTGCCGCTGATATCGACCGCCAACATAGCGGGCCAGCGCGCGGAAGATCCGGTCCGGCAGGCCGAACTGGCGGCTCGCTGCATGCAGGAGGGGTTGGAGGTGTTTCGCACCCGCGGCTACACCAACCACGCCATCGCGCGCGCCGCGACGATGATTGCAAGAGCCATTGCGCGCAACCGCCGGGAAACGATGCCGGTTTCGGTCCTGTCCGACGGCTATGCCGGCATCGACGGGGTGTGCCTGTCGCTGCCGTGCGTGATTGGAACCGGAGGCGTGCATCGCATCATGCATCCGGTCCTAAGCGAGCCCGAGCGGACCATGTTGCGCCAGGGCGCGGAATCCATCCGGCGCACTCTGGCGGTGTGCCGGGGGTAAGAGCCGCAGGGAGCGATCGGGCTGGATCTCGATTTCACTTCCGACAACGCTTCGTGCAAGGAACACACACGGGGTCACAGACGAATTGTGTTTGCCGGGCATCATTTGCGACCTTCGCCCGGAAAGGCAATGCGTTCTGCCCGCGGCCAGTTGCGGGCAATGAGAACATGACGGACCGCATCGCAAATTATCAAGAACATTTCGTCTCCCCATATGGTCCGAGTATTCCCGGACCGGCCGCTTTGGGAAAACTTCTTCAGTGACCGCTTCTGGCGTGCGCCGTGCAAAGGCGGCGCTTTCCAGTGGGTGCAAGGCCCACCCGGCAACGGCTCCAGCCGGAAGCAACCGGAGCAGCTATGGAGGAAACGAAATGGCTGAAGCCTTCGGATAGCGTGTCACGAAATACGGTGACAGCGCGAGTGTGCAGGCCGTAACGCGAGTGAACGCCGAGCAAGCCTCGAAAAGGACGATGCGCAGGCCGACCCGACAGCCATTTCGGGGAAGGCTGATATGGCTGGGGAAGCGAGCGAAGCAGTGCCCCAGTCGCTGCGCCGGGGTAGTGGCGACGGCATGTACACAAGGAAAGCGCGCGCAACACGGGAAGCCCCGAGGCGTGGTCAGGGATGACCAACCGGACGCCCGCGAGGGATGGGCCGGGCGCCTGAGGGGTGGCGGAGAGGTTCGTAGTACCGCGGAAACCGGGTAATGCCGGTGGAGGGAAGGGACCTCAGTTCAAGATGAACGCAGGACGTGGCGAGGGACCTGGAGATTGGGCAACCTATCAACTCCGAAGAGTGTTCAGAAGCTGCAGAGGGCGTTACACGCGAAAGCGAAGGCAGAAGCCGGCTATCGCTTCTACGCTCTGTACGACAAGATTCACCGCGAAGACATTCTGGCGCATGCCTACGCCCAGTGCCGCTCCAACCAGGGCGCGCCGGGGGTGGACGGTCAGGAGTTCGCGGACGTCGAGGCGTACGGGGTCGAGCGGTGGCTTGGTGAACTGGCGCTTGCGCTCAGGAAGGAGACTTACCGGCCGGACCCCATCAGACGAGTGTTCATTCCGAAGGCGAATGGCAAGCTCAGGCCGTTGGGCATCTCGACCTTGCGCGATCGGGTGTGCATGACAGCAGCGATGCTCGTGCTCGATCCGTTCTTCGAAGCCGACCTTCCACCGGAGCAATACGCCTACCGCCCGGGCCGCAACGCCCAACAGGCGGTGGTCGAGGTGGAAGAGCTGCTGTTCCGAGGCCACCCGGAAGTCGTTGACGCCGACCTCGCGGACTACTTCGGGAGCATCCCCCATGCCGAACTGCTGAAGTCAGTGGCACGCCGCGTCGTGGATCGACGCGTGCTGCACCTGATCAAGCAATGGCTGGAATGCCCCGTGGAGGAAACCGACGACCGAGGAAGGAAGACACGCACGACCGAGGCCAAGGACAGGCGGCGCGGCATCCCGCAGGGCTCACCCCTCTCACCGCTGTTGGCGAATCTGTACATGCGCCGCTTCGTGCTGGGGTGGAAGAAGCTCGGGCTGGAGGCGAGTCTAGGCAGCCGTATCGTGACCTACGCCGATGATCTCGTGATCCTGTGCAGGAGGGGCAAGGCCGCTGAGGCCCTGCAGCGACTGCGCGAGCTCATGGGGAAACTGAAGCTCACGGTCAACGAAGAGAAGACGCGAATCTGCAAGGTCCCGGAAGGCGAGTTCGACTTCCTGGGTTACACGTTCGGGCGGATGTATTCGGCGAAAACTGGCCAGGCTTGCCTGGGCATGCGACCGTCGAAGAAGAGCCTCGGGCGCATGGTCGAGAAGATCCATGCGCTGACCGCCCAGTCGATGACGTGGCAAGACACCACGGAGTTGGTGTCAAAGCTGAACCGCGCGCTGCGCGGCTGGGCGAACTACTTCCAAGTGGGCACCGTCAGCCGCGCCTATCGGGCGCTCGACAGTTACACCACGACGCGGTTACGCCGGTGGTTGCGCACCAAGCACAAGCTCAGGCGGCGCAGGGGCGGGAGCTATCCACTCTCGCACCTCTACGGGCACTTCGGGCTCGTACGTCTGAGCGTGCGTGGGCGCGACGTGGCGTGGACGAACGCGTGAAGTCTTGTCCGAGAGCCGGATGCGGGAAATCTGCATGTCCGGTTCGATGAGCGGGATGTGGAAACGGAGCTACGGCGAGGTTACTCGGGCACCGCCAGACGAAAGGGGCGGCAACAGACAAACCGGACCTACTGCCACCGCGCCACATCTCGACTCTACCGATTGTACGCATCCAGCATCCGAACCGAAAGCAGCCCTTCGCCTTGCGAGAGAACAATCAGACTTCGATCAACCACGAAGGAGTCTGAAATGGAATCCACTCACACTCGGGAACCCTGGAACAAAGGCAAGCTGATCGGGCAGAAACCGCCACTTAAGCCGAAGGAAATCTGGGCAATCCGAATTCAGCTTCAGAACGCCCATCAGGTTAGAGACCAGGCTATGTTCAACCTCGCGATCGACAGCAAGCTGCGCGGTTGCGATCTCGTCAATCTGCGCGTCCGCGACATCGTGCACTTCATTCTGCTTGTTCATTTTGTACCAGCTCTCTCTCCATACCACGCACGAACGCGCGCAGGGGCATCTTCTCCCGGTGCCGCCGTATCAGGTCAGGATTGGCCACGAGCGTGCGAGCCATTGACACCAAATCGCAGTGCCCCTCGCCGAGGACACGCTCCGCGCCTTCGATGCCGCCGAGACCCCCGTTGCCTATCACGAGGCAAGACGCGCTACGCTTGACAAGCTTAACGAAGGGCTCACCGTCGAGCGCAGGCGCGAACATGTCGCGGGTCGTTGCATGAATTGCATCGACGCCGGCGTGACCGAGCGCCTGCACGATGGTGGCTACTTCATCTGCGCCACCCGGAGGAAGGTACGTCGAATCGTCCATCTTGTAGAGAGAGAGGTTGTAGATCAATGGTGCATCGCCAATAGCCTCTCGCACCGCAGCGACAACTTCGATTGGGAAAAGCAGTCGCCCGGCAAGCCCATGCCCATATCGGTCCTCGCGGGTATTGGTCGCCGACAGAAATGCATCCAAGAGATAGCCACGCGCGCCGTGGATCTCCACGCCATCGAAGCCCGCAGCCATCGCCCGCGCGGCCGCATTGGCAAAGGAGGATCGGATTCTCGGCAACTCGTCCGAGTGCAGCGGACGGACCGGACCGTACGGGAGTTTCCGTTGCCAGCTTACGCCTCCGGCGGGCCGGTCGGTGGCCCCCACGGGCGAGTTCAGGCCAGGCTCCGCGAGCGGACCGCCGTGTTGGAGCTGAAGGACAATCCGACCTCTTTCGCGGTGCACTGCTTCCACAACGCGTGCCCAGCTGCGCTCGTGGGCTATACAGTGCATCCCAGGCTGACCGTAGTAGGCTTTCGAACTTTCGCTGTCGATGAACGTCGCCTCAGTAACAATCAGCCCTAGGCCGTTCCGTGCGAAGCGCGCGTAGTAGCTTGCCATCTCGGTAGTTGCATTTCCATCATCGGTTGCGCGCGTTCGCGTTACCCCGGCTAGAACGATCCGGTTCGGAAACGCCAGACTTCGGAGAGTGCCTGGACAGAAAAGCTTCACTGCTTGCTGCACCCCAAGTGTGCCACTACGTGTATCTCCACCAGGATCTCCGGTTTCGCAAGTCTGCTTACCTCAACCAGCGTGGAAGCCGGAAAGTCGCCGCTGAAGAATTCCTTGCGCGCGCGCCATACCTCGGTGTTGTGCTGGATGCGGGTGACGAAGATCTGCATGTTGGTGACGTCGTCTATCGTGCCGCCGGCCGCTTCGATCAGGTGGCGGATCTTGGTGAAGATCACCTTGGTCTGCTCGTATTCGCCTTCGGCCTTGACCGTCTGCCCGTCCTTCTCGCGCGCGGTCATGCCCGACACGTAAGCAATGTTGCCGACGCGCACGCAGTTGGACCATTGCCCGGGCGGGGGTTCGGGGACGTGGGGGCTGGTGATTTTCTCCTTTTTCATTGAGGTGCTCCTAGCGATTAACGATCCGGTTCCACTTGTCCACGACGGCGGTGCGGTTCTCAGCGAAGTATTCCCAGTCGACGCGGCGCAGCTTGTCTGCGAAGGGCACGGTGTCCGCGACTTCCTTGGGCACCGCCGCCTTCATGTTCACCGGCCGGCCGCCGCCCAGGCGCGCCCACTCTTCCTGCGCCGGGACGCCCAGCATGTGGTCGATGAAGGCTTCGGGCGCGTTTCCGCCCGTGGGATTCTTCACGCGCGTGATGTTGAGCGGCACGGCAAAGGCGCCTTCCGAAGGGACGGCGAAGCGCAGGTCGGCGAGGTCGGGGTCTTTCATCATCGCCAGCACGTTGCCGCTGAAATAGGGCGTCGCCCAGATCTCACCGGTCTTGAGCCAGCCCACCGCCACGCTTTCCTGGTCCCACAACCCGGGCCCGCTCCTGCGGATCTGGTGCATTGATTCCATGCCGGCGTCGGGTGAGCGCAGGCTGCCACCCTTCAGCGCGGCCAGGGCCTCCAAAGTGTACACCGAGGAGTTGTAAGTGATGTTGGGCGAGGATACGTGGCCTTTGAGCTCGTCGCGCATCAGGTCTGCCCAGGAAGTAATGGGGCGCTTGATATGCTTGGCATTCCAGGCAATGCCCCAGGCGCCGTAGGTTGCGGGCACCGCCAGCTTGCCCACGGGCAGGGTGATGCGCGGGTCGACGTCCTTGAGGTTGGGAATCTGTGCCGGGTGGAGTTCGGCCAGCATGCCGGAGCGCGCGATTAGCGGCAGCAGCACGTCGATGAATATTGCGACATGGAAGTTCGGTTTGTCGCGGTTCGCCTGCATTTGGGTGAAGCGCGCGTTGTCGAAGGACTCGACGATCTTCACCGAGTTCTTGTACTTGTAGGTTTCCCAGAAGCTCTTCTTGAAGTTTGCCCCCAGAAGTCCCGGGTACCAGCTGAGCGTGATCTCTTCTGTCTGGGCCCGGGCGAACGCAGGGAACATTGCGGATACGGAGGCCGTGGCGGCGGCTTGCAGCAAGGCACGGCGTGTCAAGTCGATAGTCATATCATCTCTCCATTCAGAAAAAAGTTGTTGTCAGCCCGCGGTTCCGCCGAGATGGCGCAACCAGCCCAAGCGATCGATCACCACCGCTACCGCGAAACCGAACACGACCAGCACGGTGGACACTGCCGCCACGACCGGGTCATTGACGTCGTACAGATACTTATAAATGGCGACCGGCAACACCGCCTGCTCCGATTGCGTGACGAAC
>Ga0209514_10009338_pt1 | contig 10818 bp, 9 predicted proteins | sample Subgrocontami58m_FD_187452 | JGI IMG/M metagenome (GOLD analysis project Ga0209514, IMG submission 187452) | Subsurface groundwater microbial communities from S. Glens Falls, New York, USA - GMW37 contaminated, 5.8 m (SPAdes) (version 3) | ecosystem: Environmental > Aquatic > Deep subsurface >...
CTTCCCATACTTGGACAAAAAGACCCCGTGGAGCTTTACTGTAGCTTGACACTGATTTAAAAGTTTGATTGTGTAGCGTAGGAGGGAGCTTCGGCAACGATGAAACACCTCTCTTTTAAAGTTTTAAATCTCACCACTACCCTTATAAAAACAGGGTTTGGGACAATGTCTGGCGGGCAGTTTAACTGGGGCGGTTCCCTCCAAAAAAGTAACGGAGGGGTACTAAGGTACACTTAGCGCGTAAGGAAATCGCGCATCAAGCGTAAAGGTATACAGTGTGCTTAACTGCAAGACAAACAAGTCGAGCAGGTACGAAAGTAGGTCTTAATGATCCCCTATTACCTCGAGGGAGGGATAGGGCTTAACGGATAAAAGTTACCCCGGGGATAACAGGCTAGTCTTGCCCTACAGTCCACAAGGACGGCAAGGGTCGGCACCTCGATGTCGGCTCATCGTATCCTCCTGCTGAAGTAGGTGGGAAGGGTCTGGCTGTTCGCCAGTTAAAACGGTACGCGAGCTGGGTTCAGAGCGTCGTAAGACAGCTTGATAGAAAAGAACTGTCTTTCTTCAACGATGCTTTTCCAATCGAGAAATTTTACTCTTTTTGTCAAAAATTATGAAGATATATGTAAAGCGCTTTTTGGGCTTTGCATGAATAGTAAATCTAGCTATATGCTGGAAAGTCTTGTAAATGATAATCTACTAGTGTAGTATTTATATACTAGTAAAAATGATTATCCAGTCTAGGATAAAGACGCAAGATAATCAGCAGGAAAGACTAGCTTATCTATGTCTTTGAATATCAGTGACGACTATATAATTGGTTTTGTGGAAGGAGAAGGGATGTTCTATATAGGAATAGTTCGCTCTTCTGAAACAAAAACCGGTTGGCAGGTCATTTATTTTCTCAAAGTATCACAAAACCCAATTGGGAGAGTGGTTTTGCAGAGAATAAAAGATAGACTTGCTTGCGGATATATAAAAGCAAATAGTTTAACTGATAAAACAGATAGATCTTTAGCTTATGTAGTCAGAGATCTACCTAGTTTAAGAGATGTGGTAATTCCTTTTTTTGAAGGCAAATTAGTAATTAAAAAAGAAGCCTTTGAAAAATTTAAACAAGTTTTAAAACTTGTCGAAACAAAGCAGCATTTGACTGCAAAAGGAATTAAAGAAATCCTAGAAATTGCTTATTCAATGAATACTCAAAAAAGAAGAGTAGACAAACAAGTAATTCTGGATGATTATATGAAACTAGAATCCTCACAGGCCATACGCTAGAGTCCGTAGTACTACGGACAAGATATGGTCGGACCCCTAAAGTGATTTAGGGAGCTTGCAGGAAACAGAAACTAGCAAGCGATATAACAATAATGTCGGACTCTATCCAGTATGGGCGTTTTGATTCTTGAGGGGAGTTGAGCATAGTACGAGAGGACCTGCTCGAGGAAACCTCTAGTGTGCCTGTTGTACTTACAAGTGCAGCGCAGGGTAGCTACGTTTCTAACTGATAAGCGCTGAAAGCATCTAAGCACGAAGCAGACCCCAAGATGAGGAATCTTTAAGATCCCTGGAAGACTACCAGGTTGATAGGTTGGCAGTGTAAGCACGGCAACGTGTTTAGCTTACCAATACTAATGATCATCGTTGAGATTTTTTGACTTGATGCGTTCTATTTAAATGAACGTATCTTGGCCTTTTACTATTCCGTATTCACATTTTGAAGTGCAAATATAATATTATTATTCCTGCTCAAAATTTATGAATTCTAAACTTGAATCACCCACACTAGATATTGATCCCAGAATCCTTTTGAAAGGAGTTAAACAATTTGACCCTTTAAAAGATTTGCTCCGTTTTGAGGCAGAATTTCCTCAAGCAATGCTTTTAATGAGAATTGGTAGAATTCACCCCTTTGATACAAGTCCCGGAGTAAATTATTATACTGGTGGAGCAGATAGCGAAGTTTATGGCAATATTGGTGAACATTCCTTAGCAGTTGCCAGGGTATGTGAAGTGTTAGCTGAACCATTAGTTCGTGTAGGAGTTATAACCCCAGATCAATACAGAACTACTATTGAACGTGGTTTGACACATGATGCCAATAAAGGAGTCGAAATAATGAGACGGAAAGCTAATGGAGATAATACTGCAGCAGCTTATACTGAATCAGCTTATCACACAATCAGACCAATCTTACTTGCACAAGGTGTTCCTGCCGACCTTGTCGAATATATGGCGGATGCAGGTTCTGAAACGGGACATGGAAGTAAAAAAGACTACATTTATCAGGATGGTAACGGGATAGTACGAGTAAAACCTGGTTTATGGGTGAGAAAAATTGTTCATTTATCAGATGATATGACATCTTCAAGTATTCCTTCTGAAGGCAAACTCGCTGAAACCCACTTTGTGACGCCCTTAATAAAGATGCAAGAGGCCAGGTTTCGAGAAAGATACCCATGGATGTGGACTGAAGGTTTAGGGTTTGACCCTTCAGGTAGAGTAACAGAAGTAAAAGATATCAATAGTCCACCCGAAGGATTTACAAACGTAGGAAGTTACGCAGCATACCAGACTCTAGTTTCCCACGGTATTGCCCGACAACTTATGCGATACATTGATCCTGAAGTTTTAATTGCATATTATGTTAATAACGCAATCTCTTAAACAAGTATTCACATTTTGCAGTGCAAATTTACCTGACCTACCTACAGATTTAAGATAAGAAGGAAGAATTTTCTTTTAAAAGATGGAGGTTAAGTTTGCCTGCAGGAAAATAGCTACTTGACAAGTATATAGGATATAGTGAATCATAGGTTATATAGTGAAATCGGGAGTATTTTGAGAAAATTTTTAGCAATACTTTTAAATCTTACAGCTGTTGGAGCTTTATTCTATTTTACCTTTGCAACCATTCAACAAGCCAGGGCAGCAGAACAAAAAGAGGAAACTTTAGAAGGAACCCTGGAGGTTTTACATCAGGACGATTTTCAGAATAATAAATCTAAAGATACTTATTTTTTAAAAACCAAAGATGAAAAATTAGAACTTCAGTTTTCTGATAAAAAACCAGCGCCCAGACCCGGCAGTAAAATCAAAGTCAAAGGGAATAAAAAAGATGGCGTATTAGCTGTAGGAAATGATGGTTTCCAGGTTAGTTCACAATTATCTGTGACCACCCCTGGACCTAAAAAAGTGGCAGTAATTTTAATTAATTTTCAAAATAATGCCATTCAGCCTTACACTGTTGTTGATGCCAAATCATCTATTTTTACAGCCCCTGATTCATCCAACGCCTATTACAAAGAAGCCTCCTTTAATCAGCTTAGCTTAGAAGGAAAAGAGCAGATAGAGGGTGATGTTTTTGGTTGGTATACGATTCCTTATGATAATACTGATTGTAATTATGGGGTTTGGGCACTTGCTGCCAGAAATGCTGCCTATAATGATGGCCACGACATAGATGTAGGGTATACAAACTATGTGTATGCTTTTCCTTCTCCTACTGGCTGTAATTGGAGTGGCTTAACAAATCTTTTAGGCTCTGAATTATGGATTAATACTTCTCAAACACTCTATTTAGAAGAGTTTGTATCGCATGAACTTGGACACAATTTTGGTGCCCACCATGCTAGCAGTTATAACTGTCTGGACTCAAATGGAGTGAGGGTGCCGATTAGCAGTAATTGTGTTATGGACGAATATGGCGACCTTTTTGATGTAATGGGTCATAGCTTCCGCTCTTATTATCATTTTAATAATTTTCATAAAGGGGAAGTAGGCTGGTTTGTTGATACTAATACACAAACCGCCAGCGAGTCAGCCACTTTTAATATAGTTCCAATAGAAACAAGCTCCTCCGCAGTTCAAGCCTTAAGAGTTCCCAAGGACAGGAATTTTGCAGGTAATCCTGTTAATTATTATTATGTTGAATACCGCCAGAGCTTTGGATTTGATTCTTTTAGCCCTACTAGTGAGGTAGTTAATGGTGTTTCCATTAGAATAGCTCCAGAATATGATTTGATCACTCAAACTAAATTAATTGATACTACTCCCGAGACTTTTAGTTTTTCTGATGCGCCGCTAACATTAGGCAGATCATTCACAGACCCTGAAAAAAATATTACCATCACACTCACCAGCCTTACTTCGGCTGCTGCTACTGTTCAGGTGACCATGCCTCCTTCCAACAACACTTGCGTGAGAGCAAACCCGACAGTCAGTGTTGTTCCCGATAGCCAGACCGGTATTCCGGGACAAACTATTTTTTATGAAGTAGCAGTAACTAATAATGATACTCTAGACTGTGGTGCTTCCTCCTTTACCATTGCTCCAGTACTTCCACTCCAGCTGACTCAAATACCCGACGTTTTCCAACGCACTATAATAAATCCAGGAATAACTGATTACAGCCAATTCAGTATTACTTCCGCAACAGATGCAGTAGATGGCAGTTTAAGCTTTGAAGAAGTTGCTGTAAATGACGCAATTCCAAGTTATACTGGCTCTGGATTTGCGCAGTATCTGGTTCAGACTATTGATGTAACCCCGCCACAAGTTTCTTTAATACAACCTCTTAATGGCTCTTTAGTTTCAGGAGTAGTTAATGTTCAAGCTGATGCTTCTGATGCCAATGGAATACAAAAAGTGGAGTTTTATGTAGACAATAACTTACTGGGAACCTCAACGTCTGCTCCTTACTTAGTAAACTGGGATACCAGCTCGTTAGATGGTAATACTTCACACACGTTAGTTGCCAAGGCCTTTGATATTGCAGGAAATATAGCTACTAGCTCAGTTACAGTTACTACTGCAGATCAAAAACCTCCTACAGTCTCCATCCAAAATCCTCTAAATAATTCAACTGTCTCAGGGATTACTGCAATTACAGCTTCAGCTTCAGATGATGTTGGAGTATCCAAAGTGGAGTTTTATGTAGACAATAACTTACTGGGAACCTCAACGTCTGCTCCTTATTTTGCAAGTTGGGATACTACAGGGTTACCTTCCAATTCACAACATACAATAAGCGCTAAAGCGTACGATAGCGCAGGGAATATGGCTACTTCATCGGTAATTACTGTCAGCATTTCAGATATTATTAACCCAACAGTTAATGTTAGTTTTCCAGTAAACGGAAGTAATGTATCAGGTATTGTTGCTATATCAGTTGATGCTGCAGATGATGTTGGAGTAACCATGGTGGACTTTTTGGTGGATGGCGTGTTGTTATCAAGAGATTCAACCTCTCCATTTTCAGCTTCCTGGGATACTACAAATTTTGTTAATAACAGTACCCATACTATAATTGCCAAAGCCTATGATGCAGCCTCAAATATAGGAACATCTTCCACTGTCACTGTGAAAGTTACAGATATTATTGTTCCAAATATTTCAATTACCAGTCCCGCCAATGGTTCAACAGTTCCGAAAAGGACTACTGTCATAATTACAGCCAATGCTTCTGATGTTTCAGGGATTCAAAAAGTGGAGTTTCAAGTTAACGGAGCCTTAAAGTGTACAGATACAAGTGCTCCTTATTCTTGTAGTTGGTCTGTGCCAAATAAACCAAATGTTTTATATACGCTTGAGGCAAAAGCTTATGATGCGGCCAATAATACAGCAGTTAATTCTATAAAAGTTACAGCTAAATAATTCTTCTGCTTTGCATTTTTAATTCTTAACCTGTATAATAATTTTCTCGGTGGTTTACAGAAGAGTGGTCCGACCTGATCCCATCCCGAACTCAGTCGTCAAACGCTCTATCAGGGACGATAATATATTCGCAAGGGTATGTGAAAATACCTCACTGCCGGGATTTAAAAAGAAAGATAGGTGAATATGGATGGTGGATATAATGGAGGAGCTGCTAGCTTCTCAAAGTAAAAAATTAGTAAACTTATCCCGCGGCCAGGAAGTAGAAGGCACTATAGTTTCAATAAATAACCGTGAAATTACCCTTGATCTAGGTGCAAAATCAGAAGGTGTTATTCAAGCCCGTGAGATCTCAGAAGAAAAATTGGAGAATTTAGCGGTTGGAGATAAGCTAAAAGCGTTTGTGGCTCTGGTAGAAAACGAATCCGGCCAGACAATTCTTTCATCCGTTTATCAAACCAGACAATCCAGAGAATCAAGAACAAGAGGTAGAGGTCCAAATTGGCAAAGATTTGCAACAGCCCAAAATCAAAAAAGCAAACTGTCAGGCAAAGTTTTAGAAATCAACAAAGGCGGGCTGATTGTGGATGTGGAAGGATCAAGAGGCTTTTTGCCTAATTCTCAGGTCGGGTTTGAGCTTTTATCCAAAGCTTCCAAAGGAATGGAGGATTTGGTTGGACAAACAATTACCGTGACTGTTTCCGAAATAGACCAAAATAACAATAAATTAATTTTTTCCCAAAAAGCTCAAGTATCTGATGATGTCAAAAATAAACTTAAAGAGTTTAAAAAAGATCAAACAGTTTCAGGTAAAATTGTGGCCACTTTACCATTTGGTCTGGTTGTTAATGTTGCAGGAGTAGAAGGACTGGTATTTATTTCTGATGTAGCCTGGGAAAAAGTGGAAGATTTAGCAAAGCTATATAATGTTGGAGATGAAGTTAAGGTTTTAGTCTTAGGTTTGGATGAGGAGTTAGGTAGATTAAATTTATCTATTAAACATCTAAAAGAGGATCCGTTTGAAAAATTAATAGAAAAATACCCGGCAGATGAGGTGGTAAAAGGAGAAATTATTGGAGTTTCTGAATCTGGTGTGGCAGTTAAACTGGAAGACGGGATAAGCGGAGCTTCTTTGCAAGTAGAAGGCTTTCTGCCGGTTTCAAAAATGGAACCAAATACGCAATACGAAGCAGGTAAAAGTATAAGTTTTTTAGTAGATAGCGTGGATAAGGGAAGACGAAAAATAAACCTGGCCCCGTTTGTAACCTCAACAGCAGGACTTATATATAAGTAAATACTTCTATATAATGCGCTTATGCCAAAGACTCACTCAGTATATATCTGTCAGCAATGCAGCTATAAATCTTCCCAATATCTGGGCAAATGCCCACAATGTGATAGCTGGAACTCGTTTGTTGAAACCGTTGAAGAGCAATCCACCTCGAAGGTGAAGAAAATGCAGTTACACCTTCGAGGTGTGAGTTCGGAGGTAGCCCAAATAATAGATTTATCTAAAATCCAAAAAACTGACTATAAAAGGTTAACCACTAAACTGGAGGAATTTGACAGATGTTTGGGAGGAGGAGTGGTGTTGGGGTCAGTTGTGTTGGTTTCAGGGGATCCGGGGATTGGAAAATCCACGCTACTTACTCAACTTGCTTTAAATGTAGCAAATACTTTGTATGTAGCTGGTGAAGAATCTGCCCAACAAATTAAGCTTAGAGTAGATAGGGTGAAACCAAATGCTTCCCTGATGGTTTTAAATGAAGTAGATGTGGACTTAATAGTTGAGGCTATTACACACGCAAGGCCTGGCCTTGTGATCGTAGATTCCATTCAAAGTCTGGAAACTCAAGAATTAGAGTCTGTTGCAGGATCAGTAGGGCAAGTTAGAGAGTCTGCTCACAGATTACAAAGAATTGCCAAGGATTTGCATATACCAATATTTTTGGTGGGTCATGTCACAAAAGAGGGGAATTTGGCAGGGCCTAAAACCCTAGAGCATATGGTAGACGTGGTTTTATCCCTGGAAGGTGATTTAACAACCCAGTTTCGGATTTTACGCTCAAGTAAAAACAGGTTTGGCCCAACTGATGAGGTAGGTGTGTTTGAGATGGAGAATTCAGGTATGATTGAGGTTAAAAATCCCTCCAGGATCTTTTTGGAACAAAAAGTTGAAGCTCCCGGTTCTGCGGTTGTCTGCATTATGACAGGGATCAGGCCGCTTCTTTTGGAAATCCAGGCTTTGATTACAAAATCAAGCCTGCCTTCCCCCAGAAGAGTGGGGAATGGAGTAGATAACAACCGGCTGCAGATGCTGGTTGCGGTCCTTCAAAGGAGAATGGGCTTATCATTGTGGGATCAGGACATATTTGTAAATGTAACCGGGGGGATTAAGGTAAGTGAACCTGCTTCGGATTTAGGGATCTGCCTTGCTATAATTTCTTCTTTTAAAGATATTGCCATTGAAGATAAAACGGTACTAATAGGAGAGGTTGGACTGTTAGGGGAAGTAAGAACTATAAGACAACTTGATAAAAGAATTAGCGAGGCAAGAAAATTAGGGTACAAAAACATAGTTTCTCCGCCAAATGTTAAAAATCTTCCCCAGGCAGTTAAGGCATCGTTAAAAACCCAATAAAAAGCTCAATAATTTTTGTGGATAATTTGTGGATCTTCGGGTTTTGCTTCGGGGTTTTAATAACCTACGAAATTTTTCTTCTTTCAAAGATACGGTTCATTATTAGTGTAAGTTCAAACAAAGCTACAAGTGGTAAAGTAAGCAAGATATCAGTCAGGATTGAATCTGCCGGAAGAAGGAAAGTAAAGATTAAAGAACCTAAATAAACCCACAGGCGCTTTTTACTTAAGTAGTTGTGACTGATGATTCCAAAGCGCATTAGAAAAAATAAAATTATCGGGAGTTGAAAAGCAAGCCCCATCAATACGGAAACTATCAACACCGTGCTTATGAGACGACTAATATCCAGGATGTTGCCGATACCAAGGGAAACCGACTTGGCCAAAAATATTTCAATCTGCCATTTCATAATGAGAAATCCAGATGAAAAACCCATTAAAAAGAGAATGATGGAAAAAGGTAAAAACCCAAATAACATCTTGAATTCCCCTTTTCTCAAGGCTGGTTTTAAAAAAGACAAAATTTGATAAATCAAGAGCGAAAAAGTAAACACCAGTCCGGTAGCGATGCCACAACTAATTGCCAGATTGATAAATTGGAAGGGAGAAGTAAAGACGATGTTAACTCCTTTAAGGCTAAGAATATCAATCAGGAATTTGATTATTCTTTCATAAAAAACAAAGCCAATAAGAGAGGCAACTGCGAAAACGGCTAATGTAGTGAAGATTCTTTTTCTGATTTCAAAAAGATAAGGAGAGTATTTGCTTAAAGACTTGATGTTTTCCACTACTTTGACTCAGAATCTTTAGAGGCCTTCTTAAATTCTCTAATGGCTTCAGCTAAGCCTTTGAAGAGTTCCGGGATTTTCTTGCCTCCGAAAAGCAAAACTACTATTAAGGCAATGATCAGCCACTCAGTTACCCCAATTGATTGAAGCATAGCTTATTTTGACACCCCCTTTCTATCATCATCAGCTTCTATATATTCGGTAAATTCCCTTTTCATTTTTTTGACCTCTTTGACAGTTTCTCCACTTTTTTTACCAAGCCCTACAATTGCTTTGGCGCCGAAAAGGACTATTAAAATTATTACTAAAATAATAAGTTCTGTCGGACCGATATTTTTTAAGAAGTCTAACATTTTGGGTTAATAATACTATATAACTCAAATTTTAAAAAAACAAGGGGTCAAACTCCCCCTAGATTTAGCTCATGGATGCTGCAAACCAGGAAGACCCATCCCAGTATTCCAAATTATTTGTATCAGTGTTAAAACCAAGGGTTCCTCTCTTTGGCTTTTTGGGCCTATTTTTTTTGTCCCAGGAGGCGATTTTCGGGAAACCGAGTATCATGGATAAGCCCTGGCCAATATTAAGAAAGAGGGGAGAATTTTTTGGCATATTATTTAAATATTATACATTAGATTTTTCTCATACGCAGCTTCAACCACTTAGTGCCACTGCGGTATTCCAAATCTTTTGTTTTAAAGTTAAAACCAATAGTCCCTTGCTTTGCCTCTTTGGGCCTGCCGGATGTGTTCCAGGAGGGAATTGTCTGCTGAGTGAGCGCGTAAGAACTATTTTGATTAATTAAATCCTCTTTAAGAAATAAAGAATTTTTATAAATTACAGGTTCTTCTTCAACCAGTGGCAGCTGGATAGCAGCTGATGGGCTGGGAGAAGGGGTTGGAGAAGGGGAAGGGCTTTTTGAGAGTGAAGGAGAGGCTGCACCAACTGAGGGGGAAGCTGAATGGCCGGCTGAAGGGGATGGTGAAGCAGATGCTGATGGTGAAGCAGAGCCTGCAGTTGATGGTGATACTGATGGTGAAGCACTAGTTACAGCGATTGATGGTGAAGCAGATGGGCTTACTGAGGCTGATGGTGAAACAGATACTGAAGGACTAATAGATGCAGATGGAGAAATGCTAGGTGAGAGAGATTCTGACGGACTGGCACTGGCAGATGGACTAACTGATGCTGATGGAGAAATAGATGGAGATTTGGATCCAGATGGAGAAATAGATGCAGATGGAGAAATAGATCCAGATGGAGAAAGTGAAGGACTAACTGATGCTGAAGGACTAATAGATGCAGATGGAGAAATAGATCCAGATGGAGAAATAGATGGAGATTTGGATGCTGATGGTGAGAGTGATGCAGATGGAGACAGTGATGGACTAGCAGATGCAGATGGAGAAAGTGATGGTGAAAGAGATACTGATGGTGAAATTACTTCTGAAGGACTAACTGATCCTGATGGAGAAATAGATGCAGATGGAGAAAGGGACGGACTTAAACTAGCTGACGGGGATAGAGATGGGGACAGAGATGCTGATGGGGACAAACTGGCTGATGGAGACAGTGACGGACTTAAACTAGCTGATGGACTAAGTGACGCAGATGGAGAAAGGGAAGGGCTTAGACTGGCTGAAGGTGATAAAGACGGACTCAGTGACGCAGATGGAGACAGTGACGGACTAGCAGATGCTGACGGAGACAGTGATGGAGACAGTGATGCTGA
>Ga0209514_10009343_pt1 | contig 10814 bp, 10 predicted proteins | sample Subgrocontami58m_FD_187452 | JGI IMG/M metagenome (GOLD analysis project Ga0209514, IMG submission 187452) | Subsurface groundwater microbial communities from S. Glens Falls, New York, USA - GMW37 contaminated, 5.8 m (SPAdes) (version 3) | ecosystem: Environmental > Aquatic > Deep subsurface >...
GCCCGCTCATCCAAGAGCGGCAAGATGGTGGCGAACTTTTGCGAGAGAGACCCGGGCTTCTTCATGACGAAAGAGTATACTGATTTCCGGCATCAGTTGCTACCTTTATTTATTTACTCCTCCTTACTACGTTTCCAAGCCCAGCCGTGATATTATAGTCATTGCTCATTAGCAGATTACATCGGAATGGTAGCCAAAGGCCGTTAAAAGATTTGATGTTTATATCTCAGAGGTTGTTGTCGAGGAGGCCGCAGCAGGAAACAAAGAATCCGCTGAACAACGATTAAAAGAACTAAAAGGCTTTCCTTATTTGGAGCTAACAGAAAAGGTTGAGAAGATAGCCCAGATATATATGGAAAAACTGGGTATTCCCAAAAAGGCTCTTCGTGATGCAGCCCATCTTGCTGTTGCATCTGTGCATAATATTGATTATCTTGTTACTTGGAATTGTGTCCATCTTGCAAATGGTGAAATCATCAAGAAGCTCCTGAAGATAAATGAGAAACTCAGTATTAAGACACCGGTTATTTGTACACCGGAAGAATTAATGGAGGTATAACATTATGTGGAAGAATCCAATTGTTCAAGAGGCTCGAAAAGTAGGTGAAGAACTCGCCAGGCAGGCAGACTATAACTTGCATACCTTTTTTCAAAAACTGCGAAAAAATGAAAAGGAAGGGCTCTCTGAAGTTCCCAAAAAAATAGTTTCAAAGAAAAGGGTGAAAGTTCCACAGATGCCAGACGTCCGCTAACACCAGGCTTTGCTGCTCCATTATTGGATTTGAAGTTGGAGAAGGGCAGATTGCTACCTTGAGTTACGCCAAGGGTTTGCTCTTAATGACGCATCCATGGATCATCTATGTTTTATGCCTTATCTTCTTCTTGCCCAGGTGGGGATTTGTGAAGTCGCTTATTGCCGGTGTGCTGACCTATATGATCCTTGCAGGGATTGTCAGTATTGTTATGAAACATCTGGGGCGGGGATAATAAACGATAACGAGATAATACCATTTATAATTCCTGTGAGGTTTCTCTTTGTAATTGTATTGACATAGCAAATTATTATTACATTTACAAAATAAATTCAACAAATCGCTGTATTAACGCAATAGAAAATATCAATATTTATTATTTAAGATGCGACCCTTTGCGCTCCTTTAATCTCAGAGTAATCTATGAAAAGGACAGAACCTAAGAAACTCTCTAACCACGATTCTTTAACAGTTACATTAATGACTAAATTGCAGGGCTTATCGGAACTTTGCCTAACAACAAAAGTTCTTGTACCTCTCTTCAACGCACTTGGCTTCGATAAAGTTGATTATCATGGTGGACCCTATGAGAATGGTAAAGATTTAATCTGCTGGAAAACAGACGAACTTGGTTGTATAGAATTAGCAGTTGCACAAGTGAAAAAATATCAACCAACTTCAGCAGCATCGGATACCCGATGTTTTGGAGAAATCATAACTCAACTTCAGCAAGCAAGCGAAAACCCAGTTCCAAATATTAATGGACAAATATTTTGTCCATCAACGATTTACTTTATCACTCCATTCCAAATTGAAACACGTGCACTTCAAAGTCGATTTGAAGGATACACAACACTAAAGCCACGACCTAAAATTATCGACGGACCGTTTCTTGTAAAACTAATTCGGAAAAATCTGCCTCAATTAGCCAATGAACTTTCTGGCAAAGAATTCCTATTCAAAGATACAATTACTAAGAATTTAACAAATACTGACCTTCTTAATGCACTTAACATAAAACTAAATAAAGATATTTCGTCTTTTTACTGTGATCTTGATTTTGGAGTAGGTAAAATTACAACACGATTTTTTTCCTCACTGAGTTTTAAACCCCAAATAATACCTCTTTCACTAATACCTTCAAGTTGGGAGAGCTTCAAAAGTTGTTGCCAATTCGCAGAATCGTTCTTTGGTGTAACACTTATTTCACCATCTGAAGATGAAATCAAAAAAGACTACGCGCAACGAAATGAAAAATATGAAAGTGAGAAAAAAAATAATAAACGAAAACCTAATAAAAAACTTAAGTCTTCATTAGAAGATCAACCGCTAGAACCTGAATATCTATTTAAACTCGATGGTCGAAACCTTGCAAAAAAACTCATGTCTAAGCAAAAATGGCTCAGAGAGCAAACAGAGAAGTTTAACTCTAATGAACCATCTGTATCAAAATTGCGTAAGTTTTTAACTGATTGTGAAAAATTATTCGAGGCAGCGGAAAAAATTTTAAAAGATACTAACATCTCTAGAGCCATTGGAATCTATGATAGACAACAATATAGTAGCGTAGAAAAAGCTGCCCGTCTCAGTGTCCCCTTACATACCATATTTGACACTCGACATAACTTTGCGATATTAGGTGATGCTGGTGCAGGGAAAACAACAAGCTTGCAAATGTATGCTAAACGTCGATTGGAGAATACAGGCGAAGAAGAATTAATTCTATTTGTACCTCTTGCCCGAGTCTTTGCAGCACTTGAGAAAGAAAGGATCAAGCCAAAAGGCAGTACACCAGTACAGTTACTCGAATATGGTATCATCTCTCACCTTCGTATTTTGGGATTAGATATTATACCAACTGAGTTCTTACTTATTTTGCAGACAAAACAAGTCGTTTTTTTACTTGATGGTATTGATGAAGTAATAAAACAAGCATCATGGATCTTAGAAGCGATTAATGGTTTACACAAGCGTTATTCGAATGCACAAATAATTGTTTCTTCGAGAATGAGTGGTGATTACTTAGATAAAATACCCTTCTTCGGAATTACGCTTCTACCTTTTACTGATAAACAACGTGAGCGATTCATTAGGGGATGGTTCAATGAACAAAGCAAATCAAAAGTAACTTGCATTTTAAAACATATAAATAAGTTTAAAGAACTTGGTGAGATTTTAAGAAGTCCTCTACTTGCTACAATTCTTTGTGTACTTGCAGAGCATAACATTCCTTTACCAGATAGTGAAATTCGCCTTTATGATGAACGCATGAGACTTCTACTTGGTCACTATGATATCCATAAACAAGCCGTGAGAGTAAAATCGCAGTATTATTTTTTAGAGCGTGTAGCACGTAAGTTAGCTTATCAACTTCATAAAACTGGTGTGCGTCAAACAGAACTAGAGGTATTACATAGTTGGGCTATCAATGAACTTGCGGGGCGATTAAAAACAGAACAAATTATTCTTGCTGTTGATGAGCTTATCGATCCATGTAACATTTTAACCCCAATGACTAATGATGGCCAGATAGGATTTGGGCATCTTCGGTACCAAGAATATCTCGCAGCATGTGAACTTAAAACTAATAGAGGAATTGGAATTGGTCAACTAATGCATCAAAGTTGGTGGCGTGGAGTTCTCGTGTTATTTGCACAAATGACTGATGATGTTGAATTTATTATAGATTGGGTAGTAAAAAATGGAAAAGTTTCAGACGTACGTGAAACTCTAGAGGCAATGCTTGCTGTTCGGCCAATGAAAGAAAGAAAAGAATTGAGATCATTAATATCTGAACATGTAAAATTAGATAATTTAGATGCAGCATTTCAAAATGATGTGGAAATGCAAAAAACAATTGATGAGAAATTTGATACAGAATTTAAAGATATTGAACTAAATGATAGTTGATATCTTGTCTAGAATACAATACGTGTAGTAACTCATTGTAAAGCAAGAGGTGCAAGAAGGGTCACCCATTAGAAGGCTTTTGTCAAGCGAAAAAAACACTCTACAGCAAAAAATCGCAGATTTTTTGCATTATCAAACAAAATAATACTACTGTCTAACAAGCATTCATCCCATCGACCGCACCCGTATTTTCAACATTTTAGTTACAGATTATAAATCCGCACCAGTCACCCATCCGGATCAAGGCTTTTTTAGGAATTATTGTGTACGAGTAATCCCTTCGCCCCTGACAAGTATCTGCCCCAGAAAATCGTTGGTGCCATGCTGTGTCCAATTGATTGTCACAAACTTATGGCTCTATGGCCAACCCTTTGTGGCTCGCAGCATAGGCGGACTTTGAAGATTATGCTTTTCAGACTCTTTTTATGAATGGAACAGCTTCCCAATCACATCTCATGGTTTGATTACCAACCCCAATACCGGTTCACCGTCCCATTCTATAATTCCTTTACATTACTCTCTCCTTTTTAATCGTGAGTGGAACAGTTTCCATTCCCCGTTTTCACGAGGACAAGTTTGTTTGGGTTTTATAAACCACTTCGTATCTCCTTGGTTCCCTGCTCCACCCACGGTTCTATTGAAATAATTTCTTAGGATCAAATGGTTTTTGGTCTTTTATGATAAAGTAACACGCCTTGGCTATCTTGTTGCTTAACGCCTTGATCGCCACGATTTTGTTTGTCTTCGACGCCTTGCGTTGATGCCAACTCCTGGCAGGTTCACTATACCTCCTCATAAAATTCGCCGCTTCCACATATGCCCACGCCAAATATTTATTCCCGTTCTTTTTATTGCCCTCTCCTTTCTTCTTGCCGTTTGATACCTTTTTGGACGATACACACCGGCAGTATGAGGAATAATCTGATACCGTTGGAAACCGGTTGATGTCTCCGGTTTCGAGCATGATCGTTATCCCTAATATTTCCCCTATCCCTGGTACTGTTACCAACTCTTTATACGGATATCTTAATTTTACTTCTTTCAGTACGACCTTTTCTATCCTGTCTATCTGTTCATTGAAAAAGTCTATTACCGCCTTGTCAGTCTGGACCGCCATGATAAGGTGTTCATCCGATAACTGCTTGCTTATTTCTTCTTCGCTTAGTTTCTTCGCATCGTTGACTTTCAACTTTCTTCCCGTATTGCGATTCACCATGTTTTGCAGGCTTAATATATGCGCTGTTCTGTGCCGTACCAACATCGTTCGCTTTCTCAATAAATCCCTTACTGGCCGTATCTCTTTCGGATAAATATATCCTTCCGGTAATATACCCAGTCGGAGCATATGTGCCAGCCAATATGAATCCCATTTGTCATCCGTATACTTCATGCCAGAATACTGCTGCATTGCTGCAGGATTTGCCAGGTGTACCTTGTATTTCGCTTCCTGTAATCCATCTACCAACCAATACCAGTTGTACGTCGACTCTACCACTATCCCTTGTATCTCCTTCTTAAACGGCTTCAATTCCTTTAATATCACGCCAAGGTCATTGGGGAGTTTCTTCCCAAATATCCGACTGTCTTTCTTATCTATCACCCCGGTATAATTGCTATCCGAATGTAAATCTATTCCCACAAAATATCTCATACATGCTCCTCCTGTTTATCAGTTTTAACAGCTTATTTCACGATGCCTTTATGATACCATTTGGCATCTGATTGTTAAGGAGCCTTCTATATGATTATCACATCTTAAATCTTAAATAATCTGCAAGAAATTCCTAAGAAAGTAATTTGGGGTCAAACCTTCATAATTCAATTGACAAGAAATGAGAAGTAAATAAAATGTGTAGCAATGGCAAGACCATTACGAATAGAATTTGAAGGTGCTTTTTATCATATCACATCAAGAGGCAATCTGAGAGACAGAATATTTTTTGATGACAAAGACTTGTCCTCATGAAGATGGGGACAGGGAAACGTTTTTAGAGATACTCAGAAGAACAAAAGAACGGTACGGATACCTCCTCCATGCTTACCAGCAGGTTATCCTTATCGTTAGGTCTCTTCCAAAACAAGAATTCGAGGATGAGGTACTTTAATCAATATGCTACCTGATTCATTTAGATTGTCCAATCTGTGTTATGGACACGAAGGGAAATATATTTGCTCTCTAAAGGGCAGATTTGATCCGCAGTTAGTTAATGAACCAATTCAACTGGGGCAGTTATCATGTGGATGTTGGATTGTCCTCGATGGAAATAACCGAATTGGGCTGATTCTTAAACATAATATAGAAGCCAAGATAGGTGAATTCCCAAAAAATATATTTACATTTTTTAAAAATGAAGAATTCGATGAAGGAGAAATATATTATTGGAATCCGTATCCAAAAACGTTTGGTTATATTCTTCCTCTCAGTAAACAATTAAATATTGTTATTAAAAACAAAAAATCATTTAAAAGTGAAGCAGATTACCAAAATGAAGTAAACAAAATTACATCTTTGCTAACAAAAAAAATGCACCCATGTCCTGCGCGTGCCATACCAGGCCTAACAAGGCGCTGCAGCCGACCGCGTACCGCGCCGCTTCGCTCTGCGGCGAGCGGCCCGGTTGAGATTGGTCGTTGTGCCCGAAAAATAAGAGACAGCAATGGAGCTACGCAAGCTTTCAGACATTATTATTGAGATCGCCAAACAGGGCCTGTCGTGCGAGAAATATGCTCATTCTGAAGTCATGCATGCGCTAATGGCTCTGGCGCATAGCATGGAACCGGGAGACGGTCTCGGAAAGTTATACTCCAAGAGAACAGTACATTGGTTTCATAAACCAGCTCCGGCTGTCGGCAAAAAGCATCCGCAGGGAATTAGTTTCAGAGGATTGGGAGGCCATCATAAGCCGCATGAGAGCATACAAAAGGCAGCATTTCCAAAACGATCGCAGAGTCATAACTGCTTGTGGGTTCACGGAGAGGGAAACCCTCCAAGCACAATGGCACGATGGGGCACAACAAACGCATCAACGCGGGAAGTAGAAGGGGAATCAAGGGTTAAACCTTCATAATTCAATATTTTATTTGTCTCTCATATTTGGCAATTGAAATATGAATATCTGACCCTTGCTCTCCTCCTCGTGCCTCGCTCCGGCTTCCAGGCGCGGCTGAGATCGAGCGTTAGGCAAGAGGGACAATTAGAAATCGAGCTGATGGAGAAATTCTATGTCTTATAACGACGTAAATTATGAATGGACAAAAAAGGGAGGTACTCTAAGCGATAAGACTGCTTTTGAAGAATTTGGATTGACACAAAATGACATCATGAAAGCAATTAATGAGGGAAAGCTCCAATTTAGAGAGGGCAGTATATACGGAAATCCATATTTTAGATTGCTTAGATCGGAAGTTGAAAAATTGGCTTCAGAAAGATTTGGGAAAGATTTGTTTAATAAGAAAAAGGCTAAGAATGAATTGAAAAAAATAAATAAAGAAATAAAAGAATTGAAATCGAAGATCGCAGGACTTGAAATTAGAAAAAATGAATTAACTCAAATTATTAAAGCCTAACAAGCCACTCAAGCCGACCAGGATTAACGGTGCCACGTTTTCAAGCCGTCGTTTGTGGCCGGGGCGGCCACATGCGGGTTCGTTTGTAACCCCTCATTTGAAAAAACCTGAAGACTCCTGCCTGTGCGTGGGGGGCAGCGGAGGGTCACATCTTAATTCTTAAATAATCGGCAAGAAATTCCTATAATAACGCAATAGAAAATATCAATATTTATTATTTAAGATGCGACCCTTTGCGCTCCTCCAAACAAGAACAGAAGCAACTAAAGAAATAAAAAATAAAACATGAATTGAATTCCTGGGACACCATACTTTATATTGACTCAATATTGAAAAATGATCCCGACCCCTTTAGGGTGTATACTAGAAGGAATCTGATTATGAAAGAAATGTCAACCAAAGATTATTCCCTTTATTGTATTCTTATACTGGTTAATATCGCAGGTATTTGGGTATCTTCATACCTCTCTAAACATGGTGAGCTAACTGCAGTAAAAGAAAGCCTTGTTAAAATGACAGAAGGGCAAGAACAAATAAAGGCAAGAATTTCTGGCGAGTTGTTAGTTGAACAGAAACTATGGGATTTAAAGAGAGAAACATATTGGGAACTAACTAATGTTCTTCGCGAATTAAGTACTGATCTCTGGGATTTATTACACGAAGGTTTCTTGCCAGACGAAAAGACAATTAATCCAGACAAGAGAATTACACAACCGCTTATAGAAAGATTTTCAAAAAATTTAGATAAGAAGATAAGTCTTACAGCTCCCTCATTTATAGTTCTTTGCCCGGAAGCCATAGAAGCGTTGCAGGCACATACAAACAAATCAAGACAGATAACTAAAGAGTTCAAGGAAGGAAAACTGGATACTCTCAACTATTATAAGTCAACCAGGGAAACAAATGATGATCTTTACAATAAAATAATCGAAATCGCAAAGAAAGACCTATCCGGCAATATTAGAAATGAGAAAAATTAACACTATCTTACTGGTACTGGCAAATGAATGGGAAAAGGGGCAAATCTTTACAGTTGACAAAAATATCAATTTGGTAGTTTTATGTTATTTTCAACATATTGCCGTCAACACGCGGCTGGTTAGCTTTTTCGTTATTGGGGACACGAGGTCGCTTTAGTTACTGTTTAGCAGTGAGATTATTGCTGACTAAACACAGGAACAAGAATTTGTTTTGAGTGGCGCGAAGGTAACGCTTATCAAGTCGAGATTGTTGATTATCATGGGTAGGTTTATGAGCAAAGAAAGATTACCACCAATCCATCCTGGTGAAATTCTATTAGAGGAATTTCTTAAACCGTTGGGGCTTAGTCAGTACCGCTTGGCGAAGGAGATAAACGTTCCGGCCCGACGGATCAATGAAATCGTTTTGGGCAAGCGAGCGATTACTCCGAATACGGCATTACGGCTATCACGCTATTTTGGTCTATCAGAGCGGTTTTGGATGAATTTGCAGGCCCGCTATGATTTAGAGGTAGAAAAGGATCGATTACAAGACCGATTGGAAAAAGAAGTGCTGGTTTATACAGCTACCGCGTAATGGGAAATAAGATAGAGAGACAGGATTGACCGGATAGACTGGATAATGGCAAAGGAAAACACGAGGCCACAAAATCCTGTGAATCCTGTTCATCTTGTCGAAAAAAATACAGTTTAATTTGCCAACGATCCTTACACAAGACCGAATTAGTTGTCGTTTATGGATTCCAACTCAGCGTGGATGGTATCCCACCCATTATAAAGGGTGCTCAATTCCTGAATTATAGTTTTGTGCTGCGTGTTGATTTCGACAGATTTTTCTTTGTTATTATAAAGTGTGGGATCTAAAAGGATATGATCCAGTTCCTTCTTTTGTGAGCCTTCTGCTCATGAATGTTTCCTGTGTAATATCTTCTCTTTATGGCAAGTTTTTCTGTATAGCAGTATCATAGTCCCACTCTGGATGATAAGGCATTTGTGACACGATCAACCTCATCGGCTAGTTCTTGAAGTTTTACCATGACTATTTTTGCATTTTTGTTTGCCTTTGTAATATAGGGTTTTAGTGATATAAGTCCAGTTGTGGTAAGGTCATTGCCAAGAGCTGTTTTTATATCTGTCAGATCAACAATGAAAGGTTGATACGTAATCTGGACTTCTTGTGCCAGGTTTGTGATGCGGCTAAAGGTCTCGCTTAGTTCCCTGCGCCGTTCCTCTCCCGTTGAGCGCAATTCTGAATTTATGATGTCTAATAACTCTTTCTCCCATGTATCGAAATATCGTCTCCCTTTTATGGCCATATCTTCGGCATGTTTGCTCATATTGCGTGAGTTTTCTGTTGTACGGTTTAGTTGTTTTACAAAATTTTTATAAGGCTTGTAAAGATCTCCTTCTCCGGTTTTTGTAATCTGGTTCAGTGCCGCAAGTGTTTCATTTATCTGATTTAGATTCTTTGACAGTTCTTTGTGGAATTCTTCAATGCTCGATACCGCCTTTTGTTTTTTTTCTGGACCAGTTGAGGCACAACCAGAAAAAATAGAATGAGCACCCCACATAACAATGAAGAGAGTTGCAAGACCAAGCGCATTCCATTCGATTGATCCTTTTTTCTGTTTATACTTTTTTAACCATTCACGTATATGTTTCATCATGTCCTATGCTCCTGTAAATCCCGTTTATCCTGTCGAAAAAAAACAGTTCAATTTGCCAACGATCCTTACACAAGATCGAATTAGTTGTCGTTTACGGATTCCAATTCGGCGTGGATGGTATCCCACCCATTATAAAGGGTGCTCAATTCCTGAATAATAGTTTTGTGCTGCTTGTTGATTTCGACAGATTTTTCCCTGTTATTATAAAGTGTGGGGTCCAAAAGGATATGATCCAGTTCCTTCTTTTGGGTTTCCAATGAGGCAATCTTTTCCTCGATGTTTTGAATCTCTTTTGTGAGCTTGCGTCTCCTGGCGTTCAGCTCTTTTTTCAGCAAGTATTGTTGCTTCTGTGAACTGCCCTCTTCCTGTCTCGGAAGAGATGCTCCGTTCGTTTTGACTTCTGCGGTGTCTCCGTGTAAAGTTGCTGCCTTCATTTCAAGAAAATCTCCAAAACCTCCCAAGTGGATGTGGATATTACCATTTCGTAGTTCATAAACTTTGGAGACCAGGCCATCCAGAAAATCTCTATCGTGAGATACGATCAACACACTTCCTGTATATTCCAATAAGGCATCCTTGAGAATCCGCTTGGTGGTAATATCAATATGGTTTGTGGGTTCGTCAAGGATTAGGAAATTCGTGGGCTTTAGAAGCATTTTGGCAAGGGACAGACGCGACTTCTCGCCGCCGCTCAGGACGCGGACGGTCTTGAAGACATCATCACCAGAAAACAGAAATGCCCCTAATATGTGTCTGACTTGAGGAATCATGGAAAATGGAGCTACCGATTCGACTTCCTGCAATAACGTATTGCCGCTATTTAATTTTTCAGCATGCTCCTGGGCAAAATAATCAAAAAGGACATTATGCCCCATCTTGATAGCGCCTGAGTGCGGCTGTTCCAGACCGGCTATGATGCGCGATAACGTGGACTTTCC
>Ga0209514_10009344_pt1 | contig 10814 bp, 9 predicted proteins | sample Subgrocontami58m_FD_187452 | JGI IMG/M metagenome (GOLD analysis project Ga0209514, IMG submission 187452) | Subsurface groundwater microbial communities from S. Glens Falls, New York, USA - GMW37 contaminated, 5.8 m (SPAdes) (version 3) | ecosystem: Environmental > Aquatic > Deep subsurface >...
CTGAACTCGGGCGTGACCATCCCGGCTTCGGCCATTTACAATCAGGCGGGCATTCCCATGATCAGCGGTTCGGCGACCAATCCGCAACTGACCGAGCAAGGCTTCAAAACCGTATTCCGCGTGGTCGGCCGCGACGATCAGCAGGGACCCGCGATCGCCAGCTACCTGACCGGTGAAATCAAACCCAAGACCGTGGCGGTGATCGATGACGCCACCGCCTACGGCGAAGGCCTGGCCAACGAAGTCGAAAAGACGTTGAAGGCGGCCGGCGTAAAGGTGCTGCCGCGCGAGAAGGGCACGGACAAGACCGCCGACTTCAAGGCCATCCTCACCAAGATCAAAGGCAAGAAACCGGACGCCGTGTTCTATGGTGGCATGGACGCGACCGGCGGCCCGCTGCTGAAGCAGGGGCGCGAGCTCGGCATCAAGGCGGTGTTCGCTTTCGGCGACGGCGCCTGCACCGACAAGATGAAAGAGCTGGCTGGCGATGCCGCGGAAGGATTGCTTTGCTCGCAGGCCGGCCTACCGGTCCAGGCGGCGAACAAGAAGTTTCTTGACGCTTACAAGGCGAAATTCAAGATCGATCCCATTCTATATGCACCGTTCACTTACGACGCGGCGAATCTGCTGATTGAGGCGATGAAAAAGGCGAACTCGCCCGATCCGGCGAAATACCTGCCTGTACTCGCCAAGATCAGCTATGGCGGCGCGAGCGGCAAGATCGAGTTCGACGAGAAAGGCGACCGCAAAGACGCCGAGATGACGATTTTCACCATGAAGGGTGGCAAGATCGAGCCGATTGCGATCATCAAGGGCGGAAAAACCACCAAGTTCGAGGACTTTCTCAAGGCAGCCGAACCGGCGGCACCAACTGCGGTGGATGCCGGAGCAGCCAGGGCTGGCGATGCACCGAAGGCCGCGGCTGAACCGGCGAAGGCGGCGGACGCAGCGAAAAAGTAAGCTCTTGGGGGCAATCCTCGCTCCTGCCGCAGAAAAACGGCGCCTACGGGCGCCGTTTTTTTTCGCCTGCGGGCGGCGGCGGCCGTGCTCGGACAGAACCGCTTTGCGTTCCTCGCGCCTTTGCGCTTAAATCCGCCCAGGCATGGACATTTTTCTGCAGCAGATCGTCAACGGGCTCACGCTGGGCAGCGTCTATGCCGTCGTCGCGCTGGGCTACACCATGGTGTACGGCATCATCCAGTTGATCAACTTCGCCCACGGCGAGGTGGTAATGATAGGCGCGATGGTCGCATTCTCAGTGATCACGGCGCTCGCGGGCACGGCTCTGCCGCCGGTGCTGATTGTGTTTGCCGGGATACTGGCTGCGGTGCCGGTATGCATGCTGCTGGGCTATGCCATGGAACGCATCGCCTACCGGCCGTTGCGCGGCGCGCCGCGGCTCGCGCCGCTGATCACCGCCATCGGTATTTCCATCATCCTGCAGCATGTGGCGCTGCTCATCTGGAGCCGCAACCCGCTTGCTTTTCCGCAGATCATTCCGCTCGCCAGCTTCGACGTTGGTGGCGCCATCATCACCGGGGCGCAGATCGCCATTATCCTGACTTCGGTGCTGATGATGGGTGGACTCACGCTGATGGTGTACCGCACCAAGCTCGGCATCGCCATGCGCGCGACTTCGCAGAACCCGCAGGTGGCGGGCCTGATGGGCATAGACGTCGACCGCATCATTGCTTTCACCTTCATCGTCGGCGCCGCGCTGGGCGCGGTGGCCGGCGTGATGGTCGGCACTTATTACGGCATCGCCCACTACAGCATGGGTTCGCTCCTCGGCCTGAAAGCTTTTTCGGCCGCCGTGCTGGGCGGCATCGGCAATCTGGCGGGTGCGATGCTGGGCGGCATTCTCCTCGGCATCGTCGAAGCCCTCGCCGCAGGCTACATTGGCGATCTTACCAACAACGTTTTCGGCAGCAACTACCAGGACGTGTTCGCTTTTCTGGTGCTGATCGCGGTGCTGGTATTCCGGCCCTCCGGATTGCTCGGAGAGCGGGTAGGAGACCGCGCTTGAAGCCGAAGGCGCGGGACACGAGACCCGAACTCGGGGCGGGATGCGCGGGGTGAATATTTTTTCCAAAGCGCAAGCGCAGTGGCTTGGTGTCGCGCTGGTCGCGATCGCGTTGATCGGACTGCCGTTCGCGCTCGCATCGGTGGGAACGGCGTGGGTGCGCATTGCCAACCTCGCCATTCTGTTCGTATTCCTGTCGCTCGGCCTGAACATCGTCGTCGGTTTCGCCGGACTGCTCGACCTGGGATACATTGCCTTTTATGCGGTGGGCGCCTACGCCTACGCCCTGCTCGCATCGCCGCATTTCAATCTGCATCTGCCGTTCTGGGTGATTTTGCCCATAGGCGCGCTCGTCGCCTGCCTGTTCGGCGTGCTGCTCGGCGCGCCCACGCTGAAATTGCGCGGCGACTATCTCGCCATCGTCACGCTCGGTTTCGGCGAGATCGTGCGCATTTTCCTCAACAACCTGTCGCAGCCGGTGAATATCACCAATGGCCCGCAGGGCATCTCGCGCATCGACCCGTTCCGTTTCGGCTCCTTCAGCTTCAGCCAGACGGAGACCATGCTCGGCCTCGTGTTTTCCGGACCGATCAAGTACTACTACCTGTTGCTTTTGCTGTTGCTGCTGGCGATCGTGGTCAACCTGCGTCTGCAGCATTCGCGCATCGGCCGGGCCTGGGAGGCGGTACGCGAGGACGAGATCGCGGCGCGGGCGATGGGCATCAACACGACCCACATCAAGCTGCTCGCTTTCGCCATGGGCGCCTCCTTCGGCGGTGTCGCCGGCGGCATGTTCGCCGCCATCCAGGGTTTCATCAGCCCGGAAAGTTTCGTCCTGGTCGAATCCGTCATGGTGTTGTCCATGGTGGTGCTGGGTGGCATGGGCAATATCTGGGGGGTGGTGCTCGGGGCGGTGCTGCTTTCGTTCGTGCCCGAACTGCTGCGCTATACGGTCGAACCGCTGCAAAAATCGCTTTTCGGTAGATCGATTATCGAGCCGGAGGTGATACGCATGCTGCTGTTTGGTCTGGCGCTGGTGCTGATGATGCTGTACCGGCCGGCGGGCCTGCTGCCTTCGGCAGTAAGGAAGCGCGAGCTGGCGAAAGTGGCGGCATGAGCAGGAAGCAGGGGCCCCATGCAATGGGGATGCGACCGACCGCGATTGCCGCCGGACGCCGACAGTGCCCAGGCTCGAACTTGGACGAAGGATCGGAGGCGGCGGAATGAGCGAAGTCCTGCTCCGATGCGCAAACCTGGACAAACGCTTTGGCGGCGTGCTGGCGCTGGCCGAGGTCGGATTCAGCATCAAACGGGGCGAGATCTACGGACTGATCGGTCCCAATGGCGCGGGCAAGACGACCCTTTTCGATGTGCTCACCGGCATTTACGCGTCCGAAGGGGGTGGCTTCCGATTCGCCGGCGAGGCGCTTGCCGGGCTCAGGCCCGACGAAATTGCGGCGCGGGGCATCGCCCGCACGTTCCAGAATATCCGCCTGTTCGGCAATCTCTCCGCCCTGGACAACGTGATGATAGGGCGCCATGTGCGCACCCGCGCCGGGGTGTTCGGCGCGATCCTGCGCACCCGCGCCACGCTCGCGGAAGAGGCGGCAATCGAGAAGCGCGCGCTGGAGCTGCTCGGATACGTCGGCATTGCGGCGCGCGCCAACGACGTAGCGCGGGAGCTCCCCTATGGCGATCAGCGCCGGCTGGAGATCGCGCGCGCCCTTGCCACCGAGCCGAAGCTGCTCGCGCTCGACGAACCGGCCGCCGGCATGAACGCGACCGAAACCCAGGAACTGAAGAAGTTGCTCGAACGCCTGCGCGCCGACGGCATCACCATACTGCTGATCGAACACGACGTGAAACTGGTCATGGGCCTGTGCGATCGGGTGCTGGTGCTCGATTACGGCCGCAACATTGCCGAAGGTCCGCCGCGCGAGGTGCAGCGCGACCCGCGTGTCATTGAGGCTTATCTCGGCGGGGCGGCCGCATGAGCCCGTTGTTGGCACTGGCGCGGCTGGAAGTGGCCTACGGCGGCATCAAGGCGGTCAAGGGTATAGACCTTGACGTTTCCAAGGGGGAGTTGGTGTGTCTGATCGGCGCCAATGGTGCCGGCAAGACGACCACCCTCAAGGCCATCGCCGGTCTGCTGCCGGTCGCCGCAGAGGCGATACGCTACGACGGCGCGCCTATCGGAGGCACGCGGGCATTCGAACTGGTGCGCCGTGGCCTGGCGCTGGTGCCGGAGGGCCGCGGCGTGTTCGGCCAGCTCACGGTGGCGGAGAATCTTGCCATGGGCGCCTATGCGCGCGGCAATGCCGCAGCGGTGAAACAGGATCTCGCGCGCGCGTTCGACCTGTTTCCGCGGCTGGCCGAGCGCCGCGGCCAGTCTGCGGGCACGCTCTCCGGCGGCGAACAGCAGATGCTCGCCATAGGCCGCGCGCTGATGAGCCGGCCGAAGCTGTTGCTGCTGGACGAGCCCAGCATGGGACTCGCGCCGCTCATGGTGCAGAAGATCTTCGAAACCATACTGGCTGTGGCGAAGGAAGGCGTAACCATCCTGCTGGTGGAACAGAACGCCAGGCTCGCGCTCGAGGTAAGCTGTCGCGGCTATGTGATGGAAACCGGTTTGATCACCTTGTCGGGGCCTGCGCGCGAACTGCTCGTCGATCCGAAAGTGCGGGCCGCCTACCTGGGCGAAGCCGATTGAGTCTCCGGTGGTGCGACCTACCGGCTAGCGCGTTCACTTCACCTTGGCTAGATCCGCCTCGGTGGTAAACGAATCCGCAAAGAACTCCTCCGGCGGCAGCGCGCACTGCGCGCTTAAGTCGCGCCGCGCTGCCTCGATCACCACCGGCGCGCCGCAGGCGTAGACTTGATGGCCGGAGAGGTCGGGAAAATCCTCCATCACTGCGCGATGGACGAAGCCGCCGCGCCCGGCCCAGCCGTCTTCGGGCAGCGCGTCGGAAACCACCGGGACGTAGTTGAAGTGCGCGTGTTCGGCCGCCCAGCGCCGAGCGAGTTCGTCCATGTACAGATCAAGCGGGCGGCGGCCGCCCCAGTACAAGGCCATGGGCCGGGTGATACCCTTGTGCAGCGCGTTCTCGATAATCGCCTTGATCGGCGCAAAGCCGGTGCCGCTGGCGAGTAACACCATCGGTTTTTCGCTGTCCTCGCGCAGAAAGAACGTGCCGTGCGGTCCTTCGAAGCGCAGGATGTCGCGCGCTTTCATTTTTCCGAATACATGGTCGGTGAACAGGCCTCCGGAAAGATGACGCACGTGGATCTGCAACAACGCATCGTCATGCGGCGCGTTGGCCATGGAATAGCTGCGCCGCTTGCCATCCTTGAGCAGAAACTCGATATACTGCCCCGCTAGATATTGCAGGCGTTCACTTGCCGGGAGTTTGAGGGAAATCACCGCGACGTCCGGCGCGGGCTTGTCGATGGCCTGCACGCGGCAAGGCAGGATTTTGATCTGCTGGTCCTTGATCGCGCCGACCTCACGGCATTCGATGACGATGTCGCCAAGCGGGCGGGCAACGCAGAACAGCGCCAGCCCGCTTGCCTGCTCTTCGGCCGACAACGCGGTATCGGAATGCTTGCCATAATCGACCTTGCCTTCGACTAGCTTGCCCTTGCAACTGCCGCAGGCGCCATTGCGGCAACCGTAGGCGAGGCCGAAACCTTCGCGCAGTGCGGCGACGAGCACAGTTTCGTCGGGTTCGACGTGGAACGAGTGGCCGCTGGGCCGGATGGTGACCTGATGAGACATGGGCAATAGCCTGTTCCAATCCTATCGCGATGAGAGCGGGTACAATTTTACTATGAACAGGCTGCTGATCGTTGGTTGCGGCGATATCGCGCTGCGCGCGTTGCCTCTCCTCACGCGCCGTTACCAGGTTTTCGGCCTGGTTCGCTCGGCCGCGCAGGCCGATCGCGTCGCTGCGCTAGGCGCGATACCGCTCGCTGGCGATCTCGATGATTCGGCTACGTTGCATGCGCTCCCCGAAGGCACGGGCCTGGTATTGCACCTGGCGCCGCCGGGCGAGAGCGGTAACCGGGACGAACGCACCGCCAACTTGATCGCAGCTCTCTCGAAGCGGCCGCCCGAGCGCCTGGTCTACATCAGCACCAGCGGTGTCTACGGAGATTGCGGCGGGGCCTGGGTGGACGAGGACCGGCCGGTCGCGCCGCAGACGGCGCGAGGCCAGCGCCGGGTCGACGCGGAACGCGCGCTCTTCGTCTGGGGCAAGCAGAGCGAGGTGGCGGTGGTTGTTCTACGCGTGCCCGGGATTTATGCGGCCGAGCGCTTGCCGCTGGCGCAGTTGAAGCGCGCCTCGCCGGTATTGCGCGCCGAGGATGACGTCTACACCAATCACATCCACGCCGACGACCTGGCTGGTGTCTGCCTGGCCGCGCTCGAACGGGGCGGAGCCGGCCGCGTATACAACGCGAGCGACGACAGCGAGATGAAAATGGGCGATTACTTCGATCTGGTGGCCGATCGTGCGCGCCTGCCTCGGCCGCCGCGCATTGCGCGCGCGGCGGCCGAGGCAGGCGCGATTGCCGAAGGGCTGCTGTCGTTCATGCGCGAATCACGACGTCTCACCAATACGCGCATGAAAGCCGAGCTGGGCGTGCGCTTGCGCTATCCCAGCGTCCACGAGGGCGTGCCGGCGGTGGTCGCGAACTGAATCCCGACAAAACCCATGGACAGCTTGCTCGTCGTCACCAACCTGCCGGACCGCGAAAGCGCCGAAAAGCTTGCCACGCTGCTGGTCGAACGACGCCTCGCCGCTTGCGTCAACATTCTCGCCCCCTGCAGCTCGGTATACCGCTGGCAGGGGGAAATCCGGCATGACGAGGAGCATCCGCTGCTGATCAAGACCGTGCAGGACCGCTACGCGGAACTGGAGGCGTCGATCCGCGCCAACCATCCGTATGAACTCCCTGAGATTATCGCGGTCCCAATGATTCACGGCCTGCCGGCCTATCTGCGGTGGGTCGAAGCCGAAACGCGCGACCACGACCAACAGGCCTGAACCCCTTATGCGAATCCACCTGTATCGAATCCTCGCCTTGCTGCTGCCGCTCTTCACGCATGGGCTTGCCGGCGCGCAGGAGCTGCTCGACCCGGCGGTCGCATTCAAGTTCTCGGCGCAGGCAATAGACGCAGGCATGCTCGAGGTGCGCTATCGGATCGCCGACGGCTATTACATGTATCGCGACAAGTTCAAATTCGCCGTCGAGCCGGCCGGCGTGAAACTGGGCGCGGCGCAGCTCCCCAAAGGCGATGTCCACAACGACGAATTTTTCGGCAAGGTGGAGACCTACCGCAAGGAGGTGCGCATCCGCCTGCCGTTCACGCGCGAGGCTGCGGCGGACAAGCTCGAGCTGGCGGTCACTTCGCAGGGCTGCGCCGACGTCGGTGTGTGCTACGTACCGCAGGTGCAGACGGCCCAGATCAAACTCGCCGGGCTCGCGCCTGCTTCCAGCGCAACCGGGCCGGGGACGGCATCGACGCCGTTCGCGGCGGCGGCACGCGCGACGGACGCACCCGCGGTGATCGGCGACGAAGCGCGCTTCGAGAGACTGCTCGCCTCGGGCAGCCTGTGGCTGATCGCCGCTGCTTTTTTCGGCGCCGGCATCCTGCTCACTTTCACGCCTTGCGTGCTGCCGATGATCCCGATCCTGTCCGGCATCATTGTGGGCGAAGGCCGCAACGCCACCCGCGCGCGCGCATTCACGCTATCCTCCGCCTATGTGCTGGGCATGTCGGTCACCTACACCGCGATCGGCATCGGCGCGGCCCTGTCGGGCAGTCTGCTGTCGGCTGCGCTGCAAAATCCCTGGGTGTTGTCGGCTTTCGCCGCGGTGTTCGTGCTGCTCTCGCTATCGATGTTCGGCTTCTACGAACTGCAACTGCCCTCCGGGTTTCACGCGAAAATTACCGAGACCAGCAAGCGGTTCAAGGGCGGACACTTCGGCGCGGTGGCGGTGATGGGCGTATTGTCGGCCGCCATCGTCAGCCCCTGCGTGGCCGCGCCGCTGGCCGGCGCGCTGCTCTACATCAGCCAGACGCGCGACGTGATGCTGGGAGGCATCGCGCTGTTCGCCATGTCGCTCGGCATGGGCGTGCCGCTGATCCTGGTCGGCGTATTCGAGGGCGCATTCTTGCCTAAGTCCGGCCACTGGATGAGGTCGGTGAAATATTTCTTCGGCGCGCTGCTGCTTGCGGTCGCGATCTGGATCGTGTCGCCGGTGCTGCCGGCGGCGGTGCAAATGTTCGCCTGGGCCGCGCTCCTCGTCGGCTCGGCCATGGTGCTGCGCGCGATCGATTCGCTGCCGCCCGAGGCCGGCGCCGCCGCGCGCCTGTGGAAAGGCGTGGGTTTCCTCGCCCTGCTCGCCGGCGCGGCGCTCGTGATCGGAGCGTTATCGGGCAGCCGCGACCTGCTGCGTCCGCTCGCAGGGCTCATGGCCGGCGGCGAACGCGGGGCGCAGGAAGTGCGCTTCACCCGCGTCAGAAATCTGGCCGAACTCGAAGCGAAGCTTGCGGTCCCCGGCAAGCCGGTGATGCTCGATTTTTACGCCGACTGGTGCGTATCCTGCAAGGAAATGGAGGCGTTCACTTTCAGCGACGCCCGGGTGAAAGCGAAGCTGGAAGGGATGCTGCTGTTGCAGGCGGACGTCACCGCCAATTCGCCCGAGGACAAGGCCATGCTGAAGCGCTTCAGTCTGTTCGGTCCGCCCGGCATCATTTTCTTCGATCGTCAGGGCAAGGAAATCCAGGGACTGCGGGTGGTCGGTTATCAATCAGCCGACGACTTCCTTGCTTCCCTCAATCGCGCCGCCAGCCTTTGAAATCCAGCGCATGGCCATTGCGCGCTGCGCGCGCCAACCGCGTTTTCCGTACGGATAAAAGCGATCCGTACAGAAAACGCGGTTATGAGGAAAAGCCCGGATAGCACTGGTCTTTATACAAGATCGTCAACTGCGCATGGATGGTATTTCATCCGTGCGCAGTTGACGATCCGCGCGGACGGGCCGCCGTTCGCGCACGTCATATCGCTGCAGTTCGAGCTATCCTCCCCGCATCGTGCGACCTACTTCTTGACCTCCAACATGATCTTGCCGATGTGCTTGCTCGACTCCATCAGTTGGTGCGCGAGCTTGGCGTCCTTGAGCGGGAACGTGGCGTGGATCACCGGCTTCACCTTGCCCGATTCCAGCAGCGGCCAGACCTGTTTCAGCAGATCCTGCGCGATCGCCGCTTTCTGCGCCACGGTGCGCGGGCGCAGAGTCGATCCGGTGAAGGTGATCCGTTTGAGCATGATCGGCATGCAATCGAGCGTGACTTTGCTCCCCTGGAGGAAGGCGATCTGCACCAGCCGCCCCTCTAGCGCCAGCGATTTGAAGTTCTTCTCTATGTAAGGGCCGCCTACCATGTCGAGGATCAGGTCCACGCCTTTTTTGTTTGTGAGCTGGCCGATCTCGGCCGCGAAATCCTGCTCACGGTAGTCGATGGCGGCGTCTGCCCCCACCTTCCGGCAGAACTCCGCTTTGTCTTTGTTGCCCACGGTAGTGTAGACGGTCGCGCCGAATGCCTTGGCCAACTGGATGGCGGTGAGGCCGATGCCGCTGGAGCCGCCGTGCACGAGGAAGGTCTCCCCCGCCTTCAGCCGGCCGCGGTCGAAGACATTGGTCCAGACGGTGTAGTAATTTTCCGGCAATGCGGCCGCCTCCCGCGGTGACAGGCCCTTGGGGATGGGCAGGCAATGCGGCGCGGGCACCGCGCAATACTCGGCGTAGCCTCCGCCCGGCGTGAGCGCGCATACCAGGTCGCCTGCTTTCCACTGCGTCACATCCGATGCGACGGCGCTGACGCGGCCGGCGACTTCCAGCCCTAGGGTGGGTGAGGCCCCCGGCGGCGGCGGATAAAGGCCTGAGCGCTGCAATACGTCGGGGCGGTTGACGCCGGCGTAGCGGACTTCGACAACGACTTCGCCCGCCTGCGGCTGCGGGACGGGTCTTTCGGCCAGTTTCATTACCTCGGCTGGACCGCCTCTTCCGTAGTCTATGTAAAGCATGAGTAATACTCCTGTTGAAATCAATATATAGAGCCACTTTTCGCGACAGGAAGTGCTTACTAATCAAACAAACCTTATGGAAGTTGGGCTCAAAGCACACCCCACTCTCTGCAACGGGCGCCAACGCAATTATAATGGCGCGTCCGCAAAATAAGAGAACAAGACGGTGAGAAAACACGTCAATGGCATAGACCACGTAGTAATCACCACGCGCGACCTGGATTCAACCCAGGACACTTTTAGGCGCATGGGTTTCACCCTCACCCCTCGCGGCCATCATACGCTGGGGTCACGCAACCACTGCGTCATGTTCGGTCAGGATTATTTCGAGCTGCTGATGGTGCCGCAACGTCTGCCGGGCCGCGAGTATTACTACGACTTTGCCCGCGTCGGTGACGGCTTGGCGGCGGTCGCGCTCAAGACGGACAATGCGCGGGGTGCCTACGGCGAACTCACCGCGGCGGCGCTTGCCCCTTCCGAGCCGGTCGATTTCTCACGCCCGGTGCAACTGCCGGAGGGCACGAAGAACGCTTCGTTTCGCATCACCCAGTTGGGCCTGGAGCAGACCCCGGGCGGGCAAGTGTTTCTGTGCCAGCATTTCACCCGCGATGTGGTGTGGCGCCCCGAGTATCAGACGCATGCGAATACGGCGACCGGTCTGGCCGCGCTGGCGATCCTCAGCAATGACGTAGCCGCGACCG
>Ga0209514_10009345_pt1 | contig 10813 bp, 13 predicted proteins | sample Subgrocontami58m_FD_187452 | JGI IMG/M metagenome (GOLD analysis project Ga0209514, IMG submission 187452) | Subsurface groundwater microbial communities from S. Glens Falls, New York, USA - GMW37 contaminated, 5.8 m (SPAdes) (version 3) | ecosystem: Environmental > Aquatic > Deep subsurface >...
CGGCCAGTTGTTCCATATCGAAGGTGCCGGCGGCTGCGTACAAAGTAAGCATACCGGCAAGCATCAGGGCGCTGCCGAAAATCGTATAAACTACGAATTTCATAGCGGCATATTCCTTGCGGCCGCTTCCCCAGATGGAAATCAGCATATACATGGGGATTAGCTCAACTTCCCAGAACAGGAAGAATAAAAGAAGGTCAAGGGATGTGAATACACCGAGGATACCTGTTTCCAATAGCAGCAACCATGCGAAGTATTCCCGAGGACGAATATTAATTCCCCAGGAGACTAACACAGATATGATTCCTATGAACGTAGTCAGCACAACCAGGGGAAGGCTCAGCCCGTCTACACCCAGGTGATACTGGGAATTCAAATTGGCGGGCAGCCAGGCGGCAATCTCACGAAACTGGAAGGAGGGTGTTCCCGGTCCACTATCAAACTGTGTATACGCCGAAAGGGATAAGCCAAAGGCTAGAAGGGTGAACATGGCGGCGGTAAGTTTAATACCCCTGTCGCTCAGACCCCGGCCCAGGGCAATTACAATAGCCCCCAGAGTTGGCAGGAATACGATTGTTGATAGTATAAAGTTAAATTCCACTTGTTACCTCGAAAATAACCTCTCCCCCAGCCCCTCTCCGTTAACATAGAGGGGTGCAGGGGTTAGGAAAAAATAAACACGCCTGCTATTATTGCCAGAATACCTATGGCGATAGCCAGTCCATAAAGCTGGAGTTGGCCTGTTTGAGACTTCCGTAACCAGCCGCCGAACCCCGCAGCGCCATTAGCGACGCCATTTACTGCGCCGTCAACCCCTTTGCTATCGAAAAAGTTAAACCCACTGAACAGACCTCGAAGCAAAACCCCGCCGATGATGACCTTTTCATATAGCTCGTCGAGCCAGTACTTACGGGAAAATGCTATATAGAATGGCTTGAAGGTACGTCCTATGGATTCGGCTGAGATCGACTTGCGGCTATACATAGCATAAGCCAGGAAGATGCCGCTGCCTGCAACGATTAAGGATATCCATGGCAGAGGAGAATGCGTAAATATACCAAAGAGTCCGGCCACAATACTATGGGCTTCCCCTTCCTTGCCCATTAACCGGGCAAATCCACCGGTAAGATTGAACCAGCCGGAGATTACAGCCAGCACCGCCAGTACAACCATGGGGACTATCATTACTGGCGGGGCTTCATGTACCGTAGGGAGATGTCCGGCATGTGCAGTCACTGCTGAGTGGCGTTCGGATACCGTTCCATGGCTGGTCGGTCTTGCTTCCTTTGCCGGTCCGTGAACTGCGGCAGCTTCCCCGCCGCGGTATTTTCCGCCAAAGGTCATAAAATAGGCACGGAAGATGTAAAATGCAGTCATAAATACCGTAATCATGGCCAGGAAGAAGACAAGGCGGTGATGCTCCCATGCCTGTACCAGGATTTCATCCTTGCTCCAGAATCCAGCCAGCGGCCATATTCCGGCCAGGCTCAGGGCGGCAATAAAGAATAGAGTGGACGTCCAGGGTAGAGACTTCCTCAGCCCTCCCATCAATCTCATGTCAAAGGTGCCTGTAGCGTGGTTAACACTCCCGGCGCCCAGGAAGAGGAGGGCTTTAAAGAAGGCATGGTTGAACAGGTGGAAAATACCTACCGTTATACCTAGACCTAACAGCTCGGTTTCGGGCTTGTTAGTTTTGCCAAGTCCAATAATCGCCAGCGCTCCGGTTCCCAGGGCAAGCATCATATAACCCAGTTGACTGATAGTAGAATAGGCTATGACGCGTTTAATATCGTTCATTACCAGGCCCATGCTGGCAGCGAAGATGGCGGTGAAGCCGCCTATTATAGCTACCAGCGTAGCTGCATCCGCACTATGCATAAACAGGGGCATGGTGCGGGCTACCAGGAATACACCTGCTGCCACCATCGTCGCCGCATGGATGAGGGCGCTGACCGGGGTGGGGCCTTCCATAGCATCCGGCAACCAGACATGCAGAGGGAACTGGGCTGATTTGCCGGCAGCTCCGGCGAAGATACCCATTGCTGCCAGAGTTACTGCGCCCGCGGAAAGCGCCCCGACTCTGGCAAAAATTCCATCCGGTCCGTCCATTGTAAAGGTGCCTGTTTTCTGAAATAGATAAAGAATAGCCAGTAAAAATCCCACATCACCCAGGCGGGTAACGATAAAGGCTTTCTTGGCGGCATTAGCGGGTGCATGGAGGCCAATTGTATCCCCTGGTTTGGCGCCGGGCCTCCCGTGATACCAGAAGCCGATTAGCAGGTAGGAACACAACCCCACCCCTTCCCATCCCAGGTACATAAAGAGCAAACTATTGGATGTAATAAGCACCAGCATAAAAGTGGTAAACAGGGCCATCCAGGCGTAGTAGCGGATGTAACCGGGGTCGCCGCGCATGTAGCCCTGGGAATAAATCTGCACCATCAGACTGACCAATGTGACGACAATTAACATCACGGCAGTCAGCGAGTCTACCAGCAACCCTATCTCGACATTTACTTTACCGACGGTTAGCCAGTGTACGGAAGGAATCTCCAGCTTGTGTCCCTCGGTTCCCATTACAGCCATCAGCGTCCACAGGGACAGCAGGAAAGCGCCCCCGATGGCAGTTATGGTGACATAGCCGGCAAGCTTATGTTGTTTTGGGAAAAAGGGACGGAGAATAATGCTATTAATAACAAAAGCCAGGAAAGGTAATAACAGGATTAGCCAGGGAATCTGGTGTGGCATCTATAGTTTCCTCAATACCTCTTCGATTACGTGTTCCCTGAATTTGGGAATATATACAATATAGGGGGCGAATTCCCCCTCTTTACCACTCTGAGGGTCGGGCAGGATACGGGTTGGCACACCCTCACCTTCAAATAGCTCTTTCCACATCTCCGCCATCATCAGGTTGGAGGCCCGTTTTACCTCAACCCACATTCCTGTTACCATTGATTTTTATCTCCATTTAATGGGCGTACGGGCACGGCGCGCCGTGCACCTACCATTTCATTAAATCTATCTCGCCTACATCTACCTTTTCCCGCTGCCGGTACAGGGCAATAATTATAGCCAGCCCCACCGCCACCTCTGCAGCGGCCACTGTCATGACAAAAATAGCGAATATCTGCCCTGTGAGAAGCTCCGGGACTACAAACCGGGAAAAGGCCACTAATGCCACATTGGAGGCATTGAGCATTATTTCAATAGACATGAGGATTATTACCGCATTGCGTTTGGCCAGCGCCCCGTACAGCCCTATGCAGAACAGGATTGCCGAAAGGATTATATAATGTTGCAGTCCTATAGCCATATCTATTTCTCTTTCACCAGGACAATAGCGCCTATAACTGCCGCCAGGAGAAGGATAGAAGCTATCTCGAAAGGCAGGACAAAGCCTGCATCCATGTCGAGTAACTTTAAGCCTATAGCGGCGGTTGTTGGTTCAAGGGCAACCTCAGCATTTGTCTGAGGCCAGTCTGTTTGATTAAAAACCCATATCATGCTGATCAGTAACAACACACTGGCGATACCCGCGCCCACCTGCCAGCGTGAGAACGGGCTGCCACGCATCGCCTCTTTTGTGAGCATTATCCCCAGGAGTAGCAAAATTGCGATAGCCCCTACGTATACGAGAATCTGGACCATTGCCAGGAAATCAGCCCCCAGGGTCACGAACAGGCCGGCTATAGCAAAAAAACAGGAGATGAGGAGCAACGCTGCCCTGAATACGTTTCTCAAAAGGACTACCGCAAGAGCCGACCCGACGCTGGCTATTGCCAGCAGCCAGAACGCGATAGACAGCCCGGTATCCTGCATTACTTTACCCCCACTTTTTCACGCTCGGCTGGCACCTTTTTCTCTGAAACTGGAGCGGCTGTAGCTGGACTTTGCTGAGGTGGATTTTCAGGAGTCTTGACTTCAGATGACTTTCCTCCATAAATAAGGAGGGACTGGGGTGGAAGCGTCTCTTCAAACTGCGGACGGAAATAGCCGCTAGGCTGACGGTCTCCCTGGGCCACAAGTTTTTCTTTGGGTATTACCAGGCTATCGCGGTTATAGGTTGCCCGCTCATAACTGCGTCCCATATGGATGGCGTCAAAAGGGCAGGACTCAACGCACAGGCCGCAGAACATGCTACGGCCATGGTCTATCTCAAACACAACAGCCTCGCGGGTGTTATCGGGCCGTACTTTCGTTTCTATACGGATATTACCCTGCGGACAACTTTTTGCACAGGTACAGCAAGCAGTGCAGCGTTCCGAATCCCAAACCAGATCGCAGCCGCGTATCCTCCGTGAGGTTACTAACCGCTCTTCAGGATATTGGACGGTTATGACAGGCCGTGATATAAAATGTTTTATGGTCAGGGCCAGTCCTTTGAGGATACCCTGTCCTAGAGCCAAAATACTATCAGGCAACTTTAGCTCCTCCTACCCGGTAGAAACGGTTGGCCCAGATAACTACGAGGGCCACCGCCAGCGTTACATTCAGGGCAACAATAGGCCAGGTGAAACCCGATGGCAACATACCTTCGGCAGCCACCAGGAAAAGATTGATCAGAGATAGAGGTAACAGGAATTTCCAGGCAAAGCCCATAAGCTGGTCTATACGTACCCTGGGAAGCGTGCTGCGTATCCATAGCATGACGAAGAAGACCAGTAAAATTTTTACCAGCAACCAGATGAAAGATTGCGGCAACAGACCCCAGGGGAACCTTGCCCCACCCAGGAAGATGACCGACGTAATGGTAGAGACTGCCAGGGCGTATGCATATTCACCCAGAAAAAACATGGCAAATTTCATTCCGGAATATTCTATATTAACACCGGCCACTATCTCGGAATCTGCCTCCAACAGGTCGAAGGGAGAGCGGTTCATCTCGGCGGTGGCGCCCAGGAAATAGATGAAAAAGCCCAGGGGTTGAAGTAAGATAAACGGAATATTCTGTTTATCAACAATATCGGCTAAAGAGAGAGAACCAGCTATTAACACAATCCCCAGTACGGAGATAACCATAGGTATTTCATAGCTGACCATCTGAGCAATTGTCCTCATGGCTCCCAGTAAAGCATATTTGTTATTCGATGCCCAGCCTGCCATTACCAGGCCGACAACACTTATAGATGAGATGGCGAAGACGAACAGAACACCTACGTCGAGGTTAGCCATAGCAGCCGGGGCATCAAGAGCAAAACCCAATCCCGGTCCTGCTTGCTGGAACGGGATAACGGCAAAGACGAGAACCGCGGGCGCAAAGGTAACGATAGGCGCCAGCAAATGCACGACGCGGTCAACCTTCGATGGGATTATATCTTCTTTTAAGAGGATTTTAACTGCATCGGCTACCGGCTGCAAAATCCCCTGGGGTCCTACCCGGTTGGGACCAAGACGAAGCTGGAATCTACCAACTACCCTGCGTTCTATAAGTATAAAACTCATTACCAGAGTTAAAACGAACACCAGGATGATGACTACATAAATAATCCAGTGTAACCAGTCCATTAGCGGTCCACCTCGCCCAATACAATATCAATACTTCCCAGAGTGATAATAGCGTCAGCTAGCATTCGACCCACGACCATGTCTTTAAGTGCAGTTAGATTTATCAGGCTGGGCGCCCGTATATGGCACCTGTAAGGTGCGACGCCGGTATCGGAAATAATGTAGAATCCCAACTCCCCTTTTGGCGCTTCGATATGCCCGTAGGCTTCTCCACAAGGCGGCCGTACCAGATGGGGTAATGCAGTACGTACTTCACCGGCTGGGAGCTGTTCGATAGCCTGTTCCAGAATGCGTACACTCTGCCGCATCTCCACCATTCTTACCCAGTAGCGGTCATAAATATCCCCGACTGTTCCTGTAGGTATCTCGAAATTCAGTTTGTCATACACCAGGTAAGGGTCAGCCTTGCGGATATCCCATTTAACACCGCTGCCCCGCAATACCGGCCCGCTGGCTGAAGAGTTGATAGCTAGCTCTTTTGACAGGATGCCGACGCCCTTAGTGCGGGCAAGGAGAATCTCGTTTTCCTTTAACAATTGATCGTATTCGTCAATAAAACCGGGCATCTCGGTGACGAACTTTTTAAGGGCGGGCAAAAACTCAGGCGGTACATCGTGGCTCAGGCCTCCAATACGCATATAGTTATAGGTAAGGCGTTGGCCGCAGACCATCTCGAACAGGTCAAGCAGCTTTTCGCGTTCCCTGTACATATACAGTAATGGGGTATAGAAAGCCCCCATATCGTTTATCATGAACCCAACAGCCATCAAATGGCTGGAGATACGCATCATCTCGGCCATAATAACCCTGAGGTACTGGGCGCGCGGCGGGACTTCTATGTTTCCCAGCTTCTCCACTGCCAGAACATAGGCCAGATTGTTCGTCATAGATGCCAGGTAATCCAACCTGTCGGTAAGCGGGATAAACTGCGTGTAGGTGCGCGATTCAGCCAGCTTTTCTACCCCCCGATGGAGATAGCCCATAACTGGCTCCAGGTCTTTAATGATTTCTCCATCGAAAGTGACCCGCATACGGAAGACACCGTGAGTAGAGGGGTGTTGCGGCCCCATATTAACGACAATAGGTTCGGTTTTCAGCGCCATTACAACCAGTCCTTACGCAAGGGATGGCCGGGGAAGCCCTCCCAGGTTAATAGTCGTCTTAGATTTGGATGGTTAGAGAAACGGATACCCAGCATATCGTAAATTTCTCGCTCCTGGAAATCCGCACCTCTCCATACTTCTACCACCGAAGGCATGACCAGTTCCTGTCTTCCCTGTAGCTGACAACGCAGGACAAGGCTATGGTTCCGTTTGATAGAAACGAGGTGATAAACAACCTCAAAATGTTCCCAGAAGTCAACTGCAGTGAGATTAACCAGATAATCGAAGTCAAGGCCTGGTGTGTCTCTCAGGTATCGGGCGACTTCAACAATAGACACTGGTTCCACCCAGAGACAGGCGCCGTCGCAAAGGTTCACCGCTTTAGGAAACTGTTCAGCTACTTTTTGGGCTACATCCCGGCCCGATAGAGGTATAGTCATCTATTATTATCTCTTACGTTTAATACTGTCTTTATCTATTTTTTCCTGGAGTTTAATAAGACCCTGCAGCAGGGATTCCGGACGGGGGGGACAACCGGGTATATAAACATCTACAGGAACAATGTGGTTGACCCCGGGGACTACACTATAGGACTCAGCGAAAGGACCCCCGGATGTGGCGCATTGCCCCATCGCAATAACCCACTTGGGTTCGGCCATCTGGTCGTAGATCCGTTTGACCTGAGGAGCCATCTTCCAGGTAACTGTTCCTGATACCAGCAACAGATCAGCTTGCCGGGGAGAGGGGCGCAATACTTCCATGCCAAACCGGGAGAGGTCGAATCTGGAGGCGGCGGTGGCAACCATTTCCATTGCACAGCAGGCCAGGCCAAAGGCAACAGGCCATACCGAAGAGCGCCGGCCCCAGTTAATCAAAGCATCTATCGAGGTAATGAGAATGCCTCGAGGCGCTTCACCTTCCATCCAGTCTATTGGGTCCGGGAGGCGCTGCCGGCATTGAGCCATCAGGTCGTTAATGCCGCTGCCCTCAGTCCTATCCAGTTCTTCCGGTAGATAAATCTTGTTTACTTCCATTCCAGGGCCCTCTTTTTCCAGGCATAAATATAACCAACGACAAGGATAGCAATGAAGATAAACATCTCGATAAGACCGAAAAGCGCCAGCTTTTTATAAGCTACAGCCCAGGGATACAGGAAGATAGCTTCGATATCAAAAACCAGGAAGAGCAATGCCAGATAATAATAACGGAAATTGAATTGGACCCAACTCTTGCCAATGGTTTCCATGCCACATTCATAAGTGGAATATTTGGCTGGATTGGGCTTGCGGGAAACAATGCCAATACTTGTAAGAATTTTGGGGATAACAATGGTTGCTACAGGGAAAAGTATGGCAACTAGAAGAAAAAGGCCTATATAGGCAAAACTCGGTAGGACTAGAAGTTCCAAGACTACCTCCTAAATACGCCGAAAAGATTATAACACTTCCCCAAAACCTTGACAAGAGATGGTTGGAGATTATTTCACAATCTTCTGGGGAGTTATGGTATTGATAACGATTAATAAAATCCTACCCTTTGGTACAATTGACAGTATACGCTTACAAAACTATAATGGTTTCACTAAGAGTGGGGAGGTAGATAAGTATATTATGAAAAGGCTTGTTTCTCTGGTCCTAGTTATCGGTTTCGCCATAGCAGGGTGTGGAGGTTACGGCGGTTATGGTTCTCTCCAAACAACTCCCCAGGCAGCGCCACCGGTTAGTGGAGAAGAAATAGGGGTTACCGCCAGTTACGCCAAATTTCAACCATCCAGGGTCGAGGTCAGTAAGGATAAGCCGGCGCATTTAAAACTAACCAGCGCCGATACCAACCATACTTTTACCGTAGATGAATTAGGAATAAACGTGTCTATTCCAGCCGGTAAAACGGTAACACAAGAAATCACTGTTAACAAAACAGGAACATATTCATTCTATTGCGCAGTCCCGGGTCACCGACAGGCCGGGATGCAAGGGAGTTTAGAAGTCAAGTAATCAGGATGATTTAATATATGATTTGGGAGGATTAGTTCTGAACACCACGAATGATAATCTCAGCCTGGAGGAAATAGCTCATCGTTATCTGTCCAGTTTAACCGCTGAAGAACAGGAGGCTAGCCAACAGGAGATAAACCGTTTTGTGCGCTGGTATGGCCCAACCCGTCCAATATTAGAATTAACCGCTCCCAGCGTAGGCTATTATGCAGAATCCGTATCCAAAGCTCATAAGGGTTCCGACTTTGCCAGGAAGTTGGAGCCGGTAAAGAAACTCTTGAGTTTCGCTAAAAAAGAAGGGTTTACCAGGGATAACCTGGCAACTCATCTCCGGGCAAGCGCACAGGCATCGAAAAATAAGGCTTCTTCTAAGGTACATAAACGCCGGGAGACGACGCTTACTGCCAAGGGCTATGAGGAGAAGAAGCTGGAACTTGAGGACCTGAAAAAAGAAAGACCAAAAATACAGGATGACATCCAGAAGGCACGAGCTGATAAGGATGTACGGGAAAACGCACCTCTGGATGCAGCACGGGAGCATCAGGGTCACGTGGAGTCCCGCATCAGGGATTTAGAAAAAATGCTTGAATCGGCGGCAATTATTGATGAAAATGGGCAGAAATCTATAACGGTGTCAGCGGGTGGCACCGTGACAATCCAGGACATGGAAACCGGTGTAGTATTCGATTGTGTTTTAGTTGATCCTCAAGAGGTTAATCCTGCTCAGGGGAAAATCTCTTTTATATCGCCAGTGGGAAAAGCTCTTATGGGAAGGTCGGTTGGGGATGTGGTGGGGGTGAACGTGCCTGACGGGCTTATACACTATAAAATTGAAAAGATAAAAACGTAACCGGCTAAAAATAATAGCCCGGGAGCGTGAGGTTATTTAGTAGCGGCAGCTCTCTTTCAAAACGTGTCCCACGTTTCTTTTTAATAAAATGGGTGACCGGATGTCGTTGTTGTTATGCCACTTGCAATGACATATTAAAACAGCTTAAGGAAAAAAGATTGAACGGAATTGAGGCGAATTGGCAACACGAAGCCTGCTTTCTATAAGCAATCTGACGACCGGAGATATTAACCGGCTGATAGCCAGGTCTGTAGAATTAAAAAAAGGAAAATCCAGTCGCCTTCTATCCGGCAAGGTGCTGGCTTTACTCTTTGAAAAACCATCCCTCCGCACTAAAGTCAGTTTCGACGTGGCAATGCAGCAACTGGGAGGACATACTATATTTCTATCTCAGAGCGAGGTAGGACTTGGCGAACGTGAACCTGTAGCTGATGTGGCGCGGGTGCTTAGCCGGTATGTCCACTGCATTACGGTGCGCACCTTTTCTCAGTCTCTCCTGGAAGAACTGTCTCACTATGCTTCCGTACCTGTAATTAACGCTCTTACCGATGAAGAACACCCCTGTCAAGCTCTGGCTGATCTGCAGACCATTGTTGAGAAAAAGGGCAAGTTAAAGGGCGTTAACATAGCATACGTGGGTGACGGAAACAATGTTGCCCACAGCCTTATGCTGGCTGCCGCATTAACGGGCGCCAATTTCCGTATAGGTTACCCTGGTGGTTATGAGCCAAAAGCGGAGATTGTGGCCAGGGCAAACGCCTTTGCAGCGAAAAACGGAGGGAAAATAAAGTTATTACATGACCCTATGGAAGCTGTAGCGGGCGCAGATGTAATCTACACCGATGTCTGGACAAGCATGGGGCAGGAGGCTGAATCGGAGGTAAGGCGTAAGGTTTTTGCCCCTTATCAAGTAAATCGGAAATTGCTTACCCTCGCCCACAAAGATGCTTTGTTTATGCATCCCTTGCCTGCCCATGCCGGTGAAGAGATTGAGGCTGGTTTATTGGATAGTCCCCAATCCGTCGTATTCGACCAGGCTGAGAACCGGCTTCATATACAAAAGGCGATATTGGAAGAATTATTGGGTTGAAACTCTCCTATTTAGAGTAGGGTTTCTAAGATGAAATCGAGTGTAAACAATGTGTATCTCCTTGAAAAAGAATCAAATGGAGTCGGCGGACCTTCGATGACTGGACCGATAGTGGCTATTGTTGGCCGTCCTAATGTGGGCAAATCAACGCTACTCAACCGTATAGTGGGGCGTCGGGTGGCAATTGTAGAAGATTTGCCCGGAACCACCCGTGACCGCCTTTATGCCGATGCCGTTTGGGAAGGGCGTGAATTTAGCATCGTGGACA
>Ga0209514_10009357_pt1 | contig 10801 bp, 9 predicted proteins | sample Subgrocontami58m_FD_187452 | JGI IMG/M metagenome (GOLD analysis project Ga0209514, IMG submission 187452) | Subsurface groundwater microbial communities from S. Glens Falls, New York, USA - GMW37 contaminated, 5.8 m (SPAdes) (version 3) | ecosystem: Environmental > Aquatic > Deep subsurface >...
TGCGGATGGCATCGCTCGCGGCAAGGATGGCCTGCGCGTTCGGGGCTGCGCCGGCTGCGCCTGCCGACGCGATCAGCAATGTAGCTGCAATCAGGCGTTTGAATTTCATGCGCACTGCTCCCTGCTACACATGCCTGAGGGCGTCGACGATGAGCATGCGCGCCGCGCGGCGCGCCGGCCACCAGGCCGAGACGACGGCGACCAGCGCGAGCCCGGCTGCAGTGCCGAGCATCATTTTCGTTTCTCCCCACACGCGCACGGTCAGCGGCACCGGATCGACCTGCCCGGGCGGCAGCCAGGTCAGGCCGGCGTGGTTCACCAGCCACGCCACGCACAGGGCCGCCGCGACACCGGCCACCGCGCCGATCACGCCCAGCAGCAGGGCTTCGCTCATGAACAGCCGGCGGATTCCCGAGCGGCGCAGGCCCATGGCGCGCAGGGTGCCGATCTCGGCGGTGCGCTCGATCACCGCCATGCTCATGGTGTTGCCTACCGTAAACAGCACGATCGCGCCGATCAGCGCCGCCATGAAGCCGAAGATCGCGGCGAACATGCCGACGGCCTGGCCGTAGAACGGATTGAGCGCTTCGAAGTCCTGCACCTCCAGCGGCTCGCGCTTCAGCGTCGTCGCGAGCAACTCTGCGAGGCGCGCTTTCGCCGCCGGGATCTGGCTGGTGTGAGCGAGCTGTAGCACGACCGCAGTGGCCTGCGGCTTTTCCGCGCCGTAGAGCAGGCGCTGCGCCTGCGCCAGGTGCATGCCGACGAACATGTCGTCGAATTCCTTGAAACCCTGCCGTTCGGCCTTGACCACGCGTAACGACGCCACGTTGGGCGCGCCGTGAACATTGGCCGCCAGTAGTTCGATGCGCGCTTCGCCCGGCGCCGCGGCCGGCCGCGCCTCCAGCGCCGAGAGCGCGGTGACGTCATCCGGCGCGGCCACGCCCGCCGCGGCCTCGGTCTTCGTGTGCCCCGGACAGTTCGCAACCTTGAGCGGCTCGCACAGTTCCAGCACCCGCGCCACGCCGTTGCCGATGACCACCGCGTCCTCCGCGGTGCCGGTCAGCGCCGACGGCGGCAAATTGATCGACAGGTCGAAATCATTCCAGCGGCGCATGCGATTGCGGTCCGCAACGACCAGTCCAGCGCCGATGATGGTGCGCGACACGCCCGCGGCGAAATTGCCGGCGATGCCGCCGAGCGAAATCGTCGGCGTCACGACGGCGAGCATCGGCGCGAGCACCGGGTCGCGCGCGACCACGTCGATCACGTGCTGGTAGTCGGCGATGCCGTAAGCGGCCGGGTTGCCGCTGCCATAGAGGAAATAGTCCTTGCGCTGGATCTGCAGGTGGCCGCCGCGCATGACGTAACTGGTCTGCAGGCTCAGCGTGATGTTGCGGCTGTAACCGCCGAACACCAGGATCGTAACCGCGCCGATTACCATCGCCGACAGGGTCGTAAGCGAGCGGCGGCGGTTGCGCAACAGATTGCGCAGGGCGAGCGAAAGGGTCCTCATGACGTGCCCTCCTTGCGCTGCTCGCGCCGCTCGATCTTCTCGATCCTGCCGTCGCGGATCATCACAGCGTCGTCCGCCTCGGCCAGAATCTTGGGATCATGCGAGGAAAATACGAACGACACATGGTGTTCGCGCTGCATCTCGCGCATCAGCGAAATAATGGCCGCGCCGGTGTGGCTGTCCAGATTCGCGGTCGGTTCGTCGGCGAGCACCAGTTGCGGCGACGGCGCCAGCGCGCGCGCAATGGCGACGCGCTGCCGCTCGCCTCCGGAAAGCTGCCCCGGAATATTGCGCGCCTTGTCCGCAAGTCCGACCGCATCGAGCAAGGCCCCGACTCGCCGTTTGCGCTCGGCCGCGGGCACGCGCGCGAGCAGCAGCGGGTATTCCACGTTTTCCTCGACCGTCAGCACCGGCAGGAGATTGAAGTTCTGAAAAATGAAACCGATATGACGCGCGCGAAAATCGGACAGCGCGTCGTCGGACAGTTTTTGCACCGCCTCGCCGGCGACGATGACTTCGCCGCGATTGGCTTGGTCGATGCAGCCGATCAGGTTAAGCAGCGTGGTCTTGCCGCTGCCCGAGGGGCCGGAAATCACGGTGAAGCAGTTGGGGCGGATTTCCAGGTCGATGTCGATGAGAGCCGTTACGTCAACCGCATCTAGGTGATAGGTCTTGCCGATCTGATTCATGCTGACGACATTCATGGTGGCCTCAAGTCATTGGTTTGACATCGTCACATCCTATATAGCCGCAGCGCCGCGGCCAAGCGCAAAGCGACGAAACGACCGGATTCGGGCGCCAAGCGCCGCCTGGCGGCGCGAACGTGGATCGTCGATAGCGCACGGAGGAAAAGCACATCCGTGCGCTATCGACGATCTTGGATAAAAGCAAGGCTAAACTGTCCTTGTTTTTATCAATAACCGCGTTTTCTGGCCGGATGGTTTTTATCCGGCCAGAAAACGCGGTTGGCGCGCGGAGCGCGCAATGGCCGCTACGTCGGCATCGATCGACGTAGGACGACACATCGAGCTGCAGTGATCAAGCTTGCGCGGACGGCGTCCCGTCCGCGCGGATCGAAACAAGCTCTTATTGCCGTAGTTTCGCATCGGCGCTGGCGCGGAAATGCCGGTTGGCGTCCTCGGGTTTGCCGATGCGGTCGAACAATTGTGCCAGCGCGACGTGCGCGCTGCGGCTGGGTTCCTCGGACAGACTCGCCTCGAGGTAGCTCTGCGCCTTGCCCCACAGCTCCTCCGCGAGGCACAGGCGCCCGAGCGTCAGCAGCAGCGCGCGCTCACGCGGCCGCGACTTCAGCCACTTCTCCGCGCGCTCGATCTGCGCCAGGATATCGGCGCCCAGGCACTCGCCATAGAGCAATATCAGATCGCCGCTCCACTCCGTCTCCAGCGCCGCCTCGACGATTTCGTGCGCGCGGCGGCAATCCCCGAGCGCAATGAACAACTGCGCCGCGGTGCGCGCGACGCGCGCATCGAGCTTGTCTTCGGTACCATGCCAACAGGCGGCAAGGCCGGTCGCGTCCCGCGCCTGCTGGCGCAGCGCCTCGATCTGGGCGGTGATCCGCAGTTGTGTCGCCGCCACCTCGGCCAGCACGCCGCGCTTGCCCAGGGCCGTGGCCAAGCGGCGCACCTCGTCCCAATGGCCAAGGCGCTGGTGCGCTTTCATCAGCATGCGCTGGGTGGCGATGCGCTTCCCCCCGCTCGCGGACAATTCGCGCAAGACCTCTAGCGCGTCGCCGTAGCGCCGATCGTCGAGCAGCAGGCTCGCCTGCACTGCGAGCCGGGCCTGGCGCGCGTCGGCATCGTGGCTCTCGGCGCGCGCGAGCCACTGGTCGCGCCGCTCGAGCTCGCGCATTTCGCCCGCGGCGCGCGCCGCGATCAGGGCGCAGAGGGCCGGCGCTTCGCCGAGTTCGTAGGCCTCGCCGGCCGATTTCTCGGCGCGGGCATAACGCCCCTCGAACCAGGCCTGCAGCGCGGCGAGCATCGCCGCGCGCCCTTTCTCGCCGCGCCGGCGCGCGCGGAAGGCGCGCACATGCAGCGGCAGGCGTAGCGTGTGCGCGACCAGGCGCAACAGCACATAGCCAAGCGCAAAGCCGGCGAGCGCGAGCAGGATGGCAAAGTTGAGGGAAAGCTCGACGCGGTAAGGCGGGAGGGCGAGGATGGCATAACCGTCGTTGAGACGCGCGGCCAGGGACAATCCCACCGCCAGGGCAAACACCGCCAGCACCCACATCAAGCCGCGCACCCTAGTGTCCCGCCGCTCTCATCGCTGGGCCTTGTCGCGCGACACCTTGAAATTGCGCGCCGCCGCAAGGCTGTCGGCGATGGTGGGCAGCTCCACGTTGATGCTGGCGGCCGAAAGCTGCTTCAGGCTCGCCAGCGCGGTGGCTGTGCTCTTCGCGCGCGTGTCGTAGTAGCGCGTCATCCAGGCCGTCGCTGTTTGCAGATCGGCGCGGAAACGCGCCGGGTCGCGCGCGAGCAGCGCCTGCCGCGCATTGAGCAGGCGCAACTGCAGGTTCTCGCGCAGAAAGTAGGCCTGCGCCGGCGGCAGCAGCGCCGCATCGGGCCTATCGATATTGCTGATGCGCACCAACTGTTTCATCTCGTCCCACACCTCGGTCAGCACGCGCGCCCAGACGCCGTTCGCGCCCGCCGGCCCGGCCGGCTTCGGCGGCGATTGCAGGCGTTGGTCGAATTGCAGCGGCAGGGTATCGACGCTCGCAATCAGGTTGTCCAGGCGTAGCGCCATGCCCGCAATATCCAGATTGGGCGCGGCTTTCAGGCGCTCGATGTCGCGGTTGAGCACACGCCGCAGCGGGATGAACTGCGGTCGGTCCGGGCGCGCCAGGCGTCCCTCGGCAGTCTGCAGCGCCAGCAGCGCCGCCTGCACGTTCCCGGCGAGCTGCAGTTGCTGCGAGGCCACAGTGAGGATCTGCTCGATCTCGGCCAACGCCCATTCGTCGCGGCTGCGCGACAGATCCTGGTACAAGGCCTCCAGCGCCACCTGCTGGCTCTGCGACTCGGCGATCTTGTTCTCGAGCACGGTGAGTTTGGCCTGTGCCTCGCGCACCGCCTCCTGCGCCTGCTTTGCCAATAGCAGGCTCTCGCCGGCCGCGCTGTCGCTTGCGCGCAGGCGCTGGCCCAGTTCCTCGCGGATGGCGCCGATCTGGCTGCGGGTGTCGTACCACTGCCAGCACACCACCACAATCGCACCGGCCAGCACCAGCGTCACCGGCGCGCGCCAGGGGCGCGCCGACGCTTCGCCCTCACTGCGGCCGCTGGGTTCCTCCGGCTGCGCTGGCGGTGCGGGCTCCGCGGCGGGCTGGGCGGTATCGGGATCGCGTTCGTTCATGGGCGTCTGGCGGGTTTCAGTTGCGGTCTGCAAATTTCACACTTTAGCAAAAAAAACGGCCAACCCTGCGACCAGGCCTTCGTCGCCCGGGCCGGTCAGCACCACGGTTTGCACGCCCAGGGCGCGCGCCGCGGCGGCGATGCGCTCGTGCGGGGCGAACAGCGGCGTTTGCTTGAACCATTGCCGGCCCGCCTCGCCCAGCATGTCATGGAGATTGGCCAGCCCCTCGCTCGAGGTCACGGTGAACGCATCGAGCTTATGCCGCTCCCACAATGCGAGCAATGGCGCGGCATCGGCTGTCGGCCGGACGCGGCGGTAGCATTCGGCGTATTCCACCGTGGCGCCGCGCTCGGCCAGCGTACCGCCCAGGAGTTCGCGCCCGCCGTCGCCGCGGAAAATCACCACCCGTTTGCCCACCACGTCCTTCAGTTCGGGCAGATCGAGCAGGGCTTCGCTGTCAAAACGCTCGCCCGGCGCGATCACCGCGGCAAAGCCGTGGCGCTCCAGCGCCCGCGCGCTGCCGCGGCCGACCGTGGCGACGCGCAAGGCCGGCGGCCAGGCACGCCGCTCCTGCACCAGGGCCAGCGCCTTGTCCACCGCGTTGGCGCTGACGAAAATGGCCAAGTCGAATGCGTCCAGTCGGTCGACGAGCGCAAGTACCGGCTGCAGGTCCCCGGCATCGAGAATTTCCAGCGCCGGGAACAGCACCGGCTCGCCGCCGGCAGCGCGAATGAGCGCGGCCAAGTGCGCCGTCTGGCCGGCGGGCCGCGTCACCACGACACGGCGCCCCGCGAGGGCGGGCGGACTCATACGAGCGCGGCGAGAATGCGATCGGCGCCTTGCGCGCGCAATTCGCCCGCGAGGCGCGCGCCCAGTTCCTCGGGCGAGGCGGATGGACCGGAAACCTCGGCCTTCACCATGGTCTTGCCGTCCGGATGCGCCACCAGCCCGCGCAATTCCAGGGTCGAGCCGGTCACGCTGGCGTAGGCGGCGAGCGGCAATTGGCAACTGCCGCCGAGCGAGCGGCTCAGCGCGCGCTCGGCACGCACCGCGAGTTCGGTGGCGCGGTGGTTGAGCGCGGCAAGGCGCTCGGCGATGTCGCCGCGCTCGGCGCGATATTCGATCGCGAGCGCGCCCTGGCCTGCGGCGGGCAGGCTTTGCTCGAGCGTCAGCACCGAGCGGATACGAGACCCCAGACCCAGCCGCTTCAGGCCTGCGGCGGCGAGGATGACCGCGTCGTGCTCGCCGCGGTCCAGTTTGGCGAGCCGGGTGTCGAGATTGCCGCGCAGGCTCGCCACCACAAGCTGCGGATAGCGGCTGCGCAACTGTGCCTCGCGCCGCAGGCTGGAGGTTCCGACCACGGCACCCGCGGGCAAGGCATCCAGGGCGTCGAATTTGTTCGAAACGAAAGCGTCGCGCGGGTCTTCGCGCTCCATGATCGCGCCCAGGGCGAAGCCCGCGGGCAATTCCATCGGCACGTCCTTGGCCGAGTGCACGGCCAGGTCGGCGCGGCCCTCGGCCAGCGCCAGCTCCAGTTCTTTCACGAACAGGCCCTTGCCGCCGATTTTGGCGAGCGAAGTATCCAGGATTTCATCCCCGCGCGTCGACAGAGCGAGGAGTTCAACCCGGCAGTCCGGATACAATCCGCGCAGCCGGTCGCGCACATGCCCGGCCTGCCACAGGGCGAGGCGGCTCTGGCGCGTGGCGATGACGATACGATCAGGATGACTCAAAACTTAATTCTTGCTAGGGCCGCACGCCGGGTGCCGACGCGTTGAATTCTAGCATGCCGCCCTCTTTAGCCTGTGGCGAACTCCTTGACTACGGGCCACTGGCGCCGGCTTACCGCAAGTTTCTCCGCGCACCCGTCGAGCAACACCACCCAGCCCTGCTCGCCGTCCTGCACGTCCGCCTTCTCGAAACCGCGTATGCGCGATTTCGCCACCAGACAATTGCGGTGGATGCGCACGAAGGCCGCGGCAAATTCCTGCTCCAGGTGGGTGAGGGATTCCTCCAGCAGGTACTCGCGCTCCGCGCTGCGGATCGTTACGTATTTCAACTCTGCCTTGAGATAGAGGATATCGGCCACCGGCACCAGCGTGATGCGCCCGCGCTCGGGCACCGACAGATGCCGGCGCGGCGCGCTCTCCAGTCCGCGCAGCGCTTCGCCGCCAGGGGCGGCCAGGCCGCGCGCGCGCTTCAGCGCGGCCAGCAATCGCGCCTGGCGCACCGGCTTCAACAGATAGTCGAGCGCGCGCAACTCGAACGCCTTGATCGCATACTCGTCGTAAGCGCTGACAAAAATGATCGCCGGCGGCGACGCAAGCAGCAGCGCATGGCGCGCGAACTCGATGCCGCTCATCTGCGGCATGCGGATGTCCACCAGCACCAGGTCCGCTGCGACAGAGGCGAGCAGCTCGAGCGCCTCGCGCCCGTTGGCAGCTTCGCCCACCACCTTCGCCCGCACGAGCGGCGCGCAGTCGGCGATCAACTCCTTCAGGCGCGAGCGCGCCGGGGCTTCATCGTCGACCAACAGCACTCTCAGCCCTGCGTTCACTCCCGCCTCCGATAGGGCAGCACGATGCGGATCTCGAACTTGTCGCCCACCACTTCGGTGGCGAGGCTCGCCTCTAGGTCAAAATGTAAAGCCAGGCGCTCGCGGATGTTGGCGAGGGCCATGTGGTTGCCGGCGCGGTGCTGGTGCTCCGGGTAATAGGGATTGGCAAGCAGCAGCCGCACCTGGTCTTTGTCGCGGGAAATACGGATCAGCACCGCGCCCGGCCCGGCCCCCGGTTCGATGCCGTGATAGATGGCATTTTCCGCCAGCGGCTGCAACAACAGTTGCGGCACCTGCGCATCACCCGGCATGGTCTCGACATCCCAGTGGACCTGCAGGCGCTCGCCCAGGCGCAGTTGCTCCAGGTTGAGATACTGGCGGCACAGCGCCAGTTCGTCGGCTAGCGTTGTCAGGCGCCGGTTGTCCTGCATCAGGGCGCGAAACAATTCCGCCAGGTCCTCCAGCGCCGCTTCGGCGCGCTTGGGGTCGTTGCGAATGAGGGAGAGCACGGCGTTTAGGCTATTGAACAGGAAATGCGGCCGAATGCGCGCCTGCAGCGCCTGTAGCCGCGCGTCGGTCAGGGCGGGCGAGTAGGCCCGCCTGCGCCAGAAGAAGTAGGCGACGATGAATGCCGTGAGCAGCGCGCACAGGATCCATGCTCGCGCCAGGCCAAGCGGCGTAATCGCCTCGCCCGGGACCGTGTTCGCATGCAGCACCAGCGCCGTCCAGGCCGCCTCGAGCAGCATCACGGCGGCAATGCCCCAGGCGTAGCGCAGGCGCGCGAGCCATTTCGACAAGACATACAGCGACAGCAGCGACAACAGCAGCACCGGCTCGAGCACGGCGGCCAGTTCCAAGAGCTGCTGCGCAAGCTGCGGCGCGTCACGCGACTGGATCAGCGCGGCGGCGAAGCCGGCGACATTGCCGAGCAGCAGAATGCGCACCGCAACACCCAGGTTGCGGAAATCCGGCAGGCAGTCGGAAGGCGCGTTTTGATCTATACTTGGCACGGATAAACTATTGAAAGCCAAAGTCAAATAGCGTACAAGCAGGCGCGAAACCGCCCGTTTTTTCGATTCTGACCGCATTCAGGCGAATGAGCAAGAACACGCACAAGAAACCGCGGCCTCGCACTCCCTGGTCGGGACGCTTTGCCGAGCCCGTGAGCGAGCGGGTCGAACGCTATACCGCCTCGATCTCGTTCGATAAGCGCCTCGCCGAGCACGACATCCGCGGCTCGCTCGCGCACGCGCGCATGCTCGCCGCCTGCGCTGTAATTTCCAAGCACGACCTCGCCGCCATCGAAGCCGGCATGCGCACCATCCTCGCGGAAGTGCGCAGCGGCAAATTCAAGTGGTCGCTCGCAAACGAGGACGTGCACCTCAACCTCGAGCGCCGCCTGACCGCGCTCGCGGGTGATGCCGGCAAGCGCCTGCATACGGCGCGCTCGCGCAACGACCAGGTCGCGACCGACGTGCGCCTGTGGCTGCGCGACGCGATCGACGCGCTCGGCGCCCAGCTCGCCGCGCTGCAGGCGAGCCTCGTCGATCTGGCCGAGCGCCACGCAGGCACGGTGATGCCCGGCTTCACCCACCTGCAGGTGGCGCAGCCGGTGACCTTCGGCCACCACCTGATGGCCTATTTCGAGATGTTCGCGCGCGACCGCGAGCGGCTCGCCGACTGCCGCAAGCGGATGAACCGGCTGCCCCTGGGCGCAGCCGCGCTCGCCGGAACCTCCTACCCGATCGATCGCGACATGGTGGCGAAAGAGCTGGGCTTCGACGGCGTCTGCGCCAACTCGCTCGATGCGGTGTCCGACCGCGACTTCGCCATCGAGTTCTGCGCCGCGGCCGCGCTCGTCATGACCCACATCTCGCGCCTCGCGGAGGAACTGGTGCTGTGGATGAGCCCGCGCTTTAGCTTCATCCGCCTGCCCGACCGCTTCTGCACCGGATCCTCCATCATGCCGCAGAAGAAAAACCCGGACGTGCCCGAGCTCGCGCGCGGCAAGACCGGCCGCGTGGCCGGCCACCTGATGGCGCTGCTGATGCTGATGAAAGCGCAGCCGCTCGCCTACAACAAGGACAATCAGGAGGACAAGGAACCGCTGTTCGATAGCGTCGACACGCTCGCCGACACGCTGGCGATTTTCACCGACCTGGTCGCCGGCATCGAAGTCGACGCGGGCGCGATGCGCGCGGCGGCGCTCGAAGGCCATGCGACCGCGACCGACCTCGCCGATTATCTGGTGAAAAAAGGCCTGCCGTTTCGCGATGCGCACGAAGCGGTGGCGCGCGCGGTGCGCGCCGCGGATGCGCGCGGTTGCGATCTCGCTGCGCTTAGCCTGGCCGAATTGCGGCAATTCTCGCCGCTCGCCGGCGCCGACGTATTCAAGCTATTGACCCTGGAGGGGTCGCTCGCCAGCCGCGACCATGCCGGCGGCACCGCTCCCAGACGCGTGCGCGCCGCGGTAAAGCAGGCGCGCAAGGGCCTGAAATAGGCGGCAATGGAAAAAATCGGCAAGTTTCAAGTCGTAAGAAAGCTCGGGGAAGGCGCCACCAGCGAGGTGTATCTTTGCCACGATCCCTTCGCCGACCGCGAGGTCGCCATCAAGGTAGTGTTCCCCGACTCGCTCGCGGACGACGAGAACCGCAACGTATTCAAGAAGCTGTTCATCACCGAAGCTTCGCTCGCCGGCAAGCTCGCGCATCCGCACATCGTGCAGATCTACGACGCGGTGGTGGACGAGGGCATAAGCTACGTGGTGATGGAATACATCGACGGCGGCACGCTCGAGCCGCACTGCAACCCGGACGCCCTGCAGCCGGTGAACAGGATCGTCGAGATCATTTTCAAATGCACCCGGGCCCTGGATTTCGCCAACCGCGCCGGGGTCATCCACCGCGACATCAAGCCGGCCAACATCTTGCTGCACGGCGAGACCGACATCAAGATTTCCGACTTCGGCTCGGCGCTGATTACCACCAGCATGGTTACCCAGGTGAGCGGCATCGGCTCTCCCGCCTATATGTCGCCGCAGCAGATCAAGGAGCATCCGCTCACGCTTCAGACCGACATCTATTCGCTGGGCGTGGTGATGTACCAACTGCTGACCGGGCAACTGCCGTTCCAGGCGAGCAACAACTTCAGCATGATGTACCAGATCACCAACGTCGAGCCGCAGCCGCCCTCCAGCCTGCGCCCGGACATCCCGCCCGCGGTGGACCGGATCGTGCGCAAGGCGATGCAAAAGGAACTGGAGCAGCGCTACCGGGAGTGGGACGAGTTCTCCCGCGATCTGGCGGGCGTCATCAGCAGCGAACAGGCGGCGCAGAAGAAGGAAGATTTTGCCGACAGCGAGAAAT
>Ga0209514_10009358_pt1 | contig 10799 bp, 8 predicted proteins | sample Subgrocontami58m_FD_187452 | JGI IMG/M metagenome (GOLD analysis project Ga0209514, IMG submission 187452) | Subsurface groundwater microbial communities from S. Glens Falls, New York, USA - GMW37 contaminated, 5.8 m (SPAdes) (version 3) | ecosystem: Environmental > Aquatic > Deep subsurface >...
TCGAGGTCTGGGATTCCCCCAACTCGGCCGGCGTAATCATCGATGCGATTCGCTGCGCGAAGATTGCACTCGATCGCAAAATCGGCGGACCAATTCTCTCGGCCGCTTCATACTTCATGAAGTCGCCCCCAGTCCAATACTTTGACGATGATGCACGTAACGCTGTCGAGGATTTCATTGCAGGGCGCATCGACCGATAATCACGGGGCGAACACACCTTTCCGCTTACTCTTGGGGAATGACCAGAGAGAAACTGCGCATTAATCTCTCTGGTCATTCTCTTTTTGTTCGCCTGCTGACCCTTCGATGGACTTCACAGGGAATGGACGGGCTCTATCAGAGCGCGCTCGCCTCTTTTGTCCTCTTCTCACCTGAGCGACAAGCCAGTGCCGGTTCCGCCGCAGGTGCCTTTGCCCTCATGCTTCTGCCTTACTCCCTAGTAGGGCCATTTATCGGCACGGTCCTGGATCGTTTTCCGCGACGTCAGATCATCCTGTTCGCAAATGCAATTAGGGCGCTTGACCTGCTTCTAGTGGCCTACCTGTTGATCAAAGGTGAAACCGGGGCAATTTTTGTCGCCGTCGTACTGGTGGCCTTCGGGATCAACCGCTTAGTCCTGGCTGGGCTCTCAGCTGGACTACCAAGGTTGGTTGAACGCGAGGTACTCGTAGCGGCGAATGCGTTAGCCGTGACAGGTGGCACCATGGCAACGGTCATTGGCGGCGGCACTGGTTACTTTCTGCGACGGATCTTTGAAGGTTTCCTCGCCTCTGATCGAGCCGACGGTTTCCTGGTCCTGATAGCAAGTTTGGGGTACCTGATCGCCGCGTTGTTAGCCCTTAGATTGGGTAGAGATTCGCTCGGCCCAAATCCCGACGAACTTGCTGTAGCGCACAACCGTCGAGCCATTGTTGACGGCCTCATCGATCTTGGCTCAGGGATTCGATACTTGCGGAGCAGAACCGATTCAGCCCTCGCCATCATCGCCGTGGCAATCCAGCGTGGCGGTATCACAGCGCTTACGGTCGCGGCGTTGCTCATGGAGCGGAATTTCTTCCACGACCCCAGTTTCCCAGACCGAGGACTAGCCGGTCTTGCCACAGTCATTACCGGGGCCGGAATTGGCGTGGTACTTGGTGCTGTGGTCACTCCACCGCTTGTTCAAAAGTTGGGCCGGCACCGGTGGCTACGAATCAATATGGCCTTAGGCGCCGTTCCAATACTCTTGATCGCTTGGTCGAGTGCAATCACACTTCCGCTACTCGCTCTCTGGGCATCGGCGTGCGGCCAGGCGGTAAAAGTTACGTGTGATGCGCTAGTCCAGCATCATGTGGAAGACGCCTTCCGTGGGCGCGTTTTCTCTGTCTATGACGTGGTGGTAAATATTTGTATCGTCTTTGGAGCTACAGCTGCCGCGCAAATGATTGCACCCAGCGGAAGAGGGGTGGCGGTCCCTGTGGGAGTCGCGCTTGCTTTCTTGGGCTACAGCACTCTGCTTACGGGGCGGCGGTTTAAGCCCGACCTGCCCACCACTTCTTCAACTCTTCGGTAGCTCGCTCCACACCAAGCGGTCCGTTCTCGATACGGAGCTCTAGTAGATAGTCGTAGGCCTGTCCGACGATCCTTGATGGCGGAATTCCAAGAATATCCATGATCGATGTGCCATCCAGGTCCGGTCGCATTGAGGCAAGCTCTTCTTCTTCGCCCAGTCGGGCGATGCGATCTTCCAAATCATCGTAAGAATCAGCGAGCGCTTTTGCCTTCTTCTGGTTCCGTGTTGTGCAATCAGAACGAGTCAGGACGTGCAAGCGCTCCAAGAGCGGACCCGCATCCCGCACATACCTTCGTACGGCACTATCACTCCACTCACCTGCGCCGTAACCGTGGAAGCGCAAATGTAATTCGACGAGAGATGAGACATCATCAACCGTCTGCTTATCGAAGCGGAGCGCCTTCAAACGTGCCTTGGCCAGGTGCGCGCCAACCACCTCGTGGTGGTGGAATGAGACACCACCATCGGGAACGAAGGCGCGTGTCTTAGGTTTGCCGATGTCATGTAAGAGCGCTGCCAAGCGGAGGACTAAATCGGGTCCACCGACCCGCTCCTCTAGCGCAATTGCCTTCTCTAGAACAGTTAGCGAGTGTTCGTAGACATCCTTGTGACGATGGTGCTCGTCGATTTCTAGTTTGAGTCTGGGAAGTTCCGGAATGACGTACTCCGCTAAACCGCTCTCTACCAAGATCGACAATCCCAACCGAGGGGAGTCGGACATTAAGAGTTTCACGAACTCATCCCGCACGCGCTCGGCAGAGACAATGGCAATCCGTTCTTTCATCGAAACAATCGCGTCAAGCGCTGCCTCGTCGACAATAAAGTCGAGTTGAGCCGCAAACCTGGCCGCCCGCATCATTCGAAGGGGGTCATCAGAGAATGAGAGTTCGGGTTTTGCCGGTGTCCTAAGCAACTTCAAGGTCAGATCCCTAAGACCGCCGTACGGATCAATAAAGGTCGGCTCGGAGGTAGTCAGTTCGAGCGCCATCGCATTTATCGTGAAGTCGCGTCGGTGCAAATCTCCCTCGAGGCTCTCGCCGAAAGCAACTTGTGGCTTCCGACTCTCATCGAGATAGACCTCGCTGCGATAGGTCGTGATCTCGATCGTGACTGGATTTCCTCTTCCCTTCTTCGCCGCGATCGTTCCGAAGGCGGCTCCGGTCTCCCAGATGGCATCGGCCCACTTGGCCAGAATTGCTCGGGTCTGTTCTGGCTTGGCGTCGGTCGTGAAATCCAAATCCGCTGAAAGACGCCCAAGGAGCGCGTCTCGCACCGATCCTCCGACTAGAGCCAACTTGAAGCCGGCTTGGAGAAACCGCCCAGCCAGAGCGCTCGCAGCGGGCGCCACCCTTAGCAACTCACCCATCGCCAGAGTCTGCGCGGCCGAAAGCGGAACTGTGGGTCTACCTCGTGTACTCATCGCGTCTAAGGGTAGGACGAGTAGGACCTCGATCGTTACGCTGACCAGTGTGACGATCAATGAGGGCACCTCGCCAGCCCCTAAGCCTGGACCGCCGCACCCGAACAAGAGCGCCAAAGTCCGGGTGAGAAAAGTCGAGGAGATCAGCGCCGGTGGATTGGTTTTAAGTTCAGATCGAAACACTGGGCTACTGATCGGACGTAAGGATAAGCGGGGACGGACGCTCTGGTCGCTCCCGAAGGGTCACATCGAGTTGGGCGAAACACCAGAAGATGCCGCACTGCGCGAAGTGGCCGAAGAGACTGGCATCCAAAGCGTCATCGCTCGCTCGCTAGGAGTGATCGATTTCTGGTTTATGGCGGATGGAAAGCGAATCCACAAGACGGTTCATCATTTCCTCTTCACCGAGACCGGAGGCCATCTAGCGCCTCAACCTCTCGAGGTGGACGAAGTCGCGTGGTTTCCAGTGAACGAAGTCGTTTCGCGACTTGCGTACTCGGATGAACGGAAACTTCTAGCTGGATTCGGCGACCTAGCCGCCCTCTTGGATTAAGCGATCCGACTTGAAACCGATTCGACGCATCAGCGTTTTGGCCGCCTCGATACTTCTCATACTGGTAATCCAACCAATTCCCTCCTTTGCCAGCAGCGTTTTTGCTCCAGAAATAACCATCACCAACATAAACAATCATCGGGGCGCGACGGTAAGCCGTGACTCGATCGAGATAAGCCTCACCATCAGCGCACCAAGCGCCATCACAGGTTGGTCCTTACGAATTCTCTCGACTGGTCGAGCGTTCACTTCAAGGAGTGAGTTGGGGGCTTTCGCCGCGAGCACTAAAGCAAGTGGAAATATTCTGGCAATCAAGCCTGGTCCGACACCTCTAGAAATCCAGACTCCCTATAGCACGTCAATATCAGTGACCGGTGAGAAAGCATTCGTTCGTGATCTTGGGGTTCACGGCTTCTGGTTACAACTTATTAGCAACGGGACTGTGGTGAGGTCGGTCCCGTTCTTTGCCTTTGGCAGCGGTAATTCTGGAATCAGAAAGACGCCCATTGCTTGGATGCTGCCGCTAGTAGAACCACCACATCGGGACTTACTCGGCAACTTTAATGACGACGACCTGGCTAGGGCCTTGGCGCCCAATGGGCGACTGGGCCGAATTCTCAATTTCGGCAATGGAGCACTCACCACCTGGCTCATCGATCCGGACTTGGTCGAAACTGTTGAAGCCATGACCCACGGCTACACCTTCGCCCATGGAGAACCCGGCACGGGAAAAGCCGCTGCGATAGCTTGGCTGACCCAACTACGTAACGCGACTGCCAGTGATCAAGTAGTTGCCCTGCCATACGGGGACCCCGACCTAGTCACCTTGGCCAAAGCCGGGCTCAAAACTAACTTGGCTGGGGCAATCGATGAAGGCGTGATTCGACTCAGTGCATTGCTTCAACGACCCGTTACCAAAGTCGCTGCCTGGCCAACCGAAGGACTTCTAAATAGGTCAACTCTGTCTCTAGCTCAATCCAGTGCAGCGACCACTCTCCTATTGAGCAGCAACTCAGTTGTCTCCTCTCAGACAGCAACTGAGTCCTCCGTCCTTCCCACGCGCACTGCCCCGAGCCAACTGCTCTATGACTCGACGCTGGCAAGACAGTTCGACAATCTGACTCCTCTCTCCGCCAATCGGGCGGCGGCGGAGCTGACGATGATCACGGCAGAACGTCCCGCCATTGCGCGAGCACAGTTGATACTTCCGCCAAGACTTTGGAACCCAAACAACGAATCGATTGCCTCTGTCGATTCAGGGGCACCAGTCCACGAAATCACACTTGAACAATTGGAGTCCTCGCGAGTGACCCTAACGGGCACGATTAAACTCACCAAGCTCTCACCTCTGGGTGAAGGAGAAATTGGCATCCTCCGAGTAATCAACAGAAACCTCAATACTTTTTCCTTAGTGCACCAGGTCGTAAGCCAGTCCGTCCAGAATGCAACTCTGCGCAGTGCACTTCTTCTCTCAACCACCTGGCGGGGTCGTGGCTTTAATGCCTATCTGTACGAACTGCGCGCCCAGACTGCGTCGGAGCGCATCGTGCGTCAGATACGTGTGATAAGCGGGAGGTACACGCTCACTTCGTTGAAACAGAGACTCCCGATCACAATTGCCAACGACTCGACGGATCCTGCCACTGTGACTCTCAGATTGGTACCTACCACTTTTCGCGTTCTCCAGCCCGAACAACTGCGACTGACCCTTGAAGCCAAGAGCAAGACTCAGGTCATGGTTCCAATTCACGCGATAACTAGTGGCGACTTGATCTTGGTCGCCATGGTTTTGACTCCGAATGGCGAGATCCTCGGCGACGCATCGGAATTGTCGTTAAGTATCAGGACCGTTCCGGCGATTGCCAATTGGATCATGGAGGGCGCCGGCATCGCGCTCATTCTCGCTGCGGGCGCGCAGATAATTCGTCGCCTCCGTCGACGTAAAAAAACGAGGCCAGACGGCGCACCTCTGGGAGTCGACCAGCGATGACAATCTACAAGTCAACTGCTGTGATGGCCCTTGGCACAATCGTCTCAAGGGTCACCGGAATGATTCGCAATCTCTTGGTCGTCGCCGCCCTTGGAACCGCGATCTTCGCCGATACTTTCAATGTCGCGAATACCATTCCGACGATTCTCTACATCCTGCTCATCGGTGGTGCGCTCAACTCGGTTTTTGTACCTCAACTGGTTCGATCTATGAAGGAGGACGAAGACGGCGGAGCAGCCTTCGCCTCCAGATTATTGACGGCCACTGCAGTTCTATTGGGATTCATCACCATCGTAGCCGTCCTCATTGCCCCGCTACTGGTCCGCTTGTACGCAGGAAAATTTGGCAGTGTTGGATTCGAACATGAATACGCTCTGACCGTCACTTTTGCTCGATACTGTCTGCCACAGATTCTATTTCTCGGGCTTTTTGTAATGTTCGGGCAGGTTGCAAATTCGCGCGACAGGTTCGGCCCGATGATGTGGGCGCCCGTACTGAATAATCTGGTTGTTATTTCATCGTTATTGATCTTCTTGAAAATTGCCCCCGACGTCACGACCAAGACAATCACATCGGGCGAGACTGCTCTACTTGGGCTTGGTACCACCGCTGGCGTAGCGCTCCAGTTCCTCGTCTTGGTTCCCGTGGTTGCAAGTCTAAAAGTGCGACTAAGACCCAGGTTTGATTGGCGCTCAGGAGGTTTAGGGCACTCGAGCCGTCTGGCCTTCTGGACATTCTGCTTCGTACTGGTAAATCAAATCGGCTACTTGATCGTGGTAAACATTGCAACGGCGGCCTCCGTCAAAGCAAAGGCTCTTGGGTTAGCGGTAGGCGTCGGCTTTACGCCATATGCCAACGCCTACCTAATCTTTGTTCTGCCACATTCAATCTTCACGGTCTCCCTGGTAACTGCACTCTTACCTCGAATATCTGCCGCCGCCGCAGAGAAACGCATTGATGTGGTCCGCAGCGAAATTAGCACTGCGTTGAAGATGATTGGTGTGGCCACCGTTCCCGCTGCCATCGCATTCCTATTCTTCGGCCCACTAATGGCAACTGTGCTCTACGCAGGCACTGATGCAGCAAATGCTCGTCAGATTGGCTACGTATTGGCTGGTTTCTCGCTCGGATTAATTCCATTCAGCGCCAGCCACCTACTTCTTCGAGGTTTCTACGCCTTTGAGGACACGAAGAGCCCGGTCGGAATCAACTTGATTCTCAACGTGGTCATGGTTGCCCTATCGCTGGTGGCCAATATCTTTCTTCCACTCCGTTGGGTGGTGGTCGGATTGGCTGGCGCCTTCGCGATCGCCTATTTCGCCAGCGTCCGGGTCACGATTAACCGACTAGGTAAGCGCATCGGCCCGCTCAGAGGGGAGGGTATCCTCCGCACCCACGTGCGCCTTGCCCTAGCCTCCCTGGCAGCCATGGCTCCCTCCTACCTGATCGCCAGCGTCGTAACCTCTTTCCTAGGCAGAGGAGCCCTTGGTTCGCTGGTCGCCCTGGGTGTCGCTGGGCCATTTTTCCTAGTCGCCTACCTATTTCTGGCACATCGGCTACGGGTGAACGAAGTCCAGATACTCTTCGGACGCCTCCGCACCCTCGTAGGGTGGGGAATGGAATCCACCTAAGATCGGGTTGTGAGCAATGTGAAATCCAATGAAGTCCCTGAGGTCGTTATTGTCGGTTCAGGACCGGCTGGATATACCTCCGCTATCTACGCCGCCAGGGCCCAGTTGGCGCCCCTCGTCTACGAGGGGTCGGTCACTGCGGGTGGGGCACTCATGAATACCACTGAAGTCGAGAACTTCCCAGGCTTTAGCGACGGGGTGATCGGTCCTGATCTGATGGAGTCGATGCGTAAACAGGCAGAGCGATTTGGCACCACCTTTGTAACTGACGACATCGTTTCGATGAATCTTTCCTCGCCGATCAAAGTCTTAGTCGATGGCAGCGGTAGAGAGATCAGAACCAGAGCAGTAATTCTGGCGATGGGTTCTGCCTATCGTGAGATTGGACTGCCAAATGAAAAACGACTCTCTGGGCACGGCGTCTCATGGTGCGCCACTTGTGATGGTTTCTTCTTCCGCGACCAAGACATTGCAGTCGTCGGAGGCGGCGATTCGGCGGTAGAAGAAGCTACCTTTCTCACCAGGTTTGCGCGTTCAGTAACGATGATTCACCGACGTGATTCGCTCCGTGCTTCTAAAATCATGATTGATCGCGCGGTTAAGGACCCCAAGATCACCTTCCGATGGAACACAGAAGTCACTGACGTCAACGGCGATGCGAAAGTTTCTTCATTGTCCCTGCGCAACACAATAGACGGGTCTTCTTCAGAACTTCCGGTCACCGGCCTATTCGTCGCGATTGGCCACGATCCACGCAGCGAATTGGTTCGCGGGCAAGTCGTCACGGATGCGGGCGGGTATGTGGAAGTCGAGCCTGGGTCAACTCGAACCAATCTTTCTGGTGTCTTTGCCTGTGGCGACCTCGTCGATCACACTTACCGGCAAGCCATCACGGCTGCGGGCTCGGGCGCCCAAGCAGCACTTGATGCAGAGCGCTTCCTAGCTGACCAGGATTCTTAATAAACATCCAACGATATGGAGATATTCAGATGGCTACCACGCATGTAACAGAGGCGACTTTCGCCACCGAGGTGCTTCAAAGCACCACCCCCGTTCTCGTTGATTTCTGGGCAGAATGGTGTGGTCCATGTCGCGCAGTGGCACCCATCCTTGAAGAGATCGCGACCGAGTACCCGACGAAAATCAAGATTGTAAAGTTGAACACGGACGAAGAGTCGGCAATCGCCATCAAATATGGAATCACATCCATTCCCACTATGAATGTTTTTGTTGGTGGTCAGGTTGTGAAGACGATCGTCGGAGCCAAGCCGAAGCCAATGTTGCTTAAGGATCTTGAATCATTCATCAAAGCCTGAGCCTCGCTTAAGGTACAGAGATGAAACGAGGCGACAAAGGTCCGCAGATCGCCCAACTGCGCGACAACCTGATTCGCCTCGGGCTACTCGAGGAGAGCAATTCGGACCTTTTCGACCAAGCCGTGGAGCGGGCCGTGCGCTCTTTTCAGCAGTCGCGCGGCTTAACCGTCGACGGTCTCGCGGGAGAGCAGACGTTTAGGGCCATCGATGAAGCACATTGGCGGCTAGGCGATCGAGCACTCAGTTACAGCGCTAGCCACCTGATGCGCGGCGACGATGTAGCCGCCCTCCAGAATCGCCTCTCTGGGATGGGCTTTGATATTGGCCGCATTGACGGAATTTTTGGCCCGCGCACGGCTCAAGGTTTGGCTGAACTTCAACGTGCTGTTGGTATCAAAAGTGACGGAACGTGTGGCCCGGAGACATTTAGCGCTTTGGCCCGGCTTGCTCGCACAGTTACTGGAGGAGCGCCGCAGACACTCCGCATCGAAGCGGCGATTGGTCGAAGTGGGCCAGCCCTCGCCGGCAAAACAATAGTCATCGATCCTGCAGGTGCCGGCAGAGAGAAGGTATTCGGCATTGATGAGTCGAGCATCATCTTTGATCTTGCTAGAAGAATTGAAGGGCGTCTTTTTGCGTTGGGCGTAAGTGCCTATCTGACTCATGGTGAGGCAAGCCCCAAAGAAGATGACGCTGAGCGGGCCGATTTCGCCAATCGGAGTAATGCCGACCTTTTTATCTCGCTTCACCTTGATTCACACCAGAACCCAGAAGCCTCTGGTGTGGCCACCTACTTCTATGGCAACGATGCACATGGCGCACACTCGATAATGGGTGAGCGTTTTGCCTCGCTGGTCCAGCGAGAGATCTGCGCCCGGACGCGCCTATTGGATTGTCGAATCCACGCAATGACCTGGGAACTCTTACGGCGGACCAAAATGCCCGCTATCCGCATCGAATGCGGTTACCTGACGTCGCCAACTGATGCTCAGCAACTGGCCCAACCTGCGTTCCGCGATGCCATTGCAGAAGCAATCGTGGTCGCGATTCAGCGGCTGTATCTGCCAGATGATCAAGACAGTAAAACCGGCAGCCTGCGGATAACTGACCTCCGCAACCTTCGTTGAGTGCCCTATCCTTACGCTGCCCGGGTTTCGACAGGAGGTGGCGCGATGAAGGGGGTGCACCGTGATGAATGAGCTATCCCACGGTTCTCGGCTAGATGCTTTCGTCGACCGCTATGCCGAGCGAACTCGGGGCATGACGACAAGCGAGATACGGGCACTCTTTGCTGTTGCATCACGACCCGAGGTCGTCTCGCTCGCTGGCGGCATGCCAAATCTGACCGCCCTGCCGATTGCTGAAATCGCCAAGGTATTTGCTGATGTAATCATGGAAGAGGGGCAGGTCGCACTCCAATACGGAAGCGGGCAAGGCCACCCGGATCTTCGCGAGCAGATCACCCAAATCATGGCGCTTGAGGGCATCTCCGCTCATCCAGATGACGTTATCGTCACAACCGGTTCTCAACAGGCACTCGATTTGATTTCCCGAATTTTCATCGATCCCGGCGATGTCGTCCTTGCTGAGGCGCCTTCATATGTGGGCGCACTCGGCACTTTTCATCAGTACCAAGCGCAAATCGTTCATATCGCGATGGATGACGATGGACTAATCCCAGAAAGTGTCCGACAAGCCATTTCTGCGGTTCGTGCGTCCGGACGAAAAATCAAGTTTCTCTATACAGTTCCAAATTTTCATAATCCGGCCGGCGTCACGCTCTCAGCAAGCCGAAGACGAGAGATAATTGAAATTGCCCGCGAGAATAGTGTTCTGATCATCGAAGATAATCCCTATGGTCTCTTGGGTTTCAATGAAGAGCCGGGTCGGGCCATGCGCGCTGACGACCAAGAGAATGTCATCTACTTGGGATCGTTCTCCAAAACGTTTGCACCGGGTCTGCGTGTTGGCTGGGCGGCAGCTCCGCATGCAGTGCGCGAAAAGATGGTGATGGCAAGTGAGTCAACGATCCTCTGTCCATCCAACTTTGCCCAAATGGCAATCTCGCGATACCTAGCCACCCAACCTTGGCTTGATCAAATAAAGAACTTCCGCGAGCTCTACCTCGAGCGTAGAGACGCGATGCTTGAAGCACTTGACCAACATTTCCCCGCAAGCGCAACGTGGACTAAGCCGCGTGGTGGCTTTTATGTCTGGGCAACCCTCCCAGAAGGAATCGATACGAAGGCAATGTTGCCTCGGGCAATCACAGCCCGCGTCGCCTACGTACCTGGCACAGCCTTCTATGCCGACGGGTTTGGTACGAGGTCGATGCGG
>Ga0209514_10009359_pt1 | contig 10798 bp, 10 predicted proteins | sample Subgrocontami58m_FD_187452 | JGI IMG/M metagenome (GOLD analysis project Ga0209514, IMG submission 187452) | Subsurface groundwater microbial communities from S. Glens Falls, New York, USA - GMW37 contaminated, 5.8 m (SPAdes) (version 3) | ecosystem: Environmental > Aquatic > Deep subsurface >...
ATCCAGAAGAGGCCAGACGGTTGCAAATTTCTGCTGTAGCGGAGCAATGAATTTCATACCATGACATCATAGCCAATACTTCTCCGAGTTGCTACCTTTATTTATTAACGCCGCCTTACCGTTCTTATATATCTTGGGTTTACCTCCGCCAGATTAACAGCATTCCAAACATGCGTCAGCTTTTCCTTAAGTTCTTCCATGGTTTTGGTTTTTCTCTCCAGGAACTCAAGTTCGATTCGTATAGACTCACTACCTGCTCTTCGTTTTTCCTGTCCCTTTTGTATAGCATGTTCAATCTGAGAAATAAGGTCGCTTCCAAGATTTTGCAGTTGTTTCGCATAATGGTCAATAGTCTTGCGAATCCTCGATGTGAGGTCGTATCGTACCCTTCCGCAATTCCGGCTTACATCGGATGACACCCTTTCCAGCAGCTCGTTCAAAACCATCTTCCTGCTCATCGATTTCGGCAGAAAGGTGCGTAAAATGGACTTGACCTCTTCATCGGTTGGCGCCGTATATTCCTGTATCATGTAATAAAAACCTTTGTCCTTGGTCAGTTCTACAGAAAATTCAAACGGGTCCATTGCCACCTCAAAAAGTATCTCCGCGGCTGTTTTAAACTCTTGTATAACGTTGTTAGAACGCTTTGTAAAACGGCTAAAGGTCTCCTGGATATTATTCGTAATTACCATCTCCGAATCTTTTCTAAAGATATCGAATCCCTTGATGATCTCCTCCTTAATAACCTTCTGCATCTCGTCCCTTAGTGTGGTGGGATTGGTGCCAGAATTTTTGTCAAAAAAGTCCTGAAGACACCGTTTTATCCTGGGTATTTCTGTTTCCTCAAGTGTCTTTAACAACTCCTCTACTTTTAAACACGACTTGTCCGATTCGCCCTTAAGCAGATAGGTGATATCTTCTTTATCCTGTTTCAGGTTTGCGACAAGTTTGTGAAATGTAACAATCTTGTTTTCTAATTCTTCCCCGGAGGCTAATAATGTCTTTTTCTCAATGGCTATTTGTGATAATTTTTGTGTAGTAATGCGGTTTATCTTAGATATGGTCGTGTTGAGGACAATGTTCCCTTTTTCTAAAGAAAGAAAACGATTCAGCGCCTCTTCCAGGTTCAATAGCCCGCTTTGCGAAAGCTGGACTTCGTTATTTATTACTTTTGCCTTTAGCGCCTCTCTTGCTGAGATAGGCAATATTTCCTGTACGGTAAACCCCATCTCTTCCAAAACGTGTTTATTAAAGGCAGAAATTTCCTCAATCTCATTAGAGGTTAGATTATCAATTTTATTCAACACGAAGAATATCTTCTGTGTAGAACCTTTTATCGTATCGAGGAGTTCTTTCTCAACCTGCGAGATGGGAACGTCGGCGCTCATGAGGAAGAGCGCCGCATCCAGGTGGTCTAAAAACTCATAGGTCGTTTCCGTGTTGTGGAGAAAGGTAGACCCTACTCCCGGCGTATCGACCAGGAGCATCCCTTTTTCAAGGAAAGGGGATGGATATTGAATGCGTGCACAGCGCACATTTTTTATATTTTTGGGATTCCCTTTTTCCGTTATGTAATCGGCAAGTTCTTCCAGGCGGACAATTTTATTACTGCCGTCCTGCATATAAATATTACAGTTAATTTCATCGGCGTGCTTGAGAATAGTTACAACGGATGTCAATGGCACTACGGAAGAGGGGAGTATTTCCTTCCCGATCAGGCTATTAATAAGAGTCGTCTTGCCCCTTTTAAATTGTCCGAGGATCACCAGGTTGAAGCAATTTGATAACAGGTGTTCCTTGACCGTGAGCAATCGATCGTCTATCGTATCTGCATCTTCCTTTGTCAGGGTTTCGATATTTTCAATGACGGTGAGTATTTCTGACTTGTGTTTTATAAATTCTTCTAACATAAGATAAAAAGTCCTGAAATAAGGTGTAACAAAAAACCCCTGTCAAAACCGTTGGCTTCGACAGGGGTTTTATCAATAAAAAAACTCCTATCGAAGGATCGGGCTTCAATAGGAGTTATCAGCTATGTTATAGCGGTTAAGCGAACTCCATCGCTTAGATTTAAATCACGCCCAAACTATAATAAACATTTAATTTTTTGTCAAGCCAATTTTTATTTATTTGGATTTTGTTATTTGTTGTGCATAATATAACGTGTTAATAGGATAGTTTAATTGTATTTGTTATAAGGGTTAAAATAATTTTATGAGTCTACCTTCTTTTCTACCACTTTTAATTACTGGTGTAACCGGGGTGCCCGGTTACAGTGCGTTTAAGTATTTTCATTCAAAATACCCTGACCATGTGACGGCCATTCGTCCTGTCCGATACTGGCCGCTGCGTGAGAAGGGAATCATTCCTCTGGATATAGAAGACCGCAAGGGGCTTGCAGCTTTAATGAAACAAAAGCGGTTCAAGTCGGTTTTAAATGGGGCCGGGTCGTGTGCCTTGAAGTCTTGTGAAATGAATCCTATACTGGCGTATCGTGTAAATGTGCAAGCGGCATTAAATATACTGGAAGTGATTTCTAGCCATGATATTCGATTGATTCATCTTTCTACAGACCTGGTATTTCCAGGGAAATCGGAAGGCCTCTATACAGAAGACGACCCAGTGTCTCCTGTTACAATGTACGGTAAGACTATGGCGATAGCCGAAGAGATTATTATGTTAAGGTATCCTGTAGCTGCGATTTTCCGGATATCGCTACCCATGGGAATCAGCGTCAATGGGCATGCTGGGGCGATTGATTGGATACTGTCGCGGTTTAAAAAGAATAATCCAGCCACATTATATTTTGATGAGGTCAGATCACCGTTTTATTGCGAAGATTTTAATGAGGTTATAGAACATGCCCTCGGGAATAAAATCAGGGGTATTTATCATCTTGGCTCTCATCGGCATCTCAGCCTTTATCAGATAGGACAGATCGTAAATAAGGTGGGCGGCTACTCCCCGCATCTGTTAAAAGGTTGCATGCGAAAGGAAGCAGGCCCCATGCCACCGAGGGCAGGGAACGTTACGATGAACAACAAGAAGCTTATCCAGGCTTTAGGAATAGACCCGTTTCGCAAGTGGCCTTACCTGGAACACCACGTTCCCAGCGGGAAAGAATGGCATTACGACCGTCCTTCTCATTGGATTTTTCATCCCGAACAGATTCATAAATGCCTGTACCGGATTCCTATAGCATGCTGAATTGGGACATACTTCAGCTAGCAAGGAAGTAATTTAATAAATAATCACTTCCAAGAAAATCCTTGAAATAGTTCCTGCATCTTATGATAATCGCTTTATAAACAGCGATATGCCCTCTATTTGTAAACAAATATTTTAAACCTGTTTAGACATCATTTTTTGGATAATAGCACGAAGCTAACGAATACTCTATGTCAATATCTATAAAAGCATCTACTATAGATAACAAAACAGAAACGATATCTATAGAACAAAATCCAGATTATTGTCCTTTATGCAATAGACATCAAGAACCTTCATTCGTATCTGCGTTTATAACACAATTCCAAAATTGTCAAATAGTGTATCGTTGCACAAATAATAAGTGTTTAAGTTTTTTTATTGCGTATTATCATTTACATGATTACAGAACATCAAGGAATTACAGGATTGTATGCTTACGTCCCCAAAACCCAATAGGTATAAAATTTGAGGAAGAAATAAACAATGTATCTCCTCTTTTTTGTGAAATTTATAGGCAATCGTACTTGGCAGAAATTAGTGGATATAAACAGGTTGCTGGCTGTGGATATAGGAAGGCATTAGAATTTCTCATAAAAGATTATTGTATAAGTAGAAAACCTGATGCATCAGATGAAATCAAAAGAAAATTTCTTGGAGAAATAATCAGAACTCACATAGATGACAATACAGTTAAAGCCTGTGCCGAAAAAGCAACTTGGCTTGGGAATGACGAAACCCATTATGTCAGACAATGGGAAGATATGGATATCAAAGATTTGAAAGAATTGTTAGAGTTAACCAAATATTGGATTATCCAAAAAGTAAAAACAGACAAATATCTTAAAAAGATGCAGAATAAAAAGTAATAATATGTGGTCTAAAAAATACGAAAGATGTTTAAAATGTGGAACAACCAGCATAAACCATGTTGCAAAAGGTCTCTGTAGAAAATGCTATGCGAATAAAATTGAAGCTGAGCATGGAAATTATGAAAGATTTAAGAAAGGCGTACCAAAGGCTTTTTTAACGAAAGAAAAGTTAAAAGAATTGTATGTTTATAAGAAAATGTCCCTGTCGGATATTGGAAGAATTGCTGGTTGTAGTCGGAGAACAGTATATTTTCATATTAAAAAGTTTGGAATACCGTTAAGAACTAAGGCAGAAGCACGTGCTATAGCTTTAGACAAAGGGAAATTTAAATATACCTCTATAGATGAAAAAGGGGAAATTGAAGAAAAGACCAGAAATAAAATTCATTTTAATGAGGGTTTCTTTTCCAACTGGTCAAATGAAATGGCTTATGTTTTAGGTTTAATTTATACTGATGGAAATATTACAAACTCATCAGTAAAGATGGGTAGATTAACATTTGCGCAAAAAGAAAAAGAGTTACTTGAAAAATTTTTAAATCTTATAGGTTCTAATTCAAAGATACTTTATCGAAGACGAGAAAAATATGTAAATACTACTGCCGGAGAGGTGTATTATTTCCATATTAATAGTGATATTGTTTATAAACAACTTTTAGAGTTAGGATTAACCCCTAATAAAAGCTTGTCCATGACACTCCCTAAAATTCCAGAGGATTATGTAAGTCACTTTATTAGAGGGTGTTGGGATGGAGATGGGACTGTTTATATTGAAAAGAGAAATGGTAATCTAAAAACTTCGTTTGTTTGTGGTTCTCTTGAATTTATAACTGTTTTAAAGGAACATCTACGTAAGCAAGGCTTATCTGATGCGACTCTTTACGAGGACAAGAGAAGCAAGAAGGGAAATGTGAGTTATTATTTCAGATACGGAACAAAGGACAGCATAAAACTTTTTCATTATTTATATGATGATATACCTGAGAGTCAATATTTAAAAAGAAAGTATGAAGTATTTAAAAACTATTTAGATAAAAAAATAATGCCACAGCAGTTAACATTGTTTAAATGAATTTTGAATAGCATGAATACAAATGACGAATTGAGAGAATGCATAAAACGGCAAAGAAAATATGCCTCTTTTTTTGATTGGAATAAGAAAGACGAAAAGGAGCTTGGTATTGTAGAAACACTTTTTGAGTCTATGAAACTTCAAGGTATCAATACTTTTCAAAACCTCCGCATTTCCCAAAAAGATCCACCCGACTGCATAGCAGAAGATCAAAGCGGTAATTTAATAGGTCTGGAAGTCAGCGAATTTGTTGATGAAGAAGCCGTCAGGTTTAACGCTCAGGGGAAAGATGTTTACAGGGACTGGGCTATTGATGAAATTGTAAAGAAACTTGAAATAATTATTACTGAAAAGGATTCCAAAACGTTTCATGGTGGTCCATGCAAAAAGTTAATTCTGGTGATACACACTGACGAGTTTGTTATAAACTTTCAAACCTTAAAACCCATTCTTGAAATCCATGAGTTCAAAAAAACAAATCAAATAACAAAGGCTTATCTATTATTTTCGTATGATCCAGAAATAAGCCATTTCCCATACATTCAGTTAAAAATTGCCACTACAGGGCATGATAACCACGTTACTACTGGAATTTTTCAAAAAACTAAACTGTTACAAATAGAGTAATAGTGTGCTTATTGTTTTGTAAGATGGATTAAGTGGGTGGGAGGAAACTACTTGTTATCATACGCGGTCTCTGGAATTCAAGCTGGACTTATCAGCTTGAATATCTCTTCCGCTGCATGTTCAGAAGCCCCTGGCTTTGCAATCCTGTCCATGAGCAGGGATACCTCATGAATACAAGCCTGTCTTTTTTGAGGATTGCTGAGTAATGGTATTGCCTGATTGACAAGCCAGGCGGAATTCGCTCTGCACATAAGACGTTCTGGGACAATCATCTTGCTGGCGAGTTTGTTCACGAGTCCAATGAAAGGGGTGGTAAGAAATGGCTTGGCTATAAAATAGGCAAATGGCGATATTTTGTAAGCGATAATCATTGGCTTGAGATAATAGGCAATCTGTAATGTGATTGTGCCTGAGCCTGCTATACAAAGGGTGGATGCCTTGATTACTTCATGGGCATTTCCTACAACAATTTTACAAGGGACTGTGGATTCTTTTGTAATAGCGCTTATAAGGTCAAAATGTTGCTCATTGCTGCAGGAAATGAGAAACTGCGCCGAGGGGATTATTTGATGTATCTGTACCGCTGATTGCAGGAACAAGGGCAATAACCGAACGATTTCCTGTCTGCGGCTGCCTGGGAGAAAAGAAACGATAGTTTCTCCAAGTTGTTTTTTTAGTTCAGTGACAAGTCCTTCATCAACACCCTCTTTGTGAATTTCATCGAATAACGGATGTCCCACATAAATGACAGGAATCCCCGCTTGGTCATAAAATGATTTTTCGAAGGGATAAATAACGAGTAGCCTGTCTACCAGTTTTTTCATCTTTTTTACACGCCACGGCCCGTGTGCCCAGAGCTGTGGACTGATATAGTAAATCACGGGAATCCCAAGTTTTTTAGCAGCCCTGGCTATATAGAAATTGAAACCGCAATAATCAATCAATATGACCGCGCTAGGCCTTTCCTGCCTTAAGAAGTGGATACAATCCTTTTTCATGCTCAAGAAGGTCGATAGCTCTGTTAAGGCGTGAAGCCACATTAAGGATTTTTGGGACATATCGTGCAGGCTGTGTAATCCAGCCATTGCCATATTTTCTCTACCGAGTCCGTAAAATGTTATATTGGGATCTTTCTCAAGTAAACACCGCATGAGATTAGCGCCGTGAATATCTCCCGACGACTCTCCGGCGCTAATGAATATTTTCCTGGGAATTTCAGACATGAACTACCTTTAAGATATAAGAAATAAGGTTTACGATAAAAAGTACGGGTGTTAATAGCCAGACGATAAATAAGACAAAAGATGTGTCTATACAAAACAGGCCATAGTGTACATCGAGAGCAAACAGGATGAGACATATTATGGGGAAGACCATAAGGAATATAACAATCGTGTAAAAAAAGACGGCATGATTGTTGTGTATCAGGAAAAAAGAAAGAAACGTGTTAGACGTATAAAACAAGATGAGTGTAAATGAGAACAGCTTTATTTTGGCAAAAAAATAGCTGAAAGCAGATGCTATGAGGGATGCGAATGCTATGAGTAGTAATACATAAAAAAATCCCAGCATGATTGACATAGTTTATTTCATGCTGGGATTTTTTCAAGATAATTATTTAAGCATTCACAAAAAGTTACTTTTTATCAGGGAAAAAGTCTTGTTTCACACTAAAAGATAAGCTAAGGTGAGGCCGCAAATAGACAAACCAGAACATTATGCCAACCAGGATAACCCCCCCTACGATGTTACCCAGAGTAACCGGGAAAAGATTATTTACAAAAAATCCCTTCCAGGTAAGTTGAGAGAGGTCTAGGGTTTTTCCTGCCATTTTTTCTGCTGCAGCAACGACTTCAGGATGTTTTTTTAATACCACACCCATTGGAATAAAGTACATGTTTGCAACACAGTGTTCGAATCCACTGGCAACGAAGCCGCCGATGGGGAAAACAATCGAAAGTATCTTGTCCGCCACGCTCCTGCCGCTGAAACATAGCCAGACAGCCAGGCATACCATTGCGTTGCAGAGGACGCCTCTTGCCAGGGCAGTCGTAAAAGAGAGATTAACCTTCGTATTGGCGATAAGCAGCGCCTTTGCACCGACCATATTGTGAAAAAATTCCCATTGATGGGTTTGAGACATCCAGCAGACCATTGTTAAACTGCCCACTAAATTACCAGCAAATGAAACGATCCAGTTATTGAGCATTCCACGCGTCGTGATCCTTTTACTAATACAACCCATAATAATTAAGCAATTGCCCGTAAAAAGTTCTGCGCCGCCAACTACGACTAATATAAGTCCAAGGGAGAAGGCAATGCCTGCAATGAGAGAGGTAAGTCCAAAGTGCAGGTTGGAGTCGCTCGTTACAAAGGTGGCAAATTGTGCACCAATGGCAATATATACTCCAGCTAATATTCCCAGTAAAAAAGTCTGTGAAAAGCTTAATTTTGCCTTTACCGTGGCTATTTTGTCAATTCGGGATGCAATTAGTGGGGGTGAATAGGCATCGATATCGATAACCTGGATAGATTTTGGAACTTTATTTTCTGCCATATCTTAATCTCCTTTTAATTATCTCTTTGATGGGCGCAAATAGATAAACCAATACACACCCGCAACCAGAACGATGCCGCCGAATAAATTTCCAAGGACAACAGGGAATAGGTTGTCAATCAAAAATCCTTTAAAGAAAGTGAGATTTGAAAGATCTAATTTCCCATCATGGAACTTTTCTGCGGCTGCCAGTACAGCACTGTTGCCTTTTAAAACTAGCCCCATGGGAATAAGCCACATATTGACAACACAGTGCTCAAATCCACATGCTATCAGACAGGAGATAGGCCAGAGTAATGCCAGTATCTTATCCATATTACTTCTGGCGCTGTAACATAACCAAATACCTAAACATACCAGGGCATTACAAAGCACACCCCTAGCAAAGGCAGCGCCAAATGGGATGTTTACTTTGTCATTGGCTGCAAGGACAATTTTAGCTCCCAGTAAATAATTGTTGAGTGTCCATTGTTTTGAAACGTATATCCATAAAACAAGGGTTAGTGCGCCAATAAAATTGCCAATGAATGCTATAATTAAGTTTTTTGCAAGGTCTTTACCGGTAATTTTCCTAGCCATAAAAGACATCGCAATCAGACAATTTCCCGTAAAGAGTTCTGCGCCAGCGATTACGATTAAAACCAGGGCCAAAGTGAAAGCCACACCGCCCACCAACTGATTTAAACCATAATTAGAGGTTGCAGTATGTGTTACTAACATGGAGAGTTGAATACCCAACGCAATAAAAACACCGGCAAGGATACTCAGGGCGAACGTAGTTAAAGTACTGAGTTGCGATTTCGCAACACCCACTTGCCCTACTTTATCCGCCATCTTTGCCGGCGCATAGGCATCGATCTCGATAACTGGTACGGCATATTCCGGATTATTTGTACTGCCAGTCTGCGTATCAGTCACAAATTACCTCCTTTCATGTATTAAATTAGATTACGAAAATGTTAAAATATATCACGCAACATTTCAAAATATATAATTAATTTATTTATACTGAATATTTATCGCACAAAAAAAACTTAAAAATTAAGTACATAAAACACTTTATTGAAAATTCAAAGCAAACTTCTTAAACGTTCACGATCTTTCGTAAGGAAGTTCTATCCTTTTGCAACACCTGTCATCTGAGGTTGAGCCGCCTTTGCTGGGGTAGCAGCTTCTTTTGCAGTCGCTGCTTTTATCATGGATAGTATCATAGTGATAAATATAAAACACCAGGCAACATAAGCCGCATATATAAAATATTTTGATATGTTAGCAATAAATGGAATTTGAATGGCCTGCGAAAGCCTTATGGTGCAAGCTGTGTACATGCCCAAAGGGAAGACCATACCCCAATAAAGGGGAGTGTATTTATACGGTGTCTTATGAAAGACGTATTTCCATATTCCAATAATAACCAAGAAGGGTATCCACCATGTGCCGAATGACCAGAAAAACAAAGTAAATCCTTTTGTAAATCCTAAGAAATCAGCGTACGGTCCCTGTATTTTAGGAATATTTATGCATAAGATTGAACCTGCTAAGGTTGTGATGGCGAGCGCACCCATATTTATCCAATATGGAGGTACTAATGCGTCAGGGGATATTTTGAAAAATACGAGTCTATACATGATTAGTGTAATCAAGACCATGTAAAGGAAAGAGCCGATCATCCACCACACAAAGGAGGAAAACATCACGAAACTCCCGGCATCCCCAAATTTCGGTGCAAGTAAGGCTCCAAGCACAGCCACCGATTGGGTTCCAACGGTTGCGGTTAGCCAGCCTCCGTGCATTACCATTTCGATTCTTTGATCGCATTTTATAAAGAGGAGATTAAATGTGGATAGCGAAACGATTGTCCAGAGGAATATGCCGAAATACCAGAATATCTTTGCAACTTCTGGATAATTTACTACAGAAACAAATTGTGCCCCAAGTACATTTGTACCTGCAACAATTGTAAAAAAAACGAGACTTAATTTCGGGTTGGAAAGGTCATTATATAGGTTAGTCCAGAACATCCTTACCCGCAGTATTTGTAATGATAGAATGATTGCGTATGCAACGATGTTTATATAAAAGAGCCCATACGCAATGCCCTTGAAGCCCAGAAGATCGGATGCAATCGAGATTATACCTGTGGACATGATAAAAGCAAAATAAGCCGGGTGCAATGTCTTAATTGTATTTCTAATAACACTCATTACGAAAATCCTCTCTTTTTAAGAAATAATATACGCCGCACTGTTGCATAACAAATACTTTATAGTAATTTTACCAATATACAAGCGGTATTCCAATTAAATAAATTATTGATATTTAATATTTTTTACATAAACATTTTAAAATATTGAGGTTATAAAATTACTATTTTTTTTGTTATATTTTTATTACATCGTTCGAACAACTTTGCATTTCAAAAACGATATACCTATTTCAAATTTTCATTTGTTTAAATGTATA
>Ga0209514_10009361_pt1 | contig 10798 bp, 11 predicted proteins | sample Subgrocontami58m_FD_187452 | JGI IMG/M metagenome (GOLD analysis project Ga0209514, IMG submission 187452) | Subsurface groundwater microbial communities from S. Glens Falls, New York, USA - GMW37 contaminated, 5.8 m (SPAdes) (version 3) | ecosystem: Environmental > Aquatic > Deep subsurface >...
TAAGCCTACCCCACGTGCTGTATAAGTCCAACTTATCACATCAGATGATGGATGAATATTTGCGAGAACTTATTGATAAAGGATTTATTCAGGAAGCGCGTCTTGGGAAAGGGAAGACGTACGTCATAACTAACAAGGGCCTGACATATTTGCAGAAGTACCGCTCGATTGTGGAGTTTACGGAGAGCTTTGGGCTTGGGTGATTAATGTCGTGCTCCAAGGTTGCGTGGGCGGTAGGGTACGTGTCGTTGGGAGAGAGATTGTTTTGATTGATAGGGGCGTGCGTCTACTTCAGGTAATTCTTGTCCACAAGAAGGAGAAGTTAATTCTGCTAGAGCACTTTCATTTATTACGCGGTAAGTTATTCCCATAAGTGCAACGATGGGCCACATAGTGCCATAAAGTGAGACCACTCGATTGTCGTCAGGCATGCTGGATTGTAATAAATTCGAGTATTTAAGTTTTATTCGTTTTTTGTGCTATGAAAAGGTAGAAATCAAAAGAAGGTTTTCCCTCTAGAGATTCTCCCCAGTAACTTGCCTTAAATGATTTTGTTTCTGTTTGATAACTTCTTTCTCCAAACCATTTTGGTAACAGAAGGGGTTCTTCTCTTAATCGAGCTTGTGCTTCAGGAGATTCGCCATAAGCAGTTATTCGCTCTGCTATTGCTACACGTCCATTTTTGGAGAGTACTCTGTCTATTTCAGTTAGAGTTTGAGTAATATCCTCCACTTCGTGGAGTGTGCATAAGGAGAAAACTCTTTCAAATTCTCCGTCTTTAAATGGAAGATTTCTTGGAGAGGTCTGCAGAATCCGTCTGTCATCAATTTCATGTAAATCCGCGTTTTCTTGAGCCAGCATTAATGCTTGCGGGTCAGTATCAACGCCCCAATAATTAAAGCCCCTATAAGATTTAAGATGGTCTCCTATTCCAACACCTACTTCGAGAACTCTATCTCCATTTTGCATGCCTAGTGCCGGTTTAATGACTTTTTCATGGATATCATGGAGCTTTCTCTGAGGGTCTTCCATCCATCTGCGAGCATATATCCCTATAAATGCTCCTAATATAGTTCTTTCATGGGGTGAAAGGTTTTCATGCGTTAAATTCATGAAAAAGCAGATTTACAGGAGTTTATAAAAGTGGTTATTTTAATTTCATGGAAGGCAGAATACATGTAAGCTCAATCCCTTACTTTTTTTGGATTGAGCCCCATTTACCCAGCTACTCTTCGAGCCAAACCCGTCAACAAAGGTCTTGAGCGCATGTTTGCTGACAGTCTTCCTGATAGGAATCCAAATGCCCACGCCCCAGCATAGGCTTTTTCTTGATCTGGATTTAGTCCATTCGGTAATGATTCATAAGCTCCTCTTACAAAAGAAGACACAGATCTATCTTCTACATCTATGCCCTTTACTTCGCGCTTGATAATTGAACAGAATCTTTTATATTCCATTTTTATTATAAGGAACTAGACAATTTAAACCTTTGGCTGAAAGCATTCATATGGCTCTGAACTTTTCAGGAGCCTTCCCAGGAAGTTTCCATTTTTAGTGAACCATACTAAGGGCTTTGAACCTGTCTAGTTTTGCATGACCTGAAAATGATAGGATACCCTTTTTATTTACCTTGCGATTTCGTCACCCGAAGCGGTGCAAGTTATTTCCACGAGCGCTTGTCTTGGCAATTCCTTAACTGCTACAACTGCTCTAGTGGGGTAATCTTTAGTGAAGTATTTTCCATATATCTCATTCACTTTTGCATAATCTTTCATATCTGATAAATAAACCGTTGCTTTGTCAATATTAGTTAAATTCCAACCTACCTCTTCGAGAATCTGTTTTATATTATCTAAAGTTTTAGCGGTTTGGTTTTCTATTCCTTCAGCAAGTTCTCCAGTCTTTGCATCCACTCCGATTTGTCCTGATATTTCTAGTGTATATTCGTGATTATGTAATATCGCTTTAGAAAGGGGAAAAGGTCCCACGTTTTCAATAATCTTTTTCATTGTTCTATAAAGTCTTGTATAGTTTATATAAATAAGCCTCTGGAGGGAATTGAACCCCCGACCCTTAGTTTTTCTGCTTCTCGTGATACAAAACTAATGCTCTACCACTGAGCTACAGAGGCGTATACTTAGAAAAAGGAAATGGTATAAAAGCTTATTGTTTATTAGAATCTTTGACTGACTCTTTGGGCAACATCAAATGCCTGTCCGTCTCTTTGAGGAGTTTTTTGACTATATTTTCTTTCTAGAGCTATGCGCTCTTCATCGGTTGCGTCCTGTACTAAATATCCATGAGGAACATCTTGAACAATACGAACCGCGTCCATGACTGCAATTTCCCCCCTTGGGTGAGCAACATATGCAAGATAATGCCTAACTCCTCTTCTAGGGTCTTTTAAAAAAACTTTTTCAGTTAATGAACGATCTTTTGCTGCTTCTCCAGTTAAAATATATGTGCTATCTTTATCTTCCATTTCTTTTTATTTACTGCTTAGCAGCGGTTTCTGCGGCGCGGGCTTCGATGCGCTCTATAATACGGATTTCGCAAAGTGCTAAGGGATAGATTTTTTTAAGTTTTAATGATAATTCTTTTTGCAATTTATTTGTTGTTATTTCAGAGAAGACTTCCTCAAGGGTTCGAACTTTTATGTATGCTTCGAGGTGCTTGCGTGTTGTTTCTCTAAGAGATCTTCTTATTGCTCTTGAAACGTGCTTGCGTGTGAGCATGAATGGTTTGATTCTAACGTGGGCGTCTTTGCATTCAGTTTCAAATGAATCTTCGACGTAATCTGTACCTTTTCTAATTGATCTTCTAATGTAGTATGGAAGGACTTCAAGGCTTAGAGGTTCGCCTTCCAGCTCTCCTTTGTTATTTTTGATGCGCGCTCTTAGTTCTAGGCTTTTTCCTCTTAGGCTTCTTGTTAAATCTAACTTGATGACGTTGCCTTCCATTTCTTCCGGCGTTGCTCCCCAGACGTGCGCCTTTGTGGCAGTTAGAGGGATTTTGACCTCGAAGAATTTCTTTTTGATGCTTTTGGTTGCCATGTTATGCTGCTACTCCTAATTCTGTGCTTAAAGAATCATATTCTTCAGTGCTATAAACCGTTCTGCCAGGATTTCCTCTTATATCTATTGTTTGACTTTCTTCAGACAGAATTAATTGCTCTGGATTGAACCCAAGCACTTCTACTTCATTATTATCATCTATTGGGCTAGCGAAAAAGTATATCCCTGTATTTGCACTAACTAGCTTGGCTTGTCCAATTCCTGCTAACTTAAAAGATTTTCCTTTTACCAAGTCTTCTATTCTCATTTTGCGATTTTATCTCCGATTTCTAAACGTGCGGTGCGGATGCCCTTACTAATACCTTTCGATTTTTTACAGATTGTGCAGGTGTACAGGATAGTGAAGCGTTTTGTTGCTTTGGATTTGCGCTTCCAGCTCTTAATTGCAGGTTTGGAGAATCGCCCCAGATTACCATAGCCGACGCCTTGACCTCTAAGTCTTGCTCTAGGTCGTGACCATCTGGATAGGGGATGAGCGGATGAACGTCCTCGCTGCTTTGCTACACTTACTTCTTGAGGAGTGTGCTTCTTGCAACGCGGACAATATCGTTTTGTTTTCTGTGGTATTTTCATTGATATGCAGGAAAATTATAGTCGCTTGCCGTGTGCTTGCCTGCAGGCACTCGGGTTATTGCGTTATATTGGCGGGGGAAATGTGGTTTTTAAACGTTGCTGTTTGAAAAAGTGTAAGGTTCGGCAGTTAGATTTTTATAAAGCTATATTCTATTTTAATATATGGTAATATCTAAAACAGTTAGTAAAATTGTATTCGTGGGCATCGGTGAACTTTTGATAATTATTTCTGCCTTTTTTGTTTACGAATCTTATACTAATTCTAATGGATCTTTTTTTGTATATTCTATAATTGTTGTCTTGCTATTTGCAGGTTCGGGTTTACGTATTTATGCGGAGGAAATTATAGATTTTATTTTGAAGAAACAATGGAAGAGATTTTTACCACATAAATAATTTTATTCAGAGGAGTTCTTCTTATTTATCTCGTGAAATTCAAGGCATCCTGCCAGTTTAAGGGGATGATGGATTGACCTGCCGAGTAACGGAGACCGAAGTAGATTAAGGCGAGGATGATTAGGATTATGAGGATGCGTTTCCACTTTATACCTGAACGAGATTTTTGCCTATTTACAAATGAGTAGCCGCATCTTGTGCAGAAAGCGTCATCTAGCTTGATTTGTGCGCCGCATACTGGGCAAAATTTATGATCGCGTTTCTTTTTGAATAAAGCCATCTTTTTTATGCTATGACAAAGAGGGAGATGTTTAAAAACTTTAGCTTGAGATAGTTTTTTATAGGTTTATTTTATGATGTATGGATGGGCCCAATAGGCTAGTGGCAAACCATATCTTTGACGTAGATGAGTCCCCAGTTCGATTCTGGGTTGGGCCATTATGGAATTGAAGGAATTTATTGTTAGGGCTAAGAGAGATACTTATGCTAGTGGGAAAAAGGCTCAGAAACTTGAAGATGGCTCTGAAAGGTTTATTTTTGAAGAAGGGAATTGGAAATATCAAGATACTTATTTTGTTTTTGATAATGAGTTTGATGGGGCTTTTTTTGGAACAGAGATGGTGTGGTTTGAAGGTAAAACTTGTTGGTGTATGAATTATTATGGACAAGCCAATTCTCCTGCTATCGGTATGAAAGAAGTCTATGTTTTTTTAAGGAAAGCAATGATGCAGTTGTCTGCAGACAGACCTTTTAGAGGTCCTGCAAAACTAAAGGATGGCGATTTTGAATATCTAGATAAGGGGGAAGGAGATGTTAATCAATTCAGGGGAACTGAACAAATCTTATATAAGGGGAAGGAAGTTTATCGTTTGGAATATCATGGCGGGAAAATATGATATTTTTCCATTTGAATAAAGTTTGTCGGCGAAGCTAATAAACCTTATATAGTATCTTTAGTCTATTCTGACATGCGCGGGAAAAGAGGGCAGGTTGCCATTTTTGTGATTATTGCTGTTGTAATTGTTGGTTTGGTGATTGGGTTTGTGGCATTTAGAGACAAGATAGATTTGGGAGGAATTCCTGCTGAATTACAGCCTGTATTTTCTCATTATGAATCTTGCATTGAAGAAGATACGCGTATTGCTTCCGAGTTGCTTGGAGTGCAGGGAGGGAGGATTGAGCTTGGGGATTATACTCCAGGAAGTGATTACGCGCCGTTTTCATCACACCTTAATTTCTTGGGTTCACCGATAGGATTTTGGTATTACACTACTGGAAATGGAGTGATTAAGGAGAGTGTGCCTACGCGCATTGATATGGAACGCGAGGCTGGTGATTTTATCGAGGGAGAACTGGGGAATTGTGATTTTTCTCCTTTTTATGAACAGGGATTTTCTATTGAACTTGGGAGGCCTTCAGTCGAGACTAAGATTGAGGATACGAGAGTTGATGTTGTTCTAACGCAGGACTTGAAGGTTTCTAAGGGAGATGTTGCAGGCACTAAGAGTTTACATCGGGCTAGTGTAGGAAGCAGACTGGGGGAATTACATAAGAAGGCGCTTGAGATTTATAACAAGGAGAAGAGCGAGGGGTTTTTGGAGAAGTATGCTGTGGATGTGCTGCGCTCGTACGCGCCAGTTGACGGGGTTAATGTGCAATGCAGTCCTACAATATGGAAGACTAGAGAGGTTGTTGATGAATTAAAGAATGGGCTTTCTGCTAACCTCGGAAATATTAAATTCAAGGGAGACTATTATACGCTTGCGAACAAAGATAATAATTATTTTGTTGTAGACTTGAACGTGGATGATGAGACTAGAGTTTTGTATTCCAAGGATTGGGCGAGCAAGATTGAAATTGCAGGGGATGGAGTGAGCCAGGAATTGATGGTTGCACAACCTGTTGGGAATCAGGAAGGTCTTGGCACGATGGGCTTTTGTTATGTGCCTTATCATTTTGTTTATGATTTAGCTTTTCCAGTGATGATTCAGTTAGGTTCTGGGCGCGAGATATTTCAATTTCCTTTAGTTGTGATTGTTGACAAGAATTTACCAAGGAATCCGCTTGAAGCGAGCATTGAATTTGAGGAAGAGAATGATGTTTGTGCGTTTAAAGAGAATGATGCGAGGATAGCTGCTTATGATACGCATTTGAATCCAATTGTGGGAGTTAGAGTTGCGTATCAATGCTTCCAACAGCGATGCGAACTGGGAGAGACAAAAATCAACGGAGGGAATGCTGTTCTTGAGACTAAGGTTCCAGTATGCGTGAACGGATATTTGATTGGGGAAGCTGATAATTATACTAGCACTAGGCAACTCTTTTCGTCGAATAGCGAGACGAGCGCGGATTTGATACTTGAGCGTACACATACTGTGAAAGTTAATGTTAAGGTTGACGGACAGAATATAAACTCTGGGATTGTGCATTTTGTTAGTGATAAAAACTCTGTAAGTGTTGTGCTGCCAGAACAAGACATGGTTGATTTGAGTGAGGGGATGTATAATGTTAGTGTTTATGTGTATGGGAATTCCAGCGTTGTTATTCCTGGTTCTACAAGGACAGAATGTACTAACGCTGCTAAGTCTGGATTGCTTGGGTTCTTCGGGCAGACTGAAGAGAAATGTTTTGAGATTTCTGTGCCTGAAACACGGATTGATTATGCATTGCGTGGAGGGGGAAAGAGCGAGATGTATATCTTTGAATCAGATTTGGAGGAAGGAGAAATGACTCTTCATGTGCCTTCATTGCCTTTGCCTAACTCGATTGAGCAATTGCAATATAATTTTGAAATCTTCTCCAGCTTTGGGGTAGAGGTGAGTTTTTCATGAAGAGATTTTTGATTGTTTTTATTCTATTGGTGGTGCTTTCTTCAGGCGTGCAAGCTGAATTGTTTTCGGGGAAAACCAGCGGGGCGCAATATGTACAACATGGTCCGAGCGATTTTAGGACTTATTATGGGGCGCAGCAAGCTAAGGATTACTGGCCAATTCTTTATAGCGGAGATGAAAATGTTTGCGAAGGACGGCAGGATTTGATTATTCAGGTCGCGCCTGCAGGTTGTCAGCCTAGTGTTGTGAGGAGTGATTTGCTTGGTGAACAAAACGTTCCTGTATTTTGCCAGTTGGATGGATTCAGAGTTAATCCTTTGATAGATATAAAGCAGATACGGAATATTCATTTTTCATTTACTAACAAACCTAAGGAAGTTGTTGATGTCGGCTTCCATCCTGCGCGCGCAGCTCTTCAGACAAGAAATCAACTTGTCGGAAATCCTCTTCTTACGAATCTCGGATATATTGTTATTGTACTGAAGAAAAATGCGAATGAAAGCAATCTGCCCGACTTTCTTAATTTCACTGTTGGTGCGAGGCTTGAGTATAGTGGTGGGAATGCATTTGGAATTGGAAAGACAAGCTTTTTGCTAAAACCTAGTGATGATGAGGAATGGAAAGTCCAACGCAACCGCCAGAGCTTTTTCAAGGGGCAGTATTTTGTGAGGCTTGATGATGCAGATGCAGAGAGCGCGAGGGTTTCTATTTATAAAGGAGATAGGAGGATTGGAAGTACTACGGTAGGACGTGGAAAGACTTCTTCTGATATGTATATCGAAGGGGCTTATTGTCAGGCACGCATACAAATTGCGTACGATGGATTCAAGAGTGCTGAAAAGACTGTGCGCCTGCAAGTTGATGGAGATGTTTTCGAACTTTTGGAAGGAGGGGCGTTTTTGAATGATAAGTGCCGTGTTAATAAGATTATAGTTGATGGGGCTGGAGAGGGAAATGTTGAGGTGCGATGCGAGGGGAGTACTTTTGAGTTGCGATTGAGTCCGAAGAGTTTTGTTAGAGGGGATGAAGTTTATTTGCTCGGGAAAGACGAGATGGTTGATTATGACTTGGGGGTGTGGAAAATTGATAAGGTTAACGAGCCAACTGATAAAGAAAAAATTGCTAGCACAACTTACGATTTGATTAAAGTTGATGATGCAAAGAAAACCCAGACAATTAGCGCTCTTAATGTGCGCGCGGCTTCTGCGGACAAACTTGTGGAGTCATTACACACGAAAGAACTTGAGGGATATTTTGAGCAGACAATTGATACTTACAAAAATGTGGCTGAAGATTATCCTCTCGCTTCTAACGAGGGCATTGGAGAGCCTTTTGGGGAACAAGCACTGGAACGCGCGATAGGGCTGGCTGATGAACTTGGTAAACAACAGACGGCTGTTGAGCTGATTGGACTTTATCTGGATATTTATGCAAATAGCAGCAAGGCAGATTATTACACAAGGTTGTTGGAAGGGCAGTACGGATTTAACAGAGAAGATGCGAGTGTTAGTGTTGAAGTTGACAATGGAGTGCATATTATTCAATTAATCGAGGTTAATGAGCCTGCGAAAAAAGCAAGTGCAGAGTTTAGCTGGGGAGGAGAGAGATTTAACATAAATCTGAAAGGAAGCAATGGAATTGATAAGAGGGTGAACTTTACTCTTGATACTCTCGATGTTGATAGTGCGGGAGTTACTGCTTATTGCTATAATCGCGATAAGAAAATTTATGAGCAGGATAAGAGTTATACTCTTGAGATTGGGAGAGGCTTGGGGGCAGGTATTGATGCACGCAGGACTCAAAGTGTTTGCGAGGGTGTTTTGAAAATTGAAGAAATTAATCTAGAGCAATTTGCGCAGGTTCGTATTTTGCCTAGTGTCAAAGGAACGCAGGTCGAAACTAATGTTACAGTTGGAGTGGGAATTGAAAAGCGTGCTTTGAAATTGACGCCTGACAAAACTAAAGAGAGAATTGAAGAGCTGAACAAGACGATTGCACGATGGGATAAAATATCTAGTAATTTAGGCAATGTTGTGAAGGGAATGAAGGCAGCGTGCTTTGCGACTGCGGGAGTGTTGACGGTTAAGAATTTTGTGACTGGTCTAGATGGAGAGGCGCTTGCGCGTCAGAAAGTGATGCGCTCTTCTGGGGGATGGAGTGAGTGGTGCGGGCAGCATGTGAAAAGCAATATTCCTGGAGAACCGAGCTATGATTCAATTGGAGAATGTTACGCTGAAAATACTGGGGCAATTAATCAGGATGTGCAGAAAATGACGACTCTGATTAATGCAGATAACCAGAAAATTAAGAGTATTGAAGCTTCGTCTGGCATTAAAACTTCATCTGACTTGTTCGGGACTACTATCGACGGAGAAAAGGCGAAAAATCAATTTGTTGAGCAAGAACTGGGAAGTTATGGACAGCAAACTATTAATGTTTCAGGAACTAACGTACTGGTTTCGACTCTGACTGCTAAAAATGGAGAGAAACGTGCTTTGACTTATGATGAAGCTAAAGATCTAAAGCTCTATCTTGATATGAAAGCGCAATCTAACTCGATTGCTGGTAAGAATCTTGCTGATGAGAATCTTGAGCGTATAGCTAGAAGAGTATCGGAACAGCAGAAATTCACGGAAGTTCGAGGGAATCTGCCTATTAAGGATTATGATATACGCAATCGTGCTAATGGATTTTATTCTGGGAAGACTATAGGTGATTGGCAAAAACTTGAGGGAGTACGTTTGGCCGAAGGAAATTTCGGACCTCAGGCGACTGGGGCCAGCACACCATCTGAAATTATTAGTTATGGAAATAAACTTTATTTGGTTACATTTGATAGTGTGCCTTTGGGGAATGGAAATTATAGAATTACGAGTGCTCGCGAACTGGAGCGTGAGGGAGATTTATTGAACCCGACTGGGGAAGATAAAACAGCGGATATACAAGGGAAGTTTAACACTTTTAGAAAAACGTCTGCGACTGACTGCAAGAATGTTTTCAAGAATCCTGAAATTAAGTTTTATGAGACTGAACCTTACAAGGGACTGCCAGCGCTTGTGCCTTTCGATATTGAGGAAGGATGGTATGCTGCAACTCAACAAACGCTTCCGGGGTTTGGAAACATTAAAGTCTTTCAATCTAATGGGAGGCCTGTAAGCTTTTGGGTTTGCAATGTTGGAGGGGATGGGGAAGCTGACTTTTTTGTGAGCGGTTTGGATGACGATATATGCCAGAGGTTCGATGTTGAGACAGGGGCACCACTTGACGCGTTTTCCTGCTTGGGTGAGAGCGAGACAAAGCAGATTGTTGTACGTGCGCAGCAAGCGCTTATGGATGCAGCCAGACAGAGAGGAGCTGGAAGCAGTAGAATTAATATTGAAGGAGCTGGGGCTGTTAAAGTTGGGGCTCCTGCTGTTAACTTGCCCGGAACACAATGTCAAGATTTCATGAGTCCTGATGATTGCAAGCTTTTGTTCAATGTCTGCGATCCTGTAATCTGCCCTTCTTCTCGCTGCAATTTCGGAGGACAGTATCCTGTGCCTGATGTTATTCAAACTGGCATTGTCGGAAGCGCTTTGCTATGCCTGCCGAATTGGAATGAAGGTGTTTACATTCCCGTTTGCTTGACAGGAATCAAGGCAGGTATTGATGGATACTTATCGATTTTGAAATCGCATCAGCTGTGCTTGCAGGAGAGTGTAGATACTGGGCGTTACGTTGGAACTTGTGATTTAGTAACTTCTGTTTACTTGTGTGAATTCTTCTGGAGACAGGCTGCGCCTGTTGCTAACGTCTTGTTGCCTAAACTTGTGGAATTTGCTTATGGGCAGGGGCAAGCACGCGGAGGAGGAGAGTATTTGACTGTGCAGAGCGCGTGGGACAATACACAAGCTTCTGTAAATTATTTCACTCAGAGTTATGCTG
>Ga0209514_10009363_pt1 | contig 10797 bp, 6 predicted proteins | sample Subgrocontami58m_FD_187452 | JGI IMG/M metagenome (GOLD analysis project Ga0209514, IMG submission 187452) | Subsurface groundwater microbial communities from S. Glens Falls, New York, USA - GMW37 contaminated, 5.8 m (SPAdes) (version 3) | ecosystem: Environmental > Aquatic > Deep subsurface >...
AACTCGCTGGTCGTCGTCGAACACGATCCGCAGATCATGTTCGCCGCCGATCGCATCCTGGACATGGGCCCCGGCCCGGGCGAGCGCGGCGGTGAAATGGTGTTCTTCGGCTCACCCGATGGGCTGAAGGCCTCCGGGACGATCACCGCGGAATATCTCTCCGGCAGAAAACGCACGGACGCAGGCGCCTCGCCCGTGCCGCCCGACCACCGCGCGCCGAAAATCGAACTCCTCGGCGCCGCCGAGCACAACCTGAAGGACATTGACGTCGCCATTCCGCTTGCGCGCCTGGTGTGCATCACCGGCGTTTCGGGCTCGGGGAAATCGACGCTGGTGCAGGACGTGCTCTACGCGGCGCTGCGAAGGGCCAAAGGAAGACCGACCGAGACGCCCGGCGCGCATCGCGCGCTGAAGGGCCACGAGCGGGTCGAGGACGTGGTGATGGTCGATCAGACGCCGATCGGCCGCACGACGCGATCGAATCCCGCGAGCTACGTCGGCGCGTGGAATGCAATCCGCAATCTTTACGCCAAGGCGCCTCTCGCAAGACAGCGCAATTACACCGCGGGCACATTCAGCTTCAATTCGGGCAACGGACGCTGCCCGACCTGCGGCGGCAACGGCTTCGAACACGTCGAAATGCAGTTTCTCTCCGACGTCTACCTGCGCTGCCCGGACTGCAACGGCAGGCGCTTCCGCGGCGAAGTGCTCGAAGTTTCAATCCGCGGCAAATCGATCTCCGACGCGCTCGAGCTAACGGTATCGGAAGCGCTCGCGTTCTTCGGCGACCATGCCGAAGTCCGACAGACGCTTGCGCCCTTGGCGGACGTCGGCCTGGAATACCTGCGCCTGGGCCAGCCGGTGCCGACACTTTCCGGCGGCGAAGCGCAGCGGCTGAAGCTCGCCGGCCATCTCGTCGAGGCAAGCTCGACGCGCAAGGGCACGCGCGGCAAGCTGTTCCTCTTTGACGAACCGACCACGGGCCTGCACTTCGACGACATCGCCCGGCTGCTGCGCGCGCTGCGCCAACTCATCGCCGCCGGCCATTCACTGGTGGTGATCGAGCACAACCTGGACGTGATGCACGCCTCGGACTGGATCATCGACCTCGGTCCCGAGGGCGGCGATGCGGGCGGCGAGGTCGTGTGCGTGGGCACGCCGCAGGAGATCGCGAAGCACCCGGCGTCGCATACCGGCCGCGCGCTGCGCGAATACGAGGCAGCGCTAAGGCTGCCGGTGGGGCAGACCGGCGGAGCGCTCGGAGAAGGGCGTCCAATGGGCATCTCCGAAGCTTTGCCGCCGCAGCTCATGCGCAAGCCTTCCCACCCGTGTATCCGCATCCACAACGCCCGCGAGCACAATCTGCGCATCCACGATCTGGAAATCCCGCGCGGCAAGTTCACCGTCGTGACCGGGGTCTCGGGCTCGGGCAAATCCACGCTCGCGTTCGACATCCTGTTCGCCGAGGGCCAGCGGCGCTATCTGGAATCGCTCAATGCCTACGCGCGCCAGTTCCTGCAGCCGGCGGCGCGGCCCGACGTCGACGCGATCTTCGGCATCCCGCCGACCGTGGCCATCGAACAGCGCACCAGCCGCGGCGGCAGGAAAAGCACGGTCGCCACGCTCACCGAGATCTACCACTTCCTGCGGCTGCTCTACGTAAAGCTCGGCCTGCAGCACTGCCCCGACTGCAACCTGCCGATCGAGCCGCAGAGCGAGGACGCGATCGCGGCCCGGCTCCTGCGCGACTATCGCGGGCAACGCATCGGCCTGCTCGCGCCGCTGGTCGTCAATCGCAAGGGCTACTACACCGACCTCGCCAAGTGGACACGGCGCAAGGGTTACACGCACCTGCGCGTGGACGGCGAGTTCCTGCCCACCGGGCGCTGGCCGCGCCTGGACCGCTTCCGCGAGCACTCGATCGAGCTGCCCGTCGCTGATTTGCGCGTGGCACCGGAAAATGAACCCGCGCTACGCGAAGCGCTCGGCCGGGCGCTCGAAGCCGGCCGCGGTGTGGTGCAGGTGATCTCGCCGCTGGACCGCCTCGCCGATGCGCGCGAGGCGGCAGCCAATACGAGGGCCGCGCGCATCGAAGTGGATCTGGACCATGCCGCCTTCTCCACCAAGCGCGCCTGCCCCGCCTGCGGCAGAAGCTTCCCGGCGCTCGACCCACGGCTGTTCTCCTTCAACTCCAAGCACGGCTGGTGCACGCAGTGCTACGGCACCGGGCTCGCGCTCTCGGGGTTCGACGAGCAGCAGACGGGCGAGGAGATCTGGTGGAACGACTGGTTCGAGGGCAAGGCGGAGCGCTGCCCGGCCTGCAAGGGCAAGCGCCTCAACCGCGAGGCGCTTGCCGTGCGTTACCAGGGCCGCTCGATATCCGATCTCGCCGCGCTGCCGGTGGCCGGGCTCGAAGCGCTGTTCCGCGGGCTCTCACTCTCCGGCCGCGAGGCCGAGATCGCACGCGACATCGTCGCCGAGATGACATCGCGTCTCGCGTTCCTGAACCAAGTCGGCCTCGCCTACCTGTCGCTGGACCGCTCGGCGCCCACACTCTCGGGCGGCGAAGCGCAGCGCATTCGACTCGCTTCGCAGCTGGGCTCGAACCTGCGCGGCGTGTGCTATATCCTCGATGAGCCCACCGTCGGCCTGCACCCGCGGGACAACCGCATCCTGCTCGACACGCTGGAGAAACTCCAGGCCAAGGGCAATACGCTGGTGGTGGTCGAGCACGACGAGGACACCATTCGGCGCGCCGCGCACGTCGTGGATCTCGGCCCCGGCGCGGGCCGCCACGGCGGGCGCGTGATCGCCGAAGGCACGGTGCGGGACCTGATGCGCAATCCCGAATCGGTGACCGGCCGCTTCCTCGCCGACCCCTTGCGGCACCCGCTGAACCCGCGCCGCCCGGTGAACGGGAAAACGCCCGCCATCGAACTGATCGGCGCGCGGATGCACAACCTGAAGAACATCGACGTACGCATTCCGCTTGGCAGGCTGTGCGTCGTCACCGGCGTCTCGGGCTCGGGCAAGTCCACGCTCGCTCGCGACGTGCTCTACGCCAATCTTGCCCGCCTTACGGCGGGCAGGGGCAGGCTCGGCGCAGGGGAACCCTACGGTTCCCCTGCGCCCCCTCCCCAACCGAAAAGCAACAAGAGCAATGCTGCCCTACCCGCCGGCTGCCGGGAGATCCGCGGCGCGCACGGCGTGGGCCGCGTGCTGGAGGTCGACCAGGCTCCGATCGGCAAGACACCGCGCTCCTGTCCCGCCACCTACGTCGGCTTCTGGGACGCGATCCGCAAGCTCTACGCAGATACCACCGAATCGCGCATGCGCGGCTGGACCGCAAGCCGCTTCTCGTTCAACACCAGGGGCGGGCGCTGCGACGCCTGCGAGGGCCAGGGCGTGCAGAAAATCGAAATGAGCTTTCTGCCGGACGTGAAAGTCGGCTGCGAGACCTGCGGCGGCGCGCGCTTCAATCCGGAAACCCTGTCGGCGCGCTGGAAAGGCAAGTCAATCGGCGAAGTACTGGCGATGAGCGTGGATGAGGCAGCGGAGTTCTTCGCCGTTCACCCCTCCACCCACCATGCGCTGCGCCTGCTGCAGGACGTGGGACTGGGCTACCTCACGCTCGGGCAACAGAGCCCGACGCTCTCCGGCGGCGAGGCTCAGAGGATCAAGCTGGTCACAGAACTCGCCAAGGTCAGACCCAACCCGTCTGCGCCGCGGCCAAGATCGGCGGCTGCAGGGCCAACGCTCTACGTCCTCGACGAACCCACCGTCGGCCTGCACATGGCAGACGTGGAGCGGCTCATCCGCGTGCTGCACCGGCTGGTGGACGCGGGAAACACGGTGGTCGTGATCGAGCACAACCTCGATATCATCGCGGACGCCGACTGGATCATCGACCTGGGACCCGAAGGCGGCGATGCCGGAGGACGTATTGCCGCACAAGGCTCGCCCGAGGCCCTCGCAGGAACCCCGGCGAAATCGCACACCGCGCGCGTGCTCAGCGAATTTCTCGCCGGGCACGGACCTTTGCAAGGTGTCGAACAAAGCGGCGCCCCCTTTTGAATCGGGCATCGGGAATTCGCCCCGCAGGCCCAGGAACTCGGACCCCGGGGCCGGCAGGGCCAACTGCTAGACCGTTTCCTCGGGCGGACCCTGGGGATCGAACTCCTCGAGCTTCCGGTAGAGGCTCGACAGGCTGATATCCAGTCTCTGCGCAGCCAACTTGCGGTCCCCATTGGCGTCCCTGATCGCGCGCAGCAGAATATGAACCTCCATCCTGCGCAATTGACCGCGCAGCGACTCGTAGTCAGCCGACTTGACGGCATCGATCCGGGGCGACGCCACCTGGGTGATTGCCACCGGCAGGTCCGTAATGCCGATGCAATCGTCCTCCGCGAGCAGGCAGGCGCGGGTGATCACGTTTTCCACTTCGCGCACGTTTCCGGGCCAGTCATACCCGAGCAGGATTTCCTCGGCCATCGGATCGATTTCCATTGGCCGCGAATTTTTTGCGCGCGTGCCGGTGCTGCGCAACAGGAACCGTATTAGCCCGGAGATGTCGGTCTGCCTTTCACGCAAGGGCGGGATTTGAATATGGAACGCGCTCAGCCGGAAATACAGGTCCTCGCGAAATCTGCCTTGGCGCACGCGTTCCAGAAGATCGGCGTTGGTTGCAGCGATGATGCGCGCATCGACCCGGCGGAACTGCTCGCTCCCCACCGGCCGTACCGCCTTGTCCTCGACTACATTCAGCAGCTTGGTCTGCATGTGCAAGGGCAGCTCGCTGATCTCGTCCAGGAACAAGGTGCCTTGGTCGGCCTGCAGAAAAAGCCCTTTGCGCGCGTGATCGGCACTGGTAAACGCGCCCTTGGTGTGGCCGAAGAATTCGCTTTCCATCAAATGCTCGGGTATGGCGCCGCAGTTGACAGGCAGGTACGGTTTATCGCGCCGTTCGCTCTGCTCGTGGACCCAGCGCGCCACCATGCCTTTGCCCGTTCCGCTTTCGCCGGTGATCAGGACCGTGTTGTCCGAGGGCGCTACTTTGCTCACCAGACGTTCGATCTCAAGCATCCCGGGCGAGGTGAAGCGGTACAGCTTGGGCGCGCTGTCGTTCACCGCCTTGCGCAGGACTTTGTTCTCCTCGCGCAAGCCGCGCAGCGCGTCGATTTCCGATAGCCGGTGCAGCACCTGAGCATACCGCAACGGCTTGGTGAGGTAGTCCGAAGCACCCGCCAGCAGCGCCTCCACGGCGGTTTCAACCGTGGCGAACGCGGTGACCATGATGAAGATCGTTTCAATCCCGGCGGCGCGAGTGTTACGTACCAGATCGACGCCGTTGCCGTCGGGCATCTTGATATCGCACAAAGCCACGTCGATGTCGTCGCGCGCGAGCCTTGCCGCGGCTTCTGCGGCGCTGGCAGCCTGATCCACCGAATAGCCGGCCTTGGCTACCTCGTCGGCAAGGATCTCCCGCTGCGCCGGCTCGTCGTCGATCACCAGAATGCGCATAGTCGACATGGCCGCTCAGCCTTTGACCCGCAGCGGCAGAGGCAGGCTGACTAGAACAGTGGTGCCCACGCCCGGGGCTGATTCCAGTTCGATGCGGCCACCGCCGGCTTCGATCAGCGCCTTGCACAGGAACAGCCCAAGGCCGCGCCCCTTTTCGGCGGGCTTGGTCGTATAGCCTTCCTCGAAGGCTCGCGCCAGCACGGTTTGGTCCATGCCGTGGCCGTTGTCACTCACCAGCATCCGCACTTCGCTCTCGGCCGCGCAGGTCTTGACCCGAATCTCCGGTCGGCGGCCGGCAAGACCGTCCACCGCGTCGGCCGCGTTGATCAGCAGATTTATCAATACCTGCGTCACGTGATCGGCTACGGCTTTGACTGCACGGATGTTACGGTCGAGATCCAACACCAATTCAACGTTACGCATGCGCCTGTCGTAGCGGATAAAGCTGGAGGTATTCCGCACCAGCACGTTCAGGTCGAGCAATTCCGGCGTCAGCGGGTGCGACGTGGTGAGCTCGGCGATCTGTTGCAAAATGATGCCGATGCGCCGGGTCTGCTCCAGTATCAATTCCCCAAGGCGGCGACCGGCTTCGCCGGCGTCGGACCCGCTCAGCACCCTGGGATCGCACATGGATTGCGCGATTCCGGCGATCGAAGCAATCGGATTATTGATCTCATGCGCAACGGCCGCGGCGAGCGATCCAACTGCGGCCATCTTCTCTTGGTGAAAACGTTGCTCGCGCGAGATTTCCAGCTGCTGTTCCCGGTGCCGGAGCTCCAGCTGCATCCGGTTGACCGCCTCCATCAGATCTCCGACTTCATCGGGGCGGGTGACGTCCAGCGGTTGCCCTCGGTAACCGGTCACGATTTCGACGGCACGCGCGGAGAGTTTTCTGAGATCCCACGTCAGCCTGGTCAGAAACAGGGTTATGACCGCGCCGAATACCACGGCACCGAGCAGGCCCAGGCCCACCGCGATCACGGTCATGGTATCGTGCGTCGCGCTGTACGCCGTCCAGAGCGCGGCTCTTCGCGCTCGGGCCTGCTGCGTCTGCCGGTCCAGGCGCTGGTTCAGGTCCCGCTCGGTCTCCCGCAGCGCGAGCATATTGCTGCGCGATGGCTGGGCGTACAGGCTGGCCATGTCCCGATTCAGGCGCGCGATGTCGCCGGCGACATTTGCCTGATACTTCTGTAGTCCCTGCAGACCTGCTTGAATCAGTTCTACATCGAGCGCAACACTCTCCACCATTGACGACCCCAGCGGAGCGGAATAAAAAGCGTCCTCCAGCTTGAGCACGACATGCGCCACTGCAGAGGAGGCCTTGTCGAGAGCGTCCTCCTCCTCATTGAGCTGTTCCAGTTCGCCGGCCAAGCGCAACAGCACCTGGCGCTGCTGCGCCTGGATCAGCCCGAATCCCAGAATGTAGGCCGCCAGCGCCAGGAAAGCGACAATGCCCTTGGTCCGCAGGCTGAGCTTCACTGCGCCGTCGGCAGGGCTCGCCCCCGCGGAAATGTCGTGATGCCCGCGCTTCGGCGCGCCGCTGGTCGATCCGTACGCCGGGTGAGCGTTGCGTTCACGGCCGTGCCAGCTGCGGGTGTCAACTCCCGGGTCAGAATGGACATGTCCGAACATGCCACGTCAGTATGGACGTTTGATCGACACGATGCCATACACCTGGCCCACGCTGAAGCCGGTTGCCTTGTCGAACGGGTAGTCCGTTGCCAGTTGCGCCTTGACGCCGTCGGACAGGCTTTCCCGGGAACCGTGACAGGGCATGCACAGCGGCTCCACCATCACGGCCCGCGCATAGCGGAAATATTTGCCCTGCGGCTCGCTGACGACCTCGGCATGCTCCAGCGCCTCCGATTTGTCGCCCCTGGCAGCACGGCGGTCGAACTCGGCGAGTATTCCTTGCTCCCAGGCGTCCGGCATGCCCAGTGCCGCATTGCGCGGCTTGAGGCTTACTGCGGCGACCCGCCATCCGGTCCGGCGCGACTGGGAGGACGTGATTTCGGGGCAACGGTACCTGCACACCCGCATCGAGCGCAGCGGGCCGCTCAATTCCATTTCCTTGATCAACTGAGTCCGGAGGTCCTGCGTAACCTGGAGCGCCACCTTGCGGCTCTCCTCGATCGCCTTCTTGCCGACGTCGTCCTGCGCAAGTGCGGTCGCCGCGGAGGCCGTCACCATCACTACCGCCGCCACCAAACGGTTCATGGTATTCAAGTCGATTCAGCTCACCTGCAGATCCGGGTATCGCGTCCGGTTTATCCCCGCTTCATCAGGGCAGGATTCGACGGGAGCGCATGGCTTCCTATTATTGGGAAGAGTGTGCAAGCGGGTCCCAGAATCTGGAACCCCTGCGGGTTCGGGGTGCATTCGATTTAAGCATGGAGGTTACCCTCAGTCAAGGCAACTCATTTTCGACTACTCCCTCACGATCAGGCCGGCGATGCTGCGCTAACCGTTCCTCATCGGGCGTCTTCAGGTCGGCGCCAGTCCAGCCAAGGTGTCCGAGGATCGAGCGCTTTCTCAGGATGAGCAGCACGATTTCAATCAGCACCACTGCCAGCGCGACCGCGTAGGAACCCCATACGTAGAGGGCGAAACCGCCCATGGCGAAGAATTCGTGCAATCTCTCCCAGATCACAGCGGTTTCTCCGCGCATCGCGCCATCCAGTCGCTCTGGCGCTCATTTTCCAGTATCACGCAGCGCAGGCGAAGCAGGGTCATCGCTCCGGTATACGCGAAGAACCCTAGGCTCATTGCCAGCATGCCGGTCGGCGAAATGAATCCCAAGCCGGGCGCGCCAGCGAAACCGAACGCCGTTCCCGCATGCTCGACCGACCACGACTGCACCGACGCAAAATTGAGAGGAACCCACACGAGGCCGGTGAACGCCATAGGAACGCAGGCCCTGTCGGCCCGGCGCGGGTCGTTCATCGCAGTGTGCAATGCGATGACGCCGCTGTAAAACAACATCAGCATCAGTTCCGAATAGAATTCGAGGTCTCCGATCCACCAGAGTCCCCATACCGGTTTGCTCCAGAGGCAACCCGTCCAGAGGCCGAGAAAAGTGAACATTGCGCCCGTCGGTGCAAGCGCCCGCGCGGTCATTGCGGCGACAGGTGCGTCGAACGCGCGCCCGATGCCCGCGCAGAGCGTCATCGCGAGGTAGATGAGCATCGACATCCACGAAGCCGGAACATGGATGAAGGCAATGCGATAGACCTCCCCCAGCGGCGTGTCGCCGGGCGCGGCGAACAGGCCCAGATACAGCCCGGCCGCCGCAAAGACCAGCGCCACCACGACGAACGGGGGGACCATCAGGCCGGCGAGCCGGTAGAGAGTCTCGGGGTGGCAATGCCTGAGCCCGTCTTCATTTTCCGGGTCCCGGAAAAAGCTGTGGGAAAGAAATTTTTCGGACAGGAGCATGCGCGCGGGTCTGCGATGTGCGTGACAAAGTGCACATAAAGCAATTCACGTGCCACGTGAATCCGCCGTGTAGCGCGACTTACCCGAGCAGGTTGTCGTGGTGGGTGGTGTCGAGGATGTTCCGGCGCACCCGCTCTTTCAGCCACAGGTCGAGCACGTCGATCGGAGGCTCACATCTTGTGGCACTTCAGGCAGGAAGCCATGCCTTTGTCGAATCGATTCAGCCTGAGCCGGTCTGACCGATGGGGCTCGTGGCAGCTCGCGCAATAGAATTTCTTTCCCGGCCGCAGCGGATCCTCCACGTCCTTCTTGTCATTGCCCAGCGGATGCCCGCTGCGCGAGAACCCCGCGATGACGTGGGGTCCTTTCCTGACCTCGGGATGGCAATCGAGGCACAGCGCCGCGGGTTCCTTGTTGAGCAGCCCCTGATGTTCGGATGCATGCGGGTTGTGGCAGCCCAGACACATGCCCGTGGCGACCGGCCCGTGGGTGAACTTGCCTTCGAACAGCCTGGCCTCGTGGCATTTGAGGCACAGCGCCGGCGGTTCCGTGGCAAGCCCTTTGGCGATCTTGCTCTTGGATTTGTGGGGCGTGGCGCTTGCATCGATCTCGGCATGGCAGATCGCGCAGCCCATCCGCACCGCACCATGGACCACCTTTTTGTCGGACAGATTACTGTGACACTTGACGCAGTCTACGTCCTGGGCGCCCACCGGCAGCGCGAACGCCGCGGCAAGGACTAACGCGCACGTGATGCGCACCAGAAAACGTTGTTTGGATATCATCTCATCTCTCCATCCCACGATCCCACATTGCCCCGGCTTCCGCGAAGATATTCCTTCCCCGTGCCGCCCCCCATTTCACCGGGCGGACAGAACCGGTTCCTGCACGATCCTGAAGGCCGATATCAATCCGGCACGTTTCTTGATTGATCCACGGCGCATCAGTAACTCTTGGGGTTGTGGTTCACCCCGTGGCAGACAAGGTAACAGCGACCGCCGGTCGAACCCACGCGCTCCCAGCGGATCGCCTGCGAGCCGCTCTGGGTTACGACCCCGGTTTGGAAGTTGATCAATCTGCTGTTGTTGAGCGTGGTGCCCTGGGTGCTGCTGATGCCGTGCGGGTCGTGACAGTTGTTGCATGGGATATCGGCGCCTCTTACATGGACGTTGTGCTCCCTGAAACTGCCGATGGCATCGGAAAGGATGCTGGTCCGACTGTGACACTTGTAGCACAGCGCATACGCTGCCGCGCTCTCAGTAGTGTCTACGACCGTGTACTGGCGCTCGAGCAGCAGCGGATTGGTGGATCCGTGCGGGCCGTTGGGGTCCGCGCCCCCGGCATTCGGTCCGGCGTTGTTATTGTGGCAGTCGGTGCAATTCATCACGCTCGAGGTCGTCCAGGGCGAAATCAGGCTGGGAACATTCGTGCTCCTTCCCACTCCGGCGACGGGATGGTAGGACGGATTGGTCGTCTGGAACTCCAGCCGCGTGTTGGTCTGTACGATCACACGCGCGGTGCGCGATGCGGGCGTCCTGCTCGTGCTGTCGGCGTGGCAGCGGAAGCAGATCTGGTACTCGGCCGTGACCGGGTTGACCGCGGTGCCGCTGATGTTGATGCCGCGCACAGTGCTTAGCGAACCCGGAAGCGTAATCGGCGTGACGCCGGGCGCCGAGCCGGCCGTCGAATTGGCGGAATGGGGGTTATGGCAGTCCGGGCACTCAACGTGGGCGGCCGCCATCACGGCGTTCTCGGCAGCGTCGTGCACGTTGAGATAGGAGGCGACGCCGTGACGCGACGCCTTGTTCAGTTCGGTCTGAATGTTCTTGGTTGACGTCGCCA
>Ga0209514_10009366_pt1 | contig 10794 bp, 11 predicted proteins | sample Subgrocontami58m_FD_187452 | JGI IMG/M metagenome (GOLD analysis project Ga0209514, IMG submission 187452) | Subsurface groundwater microbial communities from S. Glens Falls, New York, USA - GMW37 contaminated, 5.8 m (SPAdes) (version 3) | ecosystem: Environmental > Aquatic > Deep subsurface >...
TCGTTATTACCGATGGCCCGGAAGGCGCGTATACGTTTGATGGTAGAGAGGCGCTTTTTTTGCGCGCATACCCAGACCCAAAGCCGCCTTTTGAACGAACTGGTGCCGGAGACGCATTTTCCTCGACTTTCACCGTTGCGCTTGCGCTCGGGAAAGACGTGCGCGAGGCCCTCATGTGGGGGCCGGTAAATTCCATGTCGGTGGTGCAGCAAATTGGCGCACAAGCCGGACTCCTTTCCGAGGGAGAAATACATGAGCTTCTCTTGAAAGCTCCGTCTGATTACGTGCCGCAAAAAATATGATAGCCCTCAAGGAAATTCTTCTTCAGGCAACTCGTGAGCATTGGTCTACCGGCCATTTCAACGCATCCGAGTCAGACCATATGCGCGCAATCGTTGAAGCCGCGAAAGAGGTTGGCGCGCCAGCGATTATCGGAACTTCAGAGGGGGAGGCGAAACATCTTGGCTATCTTGAAGCAGTCGCGCTTCGGGATGCGTTTCGCGCCGAGCTGGGGATCCCAGTGTTTCTGAATTCCGATCATCACAAGAGCGTGGAAGCCGCGAAAATTGCAATTGACGCAGGTTATGATTCAATTCACATAGATTTGTCGGCACAATCGTTTGATGAAAATGTCCGCGGAACACGTGATGTTGTGGAATATGCAAAAATAAATCATCGATATGTCGCAAATCAACATTCCAACATTCTGCAGAATGTTGGAATGTTGTCGGTGGAGGGAGAGCTTGGGTATTTGCGCGGTGACTCGAAGATTCAGAAAGAAAAGATTGAGATAAAGCCCGAAGATTACACTGATCCCGATCAAGCCGCGGATTTTGTCGCAAAAACAGGCATAAACCGGTTAGCTATCGCGGTTGGCAATATCCATGGTATTTCTCTAGACGAACCGAATTTAGATATCGATAGAATCAAGAAGATCCGCGAAGCAATTCCAGAGAATGTTGCATTGGTGCTTCACGCCGGCTCCGGCATTCCTGACGATCAGATTAAGGCGGCCATCGCCGCGGGTATTGCCAATATTCATATCAATACCGACATTAGAGTGGCTTACACCGAAGCATTGCGCAAAGAATTATCGAAGAAACCGGACGAAACCACGCCGTATAGGTTTGACGCCGCGGCGCGGGACACTCTGAAAAATCTAATTGTGGAGAAATTGAGATTATTCGGTTCGGGTGGTTGAGTAGTTCGTGATTAGTTTTATATTCGTATAATTAGTATATTAGTATCGCGCTTATGAAAATATTTATCACAAGAAAAATTCCAAACCGCGGGATAGAATTATTACAAGGTGCAGGGCATGAAGTTGTCGTGAGTCCGCATGATCAGGTTTTGACGCCAGATGAATTAATTTCTGGTGGCCAAAGGGCGGATGCTGTGCTTACCCAACTCACAGACAAAATTACGCGCGATGTTTTGGAGGCTTGGAAACCGACTGTCAAAATCGTGGCCAACTACGCCGTCGGTTACGACAACATTGATGTTGTTGCGGCAAAAGAACTTGGGATTGTTATCACCAATACTCCGGACGTGCTTACCGAAACCGTGGCGGAGCACGCATTCGCGTTGATGCTTTCGATTGCGCATCGGGTGGTTGAGGCCGACAAATTCATGCGGGCGGGGAAGTATATCGGATGGGAGCCGGAATTGCTTTTGGGCACAGATCTTTCGCATAAGACTTTAGGAATTGTGGGACTTGGGCGCATAGGATCACTGGTTGCGCATCATGGCGCTAAAGGATTCAATATGCGCGTGCTTTATTACGATGTGAAGCGAAATGAGAACTTCGAGAAGGAAGTCAGTGCGGAATTCCGCGATACGGCGGAGGCGGTGTTTGAAGAAGCCGATTTTATTTCAGTCCATGTGCCGCTCCTGCCGACTACTCGCCATTTAGTCAACGCAGACCTTTTGCGCAAGATGAAACCGACAGCGTATCTTATAAATACGTCTCGGGGGCCGATTGTGGACGAGCATGCGTTAGCTGAAGCTCTGCGCGATAAAGTCATAAAAGGGGCCGCATTGGATGTTTTTGAAAACGAACCGGCGATGGATCCCATGCTAAAAGACCTTGACAATGTCATCGTTACGCCGCATATTGCATCCGCGACCGAGGAGACGCGCCAGAGGATGGGCGAGGTCGCGGCTAAAAATATTCTCGCAGTTCTTAAAAATAAGGCGCCGGCGAATCCTGTGCAATAAACCCCGTTACAGGCAGAGTGATTTGTTGGACGGCAAGAAGTCACGAGGTACGATATGGCCTGAATGCCAACACGTGAGACTGGAAAACATAGGCCTGTAACGGGGTAAACGAACACATACGGTCAGAGAAAGGGGTGCGAAAATGCTCCAGATGCCCGTTGTGGTGTTTGACATCAGCGACTCCATCTGTGAGGCGGCCAAAGAGGTCTTTGGCCGCAGGCAGATCCCGCATGCCGTCTATCTGTTGGAGCGCGGCGGCGGACTCGGGCAGGATCTTTTCATCCAGCGGGAGCTGGTTCGGCATTCACCGCGACTCGTCATAACCGAGTGGGTCAACATTGGGTCAACTGTCATCGACCAAGCGCGCGCGGTATGTGAATCGCGTCCGGGGCTTTGGCTTTACACCATTTTAGATGTTACAGCCAGTGAGCTGGAAAGCGCGATATGCACCGTTGATCGTATCTTCCATAAACCGCATTCTCTGTCGGATATCGCCGACAAGGCGGCCGAGTTCCTTGGTAACACAGAATTCCAACCGGCGAGGAGGTAAGACCCGATGCCCAACGTTCTTTTCTTTGAATCAAGTCCGGAGGTCTTAGCGGAACTCGCTGAGTTCGCGGCTAAACATCAACTACTGGAGCGCTGCGAGTTTCACTTGGTGTTGCCAGGCACTGATATCGCCAAGGCCCTTCGGGATGGTCAGCCACGCGTGGTTGTAACCTCTTGGCGGGGGATTGGCGGAATCATAGTATCGGAGGCCGCCGCTCTCCCGAATCGGCCCCGCATTTTGGTTGCCAGTCATTATCCAGAAGAAGAAATCCGCTGTAGTCCAAACGGCGACATTCCGGATAAGGTCATCGACAAGTTCGAGATCAACGAGATTTTCGACTGGGTCAAGAAGGCCCTGGTGGCCTGACCGAGAGGAACGGCCCGGCGCTACCGTATCTGGATAGCGCCGGGCCCTTTTATTTCAAGATATCTTATGTTAGATTCTTTGAGTATATATGTCTATCGAACTGCAGGCAGAAAAACGCGAAATCCTAGGCAAGAAGTCAAAAACCCTCCGCGAAAAGGGCTTATTGCCCGCGGTGCTTTACGGCGCGGAAACGGCTTCGGCGGCGCTGGCGGTGCCGTTGAAATCTTTTCGGAAGGCGCTTGAGGCAGCGGGTGAGTCGTCGTTGGTTAGTCTTCTTGTCGGGGGAAAGAAACACAACGTGCTGATTCATGATGTCCAAGTTGACCGATTGACCGATGTGCCGATTCACGCCGACTTTTTATCGGTGCGCATGGACAGGGAAATCCGCGCGAAGGTTCCGTTTGAATTCACAGGAGAGGCGCCGGCGGTGAAGGCTGAAGGGGGCATTTTAGTTAGAGTTATGCATGAGGTTGAAATTTCCGCCCTGCCTAAAGATTTGCCGCACATGATTCAGATTGATTTACAAAAACTTGAGCACGTCAATGACCGAATTATCGTTAGTGATATTCATGCGCCAAGCGGCGTGAAAATTATCGCGGAACAAGATGATGTGGTGGCGTTGGTGGAGGCCCCGCGCTCGGAAGAGGAATTGAAAGCGTTGGAGGGAGCGGAGCCGGCGGCGCCGGTCGAGGTTGAGACTGAACGCGAAGCAAATTTGAAAGCCGAAGCGGAGAAGGAAGCGTCTCTAAAAGCGGTAGAGGAATAGATTCTATCGCGTACACCCCCCACACTTATACATAAGTGTGGGGGTAAAGCATGTGGTAATTCAAACACCCCGCATACAGTATGCGGGGTGTTTTGGTATATTTGGTATATAATAGGATCATCGGTCGGGAATCCGATAAAACGCTTCGCGGGCGGCAGTTTTATTTGAGACGGTTACAAAACCTCCTCTCCTACTGCAATCGCAGAATTTCGGCTGCGCCTTTGTCCGTCCTCCTTGGCGTATATTCTTCATATACGCCGGCGTCGTCCGTCCTCGGCTCGCTCAAAATTCTGCAATTTCGTGACGAAGAAAGGTTTTGTAACCATCTCTTTGTATCCGCATATAAATTAACTCGTTTTTGTTTCGTGCCGAGTTTACTTGCAGAGAATCGTCATTTTAGGCGTTTTTTGATTGCCGCCGCAATGGTCGCAATTGCTTTTTCTGTCGGTGAGGTCACCCAGGCGCAGGAATCGAACGAAGCGGCAAATCGCGAGACGCTGACAAAGCAGCTTGAAGCTCTGGAACGCGAAGCGGAGGCGATCGATAAAACCATCCAGTCGGTGCAAGCCGAGGCGCGGACGTTGAAGAACGAACTCAAGCTTCTGGACAATCAGATTCGCCAGCGGGAGCTTGAGATTAAGAGATTGGCGCTTGTCATTCGCCAGACCGAAACTGATATTGTAAAAAAGTCCGCAATAATCAAGGAGTTGATCAAAGATATCAGCACGTCACAGCGGGAGCTGGCGGGCTCGGTGCGCGAGTTTGCGGCGCGAAGCGACGATAATCTGGTTCAGATCATGCTTTCCAACGATAATCTGTCGGACTTTTTCGGCGCACTGAACAGCCTTGAATCTCTGCAGAAAAAAATCCAAGAGACACTGGAAAATCTTCGCGAGCGAAAAACCAGACTAGAAAAAGAAAAAGCGGAGCTGGAAGAATTTCGCGAAGAACAGCAGCAAGCCAAGGCCATTCAAGAAGTTGATAAGCGCGGGCTTGGGCAAAAACGCGTGGAGCGCGATCAGCTGTTGAAACTAACACAAGGCAAGGAGTCGTTATTCCAGGACTTACTCAAAAAGAAAAAGACCGACATCGCCGCCATCCGCAACCAGCTGTTTTATTTGGCAAAGACGGGAATCACGGCTGAAGAGGCTCTGAAGTACGCGAGGTTGGTGACGGAGCGCGTTGGCATCCGGACAGCTTTTCTTTTGGCGCTTTTAGAGGTTGAAACCGGCAGGCAGTTTGAAAATGGGCAGATTACCGTCGGAAGCAACTTGGGTACGGGTAATTGGAAAACCGATATGTATGACTGCTACGTGAATCTCGGCAAACGTACGACCGCCGAAAAGCAAAAGGCCGCGTTTTTCAAAATTACCGGAGATCTGGGGCTTGATCCGGATAAGATGCCTGTTTCAAGAAGGCCGAACTACGGTTGCGGCGGCGCCATGGGGCCAGCGCAGTTTATTCCGACCACTTGGCTTCTTTTTAACGGGCGGGTAGCCGAGATCGTGAGGAGATCAATCGCCAGTCCCTGGGTAGTCGAGGATGCCTTCACGGCGGCCGCTCTCTTTTTAGCCGATTCAGGCGCAACGTCAAAAACGAAAACCGGCGAGATTGCCGCGGCCCGCACCTATATCAGCGGCAGGCCAAGTTGTCCCGCGAGCGGCAGTGCGCGGTATGCCTGCATCTCTTACGCCAACCGTGTCTACTCGCTGTCGCAGGATATTGAACGGGCGATTTAAGTTAGAGGATAGAGATTGGAGAGTTAGCAACTAGCGGCTTGATTATTTCGTCTGAAAAGACGCAACAATATCATCGATTTTTCCTTCCATAATTGACTCGATATTATGGAAACTTTTGTTAATCCGATGATCCGTAATGCGGTCTTGCGGAAAATTATAGGTGCGGATTTTTTCTGATCTGTCCCCCGTGCCGATTTGAGATTTTCGTTCTGCCGCCAGTTTTTTCTCTTCGGCTTGGCGCTGGATATCATAAATTCGCGCCCGCAGAAGCGACATGGCGCGTTCGCGGTTCTTTAATTGCGAGCGTCCTTCCTGCGAACCGACGACAAAGCCCGTCGGGAGGTGCGTGATTCTGACAGCCGTTTCTACTTTATTGACGTTCTGCCCGCCCGGCCCGGACGATTTATGAAATTCCACCTTGATGTCTTGAGGCTTCAGTTCCATGTCAATGTCTTTTACCTGCGGCAAAACCGCGACCGAAGCGGTCGAGGTGTGAATGCGCCCCTGTTTTTCAGTCGCCGGAATCCGCTGTACGCGATGCACCCCCGATTCGTAGCGCAAGATCTTATAAGCATCTTGGCCGTTAATTTCAAAAATAATCTCCTTGTAGCCGCCGGCCTCCGATTCCGATTTAGAAATTATATTTACTTCCCAGCCGCGCCGTTCGGCGAACTTGGAGTACAGTGAAAATAATTCTGCGGCGAAAAGCGACGCTTCGTTGCCGCCGGCGCCGGCCCGAATCTCCATAATCATGTTAGAGGGCAGTGGAGCGCTGGAGTTATCATTTTCAAGCTCTGCGATTTTGGCTTTAGCGGCTTCGGCATTTGTTGCGATCTCGGCTTCAAGGGCGGCGATTTCATCATTTGCTCCGGATTCTTTCTTTAGGTCGTTTAGGGCGCGGAGTTCGTTTTCGGTGTTTTTTAAAGTCTCATGCGCGGCAAGCACCCGTTGCAATTTCTGGATCCTGGCTCCGGCTTTTTTGGCTTCGCCTTGGGCACTTGAAAGAAACTCTGGGTCGGAGAGTTTTTTAGTAAGCTCGGCTATCTCTTTTTGAATTTGCGATATTTCCATTTCTGTATTATAGGATAGACTTTTCAATCTCAAATATCCAATTTCTAATCTCTAATTAACACAAAAGCCCAATTTCATTAGAAATTGGAAATTAGTAATTAGATATTCGGTTAGGCGCGCTTTTTCTTCAGTCTCTCGCGGAACTTCTCTACGCGCCCGGCGGCGTCAATCATCTTCTCTTTGCCGGTATAGAAAGGATGGCAGTTTGAGCAAATTTCAATCTCGACCCGTTCCTTGGTCGAGCCGGTCTTGATGGTATTCCCGCAGGCGCAGCGAATCGTCGTTTCCTCGTGATATGTCGGATGAATTGCCTTTTTCATGTTGCTAATTTTATACTGGAAAATGGTCTTTGCAAAGCCTAGAAAAAAATGACGGGGGTCCCAATAAAGGCAACCCCCGAGGCGCACCAACTGGGAGAATTGCGGTCATCGCTGCGATGCCGCAGTTGCTCCTCGTGCCTACCTGTGCACAGTAGGCCGTACACTCCCTCGGGTGGTATCTCAAGGTTGGCTCCACGCCGCCCGGAGGCAGCGCTTCGTCGCCTCCCACCTATCCAGCGCTAAGGGAATGTCCCAGCTTGCGGCTCCGGGATTCGAACCCAAGCTCCCACCGCGCTAGCAGCGGGTTGCAACCGTTACGCCCATTAGACTTATAGCGTGTTCCCTTATCTCTCGTCAAGCCTTGCGGATAGTCCAAAAGTCGTTTAGGATAGTCAGGTATGACTGATGGACCAAATCTGCAGGATGTAGAAGCCCCGGTTTTGAGGGATGAGGAGATTCAGACTCTAATGCGAGCCGGGGTGCATATTGGGCATGTGAAATCCAAGACCCATCCGGCGATGCGGCCGCTGATTTTTACAACCAGAAATAACGTCGAGATTATCGATGTCATAAAAACCTCCGAGTACCTGGCCAGGGCTGAAGCCTTTTTGCGAGGCGTAACGGCCAAGAGGGGGCTAGTCCTCTGGGTGGGCACAAAACCCTCGGCGAGAAAGGCGGTAGAGGAGGCGGCGTTTGCAACCGGTATGCCGTTTACAACGTCTCGCTGGATCGGCGGGCTTCTGACAAATTTCAAAGTTATTTCGCGCCGTGTTGCGGAGATGGAAGATATCGAACGACGCAAAGCCAATGGCGATCTCGAAAAATACACCAAGCAGGAACGGGCGCGGATTGATATTCTGCACCAGTCGCTTGCTAAAGTTTACGACGGCCTGCGGCTTCTGAAGCGTTTGCCGGACGCGGTGATTGTGATTGACGCCGTGCATGATCATTCGGCCGTAGCCGAGGCAAAACGCACGAAGATTCCGATTGTCGCATTGGCCGACACCAACACCGATCCTCGATCAATCCAGTATCCGATTCCTTCCAATGATGACGCGCGGCTTGCGGTGGAATATATGACGGGGCGCATGGCGGCGGCGCTCTCTCTAGGCAAGCTTGAGGCGGAACAGGTTGCAGCGCTCGCGAAAGCTGAAAAGGAAAAAGAAGAAAAGGAATCGCAAGAAAAAGAAGCAAAAGAAGAGAAGGTATGATTTCATCCGAAATCGTAAAGGAACTTCGGGAACGGTCGGGCGTTTCAGTGATGGAGTGCAAAAAAGCGCTGGAAGAGACCGCCGGTGACATGGAAAAAGCATTCGCGATGCTTGAGAAGAGATTCGGCGGCATGGCTTCGAAAAAGTCGTCTCGCGAAACGAAAGACGGCATTGTTGAAGCTTATGTGCACTCAAACGGCAAACTCGGCGTACTTCTCGAACTTCATTCTGAAACCGATTTTGTTGCAAGAAATCCGGCGTTTCGCGAGCTAGCGCATGATATCGCTTTGCATATTGCCGCCATGAATCCGGCATATCGCTCGATTGAGGATATTCCGGAGGCGGTTGTTGCGAAAGAGCGCGGCGAGTTTAAGGAAGAAGTCGCTAAACTTGGTAAGCCGAAAGAAATCGCGGCCCAGATCATTGAGGGCAAGCTGGCGTCTCGGCTTTCGGAAATATCGCTTCTCGCCCAGCCCTTTGTAAAGGATCCCGCCAAGACCGTGAAGGATTTGATTGATGAAGCAGTCGGTAAGTTCGGCGAGAACATCAGAGTCGGACGGTTTATCCGTTTCTGGATATAGCGCGGCCTAGATTATAGTCAATCGATTAGTATGATGATCATCGTTTTTTCTCTCCTGTTTATCGCAAGCGTGGTGGGGATCGGCATTATTATCACGCGCAAAATCCCCTTGGTGCTTGATACTCCCAGAGAAGTAGTCAATGATTATTTCGATCAAGGATCATCCCGGATGCATATTCGCGTCTTGAGGATTCGTTCCTGGGTTCGCCAGGGCGCCTACTGGGATCCGTTGTTGGCATCTTCCGCGCGGCTCTTGCGATGGCTTCGCGTTGTTTTTCTCAAACTCGATCAGTATTCATTCGCGCTTTTACAGAACGTGAAAGAAAAATCCGAGGAGCGCAAACTTCTGCAGACGCGCGAAACGGATCCGAAGTACTGGGAAGAGTTGAAATCAAGCCGCGCGCCCGATAAACCTAAAGACGAAACTATTGGTACGACGCCGCCAGCGCCGGAGGTGTAGCAGTCACCACGCCATCTTAGCTTCCGTCCATCTTTTGCCAGGGTAGCTCAATGGCAGAGCAGCGCTTTTGTAAAGCGAAGGTTGGGGGTTCGACTCCTCTCCCTGGCTCCGGCTTGATTTGCAGTTCGGATTTTGTTATTTGTGATTTAGTTAAATGGGTGCGTCGCATAGCGGCAATTGCTCGTGGCTGTAAACCACGCGTCCTAACGGGCTACGCAGGTTCGAGTCCTGCCGCACCCACCAACCCAAAAACAGTCCCGATTGCAATAAAATTTCGTTTTTGAAAAAACCAATATGAAAAAACAATTTATTTTTATCACAGTTTTTGGCGCTGTTGTTCTTGGATTCGGCCTCCTGTCTGCTGTATCAACCAGCTACGCCCAATTTACTGATGACGGCGGCGGTGATCATGTGCTGTACACGATTAAAGCAGCAGATTTGGGCGTTCCCAATCCGGGGACTTTGCCAACCAGCCGTTTATACTTTTTGAAAGAATGGCGCCGGGGATTAACTCGTTTATTTACTTTTAACTCCATTGCCAAAGCCGAGCTGGAATTAAACATTACCAATGAAAAAGCGGCTGAAGCGCTTAAGGTTCAGGAAACAGTGCCTGATGACGCGGGGGCGCTCGCGACCGCGCTCAAAAATTACACAAAAGCCCAAGAACAACTTCAAGCGAGAATCGCCAAGCTTAAAGAAACATCCGAAAATCCTAATGTGGAAAAATTACTTGAGAAATTGGATGAACAAACTTTGAAACATGCTGATCTTTTGAATCAACTCGCGGGAAGGTGTATTAATGATCCTAAGGATGAAGATTGTAATGATGCTGATGATTTGATTGCGAATGCGGTAAAAAACGCGCAAGAAAAAATTAGCGATACCATCCTCGCCGCCGCCCAAAAAGATAAAAATATAGAACAAAAAGCCACCGAGCAAATTAAACTCGCCGAGACGGCGATCGGTACGCTTCAATCCGCATTGGTAGATTTTGCTATTAATGAACCCGGCGTATCAAGCGCGAAGCACGCAATCAATACTAAAGGTGCAGGGGCTAACAGCGGAAAAACAGCGCCGATACGGATAGAATCAACTCCGGCGCGTATTTCCACGAACATGACCATAGAAAGGCAAACTCCCAAGAGGGATTTCGGCGACAGAATGAAGGCCGGCTTGGATATGGCGGGCGGCATGCTTGCAAATGCAAAAGTTGCATACGCCGCGGGTAAATATGGCGAGGCGTTTGGCCAAGCGCGATCCGCGGAAGTTTTGGCAAGAAATGGTCTTCGCGAAATGAAAGTTATCATACAAGAAGAGGGAGTGGAAGTTGCCTGCTCGCTAGAAGCAAAAATTTGTCCCGATGGCTCGGGGGTTGGTCGGACAGGGCCTAATTGCGAATTTGCACTTTGTCCTGGCGAGAAAAAAGAAGGACGAGTGTTTCCCGAAACTAACAATAGGACAACTTGTGACGATAGAGAAGCAAAGCCTGCATGCCCGCGCGGAGAAATTTTGGA
>Ga0209514_10009367_pt1 | contig 10794 bp, 6 predicted proteins | sample Subgrocontami58m_FD_187452 | JGI IMG/M metagenome (GOLD analysis project Ga0209514, IMG submission 187452) | Subsurface groundwater microbial communities from S. Glens Falls, New York, USA - GMW37 contaminated, 5.8 m (SPAdes) (version 3) | ecosystem: Environmental > Aquatic > Deep subsurface >...
TCAAGAAGCCCTCGCGGGTCATTCATCACGGATGCTCGGGAGGCGGCGCGCTCGGGTTGATCATCTCGGAGTATTCGGCCGATCGGGTGAATGGTGTCATCGCGATGGGCACTCACGCGCCAAGCCTCTGGTTCCTGAATCAATGGCTCGACACATGGGTGGTGCTGCAGGCGCTGCTCGCGCCCGAGCTCTCGATCGCGCTTGGGCTTCCAGGCGAAGGAGCGTCGCTGCGGCCGACCCGCATATCGCTGACGTTTGCCTGGCGTCAGGCGCTGCACGCCGCTCAGAAGACCCCGGAAGGCCGGGCTCGCATTGCGCTGGCCGTGACGATCGGACAGGTGGCGGACTGGGCGAACCCCATGCTGACGAACCCGGACCGCAACGATGTCACAGCGCTGCAGGAGAGCATGTACAGGAGCGCCATCCAGTTTGCCAATGATGTCGGTGGGCTGTCGCGGTTCATGTTCGAGAGCGCGGTGGGTGCAGGGATTCATCAGCATCAGGTGTCCTGGAACACTGGGGTCGACTTCAAAGCCTTCTTCAACAACGGCAACACATTCCAGAAGAACGCGGTTCGTGCCCTCTACCAGACGGCGGGATTGGCCCTCGAGGCGGATCTCGCGACGCTCAACGCGCTGCCTCGGCAGGCGCCTGATCCCGAAGGCTTGAAGTTCTGGTCGGCGCCAGGTCGCTTCCCGGTGGGCCAGCCGAAGATTCCGGTATTGCGGATGCACGAGATCGGCGATCCCTTTATCCCGGCGAACATGTCGGAAGGCTATAAGGAGCTGATTCGTGAGAACGGCAAGGACGACCTATACCGCATGACGTACGTCGAGGCTGGCACGCATTGCCAGGTCACGGTTGCCGAAACCGCCGCCCTGCTCCAAACGATGATACGCCGGCTCGATACCGGTAAATGGGGAAGCACAGAGCCGGCGCAGTTGAATGAGTTGGGCAGGTCGCGCGACCAGAGCAGCGTGCCGCGTTTCATCACGTTCGACAAGTACCGGGTCGACAAATACAACCGGACGTGGGTGGCCGGGCGACCCACGTCCTGAGCAAGTCGTCTGCGGACTGCGGGAGGCGGCATCGGCGCCGCCCCCGTAGCTGGGCGCTCGACAACTCAAGGAAATACGCGATGCGACCCGAGGAGGGGTGAATGCGCCCGGAGATTGTGTCGATCGTCGTGTTGCTCGCGCTGTTCGTCGCTGGCACGGTCCTGCCAGTGAACCTGGGAGCTCTGGGCTTCTTTGCCGCTTTCCTGGTGGGAACGACGACGCTGGGTCTGCCGCCGGGTGACATCATCGCGGGTTTCCCCGAGAATCTGTTCCTGTTGCTCGTCGGAATCACATACCTGTTCGGCATCGCCCTGACCAACGGCACGATCGACCTACTCGTCAATTGGTCCATCAGGTTGGTGCGGGCGCGGGCGGCGGCGCTGCCGTGGGTATTCTTCTTTACCTCCGCGCTGCTGACATCCATCGGCGCACTCTTTGCCGTGGCGATCGTGGCGCCGATTGCGCTGCGATTCGCCGCGCGTTTCAGAATGAGCCCGCTGTTCATCGGGATGATGGTCGTGCATGGGGCGCTGGCGGGCGCCTTCTCGCCGATCAGTGTTTACGGCAGTTTCGTGAACGGCCTGATGACCGACACCGCTCTGCCAAGCAGCCCGCTCACGCTGTTTCTGAGCTCCTTCCTCTTCAATCTCGTGATTGCCTCGGCGGTATTCTTGGCGCTCGGAGGCCAAGGGCTGATCGGCCTGCGAATGAGCGACCTGCGCGAGGTCACCGTGAAGACCGAGCTGAAGGTCGATGAGTTCGAAGACGCCCGGCCAGGCCCCGTTCGCGCGGACCAGGTGGCAACGATCGTCGGAATCGCGGCGCTGGCCGTGGGCACCACGGCCTTCGGATTCGACGTCGGCTTTCTGTCGATATCCATCGCCGTCGTGTTGGCCCTCTTATCACCTCGGTCGCAGAAGGACGCCGTCGAAAAGGTCAGCTGGTCGACCGTGTTGCTGATCACCGGAATGCTCACCTACGTCAGCGTGCTGGAGAAGGCCGGGACGATGGATTACGTCAGCGGCGCCGTGACAGGTCTCGGCGCGCCGTTGCTGGCGGCGTTGCTGCTGTGCTTTATCGGCGGCATCGCCTCGGCGTTTGCGTCCTCGGTGGCGATTCTGGGTGTGGCGGTGCCCCTCGCGGTGCCCTTCCTGCGCGAAGGCCATATCGGCGCGATTGGGATGATCGCTGCCCTCGCCGTCGCCACCACCGTTGTGGATGTGAGTCCCTTCTCGACCAACGGCGCGTTGGTACTCGCCAACGTGGCGGGCATCGACCGGAACCGCTTCTACCGGCAGATGCTCACTTACAGCGCGGTGGTCGTCGTCGCGGGACCCTTCCTGGCGTGGGCGCTGCTGGTGCTACCTGGCTGGCTGTGACAAACCGTTCCACTGCCCTGAGCGCCCGTCCAGCGCAAGAATGACCATCGCCCGTTCGTCAATCGACGCCGTCCCGTTCGCCGGACCCGCGCACAGTTGAACACGATCGTCCTTGCGACAGGTTGCGCCCTAACGATCCCCTCACGGAACCTTAACGAACTTCTGAGTCCTCAGAAACTGAACTTGATGCCGAAGCGGGCGAGCCTCGGCGGCAGGACCGTTTGCGGGACTTCGAAGTTCGGGCCCGTCACCCAGCTCATCGTCAACACGGGGTTGGCATTCATCAGGTTGTAGAGATCAAAATACAGACCGACGCGCTTGTTGTTGCGAAGCCGGATTTCTTTCTCCGCGCGCAGATCGACCGTCGTCACGTCGTCCTGGCTGCGCGTGCCCAGCGGTTCCACCAGGACAGGCGCCGCCGAGTTGTAGTTGAGCGGCGCCAGCACGATGCGGCCATAGGGTTGGCCACTCTCGTACTTCAGGACGGGCGTCACGCGGAGGTCCCAGAAGGGCGTGACCGAGCCGTACAGTTTGACCAGGGAGATCGCAAACGGATTATTCAGCTTGTCGTTCGGATTGTCGGGCGCGTTCCCTGGGAAATTCGTGAACACCGCCGTGGCGAACCGGTTGCCCGCATAGGTCGTCCCGTGCTCGTCCGACCAGACCCGAGAGTACGCCAGCGCCAGCGACCAGTTGTTCGAATACCGCTTCTCAAACGAGAACTCCACGGTCTTGTAGGTGGCTTCGTCGCCTGGCACATTCGTGATCACATTGCGGGATCCGCGCGTCGTCGTATCGAGGTTGTACGCCTGGATGAACTGGCCCGGGGCTCCCGGGTCCGGCACTTGCACCGGCACGTTGTACGCACTGAATGGCCGGAGCTCGTTCACCTGCTGGTAACCGCGGTAGAGTTTCTTCCAAACATATCCGACACGGAAGCCCGAGTTCCCCTGAAGCTGGCGTTCGAAAAAGGCGGTAGCCTCGTTGCTATAGGAGCCCTTGAGGTTTGGATCGAGAAACGAGTTCGCCGCGCCGCCGACCCGCCGGACCAGGGCGCCTTCTTCGCCCGGCTGGTAGACGAGGTCGCCGTTCAGGTCGCTCCAGTTGTATTGGCTGTATTGGTCCCCCGGGTTGGGATTGGCCGCATCGGCCAGGTTCACCCCCGGATTGAACCCGAATCGGCCGTACGATCCCTTCAGCACCGTCTTCCCATCGCCAAACAGGTCATAGGTCACGCCGAGTCGCGGCACCGGGAAATTGAACGTGATGAGGTTGTCCACGGCTGGGAAGTCCACGGGCGTCGGAAAAAATCGGCCAGCCGGGTGCTGCTGCGCGGGCAGGATGGATCGGTAGCGGTCGAAGCGCACGCCCAGGGTCAACGTCAGCCGCTCGACCTGATACGTGTCGGTTATGAACACATTCGGGTTGAACAACGCGACTTTGGAGTAAATCGGCGCGGCACTCAGCCGCACTTGGCTCGCCGCACCGTTCCTGAGGATGTGAATCACGTTGTCCGTGTAACCTTGGACGATGCTGTTATTGCGCCACTCGTACTGGCCCTCGACGCCGACCTTGAGGTTATGTGTCCCGCCGAGGAAATCGCTGATAAACCACGAGAACGCGCCGGTGAGTTGCTTGCGACGCGGCGGAAAAGTCTGATCGACTCCCCCGCCGGTGATCCGGTTCGTGGCGGCGTCCTCACGGCGCGGCTCATCGGTGTAATCTGTAAACTCAATCGTGTAGCCACCTCCACCGTAGCGCACCTCGAGGAACCCCTTTTGACCGAAGGTCCGGTTGTACTCGAGCTTGTAGATCCACAGGGGCGTGTCCTGATGCCTGGTGGAGGTGTAAAAGACGTGGACCGGATTACCGAGGGTTCCGCCATCGGCTCGATACGGATAGTACTTCCGACCCAACTGGACATAGCCAATGATCCGGTTCGGCCCCAGCGTGTAGGTCCCCTTCCCGGTCAGATTCTGGAGCCCGCTGATGAAGACCGTGCCGTCAAGGATGCTGCCGGCCGGCGCCTGGCGGCTCTCGTTCTGCTGATAGACGCCGGAGACGAAGAACCACAGACGATCCTTGACGAGGGGACCTCCCAGGTCGCCGTTGAGATTCTTATAGTTCGCCAATCGATTGAATTCCGCAGAGGGAATCGCCGTCGGGCCAGTCGGGGTCGGATGCAGTTGCTTCTCGTCGATGTTGTGCGACTGAATCTTCTTGGACGAATAGTCGAAGAGGTAGTTCCCAGCGAACGCGTTGCCGCCGGACTTGGCGATGAACTGCATGACCACGCCGCCCATCGCCTGTTCAGCGGTGTTGCCGACCGCCGTCACCGACGCCTGCTCGAGCGACCCATAGTCCTGGAACATGAATATCCCACCGGCAGTCACATCGGCGGCGTTCATCCCTTCGATCATCGGCCGATTTTGCCCACTGAACCCATACGCTCGGTAAGGTAGCTGTTGCCCGATCGTATTGCCGCCCACGTCCGCCCGCGCGCTCATCGACGGCGCGGTCGAGATCAGCGCGAACTGGTCGCGCGAGTTGGGCAGCGCCTGGAGCGTCTCCGCTGTGTAGGTCGTCTCGACGCGCGTCGACGTCGCGTCGATGACCGGTGCCTGCCCGGACACCGTGATCGATTCCGCCAGCGCCTGGACTCCCATCTTGATGTTGACCGTGGCCGTGAACCCGGCCGAGATGCGGATATTCTCCTGACGGGCTGTCGCGAACCCTGCCAGCTCGAAACTGACTGCGTACTCGCCCACCGGCACGGCCGCGAACCGATAGGCGCCCGTACCGTCCGTCACGACGGTCTGCTCGCCCATCATCGACGGGCTGGTCGCCGTGACCGTCACACCGGGGAGCACCCCCCCGCTCTCATCGGACACGACGCCGACGATGGTACCGGTTGAGCCCGCACCTCCCTGAGCCCATGCAGCCGGAGCGTAGGCCAGCGGAGTCACGCCTATGAGCAGTGCGACGATGGTCGCGCGTGTGTACGTCGAAACCATATCAATCTCTCTTTCTCTCTTTTGCGCTCTCTTTTGCGGCGAGTCGGCAGCGCGACAGACAAGCGACTGGCGGAACCATACAGCACACCACCGGCCGGGGCGGCTCAAATTATTCTCAATTCGGTCCAAATTCGGTTCACCGACGGGGCGTCAGCGTCTCTAAGGTAGAGCCCGGGGCCACAATTTCGGTTACTTCCAACGACGCTGGAAGCCGATACAAATGTTTGGACACGTTAACAGCCGGATGACCGAAAGGCGCACCAAGGGCGCCGATAGAATCCTCGCCATGCATGCCCTTTACGCCATCGCGCCGATTCTCTGCATTCTGGCGATCGCGTACCGCTACTATAGCGCGTTCATCGCGGCCAGAATCATGACGCTGGACGACACGGGCAGACGCCGGCGCATACGCGCGCTGACGCTCGAGGTGGCCGAAGCGTAAATGGGGACCGCCAGTTGAGCTCCGGCAGCTGACAGCTGTGTTATCCTCAATGTGCCTTTCCCAGCGGGCCCGTCACGACTTTTCCGGGGAAAACGACGCAATATGAAGAATAGATCCGCCCGACGCATGTACGCGGTGCTGAGCCTGGCGGCGGCGATCCTCGTGGCCGCAGCCCCCGCGTCGGCCCAGTACAAGCCGCGACCGCTGGAGGACCCGGCGACCGGTGAGAGGTATCACATCGAGGCTGGAGCCGCGCTGTGGTTTCCCAATGCCGACATCATCTTTGCCGCTGAAGGCCTCGGGATTCCCGGGAGCGAAATCGATTTCAAGAACGACCTCGGCCTGACCGATCAGCGATTTCCCGCGCTTCAGCTACAGCTGAGGCCGGCGCGCAAACACAAGTTCCGCTTTCAATACGTCCCGATCAAGTACCAGCAGAGCGCGATCATCCGCCAGGACATCATCTTCCTCGGCCAGCGCTACACGCTCGGCCTTCCGGTGAACTCGACGCTCCTCTGGAAGGCGTATCGCTTCGGGTACGAATACGACTTCCTCGCGAGGAACCGCTGGTTTGTCGGGTTCATCCTGGAAGCGAAGTACACGGACGTGACGGCGACGCTCACGCTGCCGATTCGCAGCCTGAACGAGCACGCCCGGGCGTACGGACCTGTTCCCGCCGTCGGCGGCATTGCCCGCTTCTACGTTGTGCCGAATATTTCGATTACCGCCGACATCGCCGGCTTCAGCGTGCCGGAAGGCATCGCGAACAAGTTCTCGGAGGGCGCCAAAGCGCACTACGTGGACGTGGACATCTACGGCACGGTGAACGTGACCAACAACATCGGCGCGCAACTCGGGTATCGGTCGCTCGACATGGGCTTCACGTACGAGGCCAACGCCGGTGCGTTCAACTTCAACGGGATGTATTTCGGAGTGGTCGCGCGGTACTAGCCGCGCGCTGCATCGCCCAAGCTACCAACCACGGTGGAGAGCTTGACGTCGCGGGCTAGTGCAGCCGCACACCCGCCGCCACCAGCTTCGCCATTCGCCGGTCGGCTTCCCTCAGCGTCTCGTCCCGCTTGCAGAAACAGAACCGCAGCTTGGTGCGGCCCTTCGAGGCGTTCTTGTAGAAGCTGCTGCCCGGCACCGCCGCAACGCCCACCTCTTTTACCAGGTAGTGCGCGAACTCGACATCGTCGGCAAAACCGAACGGGCTGATGTCGGTCATGATGTAGTACGCGCCGTGCGGCTTGTAGCAGGTGAAGTGGTGCCCCGCGAGGATTTCGAGCAGCATGTCGCGGCGGCGCCGATAGCCCTCGGCCAGCCCGGTGTAGTACGACTCGGGCAGCGCCATCGCCGCCGCGCCCGCCTCCTGCAGCGGCGCCGGCGCGCCGACGGTCAGAAAATCGTGGACTTTCCGGATCGCGCCGGTCAGCGTGGGCGGCGAAATCGTCCAGCCCACGCGCCAGCCGGTCAGGCTGTAGGTCTTCGACAGGCCGTTCAGCGTGATGGTGCGATCGGCCATTCCGTCAACCGTCGCGATCGGAATGTGCCGATGGCCGTCGTAGATGATGTGCTCGTAGATTTCGTCCGAGATGGCGATCGCGTCCCACTTGCGGCAGAGCGCGGCAATCGTCTCTAGCTCGGCGCGCGTGAAGACTTTTCCCGTCGGGTTGTTCGGGGTGTTGAGGATGATCGCCTTGGTGCGGTCGTTGAATGCGGCGGCGAGCTCGTCGGGATCGAAGCTCCACTCTGCTCCGGGCGAAGCCGGCTGGTGCAGCGTGACGTAGCGCGGCGTCGCGCCGGAGAGAATCGCGTCCGGGCCGTAATTCTCGTAGAACGGCTCGAAGATCACCACCTCGTCGCCCGGATCGATGATCGCCATCATGGCCGCCATCATCGCTTCAGTCGATCCGCAGCAGACCGTGACGTGGCCGTCGGCGTCGATCGGCAGCCCATAGCGCCGCGTGAACTCGCGCGCGATCGCCTCGCGAAGCGGACGGGCGCCCCAGGTCACCGCATACTGGTTGACGTCGGCGGCGATCGCAGCGCAGGCGGCCTCCTTGATGGCCGCCGGCGCTGGAAAATCTGGAAATCCCTGAGAGAGATTGACGCCGCCGTAAATCTCGTTGAGCCGGGTCATCTCGCGGATGACCGACTCGGTGAACTGCGTGGCCTTCTTCGATCCGGTGAGCTTCGACATCAGGTCAGGCCGGTTTTCTTCTGCGCCGCTGGCTTCTTCTTCGCGGGCGTCAATCGCTTCGGCACGACGGGTTGCTTTTTCGCCGCCGGTCGCGTGGCCGCCGCCTTCGTGAGGACTGGAGCCGTTGACGGGCCGGCGACCGCGCGCGCCGCATCCATCCCGTCTTCTTCCCCGTCGCCCGCGGCGGCCCCGTACAACCGGCGGTAATCCTCCATGGTCCCCAGGATGCGCTTGACGTAGTTCTGCGTCTCCGGGAACGGGATGTCGTCGATGAACTCGTCGCGCGGAGCCTCCGGCCGCGCCGCGATCCACCGGGCCACCCGGCCTTCGCCCGCGTTGTAGCTCGCAAGAGCGTAGTGGGCGCTTCCGAACCGCTTCATCAGATCGGCTAAATACGCCGTGCCCATGTTCAGATTGGGTTCGGCTTTCGTGAGCAGCCCGATCGAGAAACGATTGGTCAGCCGCAGCGACCTCGCGTAGCGGCGGCCGGTGGACGGAAGAAGCTGCATCAGGCCGTATGCGTTGGCCGACGACCTGATGTCCACGTCGAAGTTCGACTCCTGCAGAATCAACGCCGCCAACATGTACGGATCCAGCTGGCGCTCAGCAGCGTAACGGCGGACCAGGGGCCAGTGGTCGAGCGGATAGAGCACTTTGAGCAACGCGGTCGGCAGCTTCTCGCTGCCCGCGGTCATGTACTGCGGATAGGCCCGCTTGATCGCGTTGATGGCGGCGCGCAGGTCGCCCTGCTGGTGATAGATCCACCCGATCGTCGCCTGGATCGGCGGCGAATCGCCCCAGACCGCCTGCGCGTAACGCAGCTCGTCGAGCGCGTCATCGTAGAGCTCGACGCTGAGCAGCGCCCGCACGACCTGCTCGTTGGGCGGCGCGGAGGGGGCGGCCGGCGCCTGGGGCAGCGGCCGCAGGTCGGCGACCATACGGCGCTGCGGCTCGCCAAGGCGAGGGGCGCCCAGACGGCCGTAGTAGGTGTTCTGATAATCGGCAGCCAGAAGCGAATAGCGCGCCTGGGCCAGATCGGTTTCCTTCAGCGCGTCGTGCGCGCGCGCCGACCAGTACAGCCACGCCGGGCGGTAGTCTGACCGCGGGAAGTTTTCTGCGGCGCCTTCGAAGACGCGCGCGGTTTCGGCGTACTGAAGGTTCTTGAACGCCCGCCAGCCAGTCTTCCAGGCCGCGCGCTCCGCGTGGCGTCCTTTCGGAAATCGTCCGTACATCTCGCGAAGCGTCTGATCGGCGGCGGCGTCCTCGTCGCGGACGATGTAGTAGGACGCGAGACCGTTCAGCGCCTCTTCGGCCCAGCGCTCATCCGGGAATTCGTCAACGAGACGGCGGACCAGCTCGAAGTAGTGATCGCGATTGCCAAGCTCGCGTTCAGCCCCGGCATAAAAGAACAGCGCTTCAGCGCGGCGCGCTCCCTTGTCGATGTAGGGCCGGACGGCGTCGCGCGCCCTGCGGATACGCTTCAGCGAGTAATCGCATTCGGCGATGCGCAGCGCGACCAGCTCGCGATCGTCCCCCTCCGCCACACGGAGGAGGTTCTCGAAAGCCGAGCGGGCGTCGGCGTAGCGCCTGCCGCCGAAGAGACGTTCGGCGCGGCTCATCTCCTGCTTGTAGCGGGTTGAACTGGGAGTCAGCGCGGGGCGGCCCGGGAGGGCCGCCAGCTCGGTGCTCGCCTGTGCCGCCAGCTCGCTGAGGGGAAACTCGAAGTACACGCGCGAAAACGCATTGACGGCTTTCTGCGGATCACCCGCCGCCTTCGCCGCTCGTCCCAGCCGCATCAGTATATCGTCGGGCGCGATCGTCTTGGCCGCCGACAGCCGCTCGTAGATGGCGACGACTGCGGCCATGTCGCCCTGCGCCTCGGCGCTCTCGGCTTCGCCGAGCGCGGTCGCTTCGACCAGATGTCCGGTCGGCGCAGTAGCGGCCAGCTCCTGGAAGGTGCGGCGGGCATCGGCGGGTCTCTCGAGGTTGAGCTCGGCCAGTCCCTTGTAGTACGCGGCGTAATCACCGAGCGGTCCCGGCTGTGCGGTAGCCCGCGACAAGATCGGGAGCGCCTCCGCATACTTTGACTCGCTATGAAGTTTCAGCCCCAACGCGAGCTCGACTTCCGCCGGCGTGCGCGGACCTGTCCGATCCGGCGCCATCCAGAATTGCGACAGCTCCGCGGGCAGCCGCGGATGGTTGGTCGGCAGCAATACCGGGCCGCCGGACGATTGCGCGGCACAGGGTGTCGCGTTCGCTCCAAGTACGGCCAACGCAAGGGCGAAGGAAATTGCTTTTCTCATCGAATCTGAAAACCTCTCCACCGCGGAGGATTGAACCTCCGTGTCCTCCGTGTCCCCCGTGGTTCGTAATTCTCAGTTCTCAGTTCTAACTTCCAACAGCGAGGCATCACCGCCCGCAAGCGTCCGCACGAGCTCCGCTCGGAAATAGTCGGTTCGCTCCCCGACGTGCGGAGGCACGCGCTGTTGGTACAACAGCCGCGCGCGGGCGATTTCTGCGCTCAGCCGTATTGCGAGATCGCGCTGGCGGCGGCCGGCGATCACGTCCGGTTCGTGGTACAGCTTGATCTCGGACACGAGCAGGCGCGCGTAGCGCCGCGCCGCGGCGTCGGCGTCCGAGGGATCGCCGACGTCGCCGTGATCGTCTGCGGCCCCGGCGGCGGAGCCGCCGGGAGCCG
>Ga0209514_10009371_pt1 | contig 10791 bp, 8 predicted proteins | sample Subgrocontami58m_FD_187452 | JGI IMG/M metagenome (GOLD analysis project Ga0209514, IMG submission 187452) | Subsurface groundwater microbial communities from S. Glens Falls, New York, USA - GMW37 contaminated, 5.8 m (SPAdes) (version 3) | ecosystem: Environmental > Aquatic > Deep subsurface >...
GGCTCCTAGCCGGACTTCGGTCCCTCGAGGAGCTCCTCGCTGATGAGCCTGAGCGGCTCGAGGCCGTAGACGTCGCGCGGGAGCTGCCGGACGTCCACGCGCGGCAGACGCGCGAACCGGCGGGCGGCACCGGGGACGCTGATGTGCGCGAACCTGCGGGCGGAACCCCCGAGACCGGGGGCAGGGAGCCCGGTACCGGCGAACCGCCGGGCCCGGGCTGGGCCGATCCGGAAACCGGGGCCGGCATGGAGCCGGATCCGCGGGCCGGCGAGTCGGTCGCGCCGCCGGCCGGCGACGGTCGTGGGACATTCGAGGATGCCATGCGCTTGACGCGGATCGAGGACGAGAAGGAGGTCCGCGACCAGGACTTTCGGCCGGCGATCCGCCAGCTCGACACGGCGCTGGCGCTGGGGCTTTCGGGCGACCTGCAAATGCGCGCGGAGATCGAGCTCAAGCGATTGCAGGCGAACCAGAAGATCCTCGACGAGCTGCGCTCGCAGGATCGGGAGCTGCGCGCGATCACGGACGCGGAGCGGCGGCGCCAGCGCGAGGAGGCCGGGAAGGGCCGTCCGGAGCCGTTCCTCGCGGAAGGGTACCTGGATGGCGTGGGCAAGTTGATCAACCGCCCGGCATCGCACAAGCTGGTCAAGGGGAAGAAGACGCTCTACTTCCTGACCAGCATCAAGTACAACCTCAACCAGTACTACGGCAAGATGGTGGGCGTACGGGGCAAGGTGATCGATGCTCCGGGATGGCCCAACCGGGTGATCATCGTGGAGTCGATCGAGGTGGTCGGGGAGTAGCCCACAGCGCCTGGGGGCGCCGGAACGTCACGCGTAATTCTTGACTTCCCGCGCCCCCCAGCCTACATTCCCGGCTCGGGACAACTCGCTCCCGGCGGCCAACCGGCCCGCCCGGCGCACCGCCCGTCGGCGGACGCAAGCCGGAATCGCCGGACATCATAGATGGACCTGGCGTAAATTACGCTGCAGGCACGAGGGCTTCGGTCCTCGCGAGAACGCCCAGGGTTGTGAAGCGATCCACCGGTGAACCGCGGACCCGCGGCACGGATTCGTCACCCGGTCTTCCCCATCGCCGCCCGTCTCCGGCTCATTCGGATTGCCGAAGGTACTACGGGACGTAGCCTCGCGCTGCGCGCGCCCATTGCGCCTGCCGCGCGCCTCAACCGCGTTCCACGCCTCCCGGGTCCATCGCCAGAGCCTCGTCGGAGACCCTGCGATGCAACACGTCCTCATCGTGCTCGCCTACCTGGTCGTCGTCGGCTGCATCACCGCCGGCGCGGTGCTATTCGCCAAGAGCAAGATCCGTCTGATCCGGGACGACGCCGAGCGCACGCTGCTGGTGGCCCGCTCCGACGCCGACAAGATCGTCAAGGACGCGCACCTCAAGACCAAGGAAGACGAGATCCGGCGCCGCGAGAGCTTCGAGAAGGAATCGAACGAGCTCCGCACCGAGATCAAGACTGCCGAACGCCGGCTCGAGAAGCGCGAAGACGTGCTGGAGAAGAAGGCCGAGAGCGTCCAGAAGCGCGAGAAGGAACTCGAGCAGCTCGAGAAGACCCTGCAGGACAAGGTGCGCGCCGCCGAGCAGAAGCAATTCGAGCTCGAGCAGACCATCGAGGAGGAGCGCCGGATCCTGCTCAACCTGAGCGGCCTTTCGCGCGAGGAGGCCACGCGGATGATTCTCGAGAAGCTCGAGAAGGAGCTCACGCAGGAGTCCGCGGCGCTGATTCAGAAGTACAAGGACCGGGTCAAAGAGACCTCCGAGCAGGACGCGCGCAACATCATCACGATCGCGACCCAGCGCTGGGCGGCCGAGCACACCGCGAGCACCACCACCTCCACCGTCGATCTGCCCAACGAGGACATGAAGGGGCGGATCATCGGCCGCGAGGGCCGCAACATCCGCGTTTTCGAGCGCGCGACCGGGGTCGACGTGATCGTCGACGACACGCCCGGGGTGATCGTGGTGAGCGCCTTCGACGGGGTGCGCCGCGAGATGGCCCGCCGCTCGCTCGAGAAGCTGGTCAACGACGGCCGCATCCATCCGGCCCGCATCGAGGAGGTCGTCGAGGGGACCAAAAAGGAGATGGAAGCCCAGATCATGGAGGAGGGGAAGCAGGTCTGCTTCGAATGCGACATCCACGGCCTGCACCCGAAGCTCACGATGCTGCTCGGGCGGCTCAAGTACCGCACCAGCTACGGCCAGAACAACCTGCAGCACGTGCAGGAGGTGGCCCACCTCGCCTCGGCGATGGCGGGCGAGCTCAAGATGGACACGCAGGTGGCCAAGCGCTGCGGACTCCTGCACGACATCGGCAAGGCGGTCGACCAGCAGATGGAAGGCGGCCACCCGGCAATCGGCGCCGAGCTGCTCAAACGCTTTGGCGAGGGGGCCGAGGTGGTCCACGCCGCCGCCTACCACCACGAGGAGCTCAACGCGGAACACCCGTACACCGTGCTCACCATGGCCGCCGACGCGATTTCCGCCGCGCGCCCCGGCGCCCGCCGCGAGACCTTCGAACGCTACATCAAACGCCTCGAGCGGCTCGAGGCGATCGCCAACGGCTATCCCGGCGTCGAGAGTTCCTACGCGATCCAGGCGGGCCGCGAGATCCGCGTCATCGTCAACTCGACCAAGATCGACGACAAGCAGGCGCTCGTGATCGCCCGGGACATCGCCAAGGACATCGAAAACGAGCTGACCTATCCGGGCGAGATTCGCGTCACCGTGCTGCGCGAGATGCGCGTCGTGGAGTACGCGCGCTAATAGGGTCCGGTCCAGACGACCGGGCGCCGATCCCCCCGGTCGCATCGGCGACCAGGAGCAACCGAAGCCCGGCGCCACCGGCGACCGGCCCAACCTGTGGCGCCAGGCTGGATGTGAGACTGGTCGGGAGCCCCGCGGTGAACTTCCGCATCCTCGCCATCGGGGACGTCGTCGGCAAGCCCGGCCGGCGCATCGTCCAGCAACTGCTCCCCGCGCTCGTCCGCGAGCGCAACATCCGCTTCGTCGTCGCCAACGCCGAGAATTCCGCGGGCGGCGCCGGCCTCACCCTCGAGACCGTCGAGGACCTGAACAAGGCGGGTTGCCACGTGCTCACCTGCGGCGACCACGTCTACGACCAGCGGGAGATCATCCCCTACCTCGATCGCAACCCGAAGCTGCTCCGCCCCGCGAATCTCTCCCCGGAGGCCGCGGGCCGGGGCTGGGGCGTGTTCGAGCTTCCGGAAGGCGTCAAGGTCGGCGTGATCCACCTCATGGGCCGCGTCTTCATGGCCAAGCCCACCGACTGCCCCTTCCGCATGGCCACCGCACTCGTCGAGAAGATCCGCCAGGAAACCCCCGTGGTCCTCCTCGACCTCCACGCCGAAGTCACCAGCGAGAAGATCGCCATGGGCTGGCACCTCGACGGCAAGGCCAGCCTCGTCTTCGGCACCCACACCCACGTCCAGACCGCCGACGAGCGCATCCTCCCCAAGGGGACCGCCTACATCACCGACGTCGGGATGACCGGCCCGCACGACGGCGTCCTCGGCCGCCGCGCCGACCGCGTCCTCGCGGCCTTCCTGACCCAGATGCCGCATAAGTTCGACGTCGCCGAGGGCGACCTGCGCCTTTCCGCCGTCCAGGTCACCGTCGACTCGGCAACCGGACGCGCCCTCGAAATCGAGCGCCTCTGTCTGAGGGGAGACGCCGCAACGGCGTAGCCGGCGGTGCCACCCGCTCGGATCCTGGCCCGCCCGTGCCTCGCCCCCGGAGCTACGCCCGCATGCACTTCAATGCAAGCGGCAGCCGCCAGACCCCTCCCGATTCTTCGGGCACCCGGGCCGTCGATCCGGTACGCTCGCCCCATGCCCATCGTCACCGACGCGCGACCCGTCCCGCCCGAGCGCGATCGCGTGCGCACCGTCGCCCAGCTCACCCGCGAGATCCGCGATCGCCTCGAGCAGGTCGGCCCGGTTTGCGTCGTCGCCGAAGTCTCCAACGTGCGCCTGCCCCGCTCCGGCCACACCTACTTCACCCTCAAGGACGCCGACGCCGCCATCGCCTGCGTCCTCTTCGCCTCCGTCGCGGGCCGCATCGCCGAGCGCCCCGCCGACGGCTGGAAAATCCGCGTCTGGGGCCGCATCTCCGTCTACCCGCCCCAGGGCAACTACCAGATCGTGGTCGAACGCCTCGAACGCGAGGGGAAAGGCACGCTCCAGGAGCGCTGCGAAAAACTGCGCGCCAAGCTCGAGGCCGAAGGCCTCTTCGACGAACGCCGCAAGAAACCCCTCCCGCGCATCCCCCGCGCCGTCGCCCTCGTCACGTCACCCACCGGCGCCGTCATCCGCGACATGCTCAACGTCTTCGACCGCCGCTTCGGCGGCTTGAACGTCCTCATCCTCCCCGTCAAGGTCCAGGGCGAAGGCGCCGCCAACGATATCGTCAGGGCCTTCCGCCTCCTCGATCAGCACCGCGCCGACCTGGAAAGCCTCGCCGGACGCCCGATCGACGTCGTCATCGTCGGCCGCGGCGGCGGCAGCCTCGAGGACCTCTGGGCCTTCAACGAAGAAATCGTCGCCCGCGCCATCGCCGCCTGCCCCATCCCCGTCGTCTCCGCCGTCGGCCACGAGACCGACGTCACCATCGCCGACTACGTCGCCGACCGCCGCGCCGCCACCCCCTCCGTCGCCGCCGAGCTCGTCTGCCCCGTCCGCGGCGAACTCCTCGAAACCCTCGACCGCCTCGCCCGCCGCCTCCTCCTCGCCCTCCAACGCCGCTTCGCCATCCTCCGTACCCGCCTCGACGGACTCGCCTCCCGCCCGGTCCTCCGCTTCCCTGCGGAACGCGCCCGCCTCCTCGCCCAGCGCCTCGACGAGCTCGTCGCCCGCCTCCCCATCGCCCTCGAACGCCGCGTCGCCCGCGCCCGCGAACGCCTCGAAGCCCTGCGCCGCCGGCCCTGGATCCTCCGCCCCTGGGACCTCGTGCGCCTCCGCCGCGAACCCGTGGCTTCCCTCGGCCTCCGCCTCGCCCGGGCCGGACCCCGGATCGCTGAACCTCCCCGCCAGGCCCTGCTCCGCCTGGAAGACCGACTCCGCGCCCGCGAAAACGAGCTCCTGCGCCGTCCCCGCGAGCGCCTCTCCCACCTCGCCGCTCTGCTCGAAGGCCTCAGCCCGCTCAGGGTTCTGGCGCGAGGGTATACCTTGACGAAGCGCACCCCGGATGGTAGGGTCATGGGCTCCGTCACGGAAGTCCGTCCGGGCGACCACCTAAGGGTGGTTTTCCGCGACGGAGCGGCCCGCGTGTGGGTCGAGGGCGTGGAGCCCGCTGAGGGGTAACCCATGTCCAGCACGAAAGATCGGTTCGAAGACCACCTCGCCCAGGTCGAGCAGGCGGTGGCGGAACTGGAAAGCGGCAATCTGCCGCTGGAAGAGTCGATCCGCCGGTACGAGCTGGGGGTGAAGGCGCTAAAGGAGTGCTACTCGATCCTGGATCAAGCCGAAAAGAAGATCCAGCAGTTGGTGCGCGACGAATCCGGGAAGCTCGACGTCCAGCCGCTCGAGCCCGGCAAAGACGAACCGGAACCAACCGCCAAGCCCGGCCCGCGCCGGCCGGCGGCGAAAAACGAGGACGAAACGCCGTTTTGACGCGAGGGCGCGGGGCGCGGGCCCTGAACCCGCAGCCCAGCTCAAATGAAAGCCGGAGTCCAGGACCGGCGGGGCAGCGGCATCGCGGAATGCCGCTTCGCGCTCGCGTGTCGGGGCTCCGCGGTTCGGCGGCGCGGCGTCTCGCGACGCGCGCCGGGGAGGGTGTAGCCATGGTCGCCATGTCGGTCGCCGTCGACGGTCGCGACGCGCGCACGGCCGACCTCCTCAAGGCGCTCGAGCGCCTGCGCCGCAAGGTCGACCGGGCCCTCGACGCCTGGCTGCCGCCCGAGCTGGGCCGGCACGCGCGCCTCAACCAGGCGATGCGCTACAGCGTGACCATCGGCGGGAAGCGCCTGCGCCCCTGCCTCGCCCTGCTCACCGCGGAAATGCTCGAGGCGGTTCCCGCGGACGCCCTACCCGCGGCCGCCGCGATCGAGATGATCCACACCTACTCGCTGATCCACGACGACCTTCCGGCGATGGACGATGACGACTTCCGCCGCGGTAAGCCGTCGAACCACAAGGTGTTCGGCGAGGCGATGGCGATCCTCGCGGGCGACGGCCTGCTCACGCTCGCGTTCGCGACGATCGCCCGCCGCACGCCGGACGCCTCGCTCGTCGCCCCGCTGGTGCGGGTGATCGCGACCGCCGCAGGACACGCCGGCATGGTGGGCGGCCAGGCGGTGGATATCACGGCCAGCGCGCACGACGCCGACGAGGCCCTGCTCGAGCACCTGCACCTGTGCAAGACCGCGGCGCTGTTCGGCGCCGCAGTCCAGGCGGGCGGGATCGCGGGCCACGCGAACGGCGCCCAGATGCGCGCCCTGTCCCGGTACGGCCGCTGGCTCGGGCTCGCCTTTCAAGTGACCGACGACGTGCTCGATGTGGTCGGCGATACCAAGACCTTGGGCAAGACCGCGGGCAAAGACCAGCAAGCCCATAAGCTCACGTACCCCGCGTTGGTGGGTGTGGAGCGCGCTCGCGTCTTCGCCAGGGCGTGCGCGGACAAGGCTCAGCGGGCGCTGTCGGTGTTCGGACCGGCCGCCGCGCACTTGTCCGCGCTGGCCGATCACGTCGTCGAGCGCGCGCGGTAGGAACCCAGTGGGAGGTGTCTCATGGCCGGTCTGCTGGCAACGATCGACTCACCCGAGGACCTGCGCAAGATCCCCATCGAGCGGTATCCCGAGCTCGCGCAGGAGCTCCGGGACGAGATCATCCGTGTGGTCACGGCCAACGGCGGCCACCTCGGCGGGAATCTCGGCGTGGTCGAGCTGACGCTGGCCCTGCACACGGTCTTCGACTTCCCCAACGACCAACTGGTGTTCGACGTCAGCCACCAGGCCTACGTCCACAAGCTCGTCACCGGCCGCCGCGGCCGCTTTCCGACGCTGCGCCAGTACCAGGGTCTGAGCGGCTACTGCAACAAAGAGGAGAGTCGCTACGACACCTTCACCTTCGCTCACGCCGGCACCGGCATCTCCACCGCGCTCGGCCTGGTCGCCGCCGACGACATCGCCGGCCGGCAGCGCCATGTGGTCGCCGTGGTCGGCGACGGAGGCATGACCTGCGGCGTCGCCCTCGAGGCGCTCAACCACTGCGGCGCGCTCAAGAAAAACCTGCTGGTCGTGCTCAACGACAACGCAATGTCGATCGCGGGCACGGTCGGCGCCCTCTCCAACTACCTCAACAAGATCCGCGTCGCCCCGCTCTACCACGAGACCGTCGCCGAGGTGAAGGGCATGCTCGAGCGGCTTCCGGTGGTCGGCCAGCCGGTGGAAAAGGTCCTGCACCAGATCCGTATGGCGATCAAGTCCACGCTCGGCGGACACGTCTTCGAGGAGCTCGGCTTTCACTACTATGGTCCGGTCGACGGCCACAACGTGCCGGCCCTGCTCGACGCCCTGCGCGACGTCAAGTATCTCAAGCGCCCGGTCCTGCTCCACGTGATCACCGAAAAGGGCCGCGGCTACGGGCCGGCCAAGGACGACCCCTGCCGCTCGCACGGGATCAGCCCCGCGCCGCTCGCCCCGGTGGGCAAGGAGTCCAAGGTCCAGCCGCCCAAGGCGGAGGCCAAGCCGGCCAAGAAAGCCGTGGCCTATACCAAGGCCTTCAGCGACGCCTTGATCGCGTTGGCGCGCAAAGACCGACGCGTGGTGGCGATGACCGCGGCCATGCCTGACGGCACCGGTCTCACCGCCTACAGCAAGGAATTCCCCGACCGCTATTTCGACGTCGGCATCTGCGAGCAGCACGCGATCGCCATGGCCAGCGGCCTGGCCACCGCGGGCCTGAAGCCGGTCGCCGCGATCTACTCGTCCTTCCTGCAACGCGCCTATGACATGATCTTTCACGAGGCCTGCCTGCAGAACGTGCCGGTCTTCTTCTGCTGCGACCGCGCCGGGTTGGTCGGCGACGACGGGCCCACCCATCACGGCATGTTCGACATCGCCTACTTCCGGACGTTCCCCAACGTCGGTCTGATGGCGCCGCGCGACGGCCGGGAGCTCGCCGCCATGCTCGAGTTCGGCCTCACCCGCAATCACCCGATGCAGATGCGTTATCCGCGCACGAACGTGCCGGACCACGACGACGTCCCCGCCCCAGCGCCGATCGAATATGGCAAGGCCGAGGTACTCTCGCGCGGCAAGGACGGGACCCTCGTGGGTTACGGCGCCATGGTCTACTCCTGCCTCGCCGCCGCCCGGCTCCTCGCTCGCGAGGGGCTCTCGGTCGGCGTGGTCAACGCCCGCTTCGCCAAGCCGGTCGATCGCGAGCTTTTCTTGCGACTGCTTTCCGAGACGCCCCTGCTCCTGACGGTGGAGGATCACCAGCTCATGGGCGGCTTCGGGTCGGCGGTGCTCGAGTCCCTGAGCGACGCGGGGGCCGACGTGCGGCGCGTGGCCCGCCTCGGGGTCACGGACCGTTTCGTCGAGCACGGCGCGCGCGAAATCCTGCTTTCCCTCTGTGACCTCCATCCCGAGGGGATCGCCCGCCGCTTCCGCGAGGAGATCGGGCGGCGCGGGGCGTGCGACGTCCTGCCGGAAAAATCGGACGCGGTGCTGGCGTGAGCAAGCGTCGGATGGTTGAAGATCGTCCGACTTTCCGATTTACTTTCCGTGACCTTCGCGTGCCCCGCGAGATCGACAGGGAGCTCATGTGCGCTACGGCCTGATCGCCGACATCCATGCCAACGTCGACGCACTCAACGTCGTCCTGGCTGAACTCGCCCAGGAGAAGGTCGATCACATCCTCTGCCTGGGCGACCTGGTGGGCTACAACGGGTCCCCCGGCGAAGTGCTCGACATCGCCATGAAGCAGGGGTGGACCTCGATCAACGGCAACCACGACCGCTACGTCACCGGCGTCACCCCGCTCGACCCGTCGATCAAGAAGGACACCGCCTTCATCATCACCTGGACGCGGGGCAAGATCTCCGCGGCGCAGAACGCCTGCCTCGAGGCCCTCCCGCGCCAGCGCGTGGTCGCGGAGAAGATCCTGCTGGTCCACGGCTCCCCGCGGCACGAGGACGAGTACATCCTCAGCGTGAATCAGTACAAGGAGAACATCCAGTTCGTCTCCGACAACTTCGTCGGGATCGACGTGACCTTCTTCGGCCACACGCACGTGCCGGTCATCGTCGCCCGCGGCACGCTGATCAGCGCCATCCACGAGAACAAGTCGGTGCAGATGGAGGAGGGCAAGCTGTACCTGATCAACCCGGGATCGGTCGGACAGCCGCGCGATGGCTGTCCGCTGGCTGCGTTCGGCATCTACGACGACGTGGAGCGCACCGTGACGATCCGACGGGTTCCGTACGACATCAAGGCGGCCCAGGAGAAGGTGCTGGCCGCGGGCTTCGATCCCCGCATGGCCAAACGCTTGGAGCTGGGACGCTAGTGTCGATCTCCTGGCAGTGCAAGTGCGGGCAGGCGCACGAAGTCCCCGACGACTTCCCCCAACGGGTGATCACCTGCCCGAATTGCCTCCGCTCGGTCGCGGTCCCCTTCCCGGAGGATCCGCTGAGCGAGGATGCGCGGCGCTATCTCCAGGGGGAACGCAACACCACCCGGAAGTTGAGCAAACCCAAGAAGTGCCACTTCTGCGGCTGGCTCGTCTGGTCCGCCGGCGCCAAGGAGTGTCCCAAGTGCCTGCGCAAGCTCGAAGAGACTACGGTGGTGACGACCATCGTGAGCTTCGCGGTGCTCACCATCGTGCTCGCCGTCGGCTGGTTCGGCTACCAGCACTGGTCCAAGGATGACCAGGGCCGATTGCTCGAGTCCGACTCCAAGTTGGCAGTCGAGAAGATCGGCCGCGAGCTGCAGAAGGCCGACGAGACCAGCCGCGCCGCCATCGGGAACCTGTTCCCCGGGGTGGTCACCGCCGTGCAGGAGATCGAGGTGCGGGCAAATTGGCTGAGCGTGAAGTACCTTGGGATCGTGGACGGGCGCCAACAGGCGCGCGTGACCTACCTCGCGAACCTCGTGCTGGTCGACGCCGCCAGGCCGGAGGGCGACCCGGGACGCAAGGTCCCGCGCGGGATGGCGACCGTGGAGCAGCGCCTGGAGTTCGACGGGCGCGCCTGGGTCCCCTCGGGCGAGCTGGAAGTGGTTGACCGGAAGCAGTAGCCATGGCGATCAAGTTCAACTGTGTCTGCGGGAAAAAGATCGAGGCGCCGGACGCAGCGGTGGGCCGCAAGGGCAAGTGCCCGAAGTGCGGACGCGATATCGTGGTGCCGGCGGCTTCCCCGGCCGCGCCTTCGCCGCATTCCCAGCGCGAGATCCCCACCGAGGCGACGCCGCGCCACGGCTCTCCTCCTGTGGCTCCGATGGTGGCTTGCCAACGCTGTGGCCGCTCGGTGCCGGCGAGTTCGTTCGACTGCCCCTTCTGCAAGGCCCAGATCGAGCTCGGCTCCGATCTGGCCGCGGCCGCTCCGGCGCCACGTCCCGCGCCGCCGCCCCCGCGTGCCGCTCCACCGCTACCCCCGCGTGCCGCTCCGCCGCTACCCCCGCGTGCCGCTCCGCCGCTACCCCCGCGTGCCGCTCCGCTGCCCTCGCGGAAGCTTCCGCCTCCGGTCACGGCGCCGCCGACCCCGACGCCCAGCGATGCCGATTTCAATTCCACTCTGGTCGACGACGTG
>Ga0209514_10009372_pt1 | contig 10790 bp, 6 predicted proteins | sample Subgrocontami58m_FD_187452 | JGI IMG/M metagenome (GOLD analysis project Ga0209514, IMG submission 187452) | Subsurface groundwater microbial communities from S. Glens Falls, New York, USA - GMW37 contaminated, 5.8 m (SPAdes) (version 3) | ecosystem: Environmental > Aquatic > Deep subsurface >...
TCTACGATAGGAGCAAGTTCAGCGAGAGTTGCAGTTTGGTACGCATCAATCTCAAGTGTTCGTGTCTTTTCAACATCAAGTTTCAGAACCGGTTTGTATGTGTGGTCAATCCTGATGATGTTAGGCCAACTGATTTCAAATTGCTTTTTCTTGGGATCCGGCTCAATCGGTGTTTTGGGTGACGGTGGTTTGGGAATGACCTCGATTGATTCTTCATGAGGCAAGAACGTAAACGGTACACCAAAGATGTTCACATACTCCGCCTCAAAAAGTCCGTCGCCTCCGACTTCATAGGATGTCCTGCGTAATCCTCTTCCGACAACTTGTTCGCATAGAAGTTGACTGGTAAATGCTCGTAGTCCCATAACGTGCGTTACCGTCTTTGCATCCCATCCTTCCGAAAGCATACCCACCGAAATTACACTCTGGATTTGTTCTCCAACCTCTCCGACCTTTCCGACTGTATCAACAATCTTTCGAAGCTGCTCTGCCTGCTCTTTCTTTGTCAGTTTGCGAACCGGTTCGTCATTCGATTCTTGCTCAATCGAATCGTTCTCGACTTCTCCGACAGGCTCATCTTGTGATTCGGCCATTTCCAGAACTTTGGAGTCGATATGCAGCGTTTTGTCAGGGTCGCACAATTCATCTATGCGAACTTTCTTGTGGTCGAAAGCGTATTTCACGCGTGCAGCAGTTTCAGTTCTATTTGCCACAGTAATCATGACGGGAGGAGTCGGAGCCTTTTCCTGTTTCCAGTCCAGGGCTGCACGAAGCCAGTCTTTGCCGAGAAGGTAGTAAGCATTCGTCACAAGATCTGGTAACGGTTCGTGTTCTTCAGCCTTTCGATTGATGTCTGCTTTGACTTCCGGATCATTATAGATGTGATACAGCCGGGACTTGTATTCTTTGGAAAGCTTGCCATCGTCACGGACAACAACTCTCGGCGTCTTTACAAGACCTGATTCAATGGCATCGTTCAGACCAAAATCACTTACGATCCAATCAAAGAGAGCCTCTTCTGAACTTTGTTTACCTGACGGTGCGAACGGCGTTGCCGAGAAATCAAAGCAGCCGAGAATCTCCCGTGCGCTGTGAATTCTGTCCAACCCGCCAATCCATTTTGTTGCTTCGTCAATGTCTTCTTTCATTACGCCCTTCACCTTTGACTCAGCCGGGACACGCCACGCATGATGTGCTTCATCATTGATGACGACGATGTTGCGAGCATTTGCCATCTCTCCCAACACTTCACGCACGTACGCCTCGTCACTCTTTGCACCGCGCTTATCCACGCTTTTCTTCTTCGCAATCTTCTCGTCTGATTCCCAATTCAGTGCGTGCCAGTTGCGGATCAGAACTTTGCCTTGACGGAGTTTATCATGAAGAGCGGTGGGGACAATATTGAATTCATCATAGTAGTTCCCTTCCGCATTTGGATTCAACACCTGCAAGCGACTTTTTACGGTCAGTCCCGGAGCAACAACAAAGATATGTTTTGAGAAACGAGCGTCTTGCGGATAGGTTACCTTGTTGATGATTTGCCACGCAGCCAGCATTGCCATGACGATTGTCTTGCCCGAACCGGTTGCCATCTTCGAGCAGAGACGAGTGAACTCGCCGCCATCCGAAGGAATACTGACTCCGGTCTTTTCCGATGCATCTGCCTCAACGAGCCAGATGAGTGTTTCGATAGCCTCGAGCTGACAGAAGAAGAATCGTTTGTTCTCGCGCTCTTCAGGATTGCACCAGTGTTCGAGAAGCCGTTTAGTAATGCCTGTTGTCCCGGCATAAGGGTTCGTTGGATGCTCACGCCACGCTTTCACTCTGGGACGAATCTTGTTCACGAGTGGAATTTCAACGAAGATGCCCGGATCATCAAACGCACGAGAGCTTTCCGAGGCAACGACATAGCCGGCAGAGCGGCGACCTTCTTTGAGCGAAAACGTTCTCGTGTTCGGGTCGTAGCTCCAGTATTGCTTCGGCTCTTTGTAGGGAGAGTTGATGATGAGTTTGTCGATGGTCGATTGCATTTCAATTCATTCTTGTTCTGCGCTGTTGTACACACCCCTTCACTTCCCCTCTCGAGAGGGGAATGTTTAGTGCTATGATTTTTTTCTACGCTCAATCAGAGTCCCCTCTTGAGAGGGGTGTCCCGACGAACGAAGTGAGTCGGGACGGTCTACGACTCTACGAGTCGTAGACTCGTAGAGGGTGTGTACCATGGATTTACACATTTGGTATTGCGCTTGTACACACCTCCGCCTGCCATCATTGTACGTTACGGCGGGATTCCCCTCTTGCCGAAGGCATCCCTTTGGGACCAGAGGGAAATGTGTAAGGCTTGGATTAAATGCCGTGAGCCCGTCTTCGCTATTGACATACGGGAAGCCAATGGCTATATTGATACCAGATTCAAAAAAGGTTCCGCCCTGATAACAAGAGCCCATGGGGCTCTTCCGAGAGGATAGTCAGGGCGGTCGTATTTTTAGTAATAGAAGATTCCTCCGCTTCCAAACGTCTCGAATTCGCTCCGCACAAAGCCGGAAATCAAATCGCAGCTCCTTGTGTCATTCCGTTCCCGTTTCTTGAACACAGCCCAGTTCACGTAATCCGCGATTTGCAGATTCAGCTCCGATTTAGACGAATGAAATAATACTTCGTACGGAACGCCGATCTCCTTTGACCAGTGTGCGAGGGTAACCTTGCCCGCCTTTTCAATGTCTCTTCTGCGTCGCTTCACAGGAATCTGGTCGGCAATGACTTGCACTCTGGAAAAGCTGGTTCCGTGTTGGTGAAGCACATGCTGCAGCATCTGGTCGCCGGGTCCCGCTGTACGGGATTCTCGTCACGACAAAGACACTCTCTCGATAAAGCTGAGAGAGTGTGTCGTGACGGAACAAGTGGCTCCAGTACGACCAGCGGCATTCCTTGTTCCCGTGGAAGATCGGCTTGTAGGTCGGGACGCTGTCCCGACCGGACGAGTCAGCGACTCGTCCTACACGCTTCGCAGCCGCAGCGCGGGCATTGTCCATATCCTCCAGCCGCTTGAGGAAGATGAGGTAGGACATCTGCTCGATGGCGGTCAGGGGATTAGCGATGCCGCCGGACCAGAAGCGGTCCCAAAGGGCGTCGACTTTGGATTTGAGTTGGGGGTCAGTTAGCATTCGTATTCATGTTTTTTGTTTGGGCGTTACCCCGATCGAGGAACAGCGGGGTCGGGCTGCTACAGGCTCCAGTTCGTTTCGGTCCCCCCAGACAACGGCGGGTCTGGCTCGCTTCGCTCGCCACCGTCCCCATCCCCTAACGCAAAAGCAATACACTGTCGGATGGAAGGCTTGTGGAAAAAAACAGCAGGAGTATTTCACTATCCTTGATGTTACTCTTTCCAGTATACAAGCTTGAACGAGAACTCCTCGGCCACAAAGTCTGGTTCGCGCCGATCAAGCTTTTGGAACGATGCAAGAATCTTCTCTCTTACACCCATTCCCATCTTTTCTACAATTCCGTAGTCCCGGCAAATGTCAACGAGAAACTGATTTCTTGAATAACGGTTTCCCGCCTTCATCCTTTCTATTGTCATAGTGTTGGGCAAACTACCAGGACTCACTATTTCGAGCCGATCAGAATAGATCAACAGTTCTATTGTTGCACCGGTCAAAGTGTAGTCACGATGAACTAACGCATTCGCGAGTGCTTCTCGAACTGCTTCTTCTGGGTAATCCCAGGTTCTGGTTCGAATTCCGTCTCGAAGACTTTCGTGCGCACAATGCTTCTTGACGAAATCCAACCCAATTTGTAGTAGACCCTTCTCAAGCAACACCAGCCCTTTGCGCGTCTTTTTCGAAGAATACAATGATACAATAGGTGCATTCAAAAACGAGCGCTCAATAGTATCGTAATCTTTCTCTTTGCCTCTGAATGCAACCGCATCGATTCCACTCTGCTTTAAGACTTGATGCGGATCGCGACCGAAGAGCAGTAAGCCTCCAACACTTACGACTGGTCCATTAGTTTCACTTTGTGTCATAATGCTGGTGTTGACAAGGATTTTTTCCAGCTCCGCTGGCTCAATCGAAGATGAGAGATTTGGAGAGGGTCGAATTCGCCTGAAGTAGTCTTGGATTCTCCGCTCATCCAGATGTGAGAGCTTTGTTCCTTGAACGGGAGTTATTTCATAGTGCAACGCACCTGATGCTTGAAGCATCCTCTTGATTGCGTTGCGATCCGCCAGATTGCAATGACTGCCAACCCGCACGTAATAAAGTTCGCGGTCTATTTCATTGACGAAGTACGGCTTGTCGACTCCCATATCAACTCCAAGGACACCAACTCGACGTCCATCCTCAAGCTTGACTTCCTCATACGAGGGCAAGATTTGCGGCCGCACCCACCGGTTGATGGCATTCATCACAAAGTCCTCAAGTCTCTCCCGACTCTCGTCCCTTTGAATACCTATAATGGTTCGGTCATCATCAACCCCCAATAGTACCTTCCCTCCCTTGGTATTCAGAAAGGCGACGACTTCTCTTGCTAAATCCTTTGGCGAAACATCATCGCGCTTGAATTCCACGAAGGAATTCTCTCCATTTGCAACTATCTCGAGAAGTTCAGTGATTGTCATATATTAATATCCATACTTCTGCTTACGAATCTCAAAAGCTTCTCGACCACCCTCAAGAATTCTTCCAGCACTTTCCTGAACTTGTTGAGCATCAATTGAACCGATATTCTCATTGTTTATGTAAGCTTGCTTATCCCCTGCTTCTAAAATGACGATCAACTCGGCGTCACCGAAAACCGGGATGTTTGCGTTGTGCGTTGCAAGGATGAACTGCCGGCGCTGCTTACTAGATCTCATCTTAGGAACAATTGTCTCAGCAATGAATCTATTGTCCAAGTCGTCTTCAGGTTGGTCAACCAAAAGCGGTGCAAGGCTTTCTAAGAGCAACACAGCTAAGATCGTCGTAGCCTTCTGTCCTGACGACAGTGACTGAGTATCTCTCCACTCCGGCCCATTTCCCGGGGAGGCGAGGTTCAGAGAGAATGACGGTTTGTGTGAGAGCTCAATCTCTTCCAATTCGCATTTCTTTTCTTCAGGCAACTCGAATAGAGCGCGGGCATAGCTCTCTGGTAGACCAATCTCCTTGACTGCCTCAAGCGATTTGCGACATCTAGCTGCAAGATCTGCCACTGACAACTGCTCAATCCGACTGACGGTTTCAGGTATCTGTCTCAAACCAAGTTTGAGACTCTGAAGGAATGAAATGAGTGGTTCCGTATTACCTCGTGGATGAATATCCACCTTGATAACAGCTTCCAATTCACCATTGATCTTTTTTGCAGCATGTTCCAAGTCGCGTAGCTCCTCATTCAGAACCCGATCCCATTCATCCAGGAGCGAAATCCTCTTTGAGCGGAGAATGCCTATTCTCTCTGAGACAAGCTTCTTTTGCTTCTCCACGTCCCTGAGACTCGCAATTTCATTCTCTATGCGGAGAAACTCGTTCGCATCTATCTTGTCCTTGTGCAATTCTCGCAGCACCTTCTCATATTCTGCGCTTGCTAGCCCCTTCCTTTCTTGCCACTTGACCTGCAATTCACCCATCTTCTCCCTAACTGTTGCTAACTCGCTCTCGATGGCTGAAACGGCTTGCTTGACTTTGTTCTGAACTGATTCCAGCAGTGGTCTAAGTGAGCCAATCACATCCTTGTTGGGAAGCTCACTCAGAGAAACATCCGAAAGGAATTGAAGGTCAATGGGCAGCTCCGACCTAAGCTGTTCAGTTCCTCTCTCGAAAGGAGTCACACGTTTCTTGAATTCATCAAAGATTCTCGATTCCCTTGCGAGCTGCGTCTGTAGCTTCAGCTTGTCCTGGACCTTTTGTCTCTTGAACATTTCCATCTGCGCAGAGAGCAAAGGAAAACGATCAAGAGTCTTTTCATAGTTTGTCAGATCGCTCAATGCACGCAAAAGCTCAAGCCGGTTCTGCGTCAAGGATCTCTTTATTGAGTCTTTTTTCTGTTCTATCTCGGTCTTGCGCTGTCTAAAGCGGTCGAGGATTCTCAGTGACTTCTCTCCGGTTACGTCTTTGGCGATTTCGCTTATCTCATGTTGCCCGTAGATTTCCACATCCTCAAACAACTCAAAGGGTTTCATTGGTAGAATTTGCCCTTCGCTTCCGTAAACAATCGGAGGATCTCCATATGTTCTTCGAATAACGTAATCTTGCGGTTGATTGGTAGACCTGTCGAACTTTCTAGCAAGTGCGTAGACCACAGCACCAGGCCCAAATACCTCCTTTATGATCCCATTGTGTTGAACTTGCGCATCACGGCCGACCGGCTTCTTGTCAAGTACGTAACGGATGGTCTCAATAATCGTAGACTTGCCCGTTCCTCGACCCCCGATTAAGCAGTTCAGATTCTCATTGAAGTGGAGGTAATTGTTTTGAAGAAAACCGCCTTCCCATGCAACGGCAACAATCTGGGAATGGGGTTCTTCCCTCGTCTCGCTCTCCAACCTTATACGCGAGTCTGGATCCTGAAAGGCTTGGCGCAAGCCCTCAATACTGGGAGTTGTCATCTTGATGTAGGTACAGGTTTCCGGATTCGCCACATCATCAGGTGCAACAACATCCTTCGCATTGAGGCACGCCACGGGCCGCTTTCTGAAATATGAGTCACTGACACCAATTTCATTCAAAATGATTTTTTTGAAATCGGCTTGCCCTTTGTCGCTTCGGGGCAAGTCACTCTTTCTCCCGGCTATCTGGACGGCAAGCAAGTTAGACGATGTCCAAGCTTCGGATCGAGTACCCCCGGTTAGCACTTTCAGCAATCCACCATCATCACTGAGTACGTGCGCCGCAACGCAAACCCCTTCAAGTTCATTCTGCACCTTTTCTATCAGTTTAACAAATCGTTGGTCTGACTTTACGCGCTTCTGATTTGGATTGGTTATTCCAAGTGCACCGAGAAAGTGCCTCAAATCCTGTTCGTTCTTTTCAACTGCGAACAGGCATATCACATGCACTCCTTCTGATGACGCGATCTCGAAGCCCGGAAATATTGTCAAGTTGTCTGAGGCTAGATCTCTTAGTTTTGTAAAGCCAGTACAGTTATGGTCAGCAACGCCGAGCACTGAAATACTCTGCTTCAAGCATTGATCAAGCAGCGACTTGAAATAGCTTTCACTGTCTCCTGATGGCTTCTTTCCCCTATAGGTTTCGAGATACTCAGGTAGGTTCACTTGAAGGGCACATTTGTGAAAATGCGCTCCGTTTGTTCTTAAGTATGCTTGTTTCAGTAAAGAATTCTGATCGAGTACTTTCATGTGGTCTGGACCTTAGATTTTGTTAACATATTATACAAAATCTCATGTTGGCATGCGAACCCTTCGTCCTCCCAACATGCCTATGTTGCTCAGGCCGCAAGTCTTCTCACAAGCGACAAAAGACTCTCCAGTTCAAATTGTGAGAACAGCTTCTGCACAGCATTCATACCAAAATTTGTAAACAGCTCCTCATACAAATCAGCAAGCTCTAACTTCCTCCGTTGGAGAAACATCCCGCCAACGGCGGGACACCACGCGCAGGAAGCGAGGCTGGTCGGCGTTTACTTGCGTTTACTTTTCGCTCGATACGTAACCTTCGGCTCCTCCACTCCAAACCCAATCCGCCGTTTTGGTGGATCGGGTGGAGTCATGAGTTGGTGGATTGCACGGAATATGGCTTGAATATCCTCATCGTGCTTCTCAACCCTCATTTCGAGGAGGGCAAGCTTTTGCGCAAGCTCCTTGTGGGTCGAGAGAACTTCTCGAAGACGAACGAATGCCCGGACAACAAGTATGCTTGCATCAATTGCTCTCGCCGAATTGAGAACGCTTGCCAGCATGATGGCACCATATTCCGTGAAGGCATACGGCAGAGAGGGTGAGAACTTCAGCCGTCGGAGGTGGTCGCAATTTGCGACCACCTCAGCCTTCTCTGCACTGTTCAACTGAAACATGAAATCCTCTGGAAAGCGGTTCTTATTGCGCCTGACTTGCTCATTGAGACGTTTCGTACTTACTCCATAGAGCTGTGCCAGATCGGCGTCGATCATGACTCTCTTATCACGGATAACCAGAATTGATTGCTCTACTTGTTCCAGGGGTACGATCGATTGTTTTGTATCCATCCTCAAATCCTGAATTTATTCATGTGCAATTGGATCACTCTTGCTGCGAATCCTTCCGGAGTATCACTCACTTGCGTGAGTCGATGAGTGCGATTTCGGAATGCGGATTGGAGATTGCGGAAGTATGGCATTGAATTTAGCAAACTCTCAATCCGAAATCCACAATCCGCATTCCGCAATCACATTCCCTTTCCATCTTGCTCACAAAGAATTCTTCCGCAGGTTCTACATGCGCCACGAACCTGAGCAGCGGCGCAAGTTGCTCCCTTATTACCTCACTCCACCTCCATCACTTTCAAACTCTCAATCCCCCGATCATCCACAATCTTAACAGCAATGCGTTTGTACTTTCCCGGCTCGAATGGAAGCGAGACTGTGCCTCGATACGATTCAATCAACTCTTCGTCTATTTCGGCTTTCAGGTTTCTTGCGAGGCGTGACCAACCTTCGCTTTCGCCTGCCATCGGGAAGAAGACTTGACGCGGGAATAAGCTGCGACCATCGTAGTCGGTGTCCAGCAGCCACATTGCGATTTTTTCCGAGCCGCCGGATTCGATGGTGCCGGTTTTTGTGTTGTAGTAATCGAAGCCGAGGACTTCGACTTGATAGAGCTTCTCTACATTCTGAGTCCCGACGCTTTTTTGTCGGGACGAAGAATCTCGTTTGTTGGCGTTATGCAGACTCTTCGCTTCGCTCAGAGTGAAAGAACGAAGTCGCACATCCGGCTGGCCGATAAGCCAGAAGCTTTCGCTGCTTGAACGCTTCTTTTTCAAATCGTCTGTCAGCAGGTCGGCGTTCATTTGGACTTTCAGGAATGTCATGCCGGTTTTCTCCGGCGTCAGCTCGTCGATGTCTTTTGCCGCTTCGGGGTCAAACTGAAATGCAGCAAACACAAGCAGCGACGGTTTCGGCACAAGCGTTCTCGCTTCCTCCCATGCAAGCTCAACCTGCCTCTGCTCAAGCGGCGCATGTTCGGGACCAAAGGAGATAACAACTCGCTGCGGCTTCTTGTAAGCAGGCAGTGGCTCGCGTACCGTATCTGCGCCTCTGTCGTTCGGCTTCGTTTCTGCTTCGGCATGAAGCCAGCGTGTGCCCGGCAACGGCTCAACACGTGAGAAGAGAATGTACTGGCCGTTCTTTCCTCTGATTCCCGACTTCAACAATTCATCACGCAGCTCCCGCTGACGCAATGTCTCTCCGGAGCGCGAAACTTCAGCACCGATCATGGTCTCGTCTCCCTCCTCTCCCGCTTTGGAAGAGGGGCTGGGAGTGAGGGTATCCAGTGGCTTTACGACAGGTGCAGGAACTGCCTCATAAGTGAACGGACCGGCGACTCTCGTCTTCGCGTTATTCGTGTATGGCTGGTCGTACAGCGTTTCTTGTGTTGCCGGCTCGTTGTTGGCAACTGACTTGAGCGTAATGTGAGGAACAGTTTTGTAGATGAAGCCGCTGCCGACACCTTCTTCAGGATGCGCAAGCTCGTAGTAATCAAATATTGAGGTCATCAACCGTTGCTTTGCTAATGCCATCGCAACGCGAGAAGTATCGCATGTAATCCAGCGACGTCCCCATTGCTCAGCAACAAAAGCAGTTGTGCCGCTGCCACAAGTTGGGTCTAACACGAGATCGCCAGGGTCGGTCGACATCAGAATTGCCCGAGCTATAAGTTTGCGTGGAGTTTGCACCACATAGAGCATGTTCTCTCCTTGGCTTCCGATATCAGTCCAAATACTGGTGAGTTCTGCTGCAGGAAAATCCTCAAGAAAGGTCTTGTAATAGAGTAGCTTGCCTCTTGCTTGTAGGCGACCTAACTTCCTAAGTCTATCAAGCCCTTCTTTGGTTGTTCTCCAACATTTGTCAGGCCCCGGATGATAGATAGTTCCCTCATACTCATACTCTATAGTCGTGTTTTCTCTAAACCCGCCAGTTGTGAGTGTAATCAACTGATACGGTCTCCATCCTTGAGGGATCGTGTCCGGATTGGAAATTTCTTGATCTGTCATCTTTCTCTGTGTAACACCATCCGGTGATTCGATTTGGTCATAGAGCTTACCAATCCCCATACCCGCTTCTTTGTCAAGAAAAAGCTTTCGAAATTTTACTTTGCTAACATCCTTTGCATACCAAACCAAATAGTAAGCTGAAGATTTCAACAAGGACCCAACCATCATCCCACTCTTTTTGACAGAGATTTGGCCAACAAAATTTGCCTTACCGAATGCTTCATCCACCAACCCACGAACCAGATGGATATTTTCATCCGATATCTGGATAAATATGCTGCCGCTCTCGGTGAGGAGTTCACGAGCAAGTAGCAGCGTGTCACGAATATAAGTGAGGTAAGAATGAACCCCCAACTCCCATGTATCCTTGAATGCTTTGATCATCTCTGGCTCGGAAGTCAAGTCCTCGTCCTTACCGTCCTTCACGTCACGCTTGTTCACAAACGGCTGGAAGTTGGAGCCATACGTAATGCCGTACGGCGGATCGAAGTAGATGCTCTGCACCTGTCCGCCAAGACCTTCTTTTTCGAGTAACGAGTTCATCACCAAAAGTCTGTCACCGGCAATCATTCGGTTGCTCCAGTTGTGCCGGTGTTTGTAGAAATCAAT
>Ga0209514_10009373_pt1 | contig 10790 bp, 10 predicted proteins | sample Subgrocontami58m_FD_187452 | JGI IMG/M metagenome (GOLD analysis project Ga0209514, IMG submission 187452) | Subsurface groundwater microbial communities from S. Glens Falls, New York, USA - GMW37 contaminated, 5.8 m (SPAdes) (version 3) | ecosystem: Environmental > Aquatic > Deep subsurface >...
TCCGTCGCTCGCAAGCCGCCGTTGCACTTCGGCGTCTCGCACGATTTTCGCGAGCTCTGCGTGCAGTTTTGCGATCGAGGTCTGCGGTGTGCCTGCCGTCGTGAGAATCGCGTACCACCCCACGACGACGAAGTCCGGCAAGCCGCCTTCGATCATCGTCGGCACATCGGGCATCAAAGCGGAGCGTGCGGCGCTCGTCACCCCCAGCGCCCGCAGACGGCCGCTCTTCACATGCGGCAATGTCGCAATGTTGTTGCCGAACGTGATCGGCACTTGTCCCGCGATGACGTCTGTCAACGCCGGAACAGCGCCCTTGTAGGGCACGTGAACGAGCTTCACCTGTGCGACCGTGTTCAGGAGCTCGCCTGCGAGATGACCTGGCGCGCCGTTGCCGGCGGACGCGAAATTGAGCTGGCCGGGCCGTGCTTTCGCCAGCGCGACAAGGTCGCGCGTCGACTTGGCCGGCAGCGATGGGTGAACGACTAGCGTGTAGGACACCGTCGCAAGCAGCGACACGGGAGCGAAGTCGCGGTTGATATCCCACGGCATCTTCGGCTGCAATGAAGGGTTCACCGCGTTCGTAAACGTCGCCATGAAGAGCGTGTGACCATCTGGCGGCGCTTTCGCGACGAGGTCGCCGCCGATGATGGTGCTGCCGCCAGGCCTGTTTTCGACGACGACCGGCTGCGCGAAAGCGTCATTGAGCTTCGGGGCAACGAGCCGAGCGATTGTGTCGGCGCCCCCTCCCGCGGGGAACGGCACGATGAGGCGGATCGCTTTCACAGGGTATGCGCCGCCGGGGGCCCCCGGCTGCGGAGAGCTCTGGGCGCATACGTGAGTAGCGCCACATAGTGCCGTCAGTGCAATTGCAGCTGACCATGCTCGGCATGAATTCGGCGCCCGCTGGAGCCGATGTATGCTTGCAGGCGCTGCTTGTATTCGTACCATCAATCGGCCTTTATCCCGGCTGCTTCGGTGTTGTCCATTAGCTTCTGCCGGAATCCCAACAGCCAAGCTAGTGCTTGCAGCGCGACGAGCAGCACGATCGCACCGATGAACACCTTCGACACGGCGGATTGCGCCAGCGCCCAATAATTGCCATCGGTGATGATAAGCGCTCGCCGGAACGATACTTCAATGCGATCGCCGAGTACCACGGCGAGCAGCAGCGGCGCACAGTCGAACTCGAGCTTGCGCAGTACATAGCCCAGCAGTCCGAAGGCTGCCATGATGAAAATTTCGACGCTGTTGGCCTTAACGCTGTAGATGCCGACTACGCAAACCAGTAGCACGGCTCGCCGCGCCGCTCGCCCAAATCCAATGTGCCGTTCATCGCGGTGCGATCATTTGCCGAGGCCGATCGCCTTAATGACCTGCCCCATCGCCACATATTCGGAGTCGATCAGCTTTCGGAACTCTATCCCGCTGCTGGCCACCACCTTGAGATCGCGCGTTTCCATATATTCCCGGAACTTGGCGGAGCGCGCCGCCTGCTGGAAAGTCTGTTCCAGGAGCGCCAGCCGATCGGGCGCCAGCCCCTTCGGGGCGACGACACCGTGCCACGTCAATGTCGACGCTTCAGGTATGCCGAGCTCAGTGAGACTCGACGCCTGCGGCAGCGACGCGACACGGTCCGGGCCGGTGAGCAGCAGACACTTGGTGGTACCGTCCTTGACGTAGGGCAAGATCGTCGTGATCGCACCGCCATAAATGTTGACGTGTCCGCCGAGATAGTTCTTCAGCGTCTCGCCAGCGCCGCCAAACGGAACCGGGCGCGCCTTGACTCCCATTTTGAGGAAGATACGCTCGAACGAAAGCTGGATGATGGCGCCGACTCCATCGTTGCCGTAGGTGTACTTGCCAGGATTGCTGCGCATGTGCTCGATCAGTTCCTTGGCGTTGCTCGCCGGGAATTCGGCTTTCACGCACAACACGGTCGGCACCGTGTCGATTAGGCTAACGGGCACGTAATCGGTCGGGGAGTACGGCGCGGGCTGGATGTGTGGCACCATGGTGAGAGGCGCGTTTGCGACTCCGCCGAGCGTGTAGCCGTCGGGTTTCGCTTGCGTCACGGCGGCCACGCCGAGGAGGCCTCCGCCCCCCGGCTTGTTTACTACCACAACTTTCTGGCCGAGCATTGGCTCGATTATCTGCGCGAGCTGGCGCATGATGATGTCGGTGCCGCCGCCGGGTGCATAGTGCACGATCAGCTCGATCGGGCGCGACGGATACTTCTCCTGTGCCGCGACTGGTGATCCCGTAATAATCAGGCAGGCCAGCGTGACGAATAGGGATCGAAACATGATCCTCCTCCTAAACGTTTTCTCCGATTCGATTGATTCGATCTCAGGCTCTAACCCACGAATCTCCAGATGATGCATTGTATACACGAATGATGCATTGTATAGTATCTTTTTCACCCGTCAATCGGGGCTGGCACGGTGCTGAATGGTGCTTCTCCGCGACACCGAGAGGTAGTACGCCGGGCGAGCGGATCGAACTTCATTCGGATGTTGCCGATCGCGGACCGTTTTGTTTGCGGAATTCAACTGCAGTAGCAACGGAGAGAGGATATGGAAACCGTCTGGCATCTTCTAAGTCCTGTGGGTGTTCACAAGGCGCCTTCCGCGCCGAGGAGCGCGGAGATCGTCCGGCACGAGCGTGTTATCGGCTTGCTTTCGAATCGGAAGCCGAATGCGACCCCGCTTCTGGAAAATCTCATGGCCCGGCTCAAAAGCCAGGGTTTCGAGACGCGCTTTTATCAGAAACGCAATTCTGCTACGCCGGCTGGCGATGAGCTTTTAAACCGCGTCAGCGCGGAATGCGGTCTGGTCGTCGTCGCCTCGGGCGACTGAGGGGGATGCACGTCGTGGTGTATCCACGACTCAGTGCAATTGGACCGGCATGGCATCCGTGCTTTCACGATTTGCACGACGCCATTTCTACCATTGGCGCGCGCGCAGGCGAAAACGCTCGGCGCGAGTGCTGAGTTCAGGATAGCCGAGATCGCACATCCGCTCGGCGGGACTACGGAAGCCGAGGTCAAGCTGCGAGCGAATGCAGCATGGCCGCAACTGGAGGAATGGCTCAATGCTCATTACGCCACCGCCTGAGCGATTTTCCATTAGCGGAGACCTCGATACAGTGCAACGCTGGTTTCACGAGCGCGGACTGACGGACGGCCTCCCTATCATGCCGCCGACGGAAGAGCGCGTCGCGGCCATGCTGAGTACTGTGAGCGAGCGACGCGAAACGACGCTCGGCACGCTAGTACCCGGGGAAACCGACGCGACGCTTGAGAAGCTCGCCGTAAATGCGGTCATGGCAGGCTGCTACCCGGAGCATTTCCCCGTTGTCGTGGCCGCGGTGCGCGCGATGTTTGCCCCGGTTTTCAATCTGCTGAATGTGCAGACGACGACGCATCCGTGCGCTCCGCTCCTCATCGTAAACGGGCCGATCAGTCGCAAGCTCGGCATCAACGGCGAAGCCGGTGTCCTGGGGCCGGGATTCGTCGCGAACGCGGCGATCGGGCGTGCGGTTCGGCTGGCACTCATGAACGTCGGTTGCGCTTATCCGGGCGATCGCGATCGGTCTACACAGGGCAGTCCGGCAAAATTCTCCTACTGCATGACCGAGAACGTGGCGGAGAGTCCGTGGCCGGAGTTCCACACGTCCCTCGGGTTCGACGCGAGCGAGAGCGTGGTCACCGTCATGGCAGGTGAAGCGCCGCACAACGTCAACGACCACGAGAACCAGTCGGCGGAGGCGTTTCTGGAGATCGTTGCTGACGTCATGCGGGCGCTGGGACACAACACCTGGTATATGACTTACGAGGGCAAGAACGATTTCGCGGTCGTCCTTTCGCCAGAACACGTCGCCCTCCTCAAAGGCTGGAGCCGTCAGGATGTCCAGCAATTCCTCTTCGAGAAAGCTGTCCGGCCGATCCGCGACTTGCGGCGCGGAGGAATGTGGTTCATGCGCGACTCGCCTGACTGGATGAAAGGCGGCGACGACGTGACCTTCTCATGCGTGCGCGATGCCTCGGACATCATCGTCCTCGTCGCCGGTGGAGCCGGGAAGCAAAGCTGCGTGATTCCAGGTTTCGGGTGCTCGCATTTCGTGACCGAGAGAATCGAGACCGACACTGAAGTGTAGCGAAGCGGTCCATCCGGTAGCGATCAGCGCGATGATCGCAGGCTGGGAAAGAGCCTCTGACGCCGAGCTCTATGAGGCGCTCGTCGAGGCACATCTGAGCGACGGACTTCCCGTGGTTCACCCTACGCACGCGGCGCTCGAGGCGTTTCTCGCCGCTGGCGGGACTCCCGGATCGGAGCTCGTCGGCTCGGTGCTCGACCAGGAGGCGAGCGCCGAATCCGTCGCGCTCTGCGCAATCCTGGCGGGCTGCGCGCCGGAGCACATTCCCATCTTGCACGCGTGCATACGGGCGCTCGCCGATCCGGCGCTCAACGCCCGCGGCGTGCTGACGACCACAGGGTCGGCGGCGCTGGCCGTCATTATCAATGGGCCACTTCGGCGCCGCCTCGGCTTCAACGCCGGCGCAAACTGCCTGGGGCCGGGTGTGCGCAGTAATGCAACCGTCGGTCGCGCGCTCTCGCTGATCACGCGCTTTATCGGAAGAGCGATCCCAGGCGTGACCGATATGTCCACGATGGGCCAGCCGGGAAAATACACCTTTTGCTTTGCCGAGAACGAAGAAGAGAGTCCGTGGGAACCTTTGCACGTCGAACGCGGCTTTTCATCGAGCGAGAGCACCGTGACACTGATCGGCGTGGCCGGAACGGTCGAGGTCGTCGACGTGCATGCCAACTCCGCGACCGAGATGCTGGGCGTCATGGCGGAAACGATGGCCGCGCCCAGCGCACTATGGCTGGGCGACGAGGCCATGGTCGGCGGTGGTCAGCCGCTCGTGCTGATCTCTCCGGAATGGGCCCGCTTGTTCAAGGAAGAGAACTTAAGCAAGCACGAAATCAAGCGGCGCCTGTACGAACGAGCGACGTGCACGCTCGACCGCCTCCCGGCCAGCTTCGTCCAGGAACTGGTTCGCAGGCGTCGCGCGCGCTTAGAACCACTGCGAGCATCCCTGCGCGTTGCAATTGATGCGGAGGACATTCTCGTCGTCGTCGCGGGGGGCGTCGGCGTGAAGCAGACGTTTGTGCCGAACTGGAACGGAAGTTCGCGAGCCGTCACGATAGCGGTCTGAGGATCAATCGAGCTTGATGCCGGCTGCTTTGACGACTTTGCTCCAGCGTGCGATTTCAGACTCGATGTGCGCCGTCGCCTGCTGCGGCGTGCCGCCGACTATGACTGCGCCGTCGACAGAGAGACGCTCCCTGACATCGGGAAGCTGCGATGCTTTGATCATTTCGCCGCTCAGTTTGCTCACAATCGCGGCGGGCATATTGGCAGGACCGAGGATGACGTAATAACTCGCAGCCTCAAATCCGGGCAGCCCTGACTCGGCGACCGTTGGTAGCTCGGGCATCGCGCGCGAGCGCTGCGAGCTCGCCATCGCGATCGCACGCAGTCTTCCCGCTTTTACCTGCGGTATCGTCGGCACCGGGCTCGCGAACATCATATCGACTTGTCCGCCGAGCAGATCGTTCAGAGCGGGGCCCGAGCCTTTGTACGGAATGTGAACGGTCTTCACGCCTGCGCTCACGTTAAAAAGTTCGCCGGCGAGATGCGGAATACTCGCGGTGCCGCTCGAGGCGTAGTTGAGCTTGCCTGGGTTTGCTTTTGCGACGGCGATCAGCTCCTTGACGGTTTTCGCCGGCACGTTCGGGTGCACCGTCAACATCATGGCTGCGGTCGCGAAGAAGCACACGCCTGTGAAGTCCTTCACCGGGTCGAACGGCAGCTTGTACAGGCTCGGATTGATGCCGTGACTGCTCGTTGCCATGACGAGCGTGTAACCATCTGGCGGTGAGCGCGCAACGATCTCGGTGCCGATGATCGTGGAGCCGCCCGGCCGGTTGTCGACCAAAACAGTTTGCCCCAGCGGCTCCGATATCTTCTGCGCGATGAGCCGCGCGACGAGGTCGCCACCGCCACCCGGAGCGAGCGGAACCACAAGCCGGATCGGCTTTGCCGGGTACGATTGAGCGAGCGCGGCAGAGCTGAGCGCGCCAACAAACAATGCGCACGCCAGCTGAACTCTCAAACGAGCCTTTGTCATGGCTCCTCTTCGGTGTGTCTTAAACAAATGGCAGAGATTGATATTATCGCTGATGGCTCTCCATCGAGTAGCGCAGGTACGCGCTGTTTGACACATGTGGCCCGCCAAATATAATGCATGGTATTCTGTGGCGCACGCAGGTTTGCGAGGCAAAGCCGTCCGTGAGGCAATCGCGATGAAATTTTCCACCGCCGCAGCGCAAGTCCTGGCTATAGGCGCCTTAATAGCTTCTATCGGACTTGCCGGCGCCCAAGCCTATCCGACCAAGCCGATTCGCCTGATCGTTCCAACTGCTCCGGGAAACACCACGAGCAACGTGGCGCATCTGATCGGCCAGAAGCTGACGGAAAGCTGGGGCCAGCAGGTGGTCGTGGACAACCGTGCCGGCGGCAATTCCGTGATCGGTACCGAAATCGCGGCGAAAGCGGTCCCTGACGGCTACACGATGCTCGTTGTGACCACCACCCACGTCATCAGCGCTAACCTGCTTCCCAACCTTCCCTACGATTCGATCAAAGACTTCGTCCCGGTGGCGAGCCTCAGCATCAGCGAAATGATTCTGGTGCTTAATCCTTCCGTACCCGCCAGCAATTTGCAGGAGTTTATTGCCCTGGCCAAAGCGAAGCCGGGACAGCTCAATTACGCAACGACGGGTAGCGGATCCGTGACCCATCTCGCGGGTGAATTATTCAGCGGCACTACAGGCGTCAAAATGCAGCATATTCCCTACCAGGGCGCAGCGCGGGGCATGACCGACCTTATCGGCGGTCAAGTACAACTCTCATTCATCGTCGTTTTTAACACCCTGCCGCACATCAAAGCCGGCAGGCTCAAACCGATCGCCGTCACCGGCAACACCCGCGTGCCAGCCCTGCCACAGGTGCCTACCTTTACGGAGGCCGGCCTGTCGGGTTTTGACATAAGCACCTGGTTCGGCATGACTGCGCCGCGCGGCACACCGAAGAATGTGATCGCTAAGCTGTCTACCGAAATTGCCAGGATTCAGGCCATGCCCGAGGTCAAGGAGAAGCTGGGCAGCCAGGGACTGGAAGTGTTGGTCTCCAGTTCTGAGCCGTTCGCGGCGTTCATGAAATCCGAAATGCAAAAATTCGGGAAGATCATCAAGACTGCCAATATCAAGTTGGAGTAACGAGAAAGATGACGATAGAACAACAACTGGTCCGACACATTTGCAAAACAAATTTCCACGATCTGTCGGAGGAGGCCGTCAATGCAGCGCGCCGCGAGGTGCTTACGGCTCTCGGCACGGCTGTGGCGGGGGCCGGTGCGGCAGGTTCGGACAAGATCATGGCGTTTGTACGTCAACAAGGTGGACGCGAGGAATCGACGGTCATTGGATTTGGAGACCGCGTCCCCGCCAGCTTGGCTGGTCTCGCCAATGGGGCCTTTGCCAAAGCCCTTGAATATGAAGACAAGTACTGGATGGACGAGAGTCATGGCTTCGCCGTTGGCCCTGCCGTGGTGCCTGCTGCGCTGGCGACGGCGGAGCATTTGGGCGGTATAGATGGGAAAACCTTTTTGGCTGCGATTGCCGTGGCGACTGACGTTGAGATCAGGATGATGGCCGCTGCGCCCACAGCGCTCAGCACGGGCTGGAACTCGACGTACGTCTTTTCTGCCTTTGGAGCGACCATGGCCGCAGCAAAGCTTCTGAAACTCAATGAGGAGCAATTCACCAACGCTATGGGGCTTGCCTTCTCTCAGACAACCGGAAGCATTCAGGGAAATTATGAAGGTGTCATGGGCGTCCGCATGCAGATGGGCTTCGGCGTGCGCAACGGCATCACGGCAGCCCAGCTTGCCAAACTCGGTCTCACCGGCGTAAACCATTTTTTGACAGGGCAATTCGGGCTGTATCCCCTTATTTTCAAGGGTGAGAAACTTGACCTGGACGCCCTGACCAGAGACCTCGGGCGCACGTTCCAGGGGACGCGCCTTGGCTTCAAAGCCTATCCTTGCGGCGCAGTGGTGCATCCAGTCCTCGATGCGGTGGGCTCGCTGATGGGCAAAGACGGCGTTACCGCGGAATCGATCGAGGCGGTCAAGGTTTTCGGGACGACTCGCCTTAAGCTAATGGTAGAGCCGAAGCAATTGCGCCAAAACCCGATTAATCACGTGGATTGCGAATTCAGCCTACCTTGGGCTGTGGCCGGCATCATCGTCGACGGGAAGCTTTCCTTGTCCCATTTCACTGATGAGGCGCTGCGGAACCCGCGCTATCGCGAGGTGGCACGCAAGGTGGAAACGGAAATGGATGACAGCCGGCGCGGCGTCTGGGCAGAGATGAAACTCAAGGACGGCCGGACAGTGAAGTCTCAGAGGGTGCTGGCGGCAAAAGGGCACCAGGACAATCCGCAAACCACAGATGAGATGGTGGAGAAGTACCGCGATTGCGTGCAGCACGGGCCGAAGCTGTTGGCCAAGGAGCGGACGGAGCAGGCGAAGAACATGATACTGCGCCTGCAAGAGGTGACGGATATGGCCGAGATAATTCGGTTGCTGGGGTAGGAAAAGTCTTGAGGATGTGGAGTAGAACCATGCGGAAACCAGAACGGAACATATTTCGGTTGTTCGCGGGAATTATCGCGTGCGCTAACTTGTCGGTTTTTGATTCGTCAGCGCAAAGTTATCCTGTTAAGCCGATTCGCATAATTGTAGGATTCGCCGCAGGCGGCGCGGGCGACACTATCGCGCGCATCGTTGCGCAGAAATTATCTGAAACCCTGAGCCAGCCGGCGGTCGTCGAAAACCGCACTGGCGCAGGCGGCACGATAGCAACCGAGAGGGTTGCCACGTCGCCCGCAGATGGCTACACGTTGCTGATCGTGGTGGCTCCTGACACTATTCAACCGGCGCTGCGTGCCAAGCTTCCGTATGACTTGGAGCGTGATTTCGCGCCGGTGTCGTTGGTGGCGATTGGGGCGTACGTGCTCGTGGTTCATCCGTCGGTGCCGGCGCGCAACGTCAAGGGGCTGATTGCGCTTGCACGGTCGCAGCCAGGCAAACTCAATTATGGGTCTTCCGGTGTCGGCAGTTCTGCGCATTTTGCGGGCGAACTTTTAAAATCAATGGCCAGGGTGAACATCGTCCACGTGCCGTATAAGGGTTCGTCGGAGGCTGCCATCGCAGTCGCGGCCGGTCAGATCGACATGGGTTTGCCCAGCACCGCGCCGGCGCTGCCTCTCCTAGAGGCTGGCAAGCTCAGGGCACTTGCGGTAACCAGCGCGAAGCGCGCGTCGTTACTGCCGTTGATACCCACGCTCGACGAGTCGGGAGTGCCTGGGTACGATCGCACTGGCTGGTATGGCGTGAGCGCGCCGGCAGGCGTACCGAAAGACATCATCGCGCGGCTCAACGCGGTGATCGGCAACGTCGTCAACACCCCCGAGATGAAGGAAACGCTTAATAAGCAAGGCCTCGAGGTCCGGACCAGCACAATGGAACAATTTGCGGCGCTAATTCACAGCGAGATCGCACAGAATGCCAAGTTGGTCAAAATAATCGGATTGAAAGTTGAATAGCACGGCAGCCGGACTGCGTCGATCCACTGATCATCGGCAAACGTGAATTTCGAATAAATCGCAACGGGCCGCCGAGGAGGAAAGAATTCACGAAGCGCACTTCGTGTGCTCTGCTGCGTCCTGTCGGTGGCGAATTTCCAAAGTGTAACGCGACTGCCATTTACTGGACAGCCTTGCGTATGATCACTGTATTGCGCAAATACTCGCGGCGTACGAATGTCCTCTGGGTACCATGGCGATCAGGCGACGTCCGGCGCTAGCGAATACTCGTGATGGAGTCCGCCCAACACCGACTTCGTGAGCACGACCGCACTCGCCGCCAATCGATGGCGAGATTCTGATTTCGGTCCCATCGCCGGTGCCTTCGGTGGATCCGGTACGCCAGGACCCAACGCGCTGTGAGGACGTCCCCGGTTATAGTGAGTCGTCCACTCTTTAAGAATCGACCGCAGATGCGCTTCGGACATCGGGATCGTCCAGTCCAAGCACTCTCGCCGAATCGTTCCCATCACGCGCTCGCAAATCGAATTCGTCTTCGGACTCGCCACCGGTGATCGCAATACTTCGACGCCCAGGGCTCTGATCGAATTGACCAGTTGCTTTGCGAATATCCCGTCACGATCATGGATCAAGTAGCGATGCGCGTCATTGCGCTGCCGAGCGCCGAGATCATGGGTGCCAGCGCTCGGCCCTCATCCCCGCCCTTCTCCCAGAGAGAGAAAGGAGTTTCGAGGTGCAAACGGTCTGTCAACCATTTGCACGAGGTTTGACGATGGACGACCCCGTCGTGGTGCGCGAGATCCTCGTGCACCTCGGCCGCTGGCAGCCCGCGGCGCTCGCGCGCGCACCGCCCGTGCCGCCTGAGGCCTGGCCCGCGCACGCGAGCCTCGCGCTGACGTATCACCCCGTTCCCGACATCGCCTGAGGCGGTCCACAAGAAGAGCGGCCGGTTCTCCCGCGCGCCTGGGCTTGCCTGAACGAGGTCATAGGGTGCAGTATTTGTCATCATGTCGACTGGTCTAGACCCGATGCGCCACATGGACGCGATCGCG
>Ga0209514_10009379_pt1 | contig 10785 bp, 15 predicted proteins | sample Subgrocontami58m_FD_187452 | JGI IMG/M metagenome (GOLD analysis project Ga0209514, IMG submission 187452) | Subsurface groundwater microbial communities from S. Glens Falls, New York, USA - GMW37 contaminated, 5.8 m (SPAdes) (version 3) | ecosystem: Environmental > Aquatic > Deep subsurface >...
TATTTCTTTCAATGAAAAACTCGATAGAAATGAATTTCCTTTCGCAACATACATAAAAATCACCTCAAAATAGAGAATTATAAAACTACTATTTAAAACTTACGAAAATTAAAGTCCTATGCTATAGTATCAAAAGGTCTATAACTGCTGAATGAATAATTTTTTCCTTCTCAGGAATAGACTCAATATATTTTTTCCATGCTCCGAGAATTTCAGAATCAGCTTCTGCAGCATCCTGGCCTATATGTCCCAAATTGCCAATAAAGCGGTCAAGCCATCCCATAATTTAATATAAAAACGAGATAGTATTAAAACTTAACTTCAAACCCATCAAGCTTTTCCATTTCTTTATATTTTATTTCAACTTCTTTAACTTTAGAATGTCCCGGATTGTTTTTTATGAATTCAATAATCTCATTTATTTTATTTTCATCCCCTTGAGCAACCACTTCAACATTCCCATCTTCCAAGTTCTTGACATACCCTGTTAACCCTAATTCAACTGCTTTCCTGCTTGTATTTTCCCGAAAAAAAACTCCCTGCACTTTGCCGGAAACCGTTAAATTGGCGCATTTCATAGAAAAATGCAATACTTTCTTTCTTATATAGCTTACTTATTTTCTATAGTGAAAGTAAGCACTGGACACTGGACATGGCGCTGTGAACTATTTAAAGGAAGACTGACAGCTTATTGGATAGCAGGAAAAGAGGTTGAAAAGAAAAAATCAGCGGCTGGAAATAAAAAAGCCGCAGTAGGATAATCAGGAATTCCGGCAGATTCAGACCCTAAATTAAAATTATGATTAACTAGTATTTAAAGTTTATGCCGCAGTAGGATAATCAGGAATTCCGGCAGATTCAGACCCTGCTGCCCGCAAGGGCTTCTGGGTTCAAATCAACGGAGAGGTTAAGCCTTTCTGGGTGAAATTCCCAGCTGCGGCGCGCTATTAAATAAAAAACAAAAACAGGTGATGCAGAATGGAATTAAGCAATGAGTTTATCGAGGAATTATTTTTCAGGCAGATGAAAGAAGTAACACTAAGATCAAACAGGCAGCTGAAGAGCTTTGATGCCCAGTTCAGCGGTTTGAGGTGATTTGCATGAAAAGAAAATTTGAGGAAGAGCACGAAGATGACCTGCAGGATTTTTACAGCCCGGTTAATCTTGAAAGCTACACTGAAGATGATGAGATAAGCGGAATGGAAGAGGGGTTCATGCTCGGCTATCTCCAGTAAATTTTTATTTTTTTATTTTCGTAAGTTATATATACCCTTTTCTTTTCCTTTTTTTCATGAGAATTCTTAACTCAGATGAATTGAAGCTGGAAAAAGAGCAGATTATCAGCGCAATAATAGGGGGGGCAGTTTTCATTTATCCTACAGACACTATTTACGGGATAGGCTGCAGTGCAAATGACAGCAAGGCAGTAAAAAAAATCAGAAAAATAAAATCGAGGAATAAAAATCCTTTTTCAGTCATAGCCCCTTCAGTTGATTGGATTAAGGAAAACTGCATTGTAACTAAAGAAGCTGAGGATTGGCTTGAAAAACTTCCTGGGCCGTATACTTTGATATTGAAATTAAAAAATCCAAAATGTGTTTCTAAAGAGGTTAACGCAGGACTAAAAACATTAGGGGTCAGGATTCCAAGCCATTGGATAAAAAATCTTGTTGCAGAGGCAGAAGTTCCTGTTGTTACGACATCAGTTAACAGGAGCGGAGAGGATTACATGGCTTCTTTGGAAGATTTGGACGCTTCAATAAAAAGAGAGATTGATTTTATTATTTATGAAGGGGAAAAAGAAGGAAATCCCAGCAAAATAGTGGATTTGACAGGGAAAGCCAAAGTTATTGAGAGATGAACTGATTTTTTCTGTTATTTGGCGAAATTTTGCCTTTAGGCTATCCTAATTTTATTATTTGAATTTCCATTATTGGTTTTAGCAATATCATCTGTTACTTTTCCGGTTATTGCATTTGCAGATTCTTTTGCAATCTCTCCTGGCGCATTTATTAAATTATTTTTATTATTCCCATTTGGATTTTTGATTTTCTCAACGTCATCTTTTAAATTCTTAATCTTGAACTGCTCTGTCTTTGCGCCTTCCAGCTCTATTACTTTTTTATTTTGATCATAGTCTTCAAGGGCATATCCTATGATCCTGCCGTTCTTTGCTGCTTTCATGGCAGTTCCTTCTTTTGAGGAAGAAGCCAACTGCGACTAAATCTCCTTCTTCCAGAATTTGGGTGGATGGGATTTTTTCTGCGATGTCAGGATTTGTGTAGGCTGTTGTGCCTTTATACAAAGTGCCTGAAATGTTAGCGTTTCCTGCAACTGTCAAAATCATACCTGGACTCGTCGTCCCGATGCCGACGTTGCCGCTTTTAATTTTATTACCTCGCACCAATTTGCACCTTTTTCCCGACGATAACGCTGCCGATATTGCAGGTTCCTTATTTCTTATGATAAATATATTAAATGTCCTTGCTTTTGTTTTATATTTATCTCAATATTGAATTTGTCTAATCCGTCTTTCATTCCAAATATTAAAGGGACTTCATTAGAATCGGCGCAATAGGCAAGACTTGTAAATTCCGGTGTTTCGTTTTTCAATTCATCCATTACCTTGCATTTTACAAATCCTATTTTAACATGGAGAAGGCACGATGCCTTTTTTACAACGCCCTTTATCGTGTGGTATCCTATAAATTCAATATCAAGCTGCTTCCATATTGAAATAGGCAGCAATGACGCAACAGCGCCTGTGTCAACTATTGCCCTCCTTATGAAAAAATCCCCTTCCTTTTTCTTATAGGCAACAAATGTAAATATTCTGGTAAAAATATAGGGCGCCCTGTCAAGCCTTTTTAATTCAACATCTTCTATGTCAAGCACCTTTAAGCTTATCTTGCTCATTTTTTAGAATATATCGGCGCCTGAACTGACAAAAATAGCGTAGTCATCACTGGCTTGCTCTATATCAGTTCCATGTTTGGTGATTTTATTGCCCTTAATAAGAACCCACTCATCAGGATACTTTTCCTGCAGTTCCTTATAGTGCTCCATAGCCCATTTATCCTCTTTAAGGAACTTTTTTAGTTTTATTGTTTCCTGCATTTTTCATCACAAGGCTGTATAATCCAATTGAAGTTTATATACTTAACTGATTCTTGGATTATCCTGTTCCTGAAACCTCTTCCATGCCCTGAAAAGATTGAACATCTTGCTTCTTGTCAGAAGATAATTCTTGATTAATTCATCATACAGGGCATTATTTAATTTATCGCCAAAAATATTTTTTGCCTGCTCAAGATAGGCAACCATCTTGTTGCAGTTCATCATTGACTTATCGAGTATTTCAATCGATGAGTTCTTGTCATCAAATCTTCTTGCATGGGCTTCTGTTATAAGTATGGGAATGTCAAAAACCACAATTTACATAATTTATAATTGGTTTTTGAGCATGCTCGGAAATCGTAACTATAATTATGAATTCTTGCGATTTCCGACATGTTAAGGCTGCATTCCAGCATCTGGTCTGTGAGCGGATACCCTTTTTCTTTAAGCTGGGGGACTAACTTGCTCATGATTTCAGAAGATAATCCTGAGCTTCTTTGGTAAACCTCCAAGTCCCTAAAGCTGTGTATTCTTCTTTTTGGAATGAAACTTGTTTTTGTGTATTGCATTTTATTTATTCTCCAATCTCATTTGGTGCCTGTCAATCTTTAATCTTTTCTTTCCTGTCTTATAGACAACATGCAATGGAAAAAACTCAAAGTAATAATTTTCATCAAACCATGCGCACTTGAAGTCATACAATCTCAAGCCGGTTAGCCTGGATAAGGCTAAAGCGTATATTGTTAGCTGCTCAATTGGCTTTTCTTTTGAAGCATTCGGCTTGTAATCCAGCAGATGCACTGCCCCGTTTCTAATCTGCACAATGTCTATATGCCCTGTCAAGACACTTTCCAGCTCAATCGGAATATCAAATCTCAAAGCAGTTTTCATATGCTCCAAATCTTCTCTGTCAAAATAAACAGGCACTTCGCATGCCACTGTTACGGAATCATTTGCCAGCATGAATTTCTGCAGAATTTCGTGCCTTTGCCTGTTGTCAGATACCGCCTGCAATACAAAATCCGCAATCCTTACTGCATAATTGGATTTTCCTTTTATTATGGCTTCATTAAGATTGAACTTTGTCCGAATTTCAGATGATCTCGCGCCTTCCTTAAAATACTGATGAGGGCATTCAACTGCGATGTAATTCAGAAATTCCCTTAGCGGCTCGAATTTTGCGTGCTTAAAGTCCTGCAGAATCAAGACTGTTTTTGCCTTATGGTAGCGGAAATTAAAGATCTGGCGGTGGTATAATGTTACTGACTGGATTATTTGATTTGGAGAAAATAATCTTTTTCCAAATTCCCTCATTCTTGAATACCTGCATAAGGTGCTGAATTCCTTTAGCCATTTTGACAAAGTAAAGCTTTTTGTTTCAATGCCATAATGCCCCTTAATTAATTCACAGCATTCTTCCATTGAGTAGCCGATATTATACAGGCTTATTCCACTCCAGAATGATTTTAAGAGGAAAAGTCTTGCCTTTTACTTTTTGCCCTGTAAAAGTTTTTTTGCAGATGTTGCACTTGTAAAGCTGGATTGCTTCCAGTTTCTTTTTTCTTATGCCTCTTTTTACAACATCTTTGCTTTGGCAGTAAATGCACATTTCTATTTTTTTGATTGTTTCGCTGATAGCTTCTTTCTGCTTGAACTGCTTTAGCGCTTGATTTAATTTAAGATTGCCATTGGCCTGAGCATCAAGATTTATGCTTATCTTTGATTTATCCTCAAAAAGCAATTCCTGCGGATTCAATTCTGATTTTTGCTGCATTTTAACAAATAAGGGAGAAGTTCAAGTTTAAATAGTTCACAGCAGCATGTCCAGTGTCCAGTGGTTGTAGAAAATATATGTTTAAAACTATAAATCTGCCAATTTATTTGGAATTTTCAATTAAAATCATATCACGGCTTTATCGGCTGTTTATATCACGAGTTTGCGGGATTTTGAGGAGTTGCTGGAAATCCGTGATATGGATTTTAAGTAAATCTGGGCTTTTGGTCAGCCTAATTTTATGATTACTGAGCCATTTACCTGGCTTATTTTTGTCAATTGCTGGGGTGGGATTACAGATTCAGGAGTTTCCTCGGTTCCTTTTGATTCCGGCTTTTTGTACTTGAATTTAAGGTATTTTTTTATTTCAGATTCATCCAGTTTTGTCTTTTGTTTTATTTGCGATATTATTTCATTTTCAGATGAAGCAGTTATTTGGAATTTATTTTCATTATTGGCGCTTGCGATTTCCTGAATGGCGTTTCCGGTTATTGAATTTGCTGATTGTGTTTTGTTCTCTCCCGGCGCATTAAAACTATTTTTATTTTTTGAAATTTCATTTCCTTTGATTTCTATTTCAGTAATTTTATTTTTATCGTCGATAACTGCAGTTATTTCATTTCCTTCTTTTCTTTCCAAGTCCAATCGCGTTTCACTGTATCCCTTTCTCATTGCGGTTATCAGCCAGGAAAACGGAATATTGCTTGTTGGATTGTTTCCTTTGACAATGAAGTAATTACTTGCTTTTTCAGCAACATAAATTCCGCTTGTTCTTGCTTCAGGCGTAAGATAAACCTGATAATCAGGCTCTACTGTTTCAATGAAGATTGGGTCAAGGCTGATGTTTGCAATTCCATCAGTTAAAGATGCCCTTCCCCTGTCATAGAAGCTGACATCAGGAGATTCTATGGCATATAGTTTTCTGATTCCGTATGAAGTATTTACAACTGCTGACTTGGTTCCTGTGGCTGAGAAGTTGCCTACAACGGTTAAAGTGCTTGCGGGACCCGTCGTTCCGATGCCGACGTTGCCGCTCACTGGCAAGATACTAATTCTGTTTGTACCGCGGACTTGAATATTTGCTGCTACTGTATCGGACTCCCCGACATTAACATTTAAATAAGCTGAGCCGGAGCCACCGCCTATAGTGGTAACATCACCCACAACTCTAAAATTGCTGCTTATACTTGCATTGCCTGTAACTGTCAGTTTTTCTGCGGGTCCCGTCGTCCCGATGCCGACGTTGCCGGTATTATCAATTCTGACTTTTTCCGTATAGGATGCCCCATTGTAAGTATAAAAAGCTAATTCGCCTTTTGAAGCATCAGAAGGATTGGTCCGTCCCTGAATTCCTGACATATCTGTAGAATCATCCTGAAAAACCAAATTGCCCAAAGCGGCATTTGTTCCAGGAGTCCCCACAAATCTAGCCAAGAGATATGGATCAGAAGCCGACCTATCAAAGATATTATAGGTACCGCGTGTATGGAGTATACCTCCCGGTACCGTCGTCCCGATGCCGACGTTGCCGCCCGTTGTTATAGTCATTGTTGGACTCGAAGCGCCAGGATAAAATTTAATTCCTTGAATACTGGAAGCTGTATTGTCCCCTACCTCTAAGAAATCATCACTTGATATGGAATTAGTGCCTATGCCGAAGAATGTGCCAGTATTGCTGCGATTTCTAAACATTATGGAAGAACTTGTGCCCATTATGATATTTCCGGTAACATTTATGCTTCCTGCAACATGTAATTTCGCCCCTGGATTTGTCGCACCTATGCCAACGTTGCCGTTCGGGAATGATACAGAATCCACTGTTGTTGTTGTCCTGTCTACCAACAGCCATCTTGTTGTTACGCTTCTTGCATCATTCACTATGTCTGCTTCTAATTGCTCGCCGGTTGATGTAATGCCGATTCTCCATTCTTTATTGTCTGCAGATGCGTCCCTTTCAAAAAGAGTGTAAATTGGCCTGTCAGCTTCTAAACGTATATCGGATGCATTAATTGTCCCTGCTACTGTCAGTAGGCTTCCGGGCACCGTCGTCCCGATGCCGACGTTGCCTATCTCCACATTCATTCCGCCGCCATTAGGCAATCCAACTACTGTTCCGATGCCGGATTCGTATAAACTCAACTTAGCATCGTTGTTGAATATCTCCCACTTGCGCCCAGCTGTTCCGGAATCGTTTAATACAATTCCTGCGCTTGTACCATCTGCGATTTCTAATATTCTGTTTATTGATGCACTGCTTGATGGATTAGTTGTGCCGATGCCGACGTTGCCGTCTTTTGTAAAAGTCACTGATGGGTCATTTGATGGCGTTGCATCAGCAGAAGCACTGACAAAGAAACTCAGCGCGCCATCTGCAGCATTACCTCTGGTATTTGCGATTGCCCATGTGCGGCTGTTCGCACCGCCTGCAGTATCGTGGAGAAATATCTTTGCCTGAGTCGCAGTAGCCGCGCTGGTGCCAGATATTTCTAACAAAGCTCCGTTAGAACCCGCCGTTGCTGATGTTGTTCCAATAAGAACTTTGCCTGAGCTTCCATTTACATACAAAACATTTGATAAATTAACAGAACGACCATCAGTTCCAGATGCAACTTGCAATAAGTAATTTGGTGTTACAGTTCCAATGCCTATATTCCCAGCAGTGCTGATGTGTAGTTTTATGCTATCACTTACAGTAAGGCTCACAGGAGTATTTGTAACTGAACCGAATGCTGCTCCATTTCCAACAACATAAACATCAGCAGAGTCCGTGCCATTGAAGACTTGGAATCTTGGGTTTGTTCTGCCCTCTACCCTGGCTAGCACTCCTCCAGATGAACTATTGACGTGAAGCAAATTTAAAGGCCCCGTCGTCCCGATGCCGACATTGCCGCTTATTACGTTTAAACCACTTGAGACATTTAAAGAGCCAGAGATATTCGCATCTCCAGCCACTGTCAGCTTCTGCCCGGGAACCGTCGTCCCGATGCCGACGTTGCCGTTATTATCCACATACAAGTCTCCTGCAGACGTGCTTCTTGAGACATTCAAAGTGCCGACAACAGTCAGAGCGCTGCCTGGAGTTGTTGTATTGACCCCTATATTTCCGCCCGAATCGATAACGAGCCTTGCATTGGCAGTCGACCCATCTTCAAATATCCTGAACTGATTTGTGCTTGAGCGCATTCCAATGCCCCATTTCTCGGCTGTTGAATTCATAAATCCAAGAGCGGCAGCGGCGCCATCACCCAACCTTTGAATCCTCACAATTGCATTGCCTCCGCTGGCGATATGCAATGGAATACCTGAAGTTGCTGTCCCGATTCCAACAAAGCCTGATGTGGAGTTAACAAATAAAGCTGTAAAATTTGTGCTCCCGTTAGTCACCCTCAATCCGCTATCAGCTCCAGAGGAGTTAATATGAAGAGTGCTTAATGGGCTTGCAGTTCCAATGCCAACCAATACGCCGGTAATTTTTGAATAAATATTATTTCCGCTTTGATTCCATTGTGTAGTGTTCAATGAAGAATAATTTGTGTTTGTGAATGCGGCATTCTCCAGTGCAGTATAATTTGCAATCTTGAAGTAAGCCTGAGCTTCATACTGTGTAGTAAAGTTAGCAATCCTGAAAGCAGCATTTTCCAGTGCAGTATAATTGGCAATCTTGAAATAAGCCTGATTTTCGTAATTTGAAGTGAAGTTTGATATTTTAAACCCTGAATTGGAATATTCTGCAGAATAATTAACAAGATTAAATGCCGCATTTTCCAGAGCAGTATAATTTGCTATTTTAAATCCGCTTGAAGCATACTCGCTTGAATAATTAGCCTTGTTGAAAGCAGCTGCCTCAAGGTTGGTGTAGTTTGTGTTTGTAAAAGCTGCGTTCTCCAATGCTGTATAATTCACATTATTGAAAACAGCATTTATTGTCTGAACCTGGTTGCCATTCTGTAAAATAAATGATGAATTAAAAGTTGTTGAATTCAAAGAGCCATAGACAGCAGCAGAGCCGATTACAGCAAAAGTGTCATTGCTTATGTTTCTATTGACATCTCCAATCCTGACTAAGAATGCTGCATCTTTTGGATATAAAATTAAATTTCTAGATAAATTCCACAATGAATTGTTTAGATTGGAATAATTAGCGTTTGTGAAAGCAGCATTCTCAAGAGCCGTATAATTCACAATCTTGAAATATGCCTGGTTTTCATAGTTTGTTGTGAAATTAGAAATTTTAAATCCTGAACTTGAATATTCAGAAGAATAATTTGCCAGTGTAAACGGAGCAAGGCTTGAGTAATTTGCGTTTCCAAACCTGTCTGCGCGATTGTCGTAAGCAGTCGTGAAATTGATTATTTTAAATCCGGTTGAAGCATATTCTGCTGAATAATTTGTTAATGTAAAAGGCTTTAAGTTTGTGAAATTCTCATTATTAAAAAACGAGGGAATGTAATTATTAAGTTGAGTTGTAAAATTACTTATTCTGAAAGCAGAATCCTCAAGCGCTGTATAATTCCCGTTATTAAATGCACCAGAAACCGGAACCAGATTATTTCCAATCCTGATTTCAGTCGCATTGATGAACGTAGCATTCAAAGAGCCAAATGAGGTTACAGAGCCAATTACAGTCAAAGCATTTATAGGATTTATTGTCCCAATCCCGACCATTCCAAATGACGGCGTTAAAATAATATTTCCTGTTGTTCCGTTGATTATAAACAGCGCCGATGTCTTATTTTCAACAATGAAATCTTTTGCTGCGAAAGAATTTAGCGATAAAATTGCTGAAAGTAAAACTAATGCAATCATTAAAATTATTTTTTTGAATTTTAATATTTTACTTTTCATTCTTGTCCCTGTTCTTTCTCAAATCCGCAAGTACCAGTCCCCGTATGTAGTCTGATTTGTCAACTCCCAATTCATCAGAAACCTTCACAATCAGGTCATCCAGCTTTTTCGGCACTGTAAATCTTACTTCTGGCATTTTTGTGTATTAAATATGTATTAAAAAAGTATTAATTATGGACTAAATATGTACTTCAATATTTAAGCTTTTCGGAAAAAATCAGGAAAAATTTAGAACGGGGATTAATGAGAGTGTGCTGGAGAGATAGTTTTTTAAACAAATTCCCCATATTTCTTGTAATGGACAAGTCAAAATTGAGGATTCTTGCGGCAGGAGATATCCATGGCGATACATCGCAAGCCAGGAAACTAGCTGACCAGGCTGAAAAAGACAATATTGACTTGGTTGTTCTTTCAGGCGACTTGACCTTTGCAGAAACTTCAACAGAAGGAATTATAGGCCCGTTTGTCAAGAAAGGAAAAAAAGTTATTTTGATTCCTGGAAACCATGAGACTGTAGCAACAGCAGATTTTCTGGCTGAACTGTATGGGGCAACCAATCTTCATGGATATTCAATCATGTACAAGGACATAGGATTGTTTGGCTGCGGAGGGGCGAATATCGGCATGTTCCAGCTGGGCGAGGATGAAATATTTGAGCTGATAAAAAAAGGCTATGACAGGATAAAAGGCGCCAAGAAAAAGATTCTTGTTACCCATGTCCACCCTACAGGCTCACTGATGGAAAAATTCACAAACTTTTTCCCGGGAAGCAGCGGCGTAAAGAAAGCAATAGACACCTTCAAGCCCGACATTCTGATCTGCAGCCACGTCCATGAGGCAGAAGGCATTGAGGAAATGATTGGCAAGACAAAAGTAATTAACGTCGGCAAAAGGGGAAAAGTAATAGAAGTCTAGATTTCTTATAGCTAATCTCTTAAATAATGGAACATATTGGGCATAGCTTTAGTGTTGTCAAATGTTTTCCGCAAATAATATTTTGCTGAATTCAGTGATGGAAGTACCCTATTTGCCAATGCATTTCTTCCAGG